>Ga0326728_10010371_pt1 | contig 21848 bp, 25 predicted proteins | sample MB3enrmetagenome_FD_207602 | JGI IMG/M metagenome (GOLD analysis project Ga0326728, IMG submission 207602) | Lab enriched peat soil microbial communities from McLean, Ithaca, NY, United States - MB31MN | ecosystem: Environmental > Terrestrial > Soil > Wetlands > Peat | place: USA: New York... | reverse complement strand
CAATCATCTGGCCGTCGCATTGATCATGCATGGGTAGAGATAGGTGACGATGAAGTGATAGATAGATCTTGTGGGATCGCGGCGGAGATCGCAAAGGAAGATTACGTTGCGAAGACCCAAGCTGTCGCAGAAGCGCGATACTCGGTCGAGCAGGCTCTGGAGCAGGGCGTGAAATCGGGGCACTGGGGACCGTGGCACAAACCATGAAAGTGAACGTGCGAGCTAGTAGGGGCCGACCGCACCAGCCATGTTGTTATATCACAGTTAGCTCTGCGAGCGTGCTTTAGTCTTCGGGCGCGCGGCGCGTAAGCCGCGGGTTCGGCCAAACTAACCGCGTGGAGTTCGGGCAGAGTGACCACACGTGGTTCGGCAAAACTGACGGCTATCGGCGGTGCCGCGGACAGCAATGCCCCATGTGGCACACCATGATCCCGAGCCGTCGCACCAGTTCCTCGACCGCCTGTTCGAGGCATGTGCCGGTGAAGGGTCTGCACGCGGTGCGGGGGTACGGCCTGTACAGCGGACGCCAACGCGTCGCCTTGGAGCGCCGTCGCTCCCGGATCGAGCTGCGCTAGCTCCAGCCGCGACCACCGCCGCCGGAGCCCGAGCGTTGGAGTCGCCGCCGCGTCTGTGGCATAGTGCCACCGGTCATGACTTTCTGTACGCGTCGCGGCTCAAACGTCGAGATGCTGGGCATCATAACGAAACGGGAGTCACATGCGCAGCGACGAATACCTGTTCGCCGGCACAGATTGGTTCTCCGTCGACCGCCATCAACGCCAGCAGATGGTGAAGGAAATAGAGTCGGTCGATGCGGACCGCCTACTCAATACCTCGGTTGAGGATTTGGCGCGCTACTTCGAAGGCAAGTTTCGGATTGATGTGCCTGTTCTGCACGTTGACGACATCGTTGTAGACCAACGCGAGAAGCAGATCGACGTGAGCGGCGATCCCATGCGAATGATCAGGGATCGAAGTCAGCCATTTTATATAACGGGTGCCGAGATAGAAGTCGAGGTTCCGTTCGATGGCGAGGCGGAAGCATTCAAGATCCGGCCCAACCCATTCACCCTGAACCCACCTCGCGCCGAGATTCGTGGGTCGAATCTTGTCTTTCGTATCGTCGGCACCAACCTTGAGCGCAACGCTGTCAAGCGGGAGATTGATCAGACCATTTCCTCCATTCAGTCCAGCCTGAGCAACCTCCGCGGCAATGTCGAGGGCCTCAACGATCAGCTTCTCGGCGAGGCCCGCTCAGCCATACAGGCCCGCCGTCAAAAGCTCCTTGCTAACCGCAGCCTCGTCGGATCCCTTGGCTTTAAGATCAAGGAGCGAGCGGGCGCGCCTCGCACCTACGCAGCCCCGGAAGTGCGGCGTCGAATTGCGCCGGTGATGCCTGCCGCAAGCTCCTCACCGTACAAGTCTGAACCAACGCTTTCGGTGGACGACTACGAGCACATCCTGAACGTCATGGAGAACATGGCCCATGTCATGGAACTCAGTCCCTCTGCCTTCCACGCCATGGACGAAGAGGCATTGCGCTCACACTTCTTAGTCCAGCTTAACGGCCACTACGAAGGCCAAGCCACCGGCGAGACCTTCAACTACGAAGGTAAGACAGACATCCTCGTTCGGTCCGAGGGAAGAAACATCTTCATCGCCGAGTGCAAGTTCTGGTCTGGCCCGAAGAAGCTGGAGGAGACAATCGATCAACTGCTCGGCTATAGCTCCTGGCGCGACACGAAGACGGCAGTGGTCCTCTTTAACCGAAACCGAGACTTCTCAAAGGTACTCGCGGCGATACCCGGTGCTGTCCGAGCTCATGCGCAATACAAGCGTGACCTCCCGGGTTCCACAGAGACTCGGTTTCGTTATTGCTTTGCCAATCGTGACGACCGCAACCGCGAGCTGTTCTTGACTGTTCTGGCATTTGACGTCCCAACGCCACGAGCCCAATGACGCCCAACCCTTCGCCCAGCCACAGGGAGCCGTGGAATCCGCGAGCACTCATGCGCGCCACGTGCGCGGACTTTCCCGGAGCTGTCTCCTATATCACGACGGGGGGAATGCGCGAGGCTTTTCTCCCGCGGCAACCACGATGGTGGTCCAGCCTCCGCCCGATACGCACCCCCGGCCCGCTTGTCCGACTACCCCAAGACACGATACAAGCCCCATGGGTTTTGGACACCAACTGTGATGGGCAGCGGTTCAGTTCAACGGGGCTCGCGTGCCGAAGCGACGGCGAAGGCAGGCCCTTTCGCCAGCCGGCTGTGGAGCGACCGCTCCACTCGCGTGGCGCCCAGGTGGCCAGATGACAGGAACCCCGTTCACGCTAGCCTCTCGACGCTGCCTGGAACGGAGATGATGGTCAGATGACGCCCGCCCGAATCTTCCTAAGCCATTCCTCAGAAGACAAGGAATTTGCGCTCCGGATCGCAACGGCGCTCCGGGACCCCACCATGGCCCCATGGATTGACAGCGAGCAGATCATCACCGGTGACGACATCTTCGACCGATTGGGACATGGCCTTCAATCAATGGATGTACTCGTATTTCTCATTTCGCAGGCTTCGATGAAGTCCGAGTGGGTTCTTCTCGAGGTGAAGCACGCTGTCACGAGAGAGCTCACTGAAAAGCGCGCACTCTTGCTGCCGTTCATCATCGACGGCACAGAGCCAACGGGACTCCCTTGGCCGAGCGCGTCACAGCTCAAACGCTGAGACGTTCAACGGCCTTGAGAACAATCAAGGACGCGCGTAGAGTCACGTCATGGGTGCCAAGGAGCAGCTTGAACTGGCGAAGAAGCACCTCTCGCGTGTACAGGATGCCTGGGATCCGCCTGATTGGCCTGACCTCGCCCTGTACGGCTTCTATTGTCTCGAGAACGCAGTCGTCGCTGCGGCTCTGCACACGGGCACGCCGGTCCAGAAGACCCATCCCAGCAAAGCCGCCGCCGCGAAGCAGCTCGCCAACACTCACGGTCTTCCGGACGTCTCGGACCTCCTCGTGCAGCTCAACGACGCCAGAAAGTCGGAGGCGTACGGTGACGTGGTCAAGCCGGACCTGGACCCCGAGGATCTCGTAACCGGGATCGAGGAGTACGTGACCGCCGTCGAGGCCATCCTTGCGAAGTAACCTAAAGAGTCAGCCAGAGCCTGAGTCGCCTCCGCGTTTGCGACTCGACGCGTTGAGGTCCTGGCCTAACGCGGCGACCAAACGCTGGGTCATGTCGTTCGCGGAACAAGTATGCGGAGACGCAAACACAGCTGCGTTGTTGGCAATCGGGTCCTTGGCTCGTGGAGCCGGACCGGTAAACGATGTTGATCTAGTGTATATCGTCCGGCTTGGTCGACCGCGATTCCGTACACATCCGCTTGACGTCGACATTAGGGTTTATGAGGCTCAAGAAGTTGGCGGCCTCCTGTCAGAAGGCCACGATCTCTTAAGCTGGTGCCTACGGTATGGGTTCCTGATCTGCGAGCACAACCGCTTCTGGAGTAACCTGAAACACGAATGGAAGGATCGTGTTCCCCTTCCCAATCCTGCGGTCGCAGAGCAAAGAGCTGTCCAAGCACAACGGACTTACGAGCAGCTCCTGGAACTGGGCGACTCGGATGCCGCGCACGAACAGCTTGTTACCTTATTGACCCACAGAGCCTGGGCGTCACTGCTACGAAACAACGTTCATCCCGCTTCGCGACCAGAGTTGCCAGACCAACTAAGATCGGTTGGTGAGCAGTCGCTCGCAAACTCCCTTGAGCAGGCGCTCAGGGAGCGCGCCAAGCGCGCCAATGAAGATATTGGAGCGATACCGATAGACGCGCGCGCCGTCTAACAAATAGCGGCCGAGCGCACCACGGCGCCGGCGGTGAGCACGATGGTGGAACGCGCGAGCGCCTCTCCCAGCTGCGGTTGAACTAAGCCGCGATGGCAGAGGCGGTTGGGTTCGGGCCAAGCCCTTTGCGCAAATTGCCGCGAGGTGGTGGAAGCTGCCTGACAGGCGTGGGGTCTGGTGAAGCGTGCGCCGCTGGGCCTTGCCTCTCGTTTCCTACTCCGGTAGGAATCCTACGTGGCTAAGCCTGCCGCGAAACTCTCGGTAAGCATTCCGAGCGAGGTCGCTGCGGCGGTACGCCGCCGCGTCGGCGCACGTGGACTATCAGGGTTCGTTGCCCGCGCGATCGCGCATGAGCTCGAGCGCGAGCAGCTCGGGACCTTCCTCGCGGAGCTGGAACAGCAGCTCGGACCGGTCTCCAAAGCCGAGCTTTCCAGGGCTCGCCGAGCATGGCCGAAACGCTGATTCTAGACGCTGAAGCCGTGAACGCTCTTGCTCACGCGGTAGAGCGCGGGGCGCTGGCTGAGCGTGCCCGGGCCATTCTGACTGTTGCTCATGAGAAGCGGGCGCTCGTGCGCGTGCCTACGCCTGTCCTCAGTGAGGTGTGCCGTGGCCCCCGCTACGACTCTGCGATCAGCCAGCTGCTCAACGCACGTGGAATCGGCGTCTCCGATCTCACGCGATCTATCGCATAGCGGGCTGGCCATCTCCTCGCGCGGCTCAAGCTCTCCTCGGAGCACGCAATCGACGCGTTCGTGGTTGCCACCGCGCTTGAGTTCGACGCGGCGGTCATTGCCACTGGCGATCCCGATGATATCCAGCGGCTCGCGTCACCGTTTCGACATGTCCGCGTCTTCACCGTATGAGCTGCTCCACCCCAAGTGGCAGGCTAACAAATAGCGGCTTCTGTGGAGGTTTGCGCTGCGGCGGAATGTTGCCGGAGGTCCGGATGAGATCTTCCGTGCCGTTGTCGTTGAGGAATACAGCGTGGCCGGTCAGATGTGGTCGATGCGTTCGACGTAGAGGTACTGCACGCGGCCCGCGTCATTGACGAACAGGTTCAGCATGAAACTGAAGGCGCTCAGCAGCAACGCGCCGATGACCGCCGACCAAAATCCGGTGACGCTGAAGCCACGGACGACTTCGCTGGTGAGCTTGAGCATGGCGCCGTTGATGACGAAGGTGAACAGCCCAAGCGTCAGCAGGTTGATCGGGAAGGTGACTACCAGTACCAGCGGCCGCAAGATGGCATTGAAGATGCCCAGGACCACCGCGGCCACGAACAGCGGCGCGATCCCACTAAAATCGATGCCTTTCACAATGAAGCTGGTCAGCCACAAGGCAAAGGCGGTCGTGACCCACCGAATGATCAATCCACGCACAGGCTCACCGGTCACAAAGGTACTATGCGGTCGGAATTGGTTCAAGCAGTCGGCCGCACGAGCAGCGCGAGATCGTGCGCCTGCAGGTCGCCCACTTCGTTCACCACCAGGTCAGCACCCGCTGCGGTGAGCCGCTGCCGCGCGGTCGAGGTCAGCACCGCCACCGCCAGCATTCCGGCCCGCTTGGCGGCCTCGATGCCGTGCACCGAATCTTCAACCACGGCGCAGCGCGCGGGTGCGACACCCAGCCGCAGCGCCGCGGTGAGAAAGGCCTCGGGGTGCGGCTTGCCCTCGCGCACGTCCTCGGACGCCACCGAGGCATCGATGACGCTGCCTGCCCCGATGACGTCGATCAACAGCGCCACGTTCTCGCGTGGACCGCTCGAGGCGACCGCGAGTCTCGCGCCGAGCTTCCGGAGCTCGATCAGCAGCTCGGGGATGCGACGGAACACGCGCACGCTCCCCTGCCGAACGAACTGGCGGTACAACGATTCCTTGCGGGCATCCAGCTCGGCGAGGCGCCGCGGCGGCACCTGACCCAGCCACTGCGGAATGATGCTGGCGTTGCGTTGCCCGAACGTGCGCCGGAACAGCTCCTGCGAAAACGGCGTGCCGATCTCCGTCCCTAGCTGTTGCCACGCCCGCAGGTGTGCTGCCCCGCTGTCTACCAACACCCCGTCCATGTCGAAGATCACCCCGAACAATGTCTGCATTCATTTGCCTTGTCGCCTGCCGGCCAAGGTTCAAAGGAAGCTCAGCGAGCGATCGTGGCGGGAGCGCTTGCGCCCCGCCGCGCAAAATAGTGAACTGCTCTTTGACCGTCAATCACAATTGGAATCGAAGGGAAAACGAGATGGAGTACCAACAGATCCTCTATGATGTCGCCGGCGCCGTCGCGACCATCACCTTCAACCGGCCGGAGAAGCTGAACGCATCGACGATGTGCATGGCCGCCGAAGTGCGACATGCGTTTCTGCGGGCCGATAAGAATGATGCGGTTCGCGTCATCATCGTCACCGGCGCGGGCAGAGGCTATTGCGCCGGTGCGGATATGGGCATGTTGCAAAGCCTGCAAGGCAGCGCGCGGCGCGAGGAACTTGGCGCCGGCGACATTCCAGTCGAGGAGCCCGATGCTTCCGTGCCGGCGGTGTTTCGCGGCCCTTACACGTATCCTCTCGGCCTGCAGAAGCCTGTGATCGCCGCGGTGAACGGCGTCGCGGCCGGCCTGGGCCTGACGTACATGCTGTACTACGACATGCGCATCGCCTCCGATCGGGCCCGTTTCGGCACCGTCTTCGCCCGCCGCGGTCTGGTTGCCGAGCATGGCAGTGCCTGGCTGCTGCCGCGGCTCGTCGGTATGGCGAATGCCTGCGATCTGTTGTTCTCCGGCCGCCTGGTCAGCGCCGAGGAAGCGCTGCACATGGGACTGGTGAACCGCGTCGTCCCCCACGATGCGCTGATGCCGACGGTGCGCGAGATTGCCACCGAGATGGCGACACTGTGCTCGCCGCGGGCTCTGCGCATTATGAAACGCCAACTCTCCGCGGCGCTCTTTACCGATCTGTCCGCCGCCATCGATACGGCCGACACCGAAATGGCCAACAGCTTCGGTACCGATGATTTCCGTGAAGGCGTGGCCTCGTTCGTCGAACGGCGCCCGCCGCGCTTTACGGGACGGTGATGAGGATTAGCCGTTTCATGGGTTGACGTCGCCAGTACCAGCCCCTGCCAGCTTCGTCACCATGTCGTAATACATTTGCAGCGCGTTGCGGAGCTGGTCCAACGGCAGCCGCTCGTCAACGCCGTGGACTGAGCACGCCAATACCATTGCCGCGGTTTGTTGCTGCATCGCTCGCTCCGATCTCGTGTCGAACGTATCGCCGAAAGCGCGCGAATCTGCAAAAGTGGGTGAGGAATCCGTTCTGCACGTGAGGGAGGTTCGTATGTCGAGTGAGCCGGGCGTTTTCGAAGTCATGTACCAGCTGCGCGCCATGCGCCGCTTGAAGCCGGACCCGGTGCCGGACGAATTGATCTGGAAGATCCTCGAAGCCGGCACCAAGGCCCCGAGCGGCAGCAACAGCCAGGTATGGCGCTTCGTTGTTGTGCGGGATTCCGAGGGCAAGCGCTTTCTTCAGGAGCGCTACAAGCGGGCGTGGGACCTGTACGCCCAGGCCAACATTGAGGCCGCGGCCAAGTCGCCGCCTCCACCGGAGGAGTTGCCGGCGCGCCTGCGGATGGCCCGCGCCGCCATGCAGATGGCGGAAAACCTGCACGAGGTACCGGTGCTGCTGCTGGTGTGCATGAAGCCGCGCCCGGATCTGCCGGCGGTGCGTGGTCGTCGCAGCCCCGCCGCCCTTTATGCTTCGATCTTTCCCGCGGTGCAGAACATCCTGCTGGCAGCGCGGGCTCTGGGCTTGGGCTCGGTCCTCACCACGCTGCACCTAGTGTACGAAGACGAGATCAAGCAGCGCTTCGGCATTCCTGCCGAGGTGGAGACGGTGGCGCTGCTGCCGATCGGCTATCCGAAAGGAAAGTTCGGGCCGACGACGCGGCGGCCGGTCGAGGAGGTCACGCACTGGGAGCAGTGGGGCGCGCGACGTCCGCGCTAGGGCCTGCGGCCGGCGTCATTTCTAGGCCCGCTCCCCTCCTTCGACCCTTCGACTTCGCTCAGGGCAGGCTTCGCTCAGGACAGGGTTGGGTCGCTGCGGACTTCCAAGTCCGACAAGCTGCTAGAAGCGCTGCATTCGGGACAGAGCGCGATGACTTCCTGGCCGCGAATGACGAGCGGGACCGGCGCGAGGAACTTCCCCAGCGGCGGACCGCCGACGCATTCGCCGCTCTCGGGCAGGTAGCAGGCCCCGTGCGTGGCGCACTGGATATAGCGCTTGTCATCCGTCAAGAACTGGTTGTCGATCCAGTCCATCGTCATCGGCACATGGCAGCAGCGGTTAACGTAGGCGTAGAGCGTACCGCGGTGATTGACGACGAAGCACTCTTCCTCGCCCTCGTGACACCGCAGCACGAACTTCCTCGTCTGCCCCAGAGCCAGTTCTCCAACCCGGGCGACGACCAACGCGCTCTCGCAACTCCCCATTATTGGCGTATTACTATAGCGGCAGCAGCGGCTGAAGGGAACTGCCCCTAGCGTTGATGGTAGTCGGCGGAGTTGGTTCGTTCAAAAGCAGGTGAGATGCCGGTCGATGCGGCTCGCGACGCGGCCGGCACCGCCGGCCCTACGCATTCTCCTATTTTCAAGGCCTGTTGTAGGGCCGGCTGTGCCGGCCGTCTCTTGTCACTCACCGCTTCCTCGCCTCGATCATACAGTCCATGTGTTCGCCCGAGCGCAGCAGCCGCGTGTTCGCGAATCCGGCTCGCCGCAAAGTGTTCGCGATTTCGGTGAAGGTGTAAGTGTCGCCGCCCGGGGTGTTGACCAGCATGTTGAGAGCAAACAGCGCCCCGTCCGGCGGCTTCGTGCGGGACTCGTCCATGACGTGGTCGCGGATGAGCAGCACGCCGCCCGGCTCGAGGGCGCGATGGATCTTCGCATACAGGTCGAGGTTCTGCTCCGGGCTGTTCTGGTGAATGATGGCGGACAGCAAGGCGAGGTCGCACCCGGACGGAAGCTCGTCCTTGTAGAAATCACCGGCGACGAAGGCCACCCGATCCCGAAGACCTGCCTGCGCGACGTTGTCCTCCGCGATGCGAATCACGCCGGGCAAGTCAAACAGGACGGCACGTAGGTTTGTGCTCTTCTTCAGAAACGCGATTGTGTAAGCGCCGGAGCCGCCGCCGACGTCGAGGAGTTGTGAGAAGCGGCGCAGATCACAGGCTTCGGCAACGGCTGCGGCTGTCGGGCGCGCGGCCACGTGCATGGCGCCGATGAAGGCGCGCGTGTCTTGCTCGGAGGTCGAGCCGCTCACCGCGCGCCGGCGTGGGTTACCCCCGCTGCGCACGCACTCGGTCAGCTGGCTCCAATTGTCCCAGATCGTGCCAAGGTGCTGGACCATCGGCAGGATCGACGACGGGTGCCCGGACGCAAGATACGCCCCGTGTTTCGTGACCCGGTAGCGCCCGTGTTTCTTCTCGAGGAGGCCCTGAGTGACCAGGCAATCGAGCAGACGCGTGAGCCCCCGCTCGTCGAGGCCGAATCCAGCGGCGATCTCGCCGGCGGTAATGGGCTGGTCGGCAAGCCGCGTGAACAAGTCGAGCTCTGCGGCAGTCAGAATGACCCGGCTCAGCATGTAGCTCCTGACCTGCACTAGGATGTCGAGCGGCGTTGGCATGTGTCGGCCCTCCGGATGTCATCCTTCGTCGACGGCGCCGATTGCGTCAAGTAGGCGCAGGCTCGTCGCAGCGCTTGCCGAAGGTTGAATGCACCGCCTGTAGCGATAGACTACGTCCGCCCTGGCGATCGCGGGCCGGTTCGCGGGGCATGGCGATGAGGATTCAGTGAGTCGGGAGAACAAGTTAATGTCGAGCAGGGATGATGCAGTCGAGCGGGCGATCAGGTTGTTGCGCGGTGCCCGGCACGCAGTCGCGCTGACCGGTGCTGGGCTCAGCACCGAGTCCGGCATTCCGGATTTTCGCAGCCCGGGCGGTGTGTGGGAACACTTTCGGCCGGTCGAGTACGCGGAGTTCCTGGCCAACCACGAGGCGCGCAAGGAGCACTGGCGCTACAAGCGCGCCACCGTGCCGGAGATGCTCGCTGCGGAGCCCAACGCGGCGCACTATGCGCTCGCACGACTGGAAGCCGCGGGCCGCTTGCAGGCGGTCATCACGCAGAACATCGACGCCCTGCATCAGCGCGCGGGCAGCCGCCGGGTGCTCGAACTGCACGGTACCAATCTGGAGGCGGTGTGTTTGCGTTGTGAAGCGCGGGCGCCGATTCGGGAAGCACTGGCCGTGCTCGATGCCGGTGAGGAGGTCCCCAAGTGCGGGCGCTGTGGCGGCTGGTTGAAACCCGCCACCGTGTCCTTCGGCCAAGCCCTGCCCGCGGACGTGCTTGAGGAAGCGACCGAACTGGCGCAGCGGTCGGATGCGTTCCTGGCGCTGGGTTCGTCACTGCTGGTGACCCCCGCGGCGTCGCTCGCGGGCCTGGCAAAGCAGAGTGGTGGCGCGCTCATCATCATCAATTTGACCGAGACGCCGTATGATCGCGTGGCCGACGCGGTCCTGCACGAGAGCGTTGGGATGGTGCTGCCGGCGATCAGTGCAGCGGTGCTGGGTGCAGAATGACCTGCGCCAAGGCTTCGACTGTTGATGACATGATCGGGAGCGCTCAACGTGGAGGCGAACGATGCGCTTAGTGACTTTTCTGAGCAACGGGGAGCCGCACCTTGGTGCGGAGGGCACGCAGGGCGTGGTCGATTTCACGGTCGCCGCACCGGAACTGCCGGAGTCGATGCTCGACTTGCTCGCCGACGGAGCCAAGGCGCTCGATGCGGCGCGTGCCGCCGCAGCCCGTGCTTTCTCGGAAGGTGTCGGCGTGATTGCGGCGGACCAGGTACGCTTGCTGGCTCCGGTGCCGCGGCCGGGCAAGATCTTCGGCATCGGGCTCAATTACCGCGACCATGCGCAGGAGACCGGCAACCCGATTCCGGAGGCGCCGATCGTGTTCTCCAAGGCGGCCACCGCCGTGATCGGTCCCGGAGCCGCGATCGAAATCCCACCCGCCAGCGCCCTCATCGATTACGAAGGGGAGTTGGCGCTCGTCATCGGGCGGCCGGCGAAGCGCGTCAGCCGTCGCGATGCGCTGCAGTACGTTGCCGGATACACGGTGATGAACGATGTCACAGCACGTGACTACCAGGCGCGCAGCGGCCACTGCATCGCCAAGTCGTTCGACACCTTCGCGCCGATGGGTCCGGCGCTGGTCACAGCCGACGAGATCGACGACCCGAGCACACTCGACCTGCGCACCATCGTGGGCGGCCAAGAGATGCAACATTCGCGTACCAGCAACCTGATCTTCGACGTCCCGACGTTGATCGAGTATATTTCGGCGGGCGTGACACTCGAGCCTGGCGACGTCATCAGCACGGGCACGCCGGCCGGAGTCGGATACCGCCGGGAACCGCGGCGCTTCCTCAAACCCGGTGACACCGTGCGCATCGAGATCAGCAACATCGGCGCGCTCGAAAACCCGGTGATCAGCGCCCGCGCGTGACGGCCGTCTCCGGCGCACTCCGTGCCCGTCCCCTTCTCGTCCGGGCGCCCTGTCCGGCGTTCGGGCGCGACGCAGCCTGCCCAATCAACCGCGCCGCACTCGTTGCCCAGCGGACGAGGCTATCGGCGATCCCCGGCGCCATCGCACCGAGCAGCTCGATGGTTGCGGCGCCAGGCGGTACTGAGACCTCGCGTAGCCGAAAGCGCGCAGCCAGCAGCACCGCAGCCGCCACCCACTCGGGCGGCATGTTCAACATCGACGGCCATGACGGCAGCGCTGCCGTCCGATTGAACCCCTCTGCCATAGGCGTGTCCACCACGCCGGGCAGCACCAGACCGAGGTGGACCTTTGCACCGTCGAGCTCGACGCGTAACGCCTCGGTGAGACCGACCAAGGCGAACTTCGTGGCGCAGTAGCCGCCCAACGGCGTCACGCCGCGGCGGCCCGCCAGCGACGCGACGTTGATGATCGTCCCGTGTCCCTGTCGGCGCAGCAGCGGCAACACCGCTTGCATCATGAACAGCGCGCCAAAGACGTTGACCCGTAACATCGACTCCAGATCGTCGGCCGAAAGCTCCTCAACCGTCCCGGGGATCATGATGCCGGCATTGTTGACGAGGATATCGATGCGCCCCCATGCCCGCCGTACCCTGTCGGCAGCGCGGCGGGCGGCACGGAGGTCCGTGACATCGGTGGGCACGACCAGGGCGCGCCCGCCAGCGTTGGTCACGGCCTCGGCCACCTGCGCGAGGAGGGCGCGCCGACGCGCTGCCAAAGCCACCGCAGCGCCCTGGCGAGCGAAGGTCAGCGCCGTCTCGCGACCAATGCCGCTCGAGGCTCCCGTCACCACGACGACTTGGTCGGCAAACGAGCCCAACAACGGCAGCACACGCTCGAGCACCATCGGCATGCCCTCAGTCAGTACGTTTGAGTTCCGCTTGAGAACTCTGACACTCTTCCAGACCTGGCGCCATGTCAACCAGCGAGGCAGGGCCTCGGACCACAAGTTCGGCGGGGCCGCTCCCCTCCTTCGACTGGGCTCAGGACACTGTTGGGTCGCTCGGAGCGGCTCCGGGTAGTGTTTTTTGGCTCGAGTGCGACAGCCGTGCGGTATTTCATCCCCTTGAGCAGACGGGTACGGTACGACGTTATGCGGTACGGGCACATCGTTTTCGACCTGGACGGGACCCTGATCGATTCCCGCGCTGATCTCGCGCAGGCCGTGAATCACGTTCTGCATACGTTCCGGCTGCCGGAGCTGTCGCTGGACACCGTCACCGGTTACATCGGCGAGGGCGCCCGAAGGCTGGTGCAACGCGCCTTGGGAACGGACCATGAGAACCGCCTCGAGGACGGTCTGAAGCTCTTCATGGAGTACTACGCGGCGCACCTGTTGGATCACACGCAGCTGTACCCTGGTATCGCCGCGACGCTCCGTGAACTGGCGCAGCGCGGAGTGGTACTGTCGGTGCTGTCGAACAAGCCTGAGGCGATGAGCCAAGCCATCCTCGGTGGCCTCGGCGTGCTCTCCGTCTTCCGCGCCGTGCTCGGGGGGGATTCTCTTCCCGAACGGAAGCCCGAACCGACCGGACTGGAGCATTTGCGGAGCCTCACCGGCACACCGTTGGAAAAGATGCTTGTAGTCGGAGACTCGCTGATCGACCTGTACACCGCGCGCGCCGCCGGCATCGACTTCTGCGGCGTCGCCTGGGGCTTCGGCGCCGAGGGACTGCGCGCCGCGGGAGCGCAACCGATCATTGACGAGCCAGCCGAGCTCCTGGCTATCGTCGAAGGCGGCAAGCTGCACTGAGCGCCGGCGGCGGCAGCGGCCTCTTCTCATTTGCGGACGAGTACATTGCCATCAGGGACCTTGCAGCGGAGTGAACCGATGAAAACACGGCTGGATATGGACAAGATCGCGAAGGGCTTAGGCGGGGAACGGCGGGGCAAGATTGCGGCAAGGGGTGGCTACTTCGGGGCGATGCAGGTTTTGGCGGATGTCGAGGAGCGTCTCCGTGTTCCCGCTGGCGGCGGACGGCCGACCGACCGAAACTGGACTGAGCGGCGGCTGCTCCCACTGGCGCCGGCGACCCTCAGGCGCCTCGAGGAGCTGGCTGACAAGATTCGAACCGATCGTGGAATCAGCCTTGAGCCAATGCAGCTCGCCGCGCTGTTGCTTGAGAAGGCAGCCGAAATCAGCGCAGACGAGGCGGAGGATCTCGTTGGGCGAGCAAAATCAGTGCGAGCACGTGGGCGCGGGAGGGGAGGGTCGGGGTGAGGGCTCTGCGGCAGCAGCGGACGTCTGGGCTGCCCTGACACTCAGTACTTGTCGTCCGCTGTCATCAGGCGGTGATCGCGTTTGCCCGAGTGGAAACCGAGGGCTGCCAGGGTCCGGAGAGATAAACCGGCATGTCGTCCCAGGTGCGCCCTTCGAGAACTCGACCATTGCGTGACCTTTGGACGCCACCCCATTGCTTGAAGAAGAACGGGACGCCGGCAGCGGCGCATTGGTCGCGGATGTTTCGGACCCAAGCTTCGTGCATCGGGCGCGCATTTACCCCGGACTCGCCACCCACGATGACCCAGTCTATTCCCGAGAGGTCGAAGGTCTCCAAGTCCTCCAGCAGAGGCTCGATCGAGAGGAAACGCACGGCGACTGGGGTGGCTTGCAATGCCTCGACTCGCGGCAGGCCATGACGCCGGTTCTCGACGCTCACGCCGAACCAAACGTGTGGCAACCGCCCGATCCATGCCAGCTCGCCCCTGAGGAGGTTGCGCATGCGCTCATGCCGCTTGGTGAGCACTTGGTACGTGTGCCAATTCGCCTCTGCCATGACACGGCCGACCTCGGCGATGTACTCAGTTGGGATGTCCTCGTGAAAGAGATCACTCATCGAGTTGACGAAGACCTTGCGGGGTGACCGCCAGTGAAGCGGCTGCGACAACCTCTCCGGTACCAGTCGCAGATCGAAACCGTACTCGAACGGATGCCCGAGAACACCGCGAAAACGTTCCGCTAAGGTCTCCGCGCAGCAGTACTTGCAGCCCGGGCTGACTTTGCTGCAACCGCGCACGGGGTTCCACGTCGCGTCAGTCCACTCGATTGCACTCCGATCACCCATGGTGTTCCAGCGTACGGCTAGCGAAAATACAGCGAAAATGGTTTGAGATCAAGGAGCAGCAACCCGGCGAGCCCTTCTTCTCCCTCGCCCTCTGGGAGACGGTGAGGGCTGGCGCGCCGCGCGCACGCGTGGTGCCGGCAGCTACGAGTTCATTGCGAAAAGCCGCGTCTTCGCGCCGATCATAAGGCAGCTGTACGCGTACGGCCCGCTACCCGCCCCCTCCCCGCTTGGTCGACGCCGTCGTGCATGACCAAAGTAGTAGACCGCAGGATTCAAGCGGCGGGTCCCCACGACAGCGGTTGATCCAGTTCCTTCATGGTGACGCCACCCTCGCCCGTGTCGACGACCGCGGACGCCACAGCACGTGCTGGCGGCGTGGTACGACCTCAGTCACCTGCAGATGGGCCCCGGAGGCGTTACGGTTCGTTTAGACTTCCACTTGGTCAACAGTCGGCCGCTGGTCGCGGCCGGATGAGCTGACCGAGAAGCTGGCAGCGGGGCCCGCGAGCCAAACACGTCCCGACCACGGTAGCAGCATAGTAGACAACCCTAACAGCGGACCTGAAACCGCTCCGCAATCATACGCCGGATGTCTGAAGCGTCCACTTGTGGCCAGGGAACCGCGGACTCCAATTGAAGCACGTCCGCACAGGGCATCGCCGTCGCGAAGAAGAATGGCGCGTTCGTCACGGCGTCCCTTAGCACGTACCAGTGTCGGCTACCTTCTGGCTCCGTAACTCGCATCAGCCGCGCGGTGGCACGCCGGATCGGGATGGTCATGACGTACGTTCCGTCGTCCCTGAGCTGTTGCTTGAGGGGAGACGGGTCGGCCTTGGCAATTGGCGAGAGGAACCGCAGAACGCTCAAAGCGATCCAGAATGCCCGGTCACGCAGCTGACTCCATTCCGCCTTCACTAGCAACGCCTTGTTGGGATCGCGCCTCCAGAACGCTGTGGAGCCCTGGTCGAAAGCATATTCAAATGGCCCGGCCGCCAGGAGCGGTGCATCGTGCACGGTGATGCGCTGTACAAACAGGTAGAGGCCGAAGCGGTCATCGTGCGACAGCAACCAGAGCGCCCTCAACGGTTGCACATCGTAGTCCGCCTCCCTTACGTGACGCCAGTCCGTGTTATCGAGAGGGCTGAGTTCCATAAACACGCTGCTGAGCGGAACATGCTCGCACGGGGTCGAAGCCTTGGGCCGCGTCGGTCATGTCGCCGCTTAGAATCGCTTGGTTCCACATCTCGGGGCCACTGTTTAGAAACCAGCTTACGATAGGCGTTTCCACGACAATGCGAGTGGCATCGTTCACCCCAAAACTCCGCGGGCCGGAGGAGCGAGTCGACAGCTCGATCGACAGGTTCTCCCGGATTGCGGCGTCGTATACTGGGTTCGGCATTATGAGCTTCGCACGTCTACATATTTGCTGCGTCCTCTCTTCTGCATCGTAGCGATAACAGGTGACCGCCAGCGGGCGTGCCAGTTTGAGGTTGTTCGTAGTGGAATCGACTGCCCACGTCAGCGGCATACTGACGAACACGTCATACCACGGGTCTTCCGACGGGTCCGGGAACATCGCATGCATCGGGACATTGATGTGAGGAGCATCCTCCATCGGCCATCCGACAAGGATCGCGTCGCGTCGGTAGAAGCTCTTGAGGTCGCCGCCGCTCAGCGCGGGGTCAGCGGCGAGAAGGCATGCAGCTTGCGCCTGTATTCGAGAGCTCTTCGAGAGTATTGGCCTTGAAGACAGATCAACGAGCTGGCCGTGCGACGGGGAGCCAACGTCATCCCACTTGGGAACATCGAAGACGTAGAGATATCCACCAGGCTCTTCTGTCCAACGGCGGTACTCCCACCACCGTTCGGTCAACTGAAGATCTCGTGCCTGGTCAGCCGGCCCCTCGGGTCCGACGACGTGATCGGCCGATAGCGCGCACGCGTGGTGGAGCGCGAACCAGAGTGCCGCGTCAAGAGATCGCGTCACGTCCAAGAAACGCGTGCCCGGGCCGTAGTGCTGCGCAATGGCTATAGTGTCTTCTTCCGACAGGGCCGCGGGATCCGACGGGGCGAGCAACTCCCTGGCGAACGCCGTGGTGCAATAATCCCAGACCGTATTGCGTCGAGCGGCTCCAGGTCGGAGGCTGGTCGGAAGCATGCTGTCGAAGTCTTTCGTCTGGCCACGGTATGCACGGACGTAGCCAGGGGACGGCTCCCCCAGCTTCGCGATCTCGTCTCTTAGTTCTCTGTAGGTCCTGAGGGGAGCTACCAACTCAACACTGTCCATACGTTGTTGCGGTGCCTCACCAGCTCTCGCTCACGTCTTGTCTGACATACCGCACACCTTCAGCACCTCGTCGCCGTAGTGGTTGATCACCTTGATGGCGATCTTGCCGGTGGCCGGCAGGTCGAAGGGGCGGCTTTAGTCTGTAGAGCGCCGACCATATTCACTGCACCCGGTCGCCGTTTGCCCGGTTGTACTGCTCGCACAACAATTCGATATTGCGGGCGGTGTTGCTGCCGCCTTGTGATGTGCTCGCTGCGGGAGCAGCGAAAAACTCGAGTATGATCACATCATCCCCGTTTGCCGCCGTCGTGGCGCAGGGTGTGGCAGAACCCCCACAGTTTCTGAACGACGTCGGTCATGGCTCAACGCTCGCTCGGGTCGTGGTTCGGCATCTTGCTCACGGGCACGGGGTGTTGTACCGGTCAATACTCTTCGAGGTGCTCGCGGACGATGACTTTCAGCATGGTTTGATAGCCGAGGCCGCGCTTGGCTGCCTTCTCGCGAAGACGATTGACAAGGTCCGCGTCGAGCAAGATCGATGTCGGGTGCGGCTTCGCTCGGATGACTACCGGCTTGACGCGCGAGCGGCGGATGTCGGTGCCGAGGTCCCGTTGTTCAAACTCAGCGAGTTGGGCGTCTTTGCGGCCGCTAGTCTTCCTGCGCGATTGCTTCCTCATATACCTTGCCGGGCCGGCCGCTGAAGTGCTCGAGCCACGCGGCCAGTATCGCATCGGCGGCCAGCTTCATAGCTATTCAATAGCTAACCTATGACCCTGTCAAGGTCGGTTCCCCATCGACCGGCTCACACCGCCACCGCCTCGTACCTGGGGTATTCTTCAAGCGCGTGATGTTGGTAGAACCTGGCCGGACGAACCGCCCCCTTTGGCACGATTTGGCAACCGGCATCGGAGAGCCGCTTGTCGACGCAGGTCTTGCGGGTTTTCCACTCCGGCTCTTCGTGAGGCCGACTCGACATTGCCTCCGAGTCTTAAAGTGGGAGCGCTGGACTTGTCAAACCAAAGCGGCTGTCCCGCAGCTACTTGCCCGCCCGCGCCACGTGTTTGGCGATGAGCGCCTCGATCTCCTCCGCGCTGAGTCCTGCAGCGGTGAGGATCTCGCGCGTGTGCTCGCCGAGTTGCGGATCGACGGCGTCGTGGCGGATGGGAGTGCCATGGAACTCGAAGGGCACGGTGACGACCTTGCCCTTGCCCATGCGCGGGTGGTCGATCTCAACGATGTAGCCGTTCTCCAACGCCACCGGGTCGTGCGCCAGCTCCTCATATGACTGCACGGGCGAACAGATCTGATCCTCGGCCTCGAGGCGCGCTATCCATTCGGCCGTCGTCTTGGTGAGGAAGAAGCGATCCAGTTCCACGCACAGAGCCTCCATGTTGCGCTTGCGACGACGCATATCCTTGAAGCGCTCGTCGTGTTCGAGATCCGGCCTGTCGATGGCGCGACAGAAGCCCGGCCAGCGTCGGTTTTCTACGCCGATGATGGCGAAATAGCCGTCCGAGGTTTGGAACACCCGCGTCAGGGTCGGTGACACTGGGTGGCCGCGGCCACGCTGCAGGCGCTTGCCCGAGAGCAGCGCGTAGGTCATCTCCGTCGCTTGCAACGCCAGCGCCGATCCGAACAGCGAAAGGTCGATCTCCTGGCCGGTCCCGGTCCGATCGCGCGCCACGATGCCCGCAAGCACTGCGTTCGCCAGATTCAAGGCGGCGCTGTGATCGACGACCGCCGCACCCGCAGGCACCGGGAAGCCGTCGCGCTCGCCCGTCTGCCACACGAGTCCGCTGCGCGCTTGCGTCGCGGTGTCCAAGGCCGGGTGAGCGGCCTTGGGGCCGCGCTTGCCCCAGCCACTCAGCGAGACGTACACCAGTCTGGGGTTGATGCCGCGCAGGCGCTGGTAAGCAAGGTTCAGGCGCTCCATGACCCCGGGGCGGAAGTTGTTGGTCACCGCGTCAACCTCGGCCACCAGGCGATCAATGACAGCGATGGCTTCCGGCCGTTTGAGGTCGAGCGCGATCGACCGTTTGCCGCGATTGCAGACGTAGAAGAAGGCGCTCTGGCGATTGTCCGTGGGCCCGAGCAAGTACACGTAACGGCCCTGATCCCCAGCGGCCGCGTTTTCGACCTTGATGACGTCGGCGCCCAGATTCGCAAGCACGGCCGTTCCCTGCCCGCCGGCCTGGACGGTGGTGAAATCGAGAATGCGGATGCCGCTCAGTGGACCGGGCATGGACGTTTTATTTCCGAATCCCCCTTACTTTCAAAGGAGGTGGCAGGGGAGGTAGGCAAGGAGGGGGGAATTCACTCAGCTATACTGCTTCAAGACGTTGCTCGCGATCACCAGGCGTTGGATCTCGCTCGTGCCTTCGTAGATTTCGGTGATGCGCGCGTCGCGGTAGTGGCGCTCGGCCGGGTACTCGGTGACGTAGCCGTTGCCGCCGAGGATCTGGATCGCTTGGTGCGTGATGAACGTCGAGGCCTCGGAGGCGGCCAGCTTCGCCATCGCCGCTTCCGTGGAGAAGCGCGCGCCCTGGTCCTTCAGCTGCGCCGCCCGCCAGGTCAGCAGCCGCGCCGCATCGAGATGCAACGCCATGTCGGCGAGCTTGAACTGGATCGCCTGCAGGTTTGCGATCGGTGCGCCGAAGGCCTCGCGCTGCTTGGCGTAGGCCACAGCCTCTTCCAACGCCGCTTGCGCGATACCCAAGGCCTGCGCCGCAATTCCGATGCGTCCGCCGTCGAGGGTCATCATGGCGATCTTAAACCCATCGCCCTCTTGGCCGAGCAGATTCTCTCTGGGAATGTGACAATCTTCAAAGATGAGGTTGCAGGTCGAAGAGGCGCGGATGCCGAGCTTGTCCTCCTTCTTCCCCAGCGACAGCCCCTCGGTCGGCATCGGCACCAGAAAGGCGCTGATGCCCCTGTGCTTCTTGGCGCGATCGGTGGTGGCGAACACGATGGCTGCATTGGCTTCGTAGCCGTTGGTGATCCATGCCTTGGTGCCGTTGAGCACCCAGTGATCACCTTGCAGGACGGCCGTGGTGCGCGCCGCCCCGGCATCCGAGCCGTTGCCGGGCTCAGTTAGCGCGAAGCAGCCGAGCTGCTTGCCGCCAGCAAAGGGCCGCAAATAAGTCTTCTTTTGCTCAGGGGTAGCAAACTTCAACACCGGGTCGCAGTACAGGGAATTGTTTACGCTCATGACCACGCCGGTGGAGGCGCAGCCACGGCTGATCTCTTCCATAGCGATGGCGTAGGCAAAATTGTCGAGCCCTGTCCCGCCCTCTTCTTCGGGGATGGCGACGCCCATCAGTCCCATCTCGGCTAGGTGCGCCACCTGCTCCGCGGGATAGCGGTGGTGCCGATCCAACTCGCCGGCGATAGGGACCAGTTCCTTGTCGGCGAACTCGCGGCAAGTCTTGCGCAGCATCTCATGGGTTTCAGACAGCGCGAACATGGTGGCGATCCTTTCTTGAAAAGAAGCCCTCACCCCTTCGACTAAGCTCAGGACGGCCTGACCCTCTCCCAGAGGGCGAGGGGATCCTCAATGAAACGGGCTTCAAGGCTTATGACTTCTGCTTCTCAGCGGGCTTCGCGTCATACCTGTAGAACCCCCGCCCGCTCTTGCGGCCGAGGTAGCCAGCATCGACGTATTTCTTCAGCAACGGGCAGGGACGGTACTTGTCGTCGCCGAGCACGTCCTGCATGACCTCCATGATCGCGAGGCAGGTATCGAGCCCGATGAGGTCGGCGAGCTCGAGCGGACCCATGGGCTGATTGGTGCCGAGCTTCATCGCCATGTCGACGTCCTCGACCTTGCCGACACCCTCAAACACCGCGTAGACGGCCTCGTTGATCATCGGCAGCAGCACTCGATTGACGACGAAGCCGGGCGAGTCCTCGGCCACCATCGTCGCCTTGCCCAGGCGCTCGGCCAGCGCCTTGACGCACTCGTAGGTCTCCGGCGCGGTGGCCAGGCCGCGGACGATCTCCACCAGACGCATCACCGGCACAGGGTTCATGAAGTGCATGCCGATGACCTTATCAGGCCGGCCGCTGGCGGTACCCAGACGGGTGATGGAAATCGACGAGGTGTTCGACGCCAGGATCACTTCCGGGCGGCAGATAGCGTGCAGGCGTTTGAACAGCTCGATCTTCAGCGGCTCATTTTCCGTGGCCGCTTCGACGACGAAGTCCGCCTGGCGAAGGCCGTCAAACGCGGGTGTCGAGTGGATGCGTGAGAGGATCTTGTCGCGCTCCTCCTGCGTCATCTTGCCGCGGGCTACCACCCGATCCATACCCGCTCTCAAGCCGGTCAGCCCGCGCGTGATCAGTGCTTCGGAGATGTCGTGCAGCAGCACATCGCAGCCCGACTGCGCCGCGACCTGCGCGATGCCGCTGCCCATTTGCCCCGCCCCGACGATACCGATTGTGCGAATGTCCATATCTCCTCCCCAAACTCCCGAACTCTATCTAACTTCACGCGGCTGATGGCAAGCCCAGGCCGCGCACGGCGATGATGTTGCGCAAGATGTTCGAGGTGCCGCCCTGGATGGTATACGCGGGCGCGAACAGCAGCGCGCGCGCGACCCGGCCCTGCAGGCGGGCAGCCGCTGACCCGCGTAGGAGCTGCGCGTGCGCGCCGAGCAACTCGCCGACAAGAACCGCGACCTGCTGCTCCACGTCGGTGCAGTAGGTCTTCGCCAACGCGGCCTCGGTGTTGGGTACGACGCCGTTGCTCAACAGCCAAGCGACCCGGTAGACGTGCCAGCGCCCGATCTGCAGCTCGGTTTCCACCCGCGCCAGCCGATCCCGCCAGATTGGATCGGTGGCCAGCCCCTGCGTTCGCGCGAACGCGACGACATCGCGGAGCAACAGCCAGTTGCTCAGCAGCCGTTCGATGCCGCTGCGCTCGTAGTCGAGCTGCGAGGCGATCTGGTACCAGCCGCGGTTCTTCTGGCCGATGAGGTAGCGCTTGTGGATGCGCACGCCTTCGAAGAAGGTCTCGTTGAAGTGATGCTCGCCGGCCATATCCACGATCGGGGTGACGGTG
>Ga0326728_10010369_pt1 | contig 21851 bp, 18 predicted proteins | sample MB3enrmetagenome_FD_207602 | JGI IMG/M metagenome (GOLD analysis project Ga0326728, IMG submission 207602) | Lab enriched peat soil microbial communities from McLean, Ithaca, NY, United States - MB31MN | ecosystem: Environmental > Terrestrial > Soil > Wetlands > Peat | place: USA: New York... | reverse complement strand
GGCTTGGCCGGGATTATGAAGTTCGCTTGGATCATAGCGAGGCGATGATACGGATTTGCATGATTCGCCTTATGGTGAGACGGCTTGCGTCAATATGAATTGCCCATTTTTAAAACACGCTCTAAGACCTGGGGACCCGACAGTGAAACAGGGCCAGGAAGTCACATTAACAATTGCTATCACAAATATGTCACGTACTGAGATATTTGGCGTTCCTACGGCCAAGGAAATCGAAAATGACTCTCGCTTTTCATTCCTGGTGGTTTCTCCGTCGGGGAAACATTTATATCCTCATGGAGACCCTATGCATGTACGGGCTCAATCCATTTATTCGTTGGATGCGGCTAAACTCTCGCAGCGCATATTCACGTTTCCCTTAAGTGCGATCTGTAAACTAGACGAGATCGGGACTTACTCCGTAACAGCATATCGAGTCGTTGATTGGCCAGATGGCAAGAAAGAGTACGTCACCGTGACAGATGACGATGGAACAAAGAGACAGATAGGTTTGGAGGCGAGGTTTACAGTAATTTCCAATCCATTATCCATCAATATTGTTCCGGACAAATAGTCGTGGGAAAGAGGGTCCAGCATAAGCTCATATTTCCGAGTTCCGGCGGCATTACGCGCTTGTCAAAGATATGCTCGCGCGCGGAAAATAAAAGCCATCATCCTATCGCTTTACAGCCCGGTGCGTAGGATACACTACAGTAGCGCAGGTTTCTAAACCTGCTGTGCCGCCGACTTCCAAGTCGGCAGGGGCAGGTTTTCGTGGAGCACGCCGGTTTGGAAACCGGCGATACGGCAGACTTGGAAGTCTGCGCTACGGGGCGTTGTCGCTTATCCCAGCGACTTGGCAGTATGATCTGAGCGCCGATCAGGCTTCCACCAGTTGGATTACCAGGTTTTTGCCCAAGGCGCGCGCGACGCGTTTAATAGTGGAGAGGCGCACGTCTTCGGCATGGTTCTCCAGCCGCGAAATGGCCGACTTCCTCGACTTGGCGCGGTGGGCAAGATCTTCCTGTGTGATGCCCGCCTGCTCGCGAGCTTGACGCAGGAGAACGCCCACTTTGAATTCCTGGTAGCCGCTCTCAAAGTTCTCGGCGAATTGTTTGTCAGTGCGTTTGCGCCGGCCGATGTATTTGTCGAGGTCGTTTTTCATCGTTTTCCTTTCCGGTCCAGGTAATCGCGCCGCCGCTGATTGGCAAGCTCGATTTCCCGGTTGGGTGTCTTCTGCGTCTTCCTCGCAAATCCGTTCGTCAAAATGATCAAATTACCCGCGTCCCAAAAGCCCAGCAAACGGAACGCATCGCCGCCAAACTCGGCGCGGACTTCCCAAAGCTCAACTGCGCCTTCGAGTTTCTTCAAGTATTGCTTCGGCACAAACGGCATTTCCTTCACCAATTTGAGCACCCACGCCACTTTCTGCGCCTGTTTCGGGCCAAGACGGTCAAGAAAATCTTCCACCGGACATTCGCCGCTGACATTGCGGTAGAACTGAATCTCGCGCATTGCCAGAAAGATACCGTACTTGTGAACTTGCCGTCAAGGCTGCCGGTGCTTTGATTCGATGTGGCGTCGAGCCACTGGCTCGACATCGCCGCACAGCGCCGCCACGACAACGATTGAAGTCAAAGATATGATCGCGCGCGGAAAATGGAAGCCGCCATCCTATCGCATCATTGTCTGAGCGATGGCGCGGTTGAGGACTCTTGATTTGCCGACTGCAACGACGGCGGCGGCGGCGCGGCGGCCGGTCCGCGGAAGGAACGCTCCACCCGGTCATTCGGATCGGTGGACACCGGCTGATCGCGCCAGAGCCAGCGCATCATTTTGAGGAAGACGCCGACCTTCACCTGCCCGGTGGTATCCGGCAACCGCCTCTTCACGCGCGACCGCGATTCCCTGGCGCTGCTGACGCTGGAACAGCCGGGGGAGAATCCGGCGAATTGATGAAGCGCCTTGGGCTCCTAAATCCTTCTTCTCCATCTCCTCCACACCTTATTGAACGTGTCAGGACGCATTTTTACTGGATCTTCGGCTCCCATAACTCGATGCGATTGCCTTCCGGGTCGGTAATCCATGCAAACCGCCCATAATCGTAATCCTCGACCCTTTCCACCGTCACTCCACTTCGGCGCAATTGAACCAACATTCTCTCCAAATTGGCAACGCGGTAATTGATCATGAATGCCGGACGGGCAGGACCGAAGTAATCCGTGTCATCCGGAAAAAGAGACCAGGCAGTGCGGCCAACCTCATCGGGGCGCTCATTTTCACGCCAGGCAAAATCAGCGTGGCCGTCCTCCGAGCCAATGCCAAGATGGTCTCGATACCAAACAGACATCCTTACAGGATCACGGACTCTGAAGAAGATGCCACCGATTCCGGTGACCTTTTCCGCGTTATCGCTCATGGGTCAACAGAAGGGCAGTCTCCCATAATCGCATTTTCGTGGTTTCTGGCGGTATTGGGCCACACGTTCGCCAAGGCATCGCAGACGATGAAACAGGCCCAAGCTCTAAACCATGAAAGAACAGTCTAGCAACAGACATGGCTTGCCTTCTCTTAATTGCCGTTTTGTGGTTGATTTGCCGACTGCAACGACGAGGGCGGCGGCGGCGCGGCGGCCGGGCCGCGGAAGGAGCGCTCCACCAGGTCATTCGGATCGGTGGACACCGGCTGATCGCGCCAGAGCCAGCGCATCATTTCGGGGAACACGGCCCCGCCCTGCTTCTGCCCATGATTGCCCATGCCCCAGGTGTAATTGACTTCGTAGCCTTTTTTGGTCAGCGCGTTCATCAGGCGCACGTTCTGGTAAAACCAGTCCCCGTCCGGATTTCCCGGGCGGCGATTGTCGTTGCGGCCGTCCTGCATGAAAATCCGGATCGGCTTCTTGTCGTTGGCCAGCACCAGTTCCGGATAAATGTATTCCCAGCGCAGATTGGTGAAGCTCCCCACAATCGTGATCACTTTGCGGAAATCGTCCGGCCGGAACCAGGCCACGCCAAAGGCCGCGCATCCGCCCGAACTGGCACCCATGATGCCGTGCAGGCCGGGATCGGGCGAGATGTTGTAATCCTTTTTCAACGCCGGCATCAACTCCTCCACGATGACGCGCGCGTACTTGTCGTTCGGCGGGTTGTATTCTTCAGGCCGGTTGGCCGTCCGGTCGCCCCATTCCTGCGCGGTCGGTTCCGGCTGGTCCGGGCGCCGGCCCGGGCTGATGAACACGCCGAGCATCACCGGGATTTCCCGCCGGAAGATCAAATTGTCCAGGACATTTTGCCCCTGCACGTCGCCCGGCTCGGCCTTCATCGCCGGCCCGTCGTTAAAGATCATCAGCGCCGCCGGCACCGCCGGATCGTATTGCGCCGGGATATACACGTCGTAGGTATGCTGCGTGCCGGGAAAAACCTGGCTCGGAATGATCTTCGGCCCCGCGAACCTGCCTTTGGGCACCCCGTCCATCGGTTTGGAATCCGGACCCAGCTTGTAGAACAAATCGTTCGTGTTGGCCGGGCCGCGCCCGCCTCCCCGGGCGGGGGCCGCGGGCGCCGGCGGCGGAGTTTGGGCCTGGGAAACCCCGGACACGAACAGAAACAACGCGAGACTTGTCAGTACAGTTTTCATGGACATAGTGGAGTCAAAATTACAGCACCACAGCGCGACTGAAGACAAATTCTACGCCAATTCCGCCCTTTTGCAAGGTGGCGGGTCCAATTTTCCCCCGGGTCTGGAATCAGCACGAAGTTTTCGGACGGATCGGATGGATCGGACGGATCGGATGGATCGGACGGATCGTCCGACGGCGCTTCGACTTGCGGGGAGGCAACACGACGCGGGCAAGGCATGCCGGCGGGACGGGGCGTCAGCGCCCGTTCAACGAGGCCAGGGTCCGCTCGCAGATCTCCTCCGGCGCGCCCGACGCCGCCACGGTGACCAGCAGGCCGCGCTGCTCGTAAAAATCTATCAGCGGCTTGGTGCTCCGCTGGTAGGCCGTCATCCGCACCCGCACCGATTCCGCCCGGTCATCCTCCCGTTGATACAATTTGGCCCCGCATTGGTCGCACACGCCCGGGGTCCTGGGCGGATGCGCCGTCTCGTGATAGACCGCCTTGCAACCGGGACACGTCCGCCGCCCGCTCAACCGGGCCACAATGACGTCGGTTGGCAAATCATAATTGATCACCGCGGTCAGGGCGCGCCGCTCCCATTTCAACAGATTCTCCAGCGCCTCGGCCTGGACGACGGTCCTGGGAAAGCCGTCGAGCAAAAACCCGCCGCGGCACCTCAGGCATCTGGACCGCTCGCGGACCATGGCGAGCACCGTCTCGTCGTGGACCAGTTCGCCGCGCGACATGGAGGCCAGCGCCATTTGCATGGCCGGACTGAGCTGCTCCCTGGGCAGGGATTTGGCGGCGCGGAACACGTCGCCGGTCGAAAGATGGCAGGCGCCGAGGCGTTGTCCGAGCAACTCGGCCTGGGTTCCCTTGCCGGCGCCCGGCGCGCCCAGCAAAATGAGGCGGTAGATATGGAGGGGGGGCGGCGGCAGGGTGGCGCAGAGCGAGTCGCCGCCCTTCAGCCAGGCCTCGCGGTCGTTTCGGTCAATCATAATGTTTGGGTTTGTTTGTTGTTTTGGAATCTGTCAATAACTGCCAATAAGCATTCCCACCAGAAAAACCAGCAGGCCGCCCAGCACCACCTGCAGGGTCGCGCTCGTCCACGGCGAGTCCATGTATTTGTGGCGGATCCAGGCGATCACGCCCAGTTCCACGCAGACCACGGCCAGCGCGATGCCCGTCGCCACATTCACGTCGCCAATCAAGAAAGGCAGCGTGTGCCCCAGTCCGCCGGCGGTGGTCATGGCCCCGCAGACCCAGCCGCGCGCCCAGGGATGTCCGCGGCCGGTTAGCGTGCCGTCATCGGACAACGCCTCGGCAAACCCCATGCTGATACCCGCGCCGACGCTGGCCGCCAAGCCGACCAGGAATGTTTTCTCACTGCTCCCCGTGGCAAATCGGGCCGCGAACAACGGGGCCAGAGTGGAGACCGAGCCGTCCATCAGCCCGGCCAGGCCGGGTTGGATGACCTGGAGGGCAAAGCGGCGTTTTTCATGGGCCGTTTCGGCGGCGCTCAACTGCGTCTGGCCGAGTTGCCGGGCGGCCAGGGCGTGGTGGCGTTCTTCCGCCGCCAAATCATCGAGCAATTGGCGGATGCCCGCATCGGTGGCGCACCGGGCGGAAGCCTCATAAAAGAGTTGCGTTTCCTGCTCCATCAATTCGGCCTGTTTTCGGGCCGCCTTCAAACTCAGGGGCCGTTCCAGCCAGATGGGGCGGCGCTTGACGAACCCGCGGACGTCCTCGCGCCGGATGAGGGGCAGGTGCTCGCCAAAGCGGCTTTGGAAAAGTTGGAGGAGGCGCTGGCGATGGCCGTCCTCGTCGCGGCGCATTTCATCGAACTTCTCCGCCTGGGCGGGATAGCTTTCGCGCAAGCCTTCGGCGAAGTTGTCATAGACCTTGGCGTCCTCCTCCTCCAGCGCGATGGCCAGGGAAAGAACCTCGCGTTCGCTCAGACTTTCAAAGCTGCGCACGTTGCGTTCCTTACAGTTTGCCGTTGTTGGCGGGCGCTTCGCGCGGCGAAGCCCCGCCGGCCGGGGCGTCCGGATGGCCGCCGGCCAGCGCCGGGTCCAGCGGATGTTCCTCTTCCAGCCATTCCCGCGAGACGCGGCCATCCAGGACCGCCCGATTCAAAGGATACACGTCCGGATCGAAAATGACATGATAAAAATGCCACACCAAAATCGCCAGGCAAGCCAGGATGGCCTCGTAATAATGGATGGTCGTCGCCACATCCACCGCCCAGCGCGGCAGAAACCGCGTCACTTCCATTTTGAACCAGATCATCAGCCCGGTCGCTCCCATGATGATGGTGCCCCAGACCACCGCCCAATACTCCATCTTCTCCGCATAGCCGAACCGGCCGAATTTGGGTTTGACACCGCCCAGGCCCGCCAGCCACCGCATGTTGGCCGCCGCCTCGCGCACATCCTTGGGGCCGGGAATCATGTCCCTGACCAGCCGCCGCCCCTCCCGGCTGGCGCTGATGTAGCCCAGATGATACGCCCCCGCCAGGAGCAGCACCACCCCCGCGATGCGATGACTCCAGCGCCGGAAGGTTTCGCTCGAGCCGAGCGAATGCGCCACCCACGAATCCGGAAACTTCAAGGCAAATCCCGTCCACGCCAGCGCGATAAAACTGGCCGCCAGCGCCCAATGCTGCCATCGTTGCGCGGCATCCATGCGCACCAGGGTTCGTTCGGTGCGGCGGCTCAGGGCGGCCGCCTTCCGGCCAAAGATCAGGGCGTTATGCACCGCCATCAAACCGACCACGGAAAAAATCATCGCCAGATAGACTTGGCGCACCCACCAATTGATCCGCTCGCCCAACGGCGCGTTCCCGCCCGCCGCCTCGATGTCCACATGCACCTTGCTCTGGGCGAAATTGGCGCTCGCCCCGACGTGGCATTTCCCGCAAGTGGCCGCCAGGTTGTCCTTGTAAATGCTCGAAAGCGGGTCCGAGGAGGGCAGAACCAGATGGAATCCGTGGCAGCTTCCGCAATTGGCGGCGCGGGTCGAGCCGTACTGCGCGGCCAGCCCGTGGTAACTGGCGAAAAACGTCTTTACCCGGTCCGGCGGCAGATTGTATTTGGTGTTCAGCCGCTTGGAGGCGTGGCACTTGCTGCAAATCTCCTGCGATATTTTCAGCGACGAGCTGCCCCGCAGCGCTTCGATCTTGTGTTCGGAATGACAATCCGTGCAAGTGGCGGCATCGCGCCGGCCTGCCGCCACCGCCTTGCCGTGAACGCTGGCCATGACATCCTTGGCTTCCTGTTCATGGCATTGCCCGCAGGTTTTGGCCAGGTTGGAAAAATGGAGCGGCGACTGCGGCGAATCGGGGGTGAGCACGCCGTGCGAGCCGTGGCAGTCGGGGCAAACCGGCGCGTGATGGGTCCCGTTGGTGGTCCCATCCCGATGCGCCACGCCATGCACGCTGGCCGCGTAACTCAACGACGGCTCCAAATGGCATCGGGCGCAATCCACCGCCCGCGGCGCCAGGTGGTCGTCCGGATGCTTGTCGGTGATGTCGTTATGGCAAATGGCACAGGAGTTGGTGCGGTGGACCGAGGCCGCCAGCACCGCCGGATCCACAAAAAGGGATGTGACCCGCCCCGCCGCGTTGGTGGCCGTGAGCGTCTTGTCGCTGTGACAGTCCAGACAATCGCTGTTCTGCATCTCGGCGGCGGCCGGGGCCGTTGTCGCCAGAAGCCCGGCGGCCAGGGTTAAAATAAATCGTATCCCCATGTTGGAAGGTTGGCTCCGGGGGAGGCAAACCGCTGGTCATTAGTTGGCCTTTGTTTTACAATTCTTGCGCGGAATTATCAGGGTCGTGCTGGATTCGATTGCGGCTTGACGGCGGGGGTGGGGCGGACGCAACGATTTCCAAACTCGAAGAGACTTGCTTTCGGGACAGGTTTTGTTTCATGTTGCCGGCATGAAATCAATCGCCATCAACTCCAATGACTGTTCCCCGCGGTTCATGATCAACCGCCGCCGTTTTCTCCAGACCGCCTCCTCGTCGCTTGCCCTGGCCTCACTGGGCGCCGAGGCCCTCGACCTGATCAACCAGAAGCCCAAGCGGGTCGCCCTTATCGGCGCCGGTTGGTACGGCAAAAGCGATCTTTTCCGGCTCATTCAAGTTGCCCCCGTCGAGGTGGTGTCGCTCTGCGATCCAGACAAACACATGCTCGCCGAAGCGGCCACGCTCGTCAGCCAGCGCCAGAAGTCAAAGAAGACGCCGCGCACCTACACCGATTACCGCCAGTTGCTCAAAGAGAAGGACTTCGACCTCGTGCTGATTGACAGTCCCGACCACTGGCACGCGCCGCAGATGATCGCCGCCGTCCAGGCGGGCGCCGACGTCTATGTGCAAAAACCGGTCAGCGCCGACGTCATGGAGGGCGAGGCCATGGTCGCGGCGGCGCGCAAATACAACCGGGTGGCGCAGGTGGGCACCCAACGCCGGAGCACGCCGCATTTGATGGATGCGAAAAAGCAAGTCGTCGAAGCCGGATTACTCGGCAAGGTCGGGCAGGTGGATATGTGCTGCTCCATTCCCATGCGGTCCACCGCCAACCCTCCCCTGCAATCCGTGCCCGATTTCTTCGATTACGAAATGTGGACCGGGCCGGCCCCGCTGCGTCCCTACGACGGCCTGCCGCATAGAGGGTGGTGGCGGGCGTTCATGGAATACGGCAACGGCATCCTGGGCGATATGGGCGTGCATATGCTGGACACCGCGCGGTGGATGCTCGGCCTGGGTTGGCCCCGGCGCGTCAGTTCCTCCGGCGGCATTTTCGTGCAGAAACAGGGCAAATCGAACATTTCCGACACCCAGACCGCGCTCTTCGACTACGACGGCCTCAACGTCACCTGGCAGCACCGCACCTGGGGCGCGCCAGCCGACCCGGACTATCCGTGGGCTCTTTTCATCCAGGGAGAAAAAGGCACCCTCAAGGCCAGCACCCTGCGGGCGGATTTCCTCCCGTTGGACCGAAGCGCCAAGCCCATCCACTTCGAGTGCCTCTACGAACGCGAGCAGTATCCCGAGGACTTGACCGAAAGGGACATCGAAATGAACGCCGCGCCCGCCACCCGCCGGCAAATGCTGGACTTCCTGGCCGCCGTCGAAAAACGAAGCCGGCCCGTGGCGGACATCGAGGAGGGACACATCTCGACGGCCAGTTGCATCCTCGCCAACGTGGCGATGCAGTTGGGCCGTCCTCTCGTTTACGATCCGAAACAGCGCGCCGTGGCCGGCGATGCCGAGGCCAACAAACTTCTGCGGCGTCCCTACCGCCAGCCGTGGCCGCATCCTGAGCCGGAGCGCGTCTAAACAGCCCCGCGCCGATACGCCAGCTTGGCCGGTTTGGTTTTCGACAAACTGTTTATCCTGTCAGCGGCAAATTGGGCAGAAGTATTGTTTGACCGCTTCGCCGGTTAAAAAAAACTTTAGGCGAGGACTTGGCTGAGGCTTGATTGGCTTGAAATCAGAATGAAAAGATGCCAAAATGGATATATGAAACAATTCACTGCGATCATTCATCAGGGGGAGCCGGACGAAGGCGGTTTCTGGGCGACCTGTCTGGAAGTGCCCGGGGCCAATGGACAGGGTGAAACCAAGGATGAATGTCTGCGCAACCTGGCCCAGGCGGTTCAACTTCTGCTGGACACCGGGCGGGAAGAAGCCTTCCGTCTGGACCCACGGGCAGAGACGGCGGAACTTTTGCTGGCATGAAACGCCGGGCCTTGCTCGGCCATCTGCAGGAAAATGGCTGCCTGCCGGTTCGGGAGGGCGGCAGCCATTCGATTTGGAGCAACCCGCAAACGGGCCGCAAGGAAGCCATCCCCCGGCACAACGAAATCAAGAAACACTTGGCGCGTTCCATCTGCCGCAACCTTTCCGTGCCTGTCCCACCCGGCAATTGACCTCCCGGCCCCAGCGCTTCAGAGGAAATATGCAAGACCATGGGCGCCCCCCTGTCCACCGTCCCTGCCGCCAGCCGTGGCCGCATCCTGAGCCGGAGCGCGTCTAAACGGCCCCGCGCCAATAAGCCAGCCTGGCCTGGATTGGTGTTCAACAAATTGCTTATCTTGTCAGCGGCAAATTGGGCGGAAGTATTATTTGAACCCTTTGCCTCGGTCGAAAGATCGAGAAGGGAGGCGGGAAGAACGGCGCCATTGGACAAAAAGCCCGCCAGACGGCACTAAAACAACTGCCTTATTTGCGCCAAGATTCGCCTCAGCACCGGGTCCGGCATGGAGCCGATAAAGTTTATCACCACGCCTAAAACTGGTCATAGATCGCATCTTCCGGATTATTCCAGAATTCGAAGGCTGGTTCTGCCAACCGGGACCAGGCCAAATCGTCGAGCGGGATCTTCAGGTGCTGCGGAAGAATTCGGAGCAGTTCCACCTGCTCTCTTACGTCCAGTTTGTCAATGGCCGCGCTGATTTCGACTACAGTGCTCATACCGTCTCGAGACCTTATCACCCGCTGGGAGCCAAAGCAAGCGGTGAAACCGCTCTTCTCACGAAGTCCATATTACTTTTGGTCCCAATTCTTCACCTTCAACTTGAGCGTGTACACACTCGTGCGGGCGGCCATGAACAGGATGTTGTGTTCCTTGCCGCCGATGGCGATGTTGGCCGGCTGCTGGCCCCCGGGTGAGGGGATGTGCTCGATCTGCTTGCCGGTCTTGTCGAAAATCCGAATGCCGCCGGCCGTGCAGTAAATATTGCCCTGATTATCCATCGTCATGCCGTCGGAACCGGCGTCGCAGAGGTAGGTCTTGTTTGTGAGCGAGCCGTCTGCCTGAATGTCATATTTCCACAACTTCCGCCCGCCCATGTCGGCGGCATAAAGGACCTTCCCGTCCGGCGTGCCGCCAATGCCGTTGGGCAACACGAAATCCTCTATGACCCGCGTCAAGGTCTTGCCGTCGGGAGTCAGATAATAGACGCACTGCTTGTCCTGCAGCGCTCTGGCATGTTCCGGACCCCACCAGGGACGGTGGAAGTAGGGATCGGTGATATACATGCCGCCGTTAGGCACCACCCACACGTCGTTGGGGCCGTTCAGCAGCTTGCCTTGGTAATCCTTGACCAGGACGGTCACTTTCTTGTCGGGGGTGATCCGCCAGAGCTGGGCGTGCTCGTCCGAGCAGGTGATCAGGTCGCCGTTGGGGGCGAAGCGCTCGCCGTTGGCCCGGCCGGTCGGCTCCAGCCAGACGGTGATTTTGCCGTCCTCGGCCGACCAGCGCAGGATCTGGCCGCCCGGATCATGGTTCTGATCGCTGAAGAAGACATTGCCGTCCTTGTCGGCCGTGCAGCCTTCCGTGAAGCCGTAGCCGGTGCCGACTCTTTCCACCTGGGCGCCATCGGCGATGACCGGGCTGACGTTCGTCGTCTGAGACAGGGCCGCCGGGGCCGTCATGCCCAGCAGCACTGCCGCCAAGGCGAGTTCAAGCGCGGGCAGTTTGGTGTCTGACAAATAATTGTGCATAAACGGGAGAGATGAATTCATGGGAGGAGTGGTGTTGAAGCTGGCAGCGTGTTGTCGTTGTTTTATTCTTTTCGCGGGGCGCGGGCAATTCCGTTCGATCTCCGGCGCGCTTGAACCGCAAGTCACGCGCGCAAGGAAACGGCAAATCGCCCTCCGTGTCAAGCCCAAACGAACCGCGGGCGTGATGCCTCAGTCCTGGGCGGCAGGGGGAAGCGATTTTCCTTTACAGCCGCAAACATCGCGAGATTTAATCACCGCAAATGAAAATACATTGCCGGTTCTTCCTGCCCGCCCTGATCCTGTTCATCGTGCCGCATCTGCTCCGCGCCCAAGCGCCCGCCGCGCCGGCGCAGCCGGCGCTCGACGTGCCCGCCTGGGCGTTGCCCGGCTCCGCGACGCACCGGCAAGTGCCGCCCCCGGCGGGCTTTCACCGGCCCGCCAAGATTTTCGACACACCCATCGGGATTTTTGAGGGCCAGGCTGACATCGGCGGCCCCTTGCTGCCGGGGAGCGCCAGCTACGACGCCGGCGCCAAGAAATACACCCTCAACTCCGCCAGTTACAACATCTGGTATAACCGCGACGAGTTCCGGTATCTTTGGAAGAAATTGTCCGGCGACGTTTCGCTCGCGGCCGACATCACCTTCCCGAACACGAACGGTTACAGCGACCGCAAGGCCGTCCTCATCATTCGCCAGGACCTTGAGGACGATTCCAAGGAAGCCATGACCGCCTTGCATGGCGCCGGGTTGATCCACCTGGCGCAGCGTCCGGAGAAGAACGCCAACATCACGGAGGCCCAACGCGTCACCGCGCAGCCCGCTCACGCGGGCGACACGCCCATCCGCATTGGCCTGGAAAAACACGGCGACGCCTTCACGCTCTTCGTCAGCTTGAAAGGCGAACCGATGCACCAGATCGGCTCCGCCATGAACCTGCACTTCGACGGGCCATTTTACGCCGGCATCGGCTTCTGTTCGCATGTGCCGGACAAGTCCGACACCGCGCTGCTCTCCAACGTGGTTCTCGAGAACTCCCCCGGCAAGGTTCGATAACATGCCGAACTGAGCAAGAGAGCGGCTCCTTATTGCAGCGCGGTCTTGAGGAGTTGGCGCGGCCAGGCGGAGGGGCTGGGGATGTTCTGTTGGACGTTGGTTCCCGCCGGGGCCGGTTCGCCCGAAAACCGGAAGGCTTCAATCCTTTCCACCAATCCGCCGCCGGGCTGCAGTCCGGCGAGAAAGGCCTCCCATTCGCCGCCACGCCGGGCATCCAGACTGCTCCGCCACAGGCAGTACGTCGCCAGATCATCCCCGGTCAACGCCACCTTGCCGATATGCTCTTTTTGAAACTTCTCGTCGGCCCGCGTCCAACTGGCATAACAAGTAAAGGGCAACTGGACCGCCTTGTCCCTCTCCTCGATGCCAGTGTCCCAAATCACCTGCTGGAGCGCCTCATCCCAGCGGCCATTGCTGTGGGCGGGAGCCGACGGCAGCGACAACTGGACCGCCAGATGATCCTCTTGTTCAAACGTCCCGGATTCAATCATGGTGTTGAGAGCGTCTTTCGCCAAGTCCATTGGATCGGGTTGCGCGAGGTCGGGCTTGAGTATTTTGTCCTCCTCCCATTGCTTGAGTTGGGCGCGGTAAAGCTTCGTGCCGGCGAGATACTTGCCAAACGATTCTTCCGTCTTTGCCTCGTCGGCCAGGAAGGCGAGCGGCGCCGGCACGGGTTGGGCGTCCGGCACTCCCATTTTGCGCGCCACCAGCCGTTGAATTCTGCCAAAAATGGCCTGCGGGTCATTTCCTGACACGTCGCTGAACAGACCGGGAATTTCTTCAAGGGTGAAATATCCGCGCTCGCAAAGATATTGGCCAAACCGCACGGCAAATTCCTCGCCCGCATTGGTGCTGTAGGCGCCGGTCAGCCGCCCCTCCCACCAATACGCGCCGAGGTTCTTGAGATCGCGCCGAAAATCCACATCCAGGAATTGGCGCAACTTGTCGTAGCCGGGTTCCCCGCCCAACTCCATCCGGCTCCAGCCAAGGATCATGTCTGCCAACTGTTCGGCGGCCTGGACGCGCTTCTCCGTTATGCCCGCCAGATCGTCCTTGCCCCGGAACCGCTCCGCATAGAAGCCCGCCTCTCCCAGGCTGTTGGTCAGATTGGCATAAGCGCCCGCGCCGCCCACATCCGCCGGCGTATGATTGGTGAACACACCCCGGGCCAGGTAACGCTCGCCCTGGCGGGTCAGGCCCGCCGCCGGATATAGCGCGGCGATCGCCGCAAGCTCATTCGTGTCAAAGGGCTTGTAATTGGGGGCGCCGGTGTTGGCGTCCACTCCGTCCTGGCGGTAAAAGACCAGGGTCCGCTCGATGCGGTTGCCTTGCGGTTTGAGTTGGACAATGTACTGGTTGCTCGGACAGCCCGTAGCCACCAATGCCAGCGCCGCCAGAGCCAAAGGCAGGCTTCCGCAAAGCCAACTCTTTCCTCGTATGAGAATTCCCGGTTTTTTCATATCAAACGGGTCGCTTTAACCATTAGGACGAATTGTTGCAGCAATTCCTTTGAAACTGCCAGTTCTTTCATCTCAGTCGGAATCCTTCAGCGGATCGCGCAAAACCGCTTTCTCTCATTTTACCGGAACCGCCCCATTCAACGAAGTCGAAAAGCGGTAGGGAGATTCGTTAAAAACCTGGCTCACGATATTTTCAAGAGCCGACCGGATTTCGGCATGCGTGGTGCCATTGCGGCCATTGAAGACCGCCGCAATGTTGATGCCGTCCGGCCGCCAGACCATGATGGCGGTGGAACCCGGATAAGTGCCATACATCCACCACGAGGCGTAGCCGCGATCTCTGGGCCGGCCCGTCTGCCAATACTCCTCCATGAAGGCGCAGAGATATTTGGCCGACGCATAGACCGGCCCGCCGGCCCTCAGATTCCAGACCGCGCGGTTCACTTGCTGATCCGGCGTCAGTTCACCGGGTTGTCCTACGTCCTGACACGAACTTTCTTGCAACAATCGTTCGCGGAAATAGATCCCCGGCGCCACGCCGGACTCGAACTCCACCACATACCGCAGCGTATCAAACCCGAAGTTGGAATAATTTGTTCTCGTGCCCGGCGCGCTTTGGAGCGGACGCGACATCACCAGCCCCAACAACATGGGGATGGTGAACGGCGGGCGCGCTCCCGCCGTCCAGGCCAGCCGTTGCAATTCGCCGCCAATATCTCCGCCCCAACCTGCCTTGTGTTCCAGCACATGCTCAAACGTGATGTTCGTCACCCGCCGGTCCACAACATTTCCTGCCGGCAAGATGCCGAGCGTGGAAAACAAGGGTGAGTCCAGATTCAGCTTTCCTTCGGCCGCCAGCTTTCGCACCGCCGCCGCCGTGATCGGCTTTTCGCAACTGGCAATTCCAAAATAAGCATTGGCCGGCGCCGCGATCGTGTGTTCCTGATCCAGCCAGCCATAACCCCGCTCATACAGCAACCGCCCCTGCCTGGAAATCGCCAGCGTTCCAGCCGTGCAATTGATTTTCTTCACAAAACCGAGCATTACCTTGTCCAATGCCGGGACCGTCGCCTGGTCCGTTCCCGATATGGGAATAGCTGGAACAGATGCGGCGGGAACGGGTGCGGCGGCAACGGCCCTTCCCGCCAGGCCAAAAGCCAGCAGGACCAACAAAAGCCACAGAATAGGCTCGCAAATCCTTCCTCTCACGATTTTCAGTGTCTGCGGCATAACCAGTGTGCTATTTTCGTCCAATCCAGCGATTTTACGAGTTTTTTTGACGAATCCTCGCTGGTTCCAAGAACGATGTAGCGGCGGTCTATGACCGTCGCTTTCATTTTCACATACGTTCCGTGGTCGCGCGCAAACTCCGCCGCGCGCCGGGTGATTTGCTCCCCGAAGCGTGTTTAAAAATCAGTATTTGCCGTTCCAAATTCGCCTCTTCCGTGATTTCCTCGTGATTTTTCATCGGCGGATTTAGCCGTTTTACGTCCTGATCGCCTCATTGTTATTGCGGAAAGAGCAATATGGCGCGGTCTATTCGCGTGGGCAAATGAACCGAGTCAGCGAACCGGGGCTGTTTCCGGGTCGTAAATCTCGGCGCTGGAAAGACATCCCGGCTTGAGTCCCTGACCTCCGGCGATCAGCACTTTTCCGTTCGGCAGCAACGTGGCCGTGTGAGCAACACGCGGAAAGGCCAATTGACTGGACAGCTTCGTCCAAGTTTTGCCGGCCGGCAAGAAGACTTCCGCACTCCCAAAAGCCCTCACGGCGCGGCCACCTTCTACCATGCCAAAAGGAGGCCGGCCCCCGACGACCAATACCACCCCGTCGGGTAGCAGTGTCGCCGTGTGAATGACGCGAGGATTCGCCATTGTCCCGGTCGCCGACCAGGTTTCGGTGGCAGGATCAAAAATCTGCGCGCCCGGTTCGTGGCCGCTAATGTCTTGCTCGCCCACAAATAGAACCCTCCCATCCAGCAGCAACGTCGCGGTGTGCGGGCCGTTGTCCAGCCAGGTAATCGTATTGGTGATGCTTCTCCATTTCCCGTCGCTCGGATTATAGATCGCCGCCACGGAAGGAAGTCCCTTGTTCGTCGCTGTTGCGTCCGGATATCCCCAGAAACGAATTAGCCCGTTAAAATTCTTGCCGCCGCTGTTCGCTCCGGCGAGGAGCACATGGCCGTTGCGAAGCAAGGTTGCCACCGGCGATTGGAAGACCGTTTCTATCGCGGCGGCAGGCGTCCAAGTCCTCGCCGTCGGGTCGTATATTTCCCCGCCGGAATTCTCGAGGCGAACGGTCCCTTCGGAGAAAATGCTGACGGTCCCGGCGAAAAATATCTTCCCGTCCGGCAACAGCGTCGCCGTCTTTCGCGGAAAAGGCAAGTTGGCTAGGTCTCCGAGGTCGGACCACTTCCCGGTGGCGGGGTCATAGATTTCGGAGACGTTAGTACTGTAGCCCGTCACCAGCACCCTGCCGTCGGCCAGCAAAGTCGCCATGTGCAATCTGCGTGGGTGGTTCATTGGACCGGTTAGAGTCCATGTTCCGGTGGCCGGATCGTACAACTCCGCGCTATCAAGTGTTTGCAGGCGATCGCCCATGCCGCCGGCCACCAATACTTTTCCGTCGCGCAGCAAGGTTGCGGTGTGGTAGGCCCGGGCGGCATTCATCGGGTTGCAGGCGAGGAAGGAGCCCGCCTGCACGCGTGGAATTCCAGCCACGCCGAACACCAGCGCGGCAAATGCCAGAGTGCGGAAAAAAGTATTGTTAATGCAAGTCGTAATAATGCCTTCTCGATTTAGACGCCGCGAAATGTCCAAAGGTAACACAAATTTCGGAGAGACCACCACCGGAGTGATCCATCATGAGCGGACGCTTATCTAATTATCTGTACGATGAGACCAAGGAATACTAGCCCGCCGTCGAACGCGCGAACCTCACCTGAACTCGTGAGAAACTGATAGGGCATTGCGAAAATCCGCCAGGCGTCGGGGGCGGTGGGTAAAAGGTGGGGCGAGACGAGCCGTGACTTTTCCCCAAGAAATCGAGGTTCGGCTCGACGGAGTCTCCCCCTGCCGTCCAGGACTGAGGCATGACGAAAATCCGCGTTCCTCGACGTTTCCAGTGGATCTGATCGCGCGACGGCGATTCCGAGGGAGCGCGTGCGTCCCGCGCGCCGTGTTTGGCGTCCCGCCAAACACATTCCGGCCTGCCTTCTCTTTGCGGTCAATCCGCGGAGCAATCCAGAGGAACCAATCTGGGAAGGGGTGGGGCGCGAGACGCGCCCCACGGCGATCGGGACGATCGCGCTCCCCAAACCTTGCAGTTTTCCGTGGTCATCCACTCAAAATGTCGAGGAACCAAAATCCGCGTTTTTTCCTTGACACTTCGCGCTTATATGCTAATCTTTTGCGCGTGACGACATGGCATATCTGGCCGGGCCGGGACGGGACGAAGACGTGGGTTTTGGGCGACAATCTCCACTTAAGAATAAGCTCTTTGATTCGACATGGCAAAAAAAATGGCTGCATGGAAAGACTGCCGCAGACCATCCGCCTCTTGATTCACAATCCCCCCTCGCCGGGCCTGCGGCGGGCATGCAATCGGCCATGAACTTTAGCCGCCAAAAAGCTGTCAACCCCGAGAGCTTTCGGGACATGAACGCCCAAGAATCCGGAGCGGCTTACCGCGAAATACGCGAAACACGCGGAAACAGAGTTGCCTTTGTTCGCGTTTGTCGCGCGGTTCACGGTGAAAAGGGTTCTTTCTTGGGCCTTCTGCGCCTTTTCGCGGCAAATCAATCGAAGTGCCTATCCATGAACAATTTACACGCTACATTGAGTTTTCCAAGCCAAGCCCAATCAAGCCTGATCAAGGTAAATTAAGGTATTTTTCCTTTGAGCCTTGCCGTCCACTGATATGATGAGGCGCTCATGCTGACGATTTCAGAGCTTGGCAAGGCTTACGGGCCGAAGACGTTGTTTGAAGGCGTCTCCCTCCAGGTCAGCCGCCAGGACCGCATCGGCCTGGTCGGGCCGAATGGCGCGGGCAAATCCACCTTGTTTTCGCTGATTCTGCAAAAGGAATCCCCGGATGCCGGCTCCATCACCCTGGAGAAAAATGCCACCGTCGGCCATTTGCCCCAGGAAACCGCGCCGGCCGGCGCGGAAACGGTTTTGGAACTCGCCATCGCCATCACCCCGGAGATCGCCGCCTTGCAGCAGAAGATCAAGGCCGCCGAATCGGAACACGCCGCCGCGCACGGGGAGATTGATGGCCACGACAACATCCACGCCCGCTACGACGCGTTGGGCGGCTATCAACTGGAACCCAGAGCCAAGCAAATTCTGTCCGGCCTGAGTTTTCGCGAAAAGGATTTCCACCGTCCCCTGCGCGAGATGAGCGGCGGCTGGGTCATGCGCGCCCACCTGGCCCGGCTGCTGGTCCAGGCGCCCGACTTGTTGATGCTCGACGAGCCGGCCAACCACCTGGACCTGGAATCCTTGCAATGGCTCCAGGAATACCTTCGCCAATATGCCGGCGCCATCCTCCTCATTTCCCACGACCGCGATTTTCTCAACCAACTGGCCGGCCAAATCTGGGAATTGCGCCAGCGCAAAGTCATCCGCTACCGCGGCAACTATGACGATTACCTGGCGCAGCGCGAAGCGGCGGAAGTCCAGTGGCTGGCCGCCTACAAAAATCAGCAGCGCGAAATCGCCCATCTCATGGAATTCGTCGAGCGTTTTCGCGCCAAGGCGAGCAAGGCTTCCCAGGCCCAGAGCAAGCTCAAGCAGGTCGAGCGGATGGAAAAAATCGAAGCCCCCGGCGGCGGCGACAAAATAATCAAGTTCCACTTTCCCCAACCGCGGCGCAGCGGCTTGAAGGTCATTACCCTGAAGGACATTCACCACGCCTACGGCGAAAACGTCATTTACCGCGGGATGGATTTCCAGGCCGAACGCGGCCAGCGCACGGTGCTGGCCGGCCCGAATGGGGCGGGGAAATCCACGCTGCTGAAAATCTTGGCCGGCGTGGTCCAGCCCCGGCAAGGGGTCCGCGAGCTGGGGCACAACACCCGGATCGGTTATTACTCCCAGTATCGGGTGGAGATGCTCCAGCCCGGCCGCACCGTGCTGGAGGAGGCGCTCGACACCCCCGAGCGCATGACCGAGGAATCCATCCGCGCGCTGCTCGGCGCGTTTCTCTTTTGCGGCGACGACGTTTTCAAAAAAACGGCCGTCCTGAGCGGCGGGGAAAAGAGCCGGCTGGCGCTGGTCAAGCTGCTGCTCCATCCGCCCAACCTGCTGCTCATGGACGAGCCGACCACCCACCTGGACATGTCTAGTATTGACGCATTGCTCGCCGCGCTGCGCCAATTCACCGGCGCGCTCATCTTCATCAGCCACGACGTTTATTTCATCCGGCAGATCAGCAACCACGTCGTGCGCGTGGACGCGGGCCGGCTCACCCACTTTCCCGGCGGCTATCAATACTACCTGGACAAAACCGCCGCCGCCTTCCCGCAAGCCGGGGCGGCCCCGCGCGGGGAGGCCGCGGCGGCCCGGCCAGTCAACAAGGGCGGACGCAAGGAGCAAAAGCGCGTCGAAGCCGAACAACGCCAGGCCCGCTCCGGCGAGCGCAAGGCGCGGCAGGAGCGCGTGGCGAAATTGGAGGCCGAAATTCTGAAACTGGAAGCCCGCCAAAAAGAACTGGCCGCCGCCCTGGAAGACCCCGGGGTGTACCGGCAGCCGGGCCAGGCCATGAGCCTGAACCGCGAATGGTCGGAAAACTCCACCCGCCTCGAGCATCTCTCCCGGCAATGGGAGCAGGCTGCGGAGCAGGCCCTGGCGGCCGGGTAATCGAGCATTCCTCATCGCCAAATCTCCGGCACAATGCCCGGCTCGCGCGCCTGATGCCGCAGCACCGGGACGATGCTGTTCCGCTCGTCGGTCCACTCGATGACTCGGCCCGACGGCGGCGCCAGGCCGGCCCGCAGGATGGCCCATTCGACGATGCCGCTTTTGTCATACTCGCAACCCAGGCCCATGCCGCGGGCCAATCCTTCGGCCACCGGCCAGAGCGCCACATGCCCGTTGGTGATATGGACGGCCAGGACGCCCCCTTTCTTCAGGCGGCGGCCGTAAATGGCGCCCGCCTCCCGCGTCAACAAGTGGGCGGGAATGGCGTCCCCGGTGAATGCGTCAAGCACAATGATGTCGAACCGGCCCCCGGCCTGGTTTTGCAGGGTTTTTCGCCCGTCGCCGATCAGAACGCGGCAGCGGTCCCGGCGCAGATATGTGAACCAGGCGCGCGCCAGTTCTTCCGCCTTGGCGTCCAGTTCGTAGTAAGTAATGGAATCCTGCGGCCGCAGCCAGCGGTTGATGGTCCCGGCGCCCAGGCCCACCACCCCGATGTCCAGCGCGGGCCGGGCCTGCTTCATTTCCTCCATCCATTTCCCAAAGCCGGTTTCCGGCCCGTAATAGGTCGTGCCGGCCCGGGGATTCGCGCGGTCTTCTTCCGCGTGGATGGTGCTGTTGTTGATCAGACGGTAACGCTCCCGGTCCGGTTGTTTGGTCACGCGCCAGCAACCGTAGAGGGTGCGGGCGCGGGCGACTTCCGTGGCGCGCCCGGCGGATTCCGCCGCCACAGTGGCCCCAATGGCCACCACCGCGACCGTGCTCAGTATGGGCCGGAGGACCCGCCCGCTCCAGCGGAACCCGGCGATGGACAAGGTCCCCAGCGTCAGAATCGGAAATTCCACCGGCCCGTTGGTGATCCGCGGAATGACCAGCACCATCAGCGCGCTTCCAATGGCCCCGCCCGCCGCCGCCGCGGTATAGAAGCCGTGCGTGTTTTGGTTCCGCGCCTCGGCCAGCCAGACATGACAAGCCAGCATCGTCGCGCCCCCGGCGATCAAGACCAAGACCAGCAGCCCGGCGCTGCGGGCTTCGACGACGAAATGAGAAACGATCAGCGCCAAAAGACCGAGCGTGGCGAGGACGCCGCACGAAGCCCGCCGATTCCCCGAAAACGCCCAAACATAAGTCGCCAGGAACAACGCCAGCGGCAGCGCCCAGGTCAGCGGGCCGGCGCTGGCTTCGAAGCTCAGGAGATTGGTCGTGGCCAGCAGAGTCGCGCTGCTGACGGCGGGAAGAACCCACCATTGCCAGCGGGTCCCCAGCCCGGCGCGGCCCGGCGGCGAAGTGTCTTCCGCCTCTCCTCCACACACCTGTGGAGGAGAGGGTTGGGGAGAGGAGGATTCCACCCGGTTCACTGGCGGGGCAGGATCGCCCGCGTGTTTGCGCAGGGCCAGGAGGCAAATCAGCGAGCCGCCGGCCGCCCAGACCCAGTTTTGCGTCGTCAGATCCGTGAACGGTTCCACCAAGAACGGATAGGCCAGGAGTCCGGCCAAAGCGCCCGCGTTCGACCAGGCGTAAATCGTGAAGTCGAGGCGATCGGCCTGTTGCTGGTGAAGCAGCGGCGTCGCGCAGAAAAGGCCGAGGGCCAATCCCGCATAAGGCAGCAGGGCGGCCAGCGGCTGCAATTCCAGCGGGAGCCAAGCCAGCGCCGGCAGCGGCGGCGCCAGGGTGAGGAAGCCGCTCAAGCCCAGCGCGGCCAGGATTCCATTTCTGATTTTCGGGTCCATCCGCCCGAGCCTGCGGCATCCGGAGTAAGCGCCCAGCACGGTCAATTGGAAAAACAGGACGGTGCAGCACCAAACCGAGGCCGCCCCGCCGAATTGCGGCAGCAACCTTTTGCCCGCCATCAATTCCCCCTGAAAAGCCAGGCAGGCCGCGCCCGCCGCGACAAGTTTTCGATATTTCAGACTCATGAAAAACCAGCGCCTTCAGTTTCCGCGCCTTTCCCCCATTTGTCGAACGCGCAGAACGATTTCAGAACCGGCAGGGTAAGACTCCGTCGAATCCGGACTGCCGCGCCTGTATTCCAAAACCGGAATGCAAAGGCAAAAAAAATATCTTGATTAGGCTTGATTGGGCTTGATCCGGAAAACCGCGTGTGATGTGTAAATAGTTCCAGGACAGGCGCTTCCATTGATTTGCCGCGAAAAGGCGCAAAAGGCTCAAAAAAGGCCGCTGTTGCGCCGCGGGAATCATAAGAACAGCCCGATTAGGCACGATTGGGCGTGAGGAGGATATGCTGGATTTGGCGCCGGCGACCGCCCCCCCTCCCCCTCCTGGAAGTGGAATTA
>Ga0326728_10010368_pt1 | contig 21854 bp, 25 predicted proteins | sample MB3enrmetagenome_FD_207602 | JGI IMG/M metagenome (GOLD analysis project Ga0326728, IMG submission 207602) | Lab enriched peat soil microbial communities from McLean, Ithaca, NY, United States - MB31MN | ecosystem: Environmental > Terrestrial > Soil > Wetlands > Peat | place: USA: New York... | reverse complement strand
TGTGTAAGCTGATGGTGGGACATCGCTATTCTCCTTTGTAGTTAGTTAGTTGTGATAACAACTAGTCTACTAGAGAACCAGCGGTGTCCTAACTGGTTATGGTGCGATTCGATCTGGATTGCACGACCAATAAATTGTATTAATATCTTAGTCATGTTATAATATATATATATGGAGAAACACCCGGAAACGTCTGAAGCCCAACGTCAGGTTTATAGACGTTTAAGAAATATGTGCCAATTCTTTTTTTTGCTTAATTCGCCGCGCGTGGTAACTAACGAATATGGTGATAAACAGGTAATGTTTACTTTAAATGCGGAAACGCCGGAAAGTCATTGGGTTTCCGTTAGCCAACACGTCGAGGATCCTTTGCAGGTTGATTATATAATTCAAACCCATCATCAAGAACAGACAACTCAATACGAACTATATATTAATGAATTAGTTAGACTTGAAGCTGATAGCAACGTCCATCAATACATCACTATCTTACGCCGGGACCACGCGGTATTTGGCGCCGTGACTAAACACGGCAACCGCCTTGTGCCAAGACGCAGATCATCTCAAACAAATCGATCTGACAGCGGTGAACTATCTGTTGAAAGAGCCCAAGCCCTGACTGCTGAATTGTTTGAACTGCAACAAACATTTACTCAAGAATAAGCATTAAAACAGATTTTAAGAAATATCAACTAATTTGTTTTAAGGGCCGACTAACCAACTGTTTATATTGCAATAACCGATGATTTAAGTTAAATTAACATTAGCGACATTAATATAAATAGTTAAAAATAGAATTATCTAAGGATAAAAAAATGCCAAACGACGAACCTCTCCAAACCGATCCAGGCTTGTCAGCTGCTAGCCAACCAGATGACGGTAATGCTACCACTAAGGAATTTCAGAACCCAGATGATCTGATAATCGGATCAGACCAGATGGTTGACCAGACAACTCCGATCGACCGGGCTGTCGTACCACCAGCCAAGCCAGTTGGTGACAACCGACACCAGGCTGAAGTATTTAATAATACCAGGCAAAACACCACTAATGAGCATCCCCAATCTAAAACTCCCCACCCGATTGATTTCGGCTTGCACCAGGACACCGACTACTATGAATTGCAGGCCGTGGCCCAGTGGTTTGGTAAATCAACCAGTGAATTATCGACACTAATGCATGAAAATCTGAAGGCCTTTTGCGATTATGGCCACGCCATTATTGAGCACCAAAAGGCATTTGGCGAGAAACTAACCACGCAACAACAAGCGTTTGAACTAGTTAACGCTTTTCTCCAGGAGCATTTAATTATCCATCGGGACGAAATGAAGGCACCAGTTGAAGGTAATGCCTACACCATCTTCGATACCGCCGGCAATCATTACATTGTGGAAGGCACGACGTCCTGGCTGTCCGGCAGTGTCCGCACGTCATTTAGATTTTCATATAAACCGTGTAACTGTGATCTACCCAGAGAAGCCTGGCTGGTTTCGCCGTTTGTTATCAACAATGAAGATTCCACCGGTTACACGATTACTGAATGCACCACCATTGTCGAAGGCTTTGATACCCAACAAACCATAAAATCCAGAAAATTAACCGATAAAGACATTGAAAGATTGCGTGAAGTCGTTAAAGGCTTTGTCGGCCTGTAGTTAATTATCGATAAAACAACAAATTATTGACCGACTCTAGGCTATAAGCCTTGGCTAAAGGTAACTAGCCCATTACAGCAAGTTAACAGATGTAACTACTGACTAAGTTGCTCGATCAATTGATTGTTAGAATTCCTATCTTAAATAGTTAAAAATAGTTGTAATATGAACTGACTGATATTTGGGGAGGCTAACAATTAGGACACCAGAAATTGATCCCGACAGAGATCGCGCTCTACTCTACGAATTAGCCGAGCCGGCCAGGGCTCTGTTCGAAGTGCATCTAGACAATACCAGAAACTGGTATCCGCACGAAGCGATCCCTTTCGATATGGCTCGAACGTTTAATAAAGCCAATCCCTGGCACCCCGAAGAGTACCCCCTCGATCAAGCTGTCCGGAGCGCTATTTATGTCAACTTGCTAACTGAAGATAATCTACCTTATTACACCCGAACGGTTCTTGATGATTTACCATTAGATCACCCGTTGCAAGAATGGGGTCGTCAATGGACGGCTGAGGAGTGGCGGCATTCGGCCGTCATCCGTGGTTGGGTGTTAGCCACCAGGGCGCTCGACCCTAAGCAGTTGGAAGATGCCCGAATGATTCAAATGGGTGTCGGAGAAGTCCCGCAACCGCCGAGCTTTGCCGAACTAATTGTTTATACCAGCTTACAAGAATTAGCGACTCACATTGCCCATCGTAACACCGGCCGAAGGCTCGACAAAGAACGAAACGGCAAAAAAGTAATGGCCCTGGTAGCCGGTGATGAAATATTGCATCATGAATTTTATAGCGGCTTAGCGGCTGAAGGATTTAAGATAGACCCCGAAACAATGATCCTAGCCACGCTTAGACAGTTACGCTTTCGCATGCCCGGTACCGGCATACCTGATTTTAAACAGCATTCCCTGTCGATTGCCGATGCTGGGATATATGATTTAAATCTTTTTTTAAATCAAGTAGTTAGACCAACTTTTGCTAAATGGAATATTGACGGGATTGCTGACTATACCAGGGAGATGGAAACCGCCCGAATAGAGATTGCTAAACGGCTGGGGCTAATCGCCCGATCAGTAATTAGACAGCAAGAGTTTAAGCAAATTTTAAATGACATCGATCAATAAACGTAACTAGCCTACGGCAATCAGTAATACCAATAAACTAATTAAGAAAGTTTTCTTAGTTCCAGCTTAGCACGATCAAGTATGATCCTTTGTTGAGACGAAAGTTTCTTACCGGCTCGGTTGATATAGAAATTTAACATGGACATGGCGGATTGTTTAATTGACCCTTTACGGCGTTGACTTTGACTGGCTGAACGCAGCAATGACTCAGCGATTTTAGTTGGATCATCCCAAGTAAATACACCTTTTTCAAGATCTAGAGTATTGCTGGTTTGAGTAACTTTTTGCGACCATTTAATTTGCTTAGGACTAGTCATAACAATGACTCCTTTCTTTCTTAATATAGCACTGACTACAACTTTGTTTTAAGTTAAGTTCCTAGATTAATTGTCGAAATTATAGCAACTATTAAGGTGAGTATCCCCTCACAGCAACTAAATGTAGAATATGCTATAATTTGTCTGTTATGACAGATGATATTAAAACATTACAGCTTGATACAAGTACAATGGAAGTTGAAATACCCCTTAGTTTAAAAGGTGGAGTATATGCTAATACTATAACTGTAACAAGTACCAATTCTGAAATTACACTAAATTTTATATATGTAAATCCAAATGATAAACCAGTTGGCACACTTGTAAGTAGAGTAATAGTCCCAATAGATTTTGTAAATAATCTTGCCACAATTATGACTAGTTTAAAAAGACAAATTAAAGAGATGGGCGAAAAATTACATGGATAGTGCAAGTATTATTACTTTTCCCCTTGAACCCCTATTTTCAGTTGCAAGTAAACATGAACCCATAAAGCGCCCTATGCAGACAAGTGTTAAATTTTATACATTTTCTATATATACACCAATTTCATATAAAGAAAAATGGGATTCAATAGCTGATTTTACATCCATCAATAAAGATGGAATTGACGCGTCTATCATTCTTAAATATCTATAAAAAATATTATGGCCAATAAAATTAAAAAAGCATTGGCCAAATTTACTAGTCCAGAAAAAGATATAGTAAAAGAACTTTTGTCCAAAATAATTCAAAGAAAATGGAATGATTTTGACATTGAAAAATTAAACAAAACTGACTGGAGAGCAAAAAAGGGACGCATAAGAATAATTTTCACTAAAGAGGGTAAGGTTAAAGATATTCAAAGAAGAGATGACCATACTTATAGAGATTATAAATAAGAGATATAATAATATAACATGAGTAAAAAGTTATTCAAGCGTCTAATCAAACGTGCTTCTCAGCCAATTCCAAAAGAACCGCACAAACAGGCACGCCCCGAAAATTATAACGAAAAGCAAACTCATCCACGTAAGACTGCAAATACTTAGGCGATACGCAGTTATAAGTACCAGATATAGATCTTTTCAACTGAGACCAAAAACCCTCGATTGTATTGGTGTAAACTAACCCCCTAACATACTCTAGTTTTGAATGGTTAACTGTAGCATGGTTATATCCTAGTTTATTAAGCTTTTTATATGCTTGCCATTCATCGCTGTAAATAGTTGCATTGGGGTCTAGTATCCTTGCTATCTCTGGGGTTAGTACTCTTTCGCCAGTACTTCTAACGTGTTTAGCTTTTATTACTCCGTATCTTTCAACAGCACCGAATACAGATTGTTTTTTAGAATATCCAAACCTGTGCCCGTGCCTACCACCAATATATGTTTCGTCTATCTCAACTGAACCAGTTAGCAAATCGGAATCTTGTTTCATTAAAATTCGTATCTGCTTAGCCATTCTCCATGCAGTTTTATAGGTAACTCCCAAATGTCGTTCAAGTTCTTTGGCACTCACGCCATTTTTAGCTACTGAGAATAAGTAAATAGCATAAAACCAATTCCATAAACTTGTTTCTGATTTACGGAAAATAGTATCAGCTAATGGATATGTGTGTTCATGACAATATCGGCAAATAAATGCTTTGCGACCCGTAACTGGATAAAACTTAGTACCAACCACACCACACTTAGGGCAAGTATTACCAAAGCGGTTTTCTAATACAGCTTTTAAGCAAGCCATATCGTCTGGAAATTCAGTTTTGAATTGCTTAAAAGTATATCTCATAGGCTTAATTATAAGCTTTAAAATAGTTGCTGTCAAGGGCATTATGTCATCAGTTATTGATGTACTAATATTCATTAATTTAGGTTACTTTTAACAGACATCTTACTCATTCATAGACGCTTTATATCAGGCTGTGCTAAAATAAAATAGCACAATGCCAATCAACAAGGACTTTAACGAGTCCTTGTTTTTTATTTAACTGCCACTTACGTGGTGGAGATAGGCGGACTCGAACCGCCAACGCACAATGCCAAGTCGTGTATTTTGCCTGTTATTACTACATCCCCGTAGTTTAACAATTTATTAAATTGTTTTAGTTTGAATTAAAAAAGCGACCGCTTTTAGGTCGCCGTCCTTTTAGAATAAACAAGCCTAAAAGCTGGATTTTTGATTTTCTCTCCCCCTTTAGACTCTACTCGTGTCACTCAAAGTGACATATTTATAATACACCTAAGCAACAGCGGTTTCAAGAGGTGCTACAATTAAACTATGAAGGCATGGAAATTGGCGTTAATTATTTGGCTTCCTATTTTAGTAATTGCATTAGTTGGTGGGGGTATCTATTTGCATGTTCATCATGATAATCAAATCAAAGCTGGGCAAAGAGCAAATGAGAACCAATCAGTAGAGAGTTGTGAGGCTGCCGTGCATCAACAATGGGACGCTACCATAAAGGCAGACCAAGCAGGCGGATATACTAGTAGTGCATACGAAGATGAACAAGCAGAGCAGACACAACTTAATCAGTGTCAGTAATCTGTTTAGTTGCTGTAAGGGGATACTCACCACTATTAATAATTGACTAATATTCTATATAATGTTAAAATACTCTTAATTCGTTAATCACGAATTAAGCATATTCGTTTAACGTTGTACGTTAAATCCCGACTATTTAGAGAGCAGGTGAAAGCCTAATGTATAGGCTGCGCAATGCGGTTGGACCGCTTGCCGGTCTGCTGATCTACGGCAGTCTGGCCTCCTACGTCTGGCTCTATGCCGACTACTTCTGTCACCATCAATACTCCATCTGGACGAAATTCAGGTGGGTCAACAACCCTAACTATCACTTTAGTTGGTGGTGGTTTGTGCTAGCCGGCATAGCCCTAGCCATCGGGTTGATTTTGGAAGAAATTCGGAATGACAACTCCACCCTGTGGCTGATGTCTACTGGCTTAGCCAAGACTATCGAGATGCTGGCATTTATCTTCTTGCCCTTGGCCGGAGTGCTGACATTCTCATACTACATCGGTTATTTGTCATATCTCCATGCCCCTAACTGGAGCACTTTCATCGGTCCGTTCTGGCAATGGCAAATGTGGTGGGCAGTGCTTATCGGTTGGTCATTTGTGGCCGGCTTGTTTTGTCTGCTCCGCCGTAGCAATATCGTCAACCTGTGCAAACAGTTTGACCAAGCTGAAACTGAAGCTAATTTCTTGGCTAAAATCCCAACCGATATTTTGGTCCAAGAGTTGGCATACCGTCAAAACCAGGCGTCAGCCAAACACTTTCGGATCATCGAAAACGACATCCAAAACGATCGTCACTAAATAGGCCCGGACGAACACTCCCTCAGGTAAAGAGGTTTGTGAAGTTCAACAGTTTGGACTATCATGATGCCCTGAGGGACAAGCCGTGTGTCAAGCTGTGTTAGTTTGTTGACGTTGGACCGCTAATGGTTCACCATCATCCTTTTTAACACCATCTCGCACGGCTTCTTTCATATCTGCTAACAATTATTAATGGTGATATTAACCGAAGTTGAATTAGATTCATTAATGCTGCCGCTAGTAATTGTCTCGCCAACGCTGTTGCCCGAACTATCAACACTGCCGCTACTGCCGGACTGATCAGAACTGTTGTTGATATTAATATTTGTATTGTTATTACAGGTTGACGTGATAGTTGGTGGAAGTTTGACAACCGCCGTACTGATCGTAATGTTAGTTAGCGTAGCATGGCCTTGCAGGGCGGCCTGGGCCGGGACTGTGAAAAAAGCCGATGTAATTACTGCAAATAAGCTAATAATACCGGCCTTAGCTAACCAGCGATGTCCGCTGGAAGAGTTAAAACTCTTTGGCAAGTAGCCATAAGCTATATATGGTTGTATGCTCCGGTAATAAGCCGCGAGTCGCAAAACCTCTTCCACGATAATAACCAGTGCCGGTACATAAATTAGCAAAATTAGTCCAAGTGGTTGGCTGACAAAATCGGTTAAATAGCCAACGTCTGGGATGGCCAAACTTTCTCGGCCGATAATGGCCTTAGGACTAATCGGCGGGTCAGGTGCCTTATTAGAGTCACCTTTGGTGACGAATTTATAATCATTTAAGGCGTTTGGCGTTTGGACAATCCGATGCGTTAAGGTCAACCGACTATTATTGGGGTCAATGAAGTTGACAATCTTCCCAACTGCCAGTTGCTTGGTTGGGATAGGCGTCACAATTACTAGCGCCCCGCGGCTAAAAGTTGGCACCATGCTGTTACTTTGGACACTTAGAAACTTACCACCACTGAGTTTGGTGATAACTACCAGACCGCAGGCTCCCACGACCAGTAGAAACCCAACAACCTTCAGGACTAATTTTGCATAGTGCCAAAACATTTAGATTAGTCAGATCTATTTACTAAGTTTCGGTGCCGGTAAAGTCGATGTTAAACGCACCTACACTAGCTGGACCGCCACCTGTAATTGCTGAAGGCGCGATGTCAAAATGGAAATCGTAATTACCGGAAGTCCCCGGTACACTACTATTCCCTGTATCACCAGCATTCATTACACAAGGCAGCGTTACATTACCAGCCATTAAGTCAGCCAAATCGGTGTTAACTATATAAGGACTACCGCTGGACGTAGCCGTAGACGTATTCTCGACAAACCCTGTTGAATCACTGCAAGACCCATTCTCAGCCGTAATATTAACTATGACATTATTCCAGCCGCTAAAACCGGACGACGTTGGTGTTGGCGTTGGTACGGTTGCCGTTATGGCTTCCGGTACTCCGCCGCTATTTTGCAAATAAACATATTCCGTTACACCGGTTCCTGGGATTAACCCAGTAATACTAAATCCTGTTGCCGTACCTGCCCAAGCAGTACCATTCCAAATGTTAAGACCACCACTTGCAGTATTAATTGAAGTACCCGTTAGGTTTGCCGAACCGTATAACTGAGCAAAAGTGATACCAGTTACGGCCGCCACCACCGTGCCGATAACCCCAATTGCCCGAAACAACGGGCTTATACTTCTAAACCTACTCATTCTTTACCCTCCTCTTTTAATTAAATTCTGAAAAAGTATAAGCGAAATTCGTAAATAATTATGTAAAATATTCAGCTATCCAAAATATAGTATTAATTCAGCTATAATAGGAACATGCGTATCGGTATTATCGGGCCTAATAAAGCGGCTGAGGAAAAACTCGCTAAACATCAGGAACTATTGTCTAAAGTAGCTGAAATTATCGCTAAAACCGGCAATGAAATTGTCCTAACTCCTGATAGTAATTCCTTAATCGAATATTTCGCCGATAAATACACTCAATTTAACGGTAAAAAAGTCTGGCTAGTTATCCCAACTGACGAACCAGACCACGAGAATTACTTAAATACCAAACTGGGCGAAATTATCTCCTGCCAGACCTGGGACAAACAAGCCGATGAGTTTAACCGGCAATGTGACGTTTACGTCTGTGTTGGCTATTCCTGGGGCGCCATGAAAGAAATTGCCTGCGCCCAATATTCCAAAGACAAAAAAGTTTATATTTTAACTGAATTTATATCTGCTAAATTACCAAAAGAGCTAAATTTCTTAGTCGACTATATTGCCATCAACGATCTCTGGTTAAGTTTAAATATCAAAAAATAGGCTTTAATAATTATCAGTTGCTTGATCTTGGCAACTTGGGTAAGATGGTCTGTTCAACGGAGTTTAACCATCTGACAGCCATCGGTAGTTTTTGCATTAAACCGGTAATTTCCGATTCGTATTGTGTCTTAGACAATTCATCATTCAAAGTCGCTTCCAACAAATCATCATAATACGTATTGCATCTAATTAGATCATCAAAATTAGATTCAATTAATTCCTCAGCCATGACTTTTCGCGCGGCATGGATAACCGCTATCTTATCGGCAGTATTGTCCAAGCTGCCCCTAAACTCTCCAACTTCGATTAAGGCCTGAACCGCCTTCCGACCAACTGCCGCCGGTAATTCCAGCATTCGTTGCAGGCCGCAGCCATCCCGGTAGTCCATCGGTTCCGGCGAGACATAGGCATTGGTTAGCACACGTTTCTTTTGGGCTAAATAACTGGCCAAAATATCACCGGCTGGTTGTTGGGCATAACGCAGATAACTGGCCGGGTCATTGCCGTAGACAATCCGGTAACTGCTACTTAAATGCTGACCGAAAAACCGGTCAATTTCATGCTGGGCGCTGCTCAATGCTTGTTTCGGATAAACCATTGGCGTAACTGGCACGGTTGGTGCCCGGCGATTAATCACGGTGTACATATCCTTGACATATTCGTAGCCGGACTGTGTTCGGTACGTCAGAGCAATAAAACTATCAAAATCACTGCGCCGATTAACCACGCTTAAGGCCACCGAACCATACACAAAACTGCCATCAATTACGCCGGTCTCAATCGCGTTTCTAGATAATAACTCAAAACTACTCAAAGCCACATCGAAAGCTCGATGGTCGGGCATGACGCCATTTCTAATTTCATCATAAGAAAAAACTTTACCCATAATTAATCCAAATCAGTCGTCGGGTTAGTGAAATAATCGATATTGGCCATAAATGTGTCAATCGCCGCCCCGGGCTACTGCCCCGCAGACTCTGGCGTGCTTAACGATCTCGTAAGCGGCCTTAACCACATATTCCTCGTTAATATGACCGGATAGCGCGGCATATAGCGGCGTCGGTTCCGGACCGTTATCCAGTTCGACGATTAACTCCGGATGATCCCGCTGATAGTCAATCCACAGCACTTCCGCCATATTTCTTTCCAGACCAGCTTCAAGATATCTATCCGGCCACCTGCCTAAGTTTTTTACCATTTCCCAGCCGTCATCATGGACATGTGAACATTGTCGTTTAGCTATTTCATAAATGTTAGCCATCATTTATCTGCCTAATGTCAATATTAGATTTCTAGGTTAGCATAAGCAAGCATAAGCTGTAATGCCCCAAGTAAATCGAATTTGTAATCATTTTCAATTATTATTAGACGTAATGGGAAAAGCGATCATATCTAAAGAGTCAGATTTACCGATTAATCAAATTATCTGTGGCGATGCCGTAACCGTCTTGAAAACCTTCCCCGGCAAGTCAATTGATATAGTGGTAACTTCGCCGCCCTATGACGATATCCGCGATTACCATGGTTTTACTTTGGATTTACCGGGCATCGGTCGTGAACTATACCGTGTTCTCAAAGACGGCGGCATTGCCGTCGTGGTTATCCAAGACGCCACTAAAAAATTCGGTAAAACCTTAACGACATACCGGACGATCATTGACTGGTGCGACAATGCCGGTTTTAAGTTGTTTGAAAACGTGATCTACCGCAAATACGGTACCGAAGGCGTTTGGTGGCAAAACCGTTTCCGGGTGGATCATGAATATATGCCGATCTTTTTAAAAGGTGCCCGCCCCGCCTACTTTAATAAAAACTCGCTTAAAATTCCGTCTAAACACGGCGGCAAGATCTTAACCGGCAGCGGCAACCGCCGGACTGACGGCACCACCAGCCAAACCGTCACCCGGCCGATCAATCTGCTGAAATGCCGCGGCACGGTCTGGGAATATTTAAACGCCGGCGATAAAAATCCGCTGAAAAGAAAACATCCGGCTACTTTTCCCGATCAAATTCCGGTTGATTTCATTACCTGTTTCTGTCCGCCTAACGGCATCGTCCTTGACCCCTTGGTCGGCAGCGGTTCAACCACTGTCGCCGCCAAATGCTTAGGCCGTAAATATATTGGTATCGATATCTCCCGGGAGTATTGCGACATTGCTGAGCAACGTTTAAAGACGCTGCCAACATAGCTAAGTTGCTCTAGCTTGTTGGATTTTAGCTAATCGCCGGTTGGCAGCCGCATAAAGATGATTAAGTAAAACAGCCGGCCCTAAATAATGACTGCTTTCTGCTGGCGGGGAAACTCTCTGCCTGGGCTCTTTATGAGGTGTTTCGATAAGGGCGGTAAGTGTCGCCCGTACAGCCTCCCGACCAATAACTGATAATATTGGTAATCTATCATTGTATAGTAATCTTTCCCAATCAGTCACGGGCTCATGCCGCAGGTTTGGTAGCATGATCCCGTCCCCAACGGCGGCAATCGCCGCTCGGGAGTTTATGGAGCGATCAATTGCCACATCGTGATAACCCAAATAAGAATGGCTATCACCCTTGGCAACCATATTCAGATAGGCATTAACACCGTTATCCACCAGACAAGCTTTATTGCCATCTATCAGTAATACTTTCGGATCGCCATGGGCCGAATAGGCTATCGCTAGCTCACCGCTTAAATATGTAGTACTGTGACTAGGTGTTACAGTGAAGCCAACCCTAAGCACGTTGGCCTCAGCTATTTCTAACATGTAAAACTCCAAACTATTATAAAATTTATCTTCTACCCAAATTATGGTAATTGCAAGCACCAGCGAATTACAGATTGGCTAGTAATTTTAATTCTTCCGGCTTACACGTACTACGCTATCTTAATCTTGCACTATTTAGAAAGAATGTTATAATATTGTTAATATGATTAACTATATTTATGTCAGCTTTTGAAACACTTGACGGCAGCCGCGGTTTACGACTTGATGAAGTTGGGTACGTGCTGATACCTGGGCGCGGCCGTAACCAGACCGCCGACGGATTGAGCATAGTGGGCCTCGACAGAACTGTCTATGCCGCTGATTTTTTTGTCAGTTTGCAACTTAGCAAAGTCGCTGGCGTTATCGTCGCTAGCGGCTACAAATCACCAGCTGATACCGCCGGACAACCATGGTTTACGCCCGAAGAGCCGGGTGTTGAATTCCAGGGAAAACCTGAGGCGGACTGCATGCGGGACGTCCTGCTAAGACTGGGGATTGGAAAAGCTGCGATCAGTGTAGAAAGACATTCTTTCGATACGGTTACCAACTTTATTTATTCCGAAAATCAGGGTCATTTTGCTGATGATCGGCCGGTGGCAATTATCGCCCAGCCGCAGCACCTGGAAAGAATGGTTAAAATAATTGCCCCGAGGACCCTACGCCGGGAATTTATGGGAATCGTTGTACCGGCCGATATACATCCCGATCGCGAAGTGCTTTTAACAAGTCTAGTCAGCCGAGCGATGCTGGCGGGGATTCATCCGAACAGCCGGGACATTGTCGGGCGAACTACACGTCGAGCTGAAACATTTTGGAAAGTAGTTAACCGAGTCCATCCGCCTAAGTCTTACCAACACACTTAAACCGACTAGCACCGAAGAATTAATCTATTTTTTACAGTTCCCTAAACTCACTAATGTTAATGAACTTGGGGAACTGCCAGGAAGAGAGAGAAAAGAATTGAGATGGATGCACGAATGCATGCCGACTTCGACTCTTTAAGTCAGCTCTACTTCCTGGGAAGCTCTCTGTTAGCCGCGTTGCGACTTAGCTCCAAAGACCTAATCGTCCGAGAACCAGCCCGTCACAGTTATAGAGTTCGACTTCTTCGTCGATAATGTCCTTAAACTCAGCGTCTGGGACTGGTAGGCGCGGATCATCGCACTCGACCCAAACTCGGCCGATTTCTAGCCGCTCGAATCCAATAGTATAACTGATGAATCCAGCCTCATCGGGTTTAAGCGTATCGCCGAGTATGTCATCGATCGGGAAGTCCCGTTTCAGTGCTTCGATATCAGTACCAATCCAGAGAATTTTCTTGGTAGTAACAGGGTCGAAGACGCCGCAGGTCATTGTCTCAACAACACGGTACATCGTATCAGACATTGCCACTCCTTTTTAAATATGAATGAGGTAGAGAACGCAAAAGGTACATCCAATGGCTGAGAGCAGATACGCTGCCGGCAATCTATTCAAAGAACGAGTTCGACCAGCCCTAGCAGCCGTAAAAACTCCAGCACAGCAAAAAAGAAAGCCGGCTAGTACAAGAAAACCGCGCAACTTTTTGTCCTTTCAGTAGGGATCAACTTCTCTTTTGGTTGAGAAAAAATAGCGCGATCGTAGTCGCTTATTTAAAATAGATCAGGACAAAAACGAGGATGATACAACTCATCATGGTGACCAAAAGTCCCCGGGACTTTAATACCGCAGATTGCTTCCGAAGACCTATTTGGTGAGTTGAAATACCGGCTATGAGCATAATCAAACCGACAACATCCACCAAAGTGTGAAACATGGCAACCTTTCATCCGTAGGTTCACAACTTATACTGTTGAGAAGCAATCAGATGCGAAAATATCGTATCCATTGTTTCTCAACAGATATGTAACAGAGAACTTGTTAATGTACATCGGAACGATTGTTACGCTCAACGAAGACACCAAATAATAGCATAAGTACAATTAGTTGTCAATATTTACACAGATTGAATTAGACTAACCTGCTAATTTGTTGTAAATTAATTAAATGGATAAAAACTCTGTGGGGGAAACCCCGATACTTAGCCGACGCGAGTTTCTGTTAGTTGCCGCCGGCCTGGGCAGTCTAGCGTTGGTGGCCGGTTGTTCTTCAGAACCAAGTGTGAGTCGAATAAAAACTCGTAATAGCACAGCCGCTTTACTGGATATTATTCCAGATAATTACGATCCGCAGTTAAACTTACTTAAGCAATATGAAAATGAAACCGGCGTTGCTCCGATCTACATTGATTTTATTGGTTTCCCGCAAAATCAGGCTGATGCACTCATTAGTGCTGCTGCCATGGCTGGTGAATTGCAAACCTGGCACAAGTCTGGCACGCAGCCACTGATAATTCTGGAACCAACTTTTAACGGCGGCCAAGACATGATGGATTTGACTGCCTTCAATCATGGCGAATATGACGACGCAGTGGATACCTTATTTGCTACTCTAGCGGAGCTGGGAGTAACTGACGAAGAGATGGGCACATGGGTGCCGTTTCCTGAACCTAATATCCCGGGGTGGTCAGATAATAATACCGACCCCTCACTTTTTACCCAGAATGTTACAAAAGTTGCCGCTGTGATTAAACATAGATTTCCGAAGACCCAAGTCTCAATTATGCTAAACAGCCAAACCAGTCATAAACCGAATTGGTCAGATGCCGCCATGAACCCCAGGCTTTTAGTGCCCTATGATAACCGTTTTCGGGGCGGGCTGATTGACTCTTTCGGCCTGCAAGGCTTTACTTGGAACAATGAAGATAATCCGGCCACTTTTTTAAGCGCTCCAGCCGCCATGCTCGGAGCCGAGCAACTTGGCAGCAAACACATCTGGTTTATCACTGGTACTTTCTCGGAGCTGAACGATCCCAACGGCAGCGGGATTATTAAGTCGGATAATCAGCGCCGGGCGGCTGTGCTTAACGGTGTGCTTAACCAAGCCTTAGCTATCCAGGCTGCCGGTTACACCGTTGATTATATTAATATCTTCGGTGAGGATAAATTAGTATACGGTTCAGCCGGCGCCGGTACCGCTAATTATCGATACGACACGCCGGAAGCCTTAGCCGTCTTACGGGAATTTGTTAGCACGGCAAAACAACATAATATTCCAGTAGCGATATTTGATGACGCCAACGACTTGTAGCAAGTAATCAATGGCTACCAAAATCTAGCAAGATTGATAAAACGTGCAATAAATTAATCTGGAATTTTTTGATTTAACAGGCTGGTAATCCGCTCCAGGTTGGCTGGCATATAAGTTCTCCGACTGTCGGGATGGTAATGCCAGCTACTAATATCTTTTTCGGTTTGCGGGATATGCATAACCGTCTTATCATTAACTGCCACGGCAAGCTCATCACCGTTAAAATTAGGCCAAACAGTTGTCCACAATCGATGATCGGCACTTATTACAACCGGTTCAAGTAACGGGTTGGGAGTATTATCACCATAGAATTCATGGGGTAGTTCAATGGCCTTGTCTAATAACCAGCCTCTTGTTACACCAGCCATTCGCCAATCATTTTGCACTCCAGGGCGGTGGCTAATTTCAGCATACTGCGAGATTTTAAAGGTATGGTGAAAAGCCAAATGGCCTAGACCGGAAACCCTATCTAAAATTATAATATCTATTTCAGTTCCCGGATTAACTTTTGCCCGTTCGATCAAAGCATGTAAACGTCTTAGCTGGCTCCTGATCAATACATCAGTAGCTTCTGCTTTGGTACGCGGGGCCTCAGTATCCATCCAATTCATTGCATGGTGAATACGTCCCCCTAGATAGTCGCCCCAATCCATGCCTGTATTTTACAACATTGGTGGACTATGTTGCAATAGTATAAATTACACAATCAAAGTGTCTAACAAAATTAATTAACGCCGATTAAAGCTGCCAGACCCCGACATAATCAACTGGCTTAATTGCTGGTCCAATATCAGGCGACGTGTTCTTGGTGAAAAGTGCTAGATCTTAGGACCGAGTATAGCCTATCCCGGTAGCGATATTTGCTGACACCAACAACTTGTAACTAGCTTGATTACTAGCTTTATCTCGACTATTTAATTGGTCAAAATCATTATATAGTTATAGACAATGCGGCAACCACGATCACCACACTGGACTAAACCAGGCTATTACTTGGGTCTGATTGGCCTGATCGTGGTCGCTGCCCTGGCTTTATCGTTTATATCGCAGATTCATTTAGTGAATGACGGACAGTTATTATCTGAGTGTGTTAGCAAACCAACGGTTAAAGCTATTGTCAAGCCCATCACTGCTGCCCCAGCTGGGGCCGGTACTTTTGCCAGCACTGCTACCTGGTCACAAAACTTTGCAGCCCTGCCGAATGGTCCCCTAAACGCCAATATCTGGCAGTATAACACCGGTAATGGTGGTCCTAGTAATCCGGGCTGGGGGAATGACGAACAAGAGTATTACACCAACAGTCTGGCTAACGCTAGAATCGAAAACGGCAATCTTATTATCGAAGCCCTGAATCAGCCGCTGGACGGTTTTGACTATACCTCGGCCCGGCTGACGACGTTGCCCTCTTTAAATTTTACTTACGGCCGGCTCGATATTATAGCTAAGCTGCCGGCGGGTATTGGCAATTGGCCGGCGCTGTGGTTACTGCCGAGTAACGGCCAATATGCCCTAACCACTCCGGCTGGAGAGCAGGATCCCAATAATTATTTACGTGACGGCGAGATCGATATTATGGAAGCCACCGGTGACTTGCCGGACCAAGTCACCTCCTCGGCCCAATCATATACCTATAATCCTAGCAATAATAATGAGCGAATAGCTTATTTTAATGTTAGCGATGATACGACGACCTTCCACGACTACGAACTGCAGTGGACACCGGACTCACTGGCTTTTTTAGTCGACGGCGTTACCTATCATACAGTTACCAGAAACCCTGATGATACTTATTTGGCCTGGCCGTATGATCAGCCCTTTTATCTGATACTTAATATTGCTATGGGCGGGACAGAGGGTGGAACTGATGTCCAACAATTCCCGCCCTACGGCATCGATAACAGCAGCGGGCCCTGGGAAATGGTGATTAAATCTATCAATTACTACCCTTATAACGGATCTTGAAAGGAAAAAACTTTAAAAATAATATTATCTCTGTTAAGCAGTTGTACTTAATAGAGTAATACTAACCATTTTTATCCTGGATTGAGTTAATCTATATAGCTTGAATAGAAATTAAAAGTCGTCTGATAAGCGTTATTAAAGCTGGGCTTCGACTTCGGCTAGGGCTTGGCTCATCGTCTCCACGGCGACACCGCTGGACTTAACAGCCGCCAGTTCTGAAGTTAGCTGGGTTGGGGTGACATTGTAAAGGCCGCCGTCTAGAACGTTGTTAACGTTGGGGTCAGCCGAGTGGTAACAGAGAATCAGCCAAGTGTTAGTAGCTTTTGCCTGAGCAATCCAATCAGCGATTTGGGCCGTGGTGGTATAGTCAAAAACGTTTTGCACCTTGAGATCATAAGCGTTAAAGTTATCCATGCTGTTTAGGCCGTCTTCTACACCGCGGGCGGAACTATAGTAAGTTTTAACTTGAGCGGTGACCGCGCTGTTATACTCGCCGTAAGGATAGGCGAAGTCAGTAACTGCCGCGCCGGTCAGTGTCTTCAGCGTAGTCTGAGATTGGGACAATTCGGTAGTAACCCGGCTGGCCGTTTCGGTTGTTAAATCGGTGTGGGTGACGGTGTGGGAAGCAATTTCATTGCCGGCGGTATACATGGCCTTAACCTGAGTTGAAGTCATGTAACCGGATTTGCCGATATCGTTAGTGATAATGAACTGGGTCGAAGTAAAACCGTCAGCCTGCAGGATTGGCAGAGCGTAGGTGTACATATTGTTATAGCCATCATCAAAAGTCAGCGTCACAATCGGTCGCTTAAAGCCGACTGGGGTGTAAGGGGTCAGGCTGAAGTCGCTGGTGTTGAGATAACCGACTCTTTCAATGAAATGGTAGATAGTAATACTGGCGGTGCCCTGCGGCACGACGAATTCAGTGGTAAAGTTGGTCCAAGTGCTGGCCGGAGCCGGCAAGCCGATCATCTGGTACTCGATCGTCCCGTCAGTCATGTTAAAGACGGTATCAACCTCAGTCGGGACATTGGTTTCGTAGTATTCGGAATACTTATATTGGGTATCGGGCGTGAAAGTTTGAGGGGTATATCCCCATTTGCCATCGCCACTGGTATAGCTGGTCATATTAACCTCCAGGGCGCGTGAACCGTTATAACCGCTGCCGGCTGCCCCGTAGGTAAAGCTAGCGGTGTTAGTACCCCAGTTATCAACCAACCAGTCCTGAGGGGTGGTACTGCTGGTTGGACTGACAATCAAGTCCATCGGGTTTGGTATCAGATTACCGCCCAACGGGACAGCGTTGGTGATTTCAACATTGACCGGAGCAGCGGTAATATTGCTACCGCTGACGGGGGTTAGAATCGCCCCGATAGCGTGGCCCCCGTTAGTTGTGCTGGCACTGTTCCAGGTTAGGCTATAAGGGCTAGTTGTGATGGGGCTGCCGATAGCCGTCCCATCCAACGTAAACTGGACACTGGCAATCGAGCTGGCATTAGTGGTGGTAGCCGTCAGCGTGGTGTTACCGGATAGGGTGGAATTAACGGTCGGGCTAGTGATGCTGATCGTTGGCACCGGTGCCGCAGCAGTTAGTGAAAAGTCTGACGTAGTTAGACTGCCGACAGCTTCGATTAAGTGAAAGACAGTTAGTTGAGTTTCGCCGGTTGGAACGGTAAAGGTGTCGCTAACTTTTGTCCAAGCCGTCGGGCTGGCAACGACTGCGCCAAGATCGACGTAAGTGTCGGCCCCGCTGGCGTTATTGTATTGGATAACCACGTCGGTGGGGACTGAGGCTTCATACCAATCGCTGAAGTTATAAGTGCCGCCGGCTGTAATGTTAACTGGGGTAAAGTCCCACTTAGCGTCACCGCTAGTGTAGCTGGTCATGTTAACCTGCAGACCCTGGGAGCCGTTGTAACCGCTGCCGGTGCCCAACCACTTAAAGCCAACCGTGTTGCTGCCCCAGTTATCTGTACTCCAATTTTGAGGTAGATTAGCGTTGGTGGAGCTGGCGATAGTGTCAGTCGGATTAGGAATTAAGTTACCACCCACCGGATTAGTATTATTAACTAACACGCTAATAGGAGTGGCAATAATGTTAGGTCCGCTGGTTGGCGTGACAACCGCGCCGATGGAATGGGTGCCGTTAGTGGTAGTGGCACTGTTCCAGGTCAGGTTAAACGGACTGGCGGTTAGGGCACTGCCGATATTGACACCGTCCAAGGTGTACTGGACACTGGCAATTGAACTGGAGTTAGTCGTAGTTGAACTGATAGTGACACTACCGCTGACGGTTGAACCGGCCGTTGGGCTGGTGATAGTGAGCGTCGGCAATGGAGTCGCCGTGGTTAGCGAAAAATCTGATGTCAGCAAGCTGCCGACACTATTGACTAAGTGAAAGACGGTCAGTTGAGTTTCGCCGGTTGGGACGGTAAAAGTATCACTAACCTTTGCCCAGGTAGACGGGCTAGCCGCGACTGCGCCGAGGTCGACGTAAGTGTCGGTGCCGCTGGCGTTATTGTACTGAATGGTGACATCGGTCGGAACTGAAGACTCGTAATAGTCGCTGAAGTTATAAGTGCCGCCGGCTGTAATGTTAACCGGGGTAAAGTCCCACTTGGCATCACCGCTGGTGTAGCTGGTCATGCTAACCTGCAGCGCCTGCGAGCCGTTATAGCCGCTACCAGCGCCGAGCCACTTAAAGCCAACCGTGTTGCTGCCCCAGTTATCAGTATTCCAATCCTGAGGCAGATTAGCGTTGGTGAAGCTGGCGATCGTGTCGGTCGGATTGGGGATTAAGTTGCCACCCGGCGGATTAGTATTGTTAACTATTACATTAACCGGTGTGGCGATAATGTTGGGCCCGCTGGTTGGGGTAATAACTGCGCCAAGTGAATGGGTGCCATTAGTCGTGCTGGCACTGTTCCAGGTTTGGCTATAAGGGCTAATCGTAATGGGGCTACCGATAGCTGTCCCATCCAGCGTAAATTGGACACTGACAATCGAGCTGGGGTTAGTTGTAGTCGAGCTGATAGTGATACTACCGCTAACAGTTGAACCAGCCGTCGGGCTGGTAATAGTAAGCGTCGGCACCGGAGTTGCCGTGGTTAATGAATAATCGTCGGTGTTGAGCCAACCGACTGAATTAATCAAATGAAAAATAGTCAAAGAGGTCTGATTAGCCGGAACAGTAAAGGTGTCATTAACCTGGCCCCAAGTAGTTGGGCTGGCCGCGACTTCACCTAGGTCAACATAACTCAGATCGCCGCTGGCGTCGGAGTATTGGATGGTGACATCGGTCGGAACTGTAGCTTCATAATAATCGCTAAATAGGTAGGTGTTACCAGCTGTCACGTTAACCGGGTTAAAGTCCCACTTGGCGTCACCGCTAGTGTAGCTGGTCATATTAACACCGATACCATAATTGCCGCTGTGGGTGTCAGCACTATCGTAACTGAAAGTTTCAGTATTGGTGCCCCAACTGTCCTGCTCCCAGTCCGCCGGCAGGCTCGGGTTAGTCGAACTCGGTGTTTCGACGCCGGGGTTGGCGATTAAATTGGTGGCAGCCGCCGAGGCCAAGGTTGAGGCCATTGGCCCAAGCGCCATATAAGAGACCATTAATGAACTTATTGCTATTAAAAATAACCTTTTTATAATCATGGCTTTTTAAATTTGTTCCTCCCAAATTTAACTGCTAATTATGTTATAATCACATATTATAGATGAAACTTGACTATCGTCAAATACATTAGTATACAATATCATTACAAAATAACTTGACACAAATCAATTAATAGTGATGTATGATACTTCACACCATTTCACAAACAGTTGAAATGGCGCGCCAGTTCAACTCAGTAATGATTACCGGCGAGTCTGCTAGACTACAACCCGCCACTGGTGAGATTAACCAATATACGGATAATAATAGATGCTCCGGATATTGAATTCAGTTGGCAATGCCGCATTATCAATCCCGTTCGGTGGATAAATTTTACGTTCCATACCGCCCCATACCCCGCCCTCTGCCAGATCGATAATTAAATAGTAAAGCTGATCGAATGGCCAGGTCTGGAAACCAGCGCCGGGCGTTTTTTCATAAACGTAAAAAACTTGGTTATTAACGCTGAAGGTCATGCTATCCGGCGTCCATTCCATAGCATAGTCATTAAACGTCGTATTGCAATTAGGTACCTGGATGGTTCGGTCGTGCCCCTGTTTAGTCAGGTTACCGCTGGGATCCAAGGTATGAACAACGCTGAAAACCAGGCATTGATTATCACCAATCGCTTCGACGATATCGACTTCGCCATCATTGATGTAGCGTTTGGTATCGCTTGGCGGACCGTCTTTCTCGTAAATATGATTGGTGGACTCCAACCAGATGGCCGGCCAACTGCCAATACCGCTAGGCAGCTCTGCTGAAAAAACCAATTTACCGTACATAAAAGATTCTTTGCCGTCAGTATCTATGCGGGCCGAAGTGTAATCGAAATTGTTTAGCGCTTGCTGTCTGGCCTCTAATGTCAATACACCGTTGACGACCCGCAGATTGGCCGGATTACCGGTGTTATATTCAGCTTCATCGTTATATTGGGCCGGGCCAGTCTCGATATTCCAATCGCTTGTACTTAGCGAGCCGTTAGGCAGATGGCTAAAATCTTGCGACCAAGCCGGATAAGTGTCAAATAGCGGATTGCTCTGGGGCGGACCAATCGGTATAACTTCGGTGGTAGTGGTCGTAGTGGTGCTGGGCGGGGCGATAGACGTGGTGGTTGTCGCTTTAGGGTGTGATTTTTCGCTAGATTGAGCAAAGCAACCGGCCAGACTAAGACCGGCCATAGCCACCGCCGCCGCCTTGACGGCTAAACGATGCTGCTGGCTGTCCGGATTTGGCAGCGACTCGGTGGCAGTGATTTGTTCATGGTTATAAATAGACATAACAAGTATTATCGCATAAAGTAACGAATTTGTCGAATATAGGATTATTAATTGTGTATAAAAATTATATTGCTAAGAGTGCGAATATAAGCTAATATATGCTTATCTGTTTGGTCGAGTTATTGGTACGCACTTCGTGAGGGCACGAACTACTAATTTTAGACTCCCAAGCAAGGTTCCGTATAAAACTCAGGAGCTTTGCAACATTTGATTGGGCGTCTTGTACTGTAGACTTAAGTGTACACGTTTAGTATTGTAGAAGTCTAAGTATTTATTGATTTTAATCTGCATTAATTGGTTCGTAA
>Ga0326728_10010367_pt1 | contig 21854 bp, 17 predicted proteins | sample MB3enrmetagenome_FD_207602 | JGI IMG/M metagenome (GOLD analysis project Ga0326728, IMG submission 207602) | Lab enriched peat soil microbial communities from McLean, Ithaca, NY, United States - MB31MN | ecosystem: Environmental > Terrestrial > Soil > Wetlands > Peat | place: USA: New York... | reverse complement strand
ATGGGGTTCCGTCAGGACGAGTGGTCGGCGGCCGCGGCGTTCTCGGAGGGCGTTTCGCCGGCCGGCGATTCTTCGGCCGGCTGGGATGGAGCAGCGGCATCCGGCGTGGACGCGCTCTGCGATTCGCCCGGTTCGGCGACATCCGAGGGCTCGGCCGGAGCAAGACCCTCATCCGCGCCGAGGGCTTCGCGCGCGAGTTGCTCGAATTCCTTGAGACTGGGCAATTCATCCACGTCGGACAAGCCGAAGCGAATGAGGAATTCCTTGGACGTGCGGTACAAAATCGGGCGACCGAGGACGTGCTTGCGGCCGGCGGTGGTGATCAGGCGCTTCTCGAGAAGCGTCTGAATTACGCCCGCGCAATTCACGCCGCGAATTTCCTGGATTTCCGGCTGCGTGGCGGGCTGCTTGTAGGCGATGACGGCGAGAGTTTCCAGCGCGGGCATCGTGAGACGCAGCGGCGGACGCAGCGCCTTGATGAATCGGCGCACGCACTCGTGGTGCTGCGGTTTCGTATAGAACTTGTAGCCTCCGGCCACTTTGCGAATCTCGACGCCGCGATCCTCGGCGGCGTAGGACGCGACGAGCTCGTCGAGCGCGGCGCGCGCTTCCGTTTTCTCGACGCCCAGCGCCGAGGCGAGCTGATCGAGAGTTGCCGGTTCATCCGCGGCGTAAATAATTGCTTCGAGGCCGCCTTTGAGTTCTGCAAGGTTCATCATTTTTCCTTGAATGTAGAATCCACGCTTCCAGCGCCCTCATGTCTTGTTGAAGAAATGCTTTCCGGCAGTCATTCCGAACCCGCGGAGCGGGTGAGGAATCTCTCTGCGCTCAATGCCAAACAATAAGAGAGATTCCTCGTCGCCCACCAACCGCCTGCCAGCAGGCAGGCGGCGGGCTCCTCGGAATGACACAACGAGAGAGTTCTTCGACATCCTCCTAATCGTATTCCTTGCCGATTTCGCCCAGCGTGTCGCCTTCCGTGAAAACGACGTCGAACATTTTGTGCTTGCGGAGGCGAATGTCTTCGAAAATCGATTCCTGCACCAGGAGTATGGCCTGCAAGCGAACCAATTCGAGAACGGCCAGGAGGGCGACGATCATCGCCTGTCGCGAGGGGCAGGACTCGAAGAATTGAATGAGGCTGAGGCCGTCGGCGGAGGTCATCAGCTCTTTGCGCAGCAGATCCATCATTTGCGGCACGGTGACCGTCTCGTGGCGGAGCTCGATGCGCGTGATTTCCTTGCGCCGCTCGAGGACTTGCTGGAAAACGCGCACCAGATCCACAAGCGACACGACCAACTCGGCTTCCGTGCCTTCGCCCTCGTAGAGGCTGAGGTCGGGCTTGGACCACACGTGCTGCTCAATCTGCTGCTTCTGGTAGAGAAGCTGCGCCGCGCTTTTGAATTTTTCGTGCTCGACGAGGCGATGCACGAGTTCCGCGCGGGGATCTTCCTCGCCTTCGGGGCCGGCGAGCGGATCGGGTGGGAGGAGCATTTTCGACTTGATATAAATCAGGGTCGCGGCCATGTAAATGAAGTCGGCGGAGACGTCCATGTCGAGCTCTTCGAGCTTGTGAAGGTAATCGAGATACTGCCCCGTGATTTGCGCGATGGGAATGTTGTGAATGTCGATTTCCTGCTTCTTAATGAGATCGAGCAGGAGATCGAGCGGGCCTTCGTAATGCTCGAGATGGAGTCTGTAGGGCGATGCCACGGGCTAATCTCCCGCCTTGACGCCGCGGCTGCCGGGAGGCAGGTTGTGCTTCGTTCCCGCGCCGGCGCTGATAGTGGAGCGCGTTTTCTCCCAGCCGAAAACGGCTTCGCGGACGCGCGCCATCGTGGACTTCGCCACTTCGCGAGCTTTCTTCGAACCGGCGTCGAGGATTTCGAGCACTTCGCCGGGCTTCGATTCGTATTCCTTGCGCCGCGCGCGGATCGGCTCAATCCAGTTTATCAGCGCGTCGGCCATGACATGCTTGCAATCCACGCAGCCAATCGCGGCGGTACGGCAATCGCGGTTGACGCGCTCGATGACTTCCGGCGTCGAGAAGAGTTTATGCCAGGAGAAGACCGGGCACACGTCCGGATTCCCGGGATCGGTGCGGAGCTTACGGGCGGGGTCGGTCATCATCCCGCGCGTCTTCTTCTGTATCTCTTCGTTCGATTCGCCAAGCGCGATGGAATTGTTGTAGCTCTTGGACATTTTGCGGCCGTCGGTGCCGGGGACGCGCGGGGCCGGGGTCAGCATCGCCTGCGGCTCGCACAATACGGGTTTGACCTGAAAATATTGGGATGCCCCTAGGCTGATGACCCTTGCGGCGACATTTACGACCCCATCCTGCCGGACTCTCATTCGGAAGGCTTGTTCGGTAACGCTTCGAGCTTCACTATGTGCCCTGCTGTCCGCACCGCTCACGCTGTGGGCTCTGGACTTTGCACCGCTGACGCTTTTAGATCGAGAGCTATCGCCGCTTACGCTTCCTGAAATTGAGACGCTCCGCGGGTATAAGGTTTGTAGCAAGGTGTCATAATCCTCTCGACGCCACTTCTCGAATTGCGCCTCGTACCCATAGAACAAATTAAACGTGGCCACAATTTCGCGGCCGAGTTCGACGTGGGCGACTTGGTCTTCGCCGACAGGAACGACGAGCGGCAGATTCGGCTCGCCGTACATCACGATGTCTGCGGTCTGCAACACGGGATAGCCGAGGAAGCCGTACGTGTGTAGGTCCTTATCCTTGATGTTTTCGAGGGCTTCCTTGTAAGTCGGGACGCGTTCGAGCCAGCCGAGCGGGGTGACCATCGAGAGAAGCAAGTGCAATTCGGCGTGCTCGGGCACCTGCGATTGCTGGAAGATCGTGGACTTGTTCGGGTCGAGGCCGGAGGCGAGAAAATCGGTCGCGATCTCGATGGAATTCTGCGCGATCTGCGACGTATCGGCATAATCGCTGGTGAGCGAGTGCCAGTCGGCGACGAAGAAATAGCAATCGTTGGAATCGTCGGTCTGGAGCTTGAGCCAGTTGGGGAGCGCGCCGAAATAATTGCCGATGTGGAGCTTGCCGGTGGGCCGCATACCGCTGAGGACACGCTGGCGCTTGACTGCGGCGCCCGCCTTCGTGGTTTCGGACGGCGCCACGCTAACGGCCTCCCGGGCGGGCTGCAGTGCCTGCGGATGAAAGAAGATCGCGCGCGATGATCATGCGTTGAATTTCGCTCGTTCCTTCATAAATGGAGATGACGCGGGCGTCGCGATACATCCGCTCGACGTCGGATTCGCGCGAGTAGCCGGTGCTGCCATGAATCTGCACGGCTTTGTAAACGACGCGATTCACCATTTCACTTGCATACAGTTTAGCGCGCGAGGCGAACGCGCCGACACGCGGCGCATTCTCGCCGGACGACAACGACCGATCGCGCATCCACGCGGCGTGGTAGACCAACGCGCGCGCCGCTTCAATTTCGGTTTGCATGTCCGCCAGCATCCACTGAATCGCCTGAAAATCCGCGATCGCTTTGCCGAAGGCGCGCCGCTGCTTCGCGTGCGCGACCGACGCTTCGAGCGCCCCTTGCGCGATGCCCACCGCTTGCGCCGCGATTCCCACGCGCCCGCCGTCGAGCGCTTCGAGCGCGATCTTCAGGCCGTGGCCTTCGTCGCCCAGGCGATTGGCTTCCGGCACTTCGCAATCGGTGAGGGCCAGTTCGGCCGAGCGCGAAGTGCGCAGCCCCATCTTATCCTCGTACCGGGCGACTCGGAAACCGGGAAAATCGGGTTCGACGAGAAAAGCGGTGATGCTGCCCGCGCCGCCGGTGGGGTCGGTCTTCGCGAAAATCAAATATACGCCCGCCTGGCCGCCGCTCGTGACCCAGCTCTTCGTGCCGTTGAGAACGTAGCCGCTCGCGGAGAACGCGCTCGGTGAGCCGTTCGCAGACAACGCTCTCGGTGAACCGTTCGCGGAACGCGTGGCGCGCGTGGCGATTGCGGCGGCGTCGGAGCCGGCTTGCGGCTCGCTGAGGCAGAACGCGCCGAGAATTTCACCCTGAGCGAGCCGGCGCAGGTATTTTTCTTTCTGCGCCTGGGAACCGTGCTTCCACAGCGGCATGGCGACGACGGAATTGGTCACGGAGAGCGCGACGGCCATGGCGGCGTCGACGCGCGCGACTTCCTCGAGCATGACGGCGTAGGAGAGCGTATCCATTTCGGCGCCGCCCCAGGATTCGGGGACGAGCATGCCGCAGCAGCCGAGTTCGCCGATGCGGCGTAATTCGGAGGCGGCGAACGTTTCGTTGCGTTCGCGCTCGCGAAGATTGGGGCGAACCTCGGCCTCCATGAACTGGCGGACCGTATCGCGGAGGAGGCGCTGATCGTCGGTGAGAGAAAAATCCATAGGCGCTACATGCGGAGGAGGGAACGAAGGCGCTTGGTCTGCGCGCGGCTGACGGGAATTTCCGAATTGCGCTTATCGGCCATTTTCAGCATGTAACTCGATTTGAACCACGGCACCACTTCCTTGATGTGATTGATGTTGACGAGGTAGGAGCGGTGCGGGCGCCAGAAGCGGTCGGAATCGAGCGATTCCTGGAGCTCGTCGATGGTGCGGTAGTTGGAGCTGCCCTCGACGTCCTTGGCGACGACGGAGATGATCCCGTCGTCGATGGAAGCGAAAATGACGTCGTCGGCATCCACGAGAAGCAAGCGCTGCTGCGTTTTGACGAGCAGCTTCACGGGTTGCGAAGCTTTCGAGGCGCCAATCTGGCTGACGAGCGTTTCGAGTTGGAGCTGAAGTGCGGGAGGGCCCTCGGCATCCAGAAGTCTTTTTGCGCGCTGGATTGCCTTGGCGAGCCGCGCCCGATCGAAGGGCTTCAGCACGTAATCCACGGCGTTCACTTCAAAGGCCTGCACCGCGTAATTGTCGAACGCGGTCGCAAAAACGATGTGCGGCAGCTTGGCCTTGCGATCAACAAGGCGCTTGATCACGCCGAATCCGTCGAGGCCCGGCATATGCACGTCGAGGAAAACGAGGTCCGGCGAGTGCTCCTTGATCAGCGAGAGAGCTTCGACGCCGTTCTTGCCTTGTCCGACCAAACGAATCTCGGGGAAACTCTTGAGGAGGAAGGCGAGTTCGTCGCGCGCGGGTTTTTCGTCGTCCACAATCAGGGTGGTGATGGGCATGATGTGTCCGCCGGGAGAGGACAGGCGAAGTATACGCAATGCTATCGCGGCGCAGCAAGGCGCATCGCGCGTGACGCTTTCTTGAAACCTGCGCGTTGCGATGACGCGCGGCAGTGCCGGCGCAAGAGGTTTGTTATGATGGCCGAGCGTTTGCGCGCCGAATGACTCACGTGAGAGACGGCGCACGCGGAGAAGGAGGCGATCCGTGGCCAGGAAAGTCGCAAAGATCATCTCGACCGAGACGCTCTTTTCGGGGCGCGTGTTCGGCGTGCGGCGGGACGAAGTCGTGGAGCCGGACGGTCTGAGAGCGACGCGGGAGCTGGTGACGCACTCCGGCTCGGTGGTGGTGATGCCGGTGTTCCCGAATGGGGACGTGCTGATGGTGCGGCAGTACCGGCATTCTGCGGAGCAATATCTGTGGGAATTAGTCGCGGGCCGGAAAGAGGCGGGCGAGAGTCCGCTCGCCGGGGCGAAGCGCGAGTTGCTGGAAGAGACAGGCTACGCAGCGCGGCGCTACACGCAGATGCTGAATGTCTTCCCGACGCCGGGATTCGTTCGCGAGCGAATGTGGATCTTTGCGGCGGAGGGATTGATCGAGGGAAAAGCGCGGCCCGAAGACGACGAACACATCACCGCGCGGCGGTTCCCATTGAAACTGGCGCTGGCGATGATCGGGCGCGGCGCGATCCACGACGCGAAGACCGTCGCGGGAGTGCTTTACTACGCGAGATTCCTGCGGGGAAAGTAACTCTCACTGGTTCCTGCTTCCGATCTGTTGTTCGTTGGCGCGTTCCGATGCCGGACTCCGGCCTCCTCCGATCGTCCTGCTCAGCCGCGTGGCGCGGGAAAAAGTCGACGGCAAATTCTTTTTGTGCGTCTTTCTGTTGAATCGTGGACGACAGTGGACTACGATGCGCGTGATGGCTCAGCCGAATAAATCCAATCACGCGAGCGAGAGGACATGAGCGTCACAAAATTCGTGAAGCACCACTTCCGCCACTTCAACGCGGCGGTCGTGCGCGACGCCGCCGATGCGTATCTGGCGCATCTGGAAAGCGGCGGGCAGATGTTTCTGGCCATGGCCGGGGCGATGAGCACGGCCGAGCTCGGATTGTCGCTGGCGGAGATGATCCGTCAAGGCAAGATCCATGCGATATGCACGACCGGGGCAAATCTCGAGGAGGATGTTTTCAATCTTGTCGCGCACGACCACTATCGGCGGGTTCCGAACTACCGCAATCTGAGCGACGCCGAGGAGGTCGCGCTGCGCGAGCGCGGCATGAACCGCGTCACCGACACGTGCATCCCCGAGGAAGAGGCGATGCGGCGGATCGAGCGGCAAGTGTTGAAGCTCTGGCAGAAGGCGGACAAAGAGAAGCAGCGCTACTTCCCGTACGAATACATGTACCAGTTGATCCGCGGCTGCATGATCCGCGAGTTTTTCGAGATCGACGAGAAAGATTCGTGGCTGATCGCGGCCTGCGAACGGGACCTGCCGATCTTTTCTCCGGGATGGGAAGATTCCACGCTGGGGAATATATTTGTCGCGAACGTGATGCGCGGCGACGTTTCGAACTACCACGTAGTGAAATCGGGCGTAGAGCAGATGGCGGCCCTCATCGAGTGGTACCGGGCGACCTCGGCGGAGCACTCGATCGGGTTTTTCCAGATCGGCGGAGGCATCGCGGGCGATTTTCCGATTTGCGTCGTGCCGTTGATCGAGCAGGATTTGCGGGAGAATGTCAGGAAGTGGGGCTACTTCTGCCAGATTTCCGACAGCACGACCTCGTACGGTTCCTACAGCGGGGCGGTGCCGAATGAAAAAATCACCTGGGGCAAGCTGGAAGCTACCACGCCGCGATTCGTGATCGAATCGGACGCTTCGATTGTCGCACCACTGCTCTTTGCCTACGTGCTCGGCCAGTAGGCGGAGCGGGCACTGCCATGGAAAACCGCGAAGTGGCGCGCGTCCTGCGCGAAACAGCCAATTTGCTCGAAATTGACGGCGCGATGATCGGCCGTTACCGCAGTTACGAGCGCGCGGCCGAACTGCTGGACTCCCTCCCCGAAGCCGTCAGCGAACTCGCTGCCGATCCCGCGCGCCTCACCGCACTTCCCGGCATCGGCGACCGCATGGCCGAGCACATTCAGGAAATCGTCAAGACGGGCGACTACGGCTTGCGAAAGAAACTGCTCAAGAAATATCCCGCCACGATTCTGGACTTGCTGACGCTCCAGTCGCTCGGACCGAAAAAGGTGGCGGTGCTCTGGAAGACGTTCAAGGCAGGGACGGTCGAGCAGCTCGAGAAACTGGCGCGCGAAGGGAAGCTGCGCGATCTCCCAGGCTTCGGGGAGAAAAGCGAGCAGAACATTCTGAAGGCCGTCGAGGTCCACAAGAAAGCCGCCGGGCGTTTTCTCATCGACGAAGCGGACCAGACGGCGGCGAAGCTCGTGGCGTTTATCGGCGAAGCGGGAAAGCGAATCGAATCGGTGACGCCCGCGGGCTCCTTGCGGCGGGGAAAAGAGACGATCGGCGATCTGGACCTTCTGGTGACGCTGCCGCGCGGCGGGAGCAGCGCGAAGGACGTGCAGGCGATATCGGATCGTATTTTGAAGTATCCGGAAATCGAGCAGGTTCTGGCGCGCGGCGAGAACAAGGTCAGCTTCCGGCTGTCAAATGGAATGCAGGTGGACGTGCGGCTGCTGGAGAAGGAGAGTTTCGGCGCCGCGCTGCTTTATTTCACGGGCTCGAAGGAGCACAACGTCTCGCTGCGCGGCCGCGCGAACAAGATGGGTCTGACGCTGAACGAATACGCCCTCTCCACATTGAAGGGGGAACGCAACGTGGCCAGCGCCACCGAGGAAGAGATTTACGCCAAGCTGAAACTCGACTGGATTCCTCCCGAGCTGCGCGAGAACACGGGCGAAATTGAGGCGGCCGAAGAACACCGCCTGCCGAACCTCGTCGAACTCGGCGACATCCGCGGCGATCTTCAGATGCACACGACGGCGAGCGACGGCGCAAATTCCATCGAAGAGATGGGGCGCGCGGCGCGCGAGCTCGGATACGAGTACATCGCGCTGACCGATCACAGCAAGGCCGTGACCGTGGCGAACGGGATGGATGAAAAGCGGACGCTCGAGCAGATCCGCAAGATTCACGCGGCAAGCGAACGCATGGAAGGAATCCGGCTGCTGGCGGGCTGCGAGGTGGACATTCTCAAAGACGGGCGGCTCGATCTGGACGACGAAGTGCTCGCGCAACTCGACGCCGTCGTGTGCTCGGTGCATTCCTACATGAACCTCGATCGAGGCGCGATGACCGAGCGATTGCTCGCGGCGATCGAGAACCCGTACACGCAGATTCTGGCCCATCCGACGGGGCGGATTCTGCTGCGGCGCGAATCGTTCGAGTACGACATGGAGAAGATCATGGACGCCGTGCGTCGGCACGGCGTCGTGATGGAATGCAACGCGGCCCCCCAGCGGCTGGACTTGCGCGACACGTACCTGCGCATGGCGAAGGATCGCGGCCTGCGCATCGTGATCTCGACCGACGCGCATTCCACGCGATCGCTCGGCTGGATGCGCTACGGAGTGGGCACGGCGCGGCGCGGATGGCTCGAAAAGCACGATGTCATCAACACGCTTCCGCTCGAGAAGCTGCTGGCCGCATTGCGCCCGAAACCCGGAACGAAACGTCCAGCCGCGAAGAACTCCGGGAAATCGAAGCGTAAATAGGCGTCCCGCCCGGGACGCATCGTTCGGAACAACACACTTTTCAAGGCAGCGGATAGACGATCAAGTTTGCGTGGCCGGGATCAATGATGGCGATGTCGCGGCCGTCGGGAGAGATAGCGAACGCGGGATATTCGAGGTCGTGAAAAATCGGTTGGGGAATCACCTCGGGGATTGGAATTGCGGTCCCCGGCCGCGGGACACCGAGCGGCGGCAGCTGGATCCAAACAATGTCGCGAGTGCCGTGCGCGGGCCCTCGCTTGAGAAGAATGCGGGAGTCATCCGGGGCCCAGAAGTAAGTGCCTACGGCGACATGCGCGCGAGCGACACGCTGGGGAGAATCCAGGTCGCGAATTTCGATGACTTCGGGATCAATGAAGTAGGCCACTCGCCGCCCGGAAGGGGAAATGCTCAGGCCGGAGACGTAGGCGTCGAGATTCGCGAGCTCGCGAACGGTTTGGCGCTCAAGGTCGAGCCAGACCAATTTGATCGGGCCGGATCGCGAGCCGCTCACTTCAACGCCCACGCCGCCCTGACGCGCAGGCGCCCACGCCACGTCGGCGAATCCATGGCCGGCAAACAGCGGAGCGCTGCTGCCCGAAGTCGTGTGAAGTTCCGTCACCGCATAGGGCCCGGCGGCGGAAGAGGCCTGGCTCAGATAGACGAGGGTATCGTTGTCGGAGAGCCATTGCGCGTCGCTGGCGCCGGCAACCAGACTGTCCCCACCGTGGACTTTGATCTCGCGTCCCGTGTCGTCCAGCAAAAGTGTTTGAGTTCCCTGAGAAGTGTCGCCGCGCGCGTTCGTGAACTTGGTCGTTAGAAGTTCCACCGCCAATTGCTTGCTGTCGGGCGACCAGCGGAATGCGCGGACGGTGTAACTGAAGGGAGCGTCGCCGCGCGTGAATTTTTCGCCCTCGATCAGGCGGCGCTTGTTGCCGTTCGGCGCGACGATCCAGATGTCGTCGCGCTGGAACGTCAATTTCTTGACGTGAAATATCTGACGCACCGAGTAGGCGATCCGGCCGTCGAACGCGTAGGCAAACGAAGTGCAGTCCTCCTGAACGCGCAGAAGGGGGCGCTCCTCCTGAGCGCGAAACGGAATCGCAATGGCCAGAACAAGGGCGGCCGCGGCGAGGATCATCCGCGCCTGCGCGAACCGGAGCGCGGAGGAATTTTGCCGGCCTATAGGGACTTTCGCGCGGCGCTCGCTCGAGTGTAAGGGGCTGGTCGAAATGGGCACGATTCAGGCCTTGGTCTTCCTTTGGGATTGGATGCGCCGGATCTCCTCCAGGCGTTGCCTGAGCCTCTGCTCGAATCCCTGGTCGGTGGGCTGGTAATACTTCCGGTCCGCGAGGCTATCGGGCAAGCAGGTCATGCCGGTCAGTTTGTCCGGGGCATTGTGCGCGTACTGGTATCCCTTGCCGTAACCGATATTCGCCATCAGGCCCGTGACGGCGTTGCGCAAGTGCAGGGGCACGGGCTCGGAGCGAGTCTGCTCGATATCGCCGGTGACGGCGCCGTAGGCGGTGTAGAGCGCGTTGGACTTCGGCGCGAGGGAAAGATAGACGGCGGCCTGCGCCAGCGCGAGATTGCCTTCCGGCATGCCGACGAACTCCACGGCGTGCATCGCGGCAATCGTCACGGCGAGCGCGCCGGGTTCGGCGAGGCCGATGTCTTCGCTCGCCATGCGAACCAGACGGCGCGCGACGTAGAGCGGATCTTCGCCCGCTTCGAGCATGCGCGCGAGCCAATAGAGCGCGGCGTCCGGATCGGAATTGCGCACGGACTTGTGCAGCGCGGAGATGATGTTGTAGTGCTCCTCGCCGGCCTTGTCGTAGAGGAGAAATTTGCGCTGGAAAATCTGGTTGAGCAATTCGGCGGAGAGAACACGCTGGCCCTCCGCGTTCGGAGTTGCGGCGCGGGCGGCGGCTTCGAGCGTGTTGTACGCGGCACGGGCGTCGCCGCCGGAGAAAACGGCGATGCGCTCGAGCTCGGCGTCTGCCACTTGGACGGCTTCGCGGCCCAGGCCGCGCTCGGAATCAGCGATGGCGCGGCACAGAAGCGACACGATGTCCGCGGTGGAAAGCGCGCCGAGGACGTAGACCTTCGTGCGCGAAAGCAGCGGGGCGATGATCTCGAACGAGGGATTCTCCGTCGTCGCGCCGATCAGCGTGATGCTGCCGGATTCGACGTAGGGGAGGAACGCGTCCTGCTGCGCCTTGTTGAAGCGATGCACTTCGTCGATGAAAACGATGGTGCGCTGGCCGGAGTGTCTCGAGCGCTCGGCCGCGGCCATGACGTCCTTGATTTCCTTGATGCCGGTGAGCACGGCGCTGAACGCGACGAATTCCGAGCGCGAGAGGCGGGCGATGAGCCGCGCGAGCGTCGTCTTGCCGCAGCCGGGCGGGCCCCAGAGAATCAGAGAGCCGAGTTCATCGCGCTCGATCTGTGTGCGCAGCGGTTTGCCCGGCCCGAGCAGCGCCTCCTGGCCGATGAATTCCTCGATCGTGCGCGGGCGCATGCGGTCGGCAAGCGGACGCGAGGCCCCGCCTTCGTCCTGCGGTTCGAGTTTGACGAAGAGGCTCATGCGAGATTGCTTCTCTGGCGCGCGGCTTCGTACAGCAGAATCGAGGTCGCGGCGGCGGCGTTCAGCGACTCCAGCGCGCCGGGCCGCGCCGCTGCTTGCGGAATCGTGACGCGCATGTCCGCCGAACGAACGATGTCTTGCGGCAATCCTGCGCCCTCGTTGCCAATCCATAGCGCCGACGGACCCCGCCAGTCAATTTCCCAGGGGCGGCGCAGCGGGGGAAGAGCGTCCTTGGGAGTGAGACCGAGCGGCTTCGCGCGTGGATTCGATTCAGCAGGGCAGGCCGCGTAGATCCGGATGCTTGCCATGCGAAGCTGAAGGAGCAGCGCCGCGCTTTGCACGCCGCGCAGAAGGGGGAGACGCAGCGCCGAGCCCGCCGACGCGCGAAGCGCCTTGGGCGCGAGCGGATTCGCCGTGCCAATGCCCCCGGCTGCGCATGTGGCGACGCCGGACGCACCAAGTCCTTCCGCCGCGCGGAGGATTGCGCCCACGTTGCCCGGGTCTTGCAGACCGGCGAGAACCACGATCAGAGGCGTTCCGCGCGCGAGATCTTCAAACGCCCACGCGCGTGGATAAACCAGCGCGGCGATGCCTTGCGGCGTCTCCGTCGCGGCGACGCTCGCGAACAGACGGTCGCTCGTTCGTAGAAGGCGCGCGCCGTCGGGAAGGAGCGGCCGCAACGCATCGAGCCGCCGCTCGCCGGAGGACGAAATGAGGATGGCCTCCACGCGCACTTGCGCCGCGAGGGCGGCTTCCAGCAAATGGGGTCCCTCAACAGCGATCGAGCCGTCGGGTGATTCGGCGCCGGCCAGCGCCGCGCGGAAACGCTTCAGCCAGCGATTGTCGCGGCTGGAAAGCTCCTCCGGCGAACGCGGCCGCCGTGAACTCGGCGAGCCCGGTGAACCAGAGTGAATGCTGCGCGCGGCCTTCATCTCTTGCAGCCTAGCAAAGCGCCCGGTTGTGGTCAAAGACCGCGCATGGTTATTGCGCGGGGCAGGCGGCTATGGTAGCTTGCTGAACTTAATGGGCTCTGAACACGCTGCGGAGTTCGCGGGGTTGTGTGTGGCTGCCCAACGTACCAAGGCGAAAAAACTTTGCCTGCTGAGCTTCTGAAAGTTTCCGCGGAAGCACCCGATCCGGTTACGATTCGCTACGCGGTAAATCTAATTGGCGAAGGGAAAGTCATCGGCATCCCCACGGACACGTTTTATGGGCTCGCGGCCGATCCCTTCAATCTCGCCGCAGTGCAACAGATTTATCGTGTGAAAGGCCGGCCGGACAATCGGGCTCTGCCCATCCTGGTAAATTCCATCGCGCAGGCAGCCACATTGGTGCGCGAACTGCCGGATAATTTTCTCAAGCTGGCGAAGGCATTCTGGCCCGGCGGTCTCACGCTTGTGGTCGAAGCCTCGAACCGGCTGCCGCTGCGCGTCACCGGCCTTACAGGGCGCGTGGCCCTGCGCTGGCCGAACTCCCGCGTGGCCTGCGCGCTGATAGATCAGTTCGACGGGCCCATCACCGGCACGAGCGCCAATCTTTCCGGTTCGCCCTCGTGTTCCACCGGCGACGAGCTGATGGAGCAACTCGGCGACCGCCTTCCCCTCGTCCTGGATGCGGGCGAAACCGGCGTCGGGCTCGCCTCCACAATCGTGAGCCTCGGCGAGGATAAGTGGCACGTCATCCGCGAAGGGCTCGTCCCCGCAGGCGACATCCGCGACGCCCTGGCGTAGCGGCTCTGTAAGCGCAGTCCCTTCCTGCATTTTTCTCCTGGCCTTTCCAGCCGTGCGTCTGCGTTCCGTGGTTAATTGGCGTCGATCGAAGTGAGGAAGTCGAAATCGCCGGTGGGGGAGAGCTGAACATTCGTGATCCGCGCGCGATGCACGCAGATGTTGTCGTTGAACCAGAGGCTGATGTAGGGGACGTCCTCGGCCACAAGCTGTTGCACCTGCGCGAAAATCAATTTGCGGCGCTGCGGGTCCTGTTCGAGGCGCGCCTGCCGCAGCAATGCATCGAGCCGGGGATTGCGGTAGTGGCCGCGATTGGCGCCATACGGCGGCATCTGGTCGGATGCAAACGCGAACTCAAAGAAGTCGGGATCGGCATTCACGCCGAGCCAGCGCAACGCGAAAAGCTCGAAACTCCCCTGCGTGACGTCGGCATAAAGGGTGCCAAACTCCAGCGGCCGCAGCTCGAGGTCCACGCCGACCTTTTTCCATTGCTCGCGCAGGACCGAACTCAGGAGCCGCGTGCCCTCCTCGGTAGTGGTCTTCATTGTCAGGTGCAGCCGCATGCCGCCGAGTTCGGCGCGCCGCGGAAATCCCGCGGCGTCCAGCAATTGCTCGGCGCGGGCGGGATCGTAGGGATAGCGCACGGTGTCCGGCGCGTACGCCCAACTCTCCGGCGGCAGCGGCCCGTCGGCGAGGCGAGCCTGTCCGCGCAGGAGGTAACGCACAATTTCATCGCGATTCGTGGCGTAGGCCAGCGCCTGGCGGACTTCGCGATGCGCCACGGCGGGATCGTCAAAATTGAATGCGATGTACGTGTAGTGGGTGCCGGGTTGATCGGCCACCGCAATTCCGCGCTCGCGCGCCAGGACGGGCATCATGTCCGGCGAAAGGGAACTCAATTCGAGATCGGCCGAGCCTTTTCGCAGTTCGAGTGCGCGCACAATCGCCTCCGGGACGACCCGGAACCGCAGTTGCGAAATGTTCGGCACGGCGCCGAAATAATCCGGATTGCGTTCGAGAACGACTTCGCTGTCCTCCGTGGCGCTCACGAATCGAAATGGCCCGCTGCCCACGGGATGCCGGCCGAAATCCGCCGGCGCGCCCGCGGGAACAATTCCAACGGAGGGCCGCACCAGCTTCCATGGGAAGGAAGAGTGCGGCTCGCGCAGATGAAAGATAACGGTCGCCGGGTTGGGCGCCTCAATCGAACGAACCATGTCGAACGAGCCGCGCTTCGCCGAGATGATGGGCGTGCCCGCGCCGGGCGAAGTCGTTCCCATGATCGAATCGAACGTGAATTTGACGTCCGCCGACGTGAGCGGCCTGCCGTCATGAAAGCGCACGCCGGGGCGCAGATGAAAAATCCAGGTCAGCGGATCGGGCTCTTCCCAACTCGCCGCCAAATCCGGCTGGATATTCATTTTCGCGTCGAGCGAGACGAGGCTGTTGAACATCAAGCCGTCGATGTCTTCGGACTGCGCGTCGGTGCCGATGCGAGGGTCGAGATTCGCCGGCATGGATTCGATGAGGAACGTCACCGTTCCCGGCTCGGGATGCGGCGCGCTCGAGCAGGAAAGCAGAAGCAGGGAAGCGGCAAGGCACGAAAGCAAGACAAACAGGGCGGAAGATCGCGAGCGAGGCATCGGCTCAACTTTCCGGTGAAGCGTAACAGATTTTGCCGAGAACCGCGGGCCGCGCGGCGCCGGTGGCGCTCGGAACGTTCGAGGGCTGGCGATGCAGCGTCTCCCACGCGAGAATCGCAAAAGCGAATGCCTCCTTTGCGTTCTCGGGAACGCCCAATTCGCCCGAGTGAACCACGCGAATTTCGCCGAGCGCGGCGGCAAGTTGCCCCACGAGGAGCGGATTGCGCGCCCCGCCGCCGGAAACAATCAATTCGCTGATGCGCGCGCGGCGCGGCACCCAGCGGTGAATCGCGTCCACAATGGAGAGCGCCGTCAGGACGGTTGCCGTGCGAATCAAATCGGCGTGTCGCGCACGCCGGGCAGCGGGATTCGCAAGCAGTCGCCGGACGTACGTTTCGCCAAACTGCTCGCGGCCGGCGGTTTTGGGGGGCTGCGTGCGGAAATACTCGTGGGCAAGAAGCGCATCGAGCAATTCCGGCAGCAGCGTGCCGCGCAGGGCAATCTTCGCATTGAGATCGAAGCGTTGCCTGCCGCGCGTGGCCCGTCGAACGAGCGCGTCAATGACCATGTTGCCCGGGCCGGTGTCAAACGCGACGACATCGCCGAGCGCAGCTCCCGCGGGAATGACGGTGATATTGGCGATCCCTCCGATATTGAGGGCGATCCGCCCGCGGCGCGCGTCGCGAAACAGAAAATAATCGACGAAGGGCACCAGCGGCGCGCCTTGTCCCCCGGCGGCGATGTCGGCGGGACGGAAATCGGCAACGGTGGTGATCCCCGTGCGCGCGGCGATCACGGCGGGTTCGCCGACTTGAAGCGTGGAAGCAGTGCGCGCGCCGAGAAAACGCGTCGGAGCGCCCTGGTGAAAGATTGTTTGCCCGTGCGAACCGATTGCCGCAATGCGTTGCGGCTTCACGCGCAAGCGCCGGCATGCCGCGAGCGCGGCCCGCGCGAATTCCTCGCCGACGCGAAAGTTGAGCCGGCTGATTTCTCCGGCCGTCGTGGCCTTGCCCTCCGCGACGCGCAGAATTTCCTTGCGCAGCGCGGCAGGATACGGGTGGGACGCGAAGCCTATGAGCCGGGCGGCGGGGAATCCACCGCGGCTTGCGTCCTCGACGCGAACCAGCGCCGAGTCGATTCCATCGGCTGACGTGCCCGACATCATTCCCAAAAGCAACGCGGTGCGGTGTCGCGAGGGGCTCATGAGATCTGCTTCTTCAACTTCGCTAGAAGATTGAGCGCGTCGATCGGCTTGAGATTATCGAGATCGGCGCCGCGCAGCGCTTCGAGAATATCGCGGTCGATTGGGGTGAACAACGCGGGCTGCGAGGCGGCGCGGCCGTTTGTTTCCGGCGCGCCGGGCGAAAGTTCCGTGCTCAATTGGTGCTCGGTTTGTTCGTGCCGCTTGAGGATTTCGCGAGCGCGTTCAATCACGGCGCGCGGCAACCCGGCCAGCCGGGCGACTTCGATGCCGTAACTTTTGTCGGCGCTGCCTTCCTCGACGCGGCGCAGAAATACGATTTCGGTCGGCGTCTCGCGAACGGAAACGTGAACGTTGCGTACGCCGGGCAGAGTCTCGGCCAGCTCGGTCAGTTCGTGGTAGTGCGTCGCGAACAGCGTGCGGGCGTGCGTGTGCGCCTGCAAATGTTCGACGACGGCCCAGGCGATCGAAAGTCCGTCGAATGTCGCCGTTCCCCGGCCGACTTCATCGAGAAGAACCAAACTGGACGGCGTGGCTGTGTTCAGGATGGCGGCCACTTCGCACATCTCGACCAAGAAGGTCGAGCGCCCGCGCGCCAGATTGTCCGAGGCGCCGATGCGCGTAAAGATGCGGTCGGTGATGGGCAACCGCGCTTGCTCGGCCGGAACGAACGAGCCCATCTGGGCCATCAGCACCATGAGCGCCGCCTGGCGAAGGTATGTGGACTTGCCGCCCATGTTGGGCCCGGTGATGAGCAGAATCTGCTGCGACGCAGGATCGAGAAAGAGATCGTTGGGCACGAACCGCTCGCCGCGCTGTTCGAGAAGCCGCTCGATGACGGGATGCCGGCCGGCGACAATCATCAATTCGCCGGTGCCCACGAATTGCGGCCGCGCGTAGTGCCGCGAGACGGCGAGCCGGGCGAAGCAGGCGAGCACGTCGAGCTGCGCGATGGCGGCCGCCGTCTTGCGCAGGCGCGGGGCATGTGCGCCGATCCACAGCCGCAACTCGGTGAACAGCCGCCGTTCGATCTCCGCAATGCGCTGATCCGCATCGAGGACTTTCCGCTCGTATTCCTTGAGCTCCGGCGTGGTAAACCGCTCGGCGTTGACGAGGGTTTGTTTCCGCTCGAAATCCGAAGGAGCCAAGTGAAGATTCGGCTTCGACACTTCAATGTAATAGCCAAAGACCTGGTTGTAGCGGATCTTGAGCGAAGCGATTCCCGTGCGTTTGCGCTCCCGCTCTTCCATCGCGGCGATGATTTGCTTGCTGTGCTGCGAGAGTTCGCGCAACTGGTCGAGCTCGGCGTCGTAGGCCGCGCGGATCACTCCGGGATCGGACGCCAGCGCGGGCGGATCGTCGGCGATGGCGCGCTCGACGCGCTCGCGCACGTCGGCCAATTCGTCGAGCTCCTCGCGAAGCTGCGCGAGCTTCGCGGTTCTGCCGCGAGCCAAGAAGTCGCGCAGCAGCGGCACTTGCGCGAGCGTCTGCCGCAAGCCGAGGAGGTCGCGGGGCGTCGCCACACCGAGCGTAATGCGCCCGGATAACCGCTCGAGGTCTTGAACCATCGCGAGGTCGCGGCGAATTTCCTCGCGCAAGACCGTTTGAGCCACGAAATCGGCGACCGCATCGAGCCGCGCTTCGATTTCGGCGCGGTCCAGTTCGGGGCGCAGGATCCACGCCCGGAGCCGCCGCGCACCCATGACCGTCGAGGTCTCATCGAGCGCGGCAAACAATGTGACGGCGGCGCCGCGCACCGCGTCTTCGGAAAAGAGCGGCGCGATCAGTTCCAAGTTGCGGACGGTCACGCTGTCGAGAATCATGGCGTCCGCTTGTTCGTAGTAGCGAATGCGGTCCAGATGGCGCAGGGCGTCTTCCGCTTTGGTTTCCCCGGCGCCCTTGGCCGACGTCTCGCGGAGATAGTGAATCAAAGCCCCCGCGGCGCGGGTGGCTTCGGGATGATCGGCCAGACCGAATCCTTCCAGTCCGGCCACGCCGAACTGCTCGCGCAGAAGGCGATCGGCGTAGTCGAGCCGAAACGCCCATTCTTCCAGGCGGGTCTCGACGACGTCGCGAAGATCGAAGCGCGCGGCCGAGGCGCCGTCGGAGTCCCCGGTTCTCGGGGACCCGAACAGGCCGGTCTGACGCGGCAAGAGAACTTCGCGCGGGCGGAGGCGTTGCAGGTCGTCGCGCAGCTTCTCATCCGCACCCGGGCCGGTAAATTCGGTGGCCCAGGCTTCGCCCGTTGAGATGTCGGCGTAGGCGAGACCCACGGCCGAGCCCGCCGCGGAAGGCGCCACGACCGCGAGGAAATTGTTCTCTCGCGGCTCCAGCACGTGCAGGTCGGTGGCCGTGCCCGGCGTAATTACGCGCACGACTTCCCGCCGCACGAGCTTCTTGCCAGGGCCCGGCTGCTCCATCTGGTCGCAAACGGCGACCTTGTATCCCGCGCGCAGCAGCCGCGCGACGTAGGATTCCGCCGCGTGATAGGGAACGCCGCACATGGGCACGGGCTCGCCGCGCTCGCGATTGCGCGACGTCAGCGTGATTTGCAATTCGCGCGAGGCCGCGATCGCGTCCTCATAGAACAGCTCGTAGAAATCGCCCAGACGAAACAGCAAGAGCGCGTGCGGGTAGCGCGTCTTGATCGCGTGGTACTGGCGCATCAATGGGGTGACGGGTTCGGTCATGGAATAGCCGGGGGAATGGCCCGGCGGCGCTGGGGCATTATACTCATTCATTGTGCGGACCGGGCACTACGAGGTCGAGATCAAGCTGGCGGTGAGGGACGCAGCCGGCCTGCGCCGCAGGCTAGTGCGGCTCCGCGCGAGGGAGGTATCGCCGCGCGTCCTGGAGCAAAACACCCTCTACGACACGCCGGACGGAGGTCTCGCGCGCCACGGGCAATTGATCCGCCTGCGAACGGAAGTCCCGGCGCCCAAAGCAAACCGGTTCTCACGCGCCGGACGCGGACGAAGTGCGCGTTCTTCCCCGATGCGTGCCGTGTTGACCTACAAAGGGCCGACGCAACGGGTGGACGAATCCGCGCAGTCACTTGGCAGGCGCTTTAAGATTCGCAGGGAATATGAAGTGGTGGTTGAGAATGGGGAGCAGATGCGCCTGATACTGGAGGCGCTGGGCTTGCGGCCGCTTTTCCGCTACGAGAAATATAGGACCGCCTACCGATTGCCTCGTGTGGCGGGGGTCAACATCGATCTCGATGAGACGCCCATTGGGACGTTTCTGGAGCTGGAAGGCGCACCGGCGGGAATCGATCGGGCCGCGGCGGTACTCGGCTACACCGTGAGCGAATACATCTTGCAGTCCTACGGGGGGCTCTATATCCGGGATTGCCGGAAGCGCGGCCTGAAACCGAAGGACATGCTCTTTTCGCGAAAAAAAAGTGATCGGAATCGTCATTCTTTGCTTGACAAAGTCGCTCGCTCCATTTAACTACATAAATTCTGAGGAGAGTTGTTTCCGATGAACGTTTCGACCGAATCGGAGCCTGGCCCTAGTCGCGTGACGAGCGGTGGCGTCGCGCGGGCGGATCATTCCGCCGGGAGGGTCTGGTCCAGGCTCTTGAGGTCTGCTGGAAACAGCTTTTTGACGCATCGCGTCGAGGTCTTGCCAGGCTAGCGGACATCGTCTTTCCGGATGATCCGCGGTCGGGCATTTCGCTCGGCCGCGGTTTTTTATTTGCGCCCGGCTTGGAACGCCCCGGGCGCAGCCGGAAGGAGCCACGATGCTGCATGCCACAGAACTGCTAGGCGGGGAAGCGTACGATTCGGCCGGAAACTTCGTCGGCCGAGTGACCGAACTCTTCCTCGAACCCGCCGACCAGCCCAACCGCATAGCGCGCGTCCTCTTGGGCCGCGGCAAGTACCTGCCGTTGGTGGCGCGCTACGATCACATCGGCTTCGTCGCACCCGGAGTCATCAAGCTGAACGTGGAGGAAAAGGCGCTCGACTATTACGGTCCAAACGAGAGCTGGCTGGCCGTGGGCAAGGATCTCCTCGATCAGCAGATCATCGACACGGGCGGACGCAAAGTCGTTCGAGTGAACGACATCGATCTCGCCGAACAGCGCACGAACGGTACCGTGGAGCTTCGCGTGACGCAAGTGGACGTCGGCTTGACCGGCGCGGCGCGGCGTCTCTTGAAGGGGCTTGCTTCGCCCGGCCTGATCCGGCGGCTGCAACAAAAGCTGCCGACGCGAGTGATTCGCTGGGAGTTTGTGAATCTCATCGAGCCGGATCCGCTGCGGCGCGTCAAGCTGCGCATCACAAACCAGCAACTTGCCCGGATGCACCCGGCGGACCTGGCCGACATCATGGAGGATTTGTCTACCGCGGAACGGCAGGGAATTATCGCCTCGCTCGATGAGGAGACGGCCGCCGAAGCGCTGGCCGAGTTGGACAAGCGGCTGACAAAGGAAATCGTCGAGACCATGACTCCCGGCAAGGCGGCCGACATTCTCGAGGAGATGGATCCGGACCAGGCCGCCGATGTGCTCGCCAATCTCACTCCGGAACATTCCAAGGAAGTTCTCCAGGAGATGCCGGGCAACGAGGCGCGGGACGTTCGCGCCCTGTTGCAATTCGAGGAAGACACCGCCGGCGGCATGATGAACACCGAATTCGTTTATGTGGGGGAGACCGCGCACCGCGACGAAGTCGTAAGCTGGATTCGCTCCCGCGACGTCAACATCGAATCGCTCGACAGCGTGTTTCTCATCGACGACGGCGCCCATTTTTCCGGTGTCGTATCGGTCGGGCGGCTGCTGCTCGCCGGCCCCGAGCAGCAAGTGGTGGAACTGAAGTCCGAGCCGCTGGTCTCGGTCCGGCCGGACGCGAATGAGAAGGAAGTCTTCGATCTTTTCGATAAGTACAACCTGCGCAGCCTGAGCGTGGTGGACGCGAACGGCCGTCCCATCGGATCGATCGCCGTGGATGACGTCATCACTCGAATGCACCGGCAGCTATGAATTGGGCTTCCATCACCGAGCGCACCGAGGCGTGGCTCGCGCGAGCGGGCGAGTGGGGCAAGCGCACGCGCACCATGCGCCGCCGTCTGCTTCTATTCCTGGCGGTGTTGGGCCCGGGCGTCATCACGTCGAATGTGGACAACGACGCCGGCGGGATTTCCGTTTACTCGCAGGCGGGCGCGCAGTTCGGCTACATGCTGCTGTGGTCGATCATCCCCATGACGATCGCCTTGTACGTGACCGAAGAGATGTGCGCACGGATGGGCGTAATCACGGGCAAGGGGCTTTCCGACCTGATCCGCGAGGAATTCGGCTTCCGGCCCACCTTTTTTCTGATCCTGATAGGTTTCGTGGTGGACATGGGCAACGTGGCTGCCGAGTTTGCCGGGGTCGCCGCCTCGGGCCAGATCTTTCACATCTCGAAGTATATTTCCGTGCCCATCGCGGCGATCGTCGTGTGGGTACTGGTCATGCGAGGAACGTACCGCCAGGTGGAAAAGATATTTCTCGTCGCCTGCGTCTTTTACGCCTCCTACGTGTTTTCGGCGTTTCTGGCAAAGCCGAATTGGCTTCTGGCGGCGAAGTACACCGTCATCCCGTCGGTTCATCTCAATGCCGGTTATCTCCTGATGCTGACCGCCCTGGTGGGCACGACGATTGCTCCCTGGCAGTTCTTCTACATGCAGGCGAGCTTCGTCGAGAAGCGGGTGGGCAAGAAGCAGTACCCGCAAGCGCGCGCGGACGTCCTGATCGGGAGCATCTCTTGCATGGTCGTGGTCTTTTTCATCATCGTTTGCACGGG
>Ga0326728_10010366_pt1 | contig 21855 bp, 23 predicted proteins | sample MB3enrmetagenome_FD_207602 | JGI IMG/M metagenome (GOLD analysis project Ga0326728, IMG submission 207602) | Lab enriched peat soil microbial communities from McLean, Ithaca, NY, United States - MB31MN | ecosystem: Environmental > Terrestrial > Soil > Wetlands > Peat | place: USA: New York... | reverse complement strand
ATGGTCACGGTTCCGGTCTTGGGATTGGGCATCAGCCCTTTGGGTCCCAGCACCTTGCCCAGACGCCCCACCACCTTCATCATGTCCGGCGTGGCGATCAGCGCGTCGAAGGCCGTCCAGTTTTCCTTCTGGATCTTCTCCACCATCTCCTCGCCGCCCACAAAGTCCGCCCCGGCGTCCTTGGCTTCCTTCTGGCGGTCGCCGGCGGCAATCACCGCCACCGTCTTGGTCTTGCCCAGCCCATGCGGCAACACCACCGTCCCGCGCACCATCTGGTCGGCATGGCGCGTGTCAACACCTAATCTCATGGTCAGATCGACGGTCTCGTCAAATTTGGCGTACTTCACCTGCTTCAGCAGGACAACCGCCTCGGGCAGCGGATACACGGGCTTGACCACGGCCGCGCGCGCCTTCGTAATATTTTTGCTGGATTTAGCCATTCATCCCTCGTCTCCCACCGCCCCTGCCAGCCCCGCTTCGCGAGGAGTCTGGATGCTTGCCGCATAAGCAACGCTTTTTGCGCTCTGCGGCAACCACTCGAACAGACCCAGAAACCGTGGTGCTATTGACGGCCCAGGGATTTCCCTGGACAGTTATTAGAATCATAACGAAACGGCCAGGGAATTGCAAACCGATCAGAATCGGATATTGTCGAAAAAGCGCGTTGGTGGAGGTTAGCAGTGATTATCGGGTTAGGTTGCGCGGTGGTATGCAGGCGGACCGTCAATGACAAAGGGGACGGCGTTTCTCTCATCGGTGCCGGGTTTCAACCGTAAACAGTAGTGGGTTTCCCGCATACGCTTGACAAAGCAATCTCGGTATTTGACGTACCCGTGAACCCAAATCACAAGTTCTCGACGTTGCCATTCATCGAGTTGGGGCTGAGTAGGTTTCCATATTGCCCGTCTGCCCATGTTATCTCCTGGAATGATAGGTAAACCGTGTCCGGTCCATTCAGTTTTGTCCTCGTATCGATAGTTTGCCGGGTTTTGCGGCAATTCTTGTGTTTCGTTTAGCGCGGTGACAGCGAATCCTACTTCGGTTATGAATCCTGGTGTTTTGCCGATGTTTTCGTAGACATATGAAATGCGGGCAATAATTTCTCTGTATTCGTTTTGATCCCACTGCAAGATTGCACGGCAAACAAACCACGCTCTTTCGGAAGTAACCGTGTAATTCGCTTGGCGCTTAATAGCCAAGAGAGTAAAAAAAGCCACGAGTACATATGCGACTGTAATATATACGATGATCCATTCGGGTTCTAGAAAACATAGAATAGGCTTATCTTTGGGAGAATTATGGCCCTCGGGGGTTTCGGTTTTGCGGCAATTTTCGCCTAATACAACCGAACCAGAGGGTGGAAGTGGTTGCTTGTTTGTGTTTGCTAGATTCTGTGCAGTATGGGATGTACCTTGATGAACTTCGGCCACGCATAGCCATCCAAGCAGGATTGCTCCGAAAATAGAGAGTATCGCCAGACGTTTCCACATGATTCAGAAATTGTATATTTGATAGCCAGTAACCTGCGAGAACTATAATCGTTCGCAAGGGTGGTGAACATATGAATTTTCAACCCGGTGATGTAGTTCAATTAAAATCAGGTGGCCCCAAGATGACCGTGGAGAGCTTGGACCAATCGAGAGGTGAAGCATATTGCTCTTGGTTTGAGGGCAGCACGAAACAAGGCAGTTGGATTAAGATGGCCGCTTTGATGAAGGTTGCTCAGTAGTTATGTACCCCCAAGTCTCACTCTCACTTGGCGAGTCGCGGAGCTTTACGCCGCCCGCGGCGTGAGCTTGATGCCCAGCGCCTTCATCACGCCGAGAAAAGTCGATAGCCGCGGATCGCCGGTGGGCGAGAGAGCCTTATAGAGCGCCTCGCGGGTGACGCCCGCCTTGCCGGCAAGCTGCGTCATTCCCATGGCGCGCGCCACATCGCCCAGAGCCGCCGCGATCAAGGCCGGATCGCCGTCCTCAAAGGCCGCCTCGAGATACTCCGCAATGGCCTTCGGGTTATCGAGGTACTCGGCTGCATCCCATAATGTCGTTTTAAGAGCCATTCGCCCACTCCTTTGCCAGTTTCTTTGCCTTGGCTATATCGATTTGTTGCGTCTTCTTGTTGCCTCCTGCGAGCAGCAGAACAAGCTCACTTCCGCTTTTCAGAAGGTAAATTCTGTACCCCGGCCCGTAGTCGATCCGCAGTTCGCTGATTCCTTCGCCGACGGGCTTTACGTCCCCAAAGTTGCCCAGCGACAGGCGGCGAATCCGGATGAGGATGCGTGACCGCGCCCTCTCGTCGCGCAATTTGCGAAACCAGTCGGAGAAAACGCCGGTCTGACGAACCTCGATCACCTGTTAACTATAATTCACAATCAAAATTTCTTCAAGCACAACCGGTCACAATCCTCCTCTATCCCTGTGTTAATCTGAGAAACCTACCACTTCGAGGCACATTTCGCGATGTCGTCTTCCGCTTCAACTCCGCCGCTCGCCCCCCTGCACATGATCGACCTGATCCGCAAGAAGCGCGACGGCGGCTCGCTGGACGCCCGCGAAATTGGCTTTCTCGTCACCGGCGCGGCCAATGAATCCATTCCTCACGACCAGCTCGCCGCATGGCTGATGGCCGCATGGTTGCGCGGCCTCTCGCTCGACGAAACGCGCACTCTGACCATGGCCATGCGCGATTCCGGAGAAAAATTCTCCCCCGCGCGCCTCGGCAAAACCGCCGTCGACAAGCACTCCACCGGCGGCGTGGGAGACAAGACCAGCTTCCTCATCGCGCCTCTGGCCGCGGCTTGCGGCGTCGCCGTGCCTATGATCAGCGGACGCGCCCTGGGCCACACCGGCGGGACTCTCGACAAGCTCGAATCCATCCCCGGCTACCGCACCGCCCTCACGCTCGAGGAATTTGAAGCCGTCCTGATGAATTGCGGCGCCTCCATCATCAGCCAGACTAAATCGCTCGTCCCCGCTGACCGCGTCCTCTATGCCCTGCGCGACCGCACCGGCACCGTCGAAAGCCCCGGCCTCATCTGCGCCTCCATATTGAGTAAGAAATTGGCCGCCGGACTCGACGCCCTGGTCCTCGACGTGAAAACCGGCTCCGGCGCATTCCTGCGCAAGCCGGAGGATTCCGCGTATCTCGCCGCCCTCATGGTGGCCACCGCCGAGTCCGCCGGAACACGCACCGTGGCCCTCCTCACCGACATGGGCCAGCCGCTCGGCCACAGCGCCGGCAACTGGATCGAAGTGGCCGAGTCGGTCGAACTGCTGTGCGGCCATCGCCCCGCCGAAAGTGAAGATCTGCGCGAGCTTTCACTGCTCCTCGCCGGCTGGATGATTCATCTCGGCGGCCAGGCCGCCACGCCGGAGCTTGGCTACGCCCGTGCAGAAGCAGCTCTCGCCGACGGCTCCGCTCTGCACACATTCATCGCCATGGTCGAGGCCCAGGGCGGCGACGTTTCGGTCTTCGACAATCCCAACTTCCACTCCCCCGGCGCAACCAAGATCGTCCCGGCTTGGGAAAGCGGCTTCATCTCCGCCATGGACACCACCGCCCTCGGCTGGGCCGTGCAACGCACCGGCGCGGGCCGCGAAAAGGCAGGGGAACCCGTCGATCCCCACGCCGGCATCGACTTCCATGCCCGCCTTGGCGCGCGCCTCGAAAAAGGCCAGCCGCTGGCCACCCTCTACGCCACCAGCCCCGAGCTTCTCGCCGAGCCGGAGGAGATTCTCAAGCAGGCTATTCATTTCTCCCCAACTCAGCCGCAGACGGTACCCTTAGTCAGCCGCATCTTCACCCGCGAATCGGCGGAAGCATATCTGAAAGACAGCCATTAGCTATTAGCTGTTAGCCTTGGTTGAGATAATGCAAATCTCACCCGCTCGTGAGCTAAATGCTAAGAGCTAACAGCTAGAAGCTGCTTTTCAAGGAGTGACTGCTTTGGACCGCTATACCGGAGTGCTGGGCATCCTCGCCGTCCTACTGACGGCTTACTTGTTCTCCACCGACCGCAAGCGCATTCGCTGGCGCACCGTCGCCTGGGGCATTGGCCTGCAAGTGACCTTCGCCTTCCTGGTGCTGCGCTTCGACTACGGTCAGCGCGCCATGGCCTGGGCCGGCGGCGTGGTCAACGCCATGCTCGCCTGCACCTTTGCCGGCTCCAAAATGCTTTTTGGCCAGCTCGGCCTGCCCAACTCCGGAGCCTTCGGAAATCTGCTGCCGCCCAACGCCGGCGCCATCTTCGCCTTCCAGGTTCTGCCCACCATCATCTTTATCTCCGCCTTCTTCGCGCTGCTCTACCACATCGGCGTCATGCAACTCATCATCCGCGGCTTTGCCTGGGTCATGCTCATGACCATGCGCATCTCCGGCGCTGAAAGCCTGAACGTTGCCGCCTCCGTCTTCATGGGCCAGACCGAGGCCCCGCTCACCATCCGCCCCTTTCTCGCCAAGGCCACGCGCAGCGAGCTGATGACCATCATGACCAGCGGCATGGCTCACGTCTCCGGCGGAATCATGGCGGCCTACATCGCTTATGGCGTCGAGGCGCGGCACCTGCTCGCCGCCGTCATCATGACCTCGCCCGGCACCATCCTGCTCTCCAAAATTCTCGTCCCGGAAACCGAAATCCCCGCCACCGAAGGCAAGGTCGTCATCCCCCAGGACGAGACGCATAAGGATGAAAACTTCATCGGCGCCATCGCCCGCGGCACCATCGACGGCGGCAAGCTGGCCATGAACGTGGCCATCATGCTCATCAGCTTCATCGCCCTCGTCGCCCTGCTCGACTCGCTCCTCGGCTGGACGCACTCGCTCGCTTACATGCACTGGTTCCCCAGCTCGCTCGGCCAGATTCTCGGCTTCCTCTTCGCGCCCGTCGCCTGGCTCATCGGAGTTCCCTGGCGCGACTGCCCCGCCATCGGCAATCTGCTCGGCACGCGCATGGCGCTCAATGAATTGCTCGCGTACATCTCGCTGGGCGCGCAAAAGGCTACGCTCTTGCCGCGCTCCTTCACCATCGCCACCTTCGTCCTCTGCGGATTCGCCAACCTCGGCTCCATCGGCATGCAGATCGGCGGCATCGGCGCGCTGGTTCCCGAGCGCCGCAACGACCTGGCCAGGCTCGGCTTCCGCGCCATGTTCGCCGGAACCATGGCCAACCTCATCTCCGCCTCCATCGCCGGAATCTTTTTGGGGTAGCGGCTTAAAGTGTCACGCAGGCGCAACAGTCTGAAGAAATCGAAATGCTAAGAACCCCGCTCACCATCCAAGAAGCCGCTCAGCCTCAGCCGGATTCCACCGCTGTCGCACCCGTCTGGCACACGGCCTGCGTTCTCATCTCTCTGATTGTCCTGTCTTCATTCACTATGAATTGGTTAGTTGGCGGACGCATCGAGCAAATGCACAGCCGGCTTCCGGGCTATTTCCTGACTATGGCCAAGGAATGGCTTATCGTGGGGTTCATCGCTTTGGCTCCGCGTTGGCGCGGCGCATCGTTGCGTGCTCTGATCGGAAAATGTCCGCTCAGTTGGCGCTCCATCACCCGCGATCTCGGCCTGGCCGTCGCCTACCTCATTGCGGCAAACATCGTACTAGAAACCCTCGGATATTTTCTGGCGCACTTCGGCCACGCTGCTGAAGATGCCGCCCTCAAGAACCTTCTTCCGCATACCTTCATGGAGAACGCTGTCTTTTTGCTTCTGTCCCTTACCGCCGCTATCTGCGAGGAAATTATTTTTCGCGGCTATCTGCAACACCAGTTCACCGCTTGGACCGGAAACGCGACCATGGGAATCGCACTGCAGGGCATCCTCTTCGGAGTTGCCCATGCCTACCAGGGTCCAACCCAGATCTTGGTCATCGCCGTCTATGGCTGTATGTTTGGATCGCTTGCTTACTGGCGGAAAAGCCTCCGGCCCGGCATGATAGCCCACTTCCTCCAGGACTCCGTTGGCGTATTTTTGCTGGCGCGTTTCGCGCCGAAATAACCATCCCGCCTTTGTTATCCTGTTTCCGTGGAGTACGACCGCTTTATCTACCCGCCCTATGATGCGCCCCTTGCCGACGCCTACGGCAGCCGTTACGATTCCGTCTTCATCATCCTTCACCCCTTCGTCAGCGTCCCGGACAATCTCGCTTGGAAAGCGACCAAACAATATCCCAGCGACGAGCAGATAGTCATCCAAGGAGCAAAATGCTCCTGGGCCAGCGTTGCCGCTCAATCCGGACTCAGCACCTGCGCCAAGCTCAATCAGGCGCTGCTCACTTCAACCGGATCGATCACTTCCGAGCTGTCCGACTTCCCCGCCGCCACCGCGCTCCAGCGCTTTCTGCAATCTGAATCCGTCTGGATGCCCGTCGAGGGACGTTTCGAGCCCTTGCTGCAAATGGATTTCCTCGACGTCTTCGCCACCGCTGGCCAGCAAGAACTGATCTTCGTGCCCGAATTTCCCCATACCGATCCCATCCATCTCTTGAATATTTCCCGGCTCAGAAATCGCACGGAAGCCTTCCCCTCTCGCGGAACTCTGCTGGCTCCGGATGAATCCTTCCTGCTCACCGTCGATTGGGATAGTTTTTTCACCCTCTTCTATGGCTCCCGCGATTATGTAACCGAAGTAGCCCGCCAGCAAAATCTCGAAGGCTTCTTCGCCACCCCCACCACCGAACATTCCTGGTATAACTACACGCTGGGCTGCTGCATGGTCACGCTGGCCCCGGAGGTCTGGCCAGCCGCCTGAGAACCGTACTATTCGGGATGGTTGTCCCACAAATGCTCCGTACATGTGCCCCATCCATCCGCAGTTATCGCGGATGGATGGGATATCTACAAAATATATTTGTCATCCTGAGCGAGCGCAGCGAGTCGAAGGACCTGCATTTGTCTTTGCTTTTCGTCGTTTTGTATTAGGGAACGGCTTCACAGCTTGCGGAAAAATTCATTCGGAGTTGCGAGAAGCGTCAGGGCATGACTTCAGTCATGCCGTAAATATCACAAAACAGTGTTGGGCTTTAGCCCTTGCAGGCTGCATTACGGAGGGAGCATGGGCCTTCAGGCCCATGAATACATCGCATCAAATAATAGGCCTTCAGGCCCGGGCCTTATTCATGCAACCGGGTGCCTTATCCATTTCGCGTTTTTGCGAAATGGGTGGGAAACCATGCTTATCATCATGGAGGCGGTGGAGTTTTAGTGGGTGTATTCTATAAAACGAAGAAATTATTAAAGATAGGAGGATCAAATGATTATGGAAGCAGGGCACGCGGAGAATTTGAAATTGCTCAAATCGCGTCTAGAGGAGGGCACTTTGGCACATAACTTGGTAACTAAGTACGGCGAAGCGGATGGAAAGAACGTGGAAAGTGCTCTGGATAGCGTCCTTGAAGCGCGTTTAACGGAGGTACGTCATGGCATTGAACATGCCGCGAATAAATTGGATTGAAATCCAAGGCTTTCGCGCCTTCGGAAAGAATCTACAGCGCGTTGATTTCTCCCCCAGAATAAGTGTTTTGTGGGGTCCTAACAGCCAGGGCAAAACAAGTTTCGCCGAAGCGGTAGAATTCCTCTTCACTGGTGCAATCGTGAGGAAAGACCTCCTCGCTAGTGGACAGGACGAATTTGCTGATTCGCTTCGTAATACGTACCTTCCTTCAGGGCAGTCGGTATTTATCGCTGCCGAAATCGTAGATAGTGCAGGCACTCCTCACTCGATCCGTCGAACGCTGGTGAGCGATTTTGGTAAAAAGATAAATTGCACTTCTACACTTGAAATTGACGGGAAACCAGCAGAAGCGGACGGTTTTTCGAAGATCGGTATTACGCTATCACAGCCGCCTATGGCTGTGCCAATCCTGATGCAACACACGCTTGGCTATCTTTTTACCGCGAAGCCTTCAGAACGATCTCTATATTTCAAAGCCCTGCTCGAAGTCGAAGATCTGGATGTGCTGCGAAATACGATTAGCACGCGAGATGCCACATTTCAGAAGGCCGATACAGTCCTCATCAAGAAACTGCGAACAGCAGCTACGATAGACAATCAGGATATTAAAAATAGCCTTGCACCGCTGCTCGAACTTGATGAGACATATCCGAATGTGCCCTTGGCCATCACAGATGCTCTCGATCTGTTGATGATCTCTGCTGGCTTTGTGGCTCCATTAGACATGGCAGCAAGAATTGAATTCGTTGAGCAACTGTTGCAGCAGAAGCAAGCGATGACATTTCCTCTTGTACAGTTAAAACGCGATACATTCGTAGTAGCTACTATTGAAGATGAAGACTTATGGACTACGCTTGACAATTTTGGAGAGCAGTCCAAAAAGGTAGATACAGAGGTTAAACAGCTCACAAATCTATTTACTGAAGTTCTAAAGGTGCCTGCTGTCGTGGCCAATATTGGCGCGATTGATTGTCCGGTATGTGGTACGGAAGATGCGCTGACATTGGAACGGGTCCAGGTCATTCGTAATCAGTTGGAAACGTCGAAAGCATATGTCAGGGCTCAGGGTAGTGCAAAGAGCTCGCTGCTGCAGCTTGATACGAGAATCGATACGCTTGAAAGAAATGTACGTATAGCACTCCCGTATTTCCGAGGACTCCCGCAGAAGCAGAGAAAGGAAATTGGCTTTTCGATTGAGCGGATGCGCGTGCTCCTACCAGAGGAGCAGCAAGATCTAATTCAGACCTGGTTTCGGGAATTGAGGTTGTTTTTACGCGCGATGAAGCAATTGTCGAAGATGGCGAAGGCGATTAAGGAAACAGCAAGGCAAGATGCGGGGACTTTTTCAAACGTTCGAGTCGTTCAGGAACTCAGGGCATCACTCATTGGTTTAATAAATCAACAGACCTATACGGCCGAACAGGAAAAGGCTTATGCTCAGGCAGAACAAGCGCTGAAAGAGGCGTTGAAATCGATTGTAGATGCCAGGAGTAGCACTACAGGTTGGCAAGAGCTTATCGACATAGCGAAGGATCAGTATGCTCTTTGCTCCGATCTCATCGATTTGAAAGCAAGAGCTGTGGTGATCGGCGAGCTAGCGAAAGCCATTCAGAAGATAGATCGAGCAAAAGAAGAAGTCATGAACGAAAAATTCGCTGGAATGAGTCAGGAAATCCAGGACTGGTGGGAAAAACTCAGGCCTGATGAGCCTATCTTTTTCTCAGGCGTGAAGCCAAGGCCGCAGACCGTCCGCACAATTGACTTCAAGGTATCCCTCGCGGAGAACTCAGAACGATTAAATCCGCAAGTTCGAGACGTGATCGCCATATTCAGCGTTTCGCAGATGCACTGTTTAGGTCTGGCCGCATTTCTCGCACGATCAGTTCGCGAAAAATGCGGCTTCGTTATATTGGATGATCCCATCCTTTCAAGCGATGAAGACCATCGTACAAACTTCGTGCATGGAGGACTGGAAGCTCTCATTGATGCAGGCTTTCAAGTCATTCTGTTGACGCAGGATCAGCGCGTACGGAAAGATCTTAGTCATCTTTACGCCCATTATGACATCGATTTGTTCGATATAACGATGATCACACCTGCGGACGGGTGTGAAGTCAACAAAACGGCTGATTCAATATCTGCTATGCTCGCGCGTGTAAAGCCTTTTGTAGGTAATGCGATTTTGGGAATGCGTAAGCTCGCATGCGAAAGGCTGCGTGATATTGCAGAGCGTGTATGTAAAGAGATTATTGTTAACAACCGAAAGTTGAATGGCGATGCGAACGCTTCCATTTCTGACTACACAGGTGCAAAGGGGACACTAGAAAGCCTTATTACAGAGGTTGCACCTTACCTGACCGACGTAAGCCATTCGGGAAAGTTAAAGGTCATCGCACAAACATTAAACCCTGGAAATCATGATGATGATGTTCCGACAAAGGAAGCGCTGAAGCAGGCCTATGGAGACTTAGGGGGATTCAAGAAGCAATATAACCTATCGTGAAATCTGGGTCTCCTTGCGTGATGCGTGTCGATAACAGCACATTCCATAACCATAGGCACCATACGGCGTGTGGCCCTGTCTGACCATCCCAAAATGATTGGTATCCCATATCTGGCGCAGTCTCATCGCGCCAGATATGGGATACCACAAACCTCAACCAGCGTTTTTCTGACCACTGACCACTGATCACTGTCCACTGTCCTCACGCCGCGGTAGCTACTTTCTTCGGCCTGCCGCCCATGCGGCCATTCGCTCTTGAAGCCCGCGCCTTCGCAGCACTCTTAGCTTTGCCGCCCAGCTCTCCCAGGCGCGCGGCCATCCATTGTTTCGATCCGAAGAACCCTTCCAACAGCGCCGGAATGTACAAGTCGGCGTCCAGTGCGGGGAAGTGAAGGCCGAAGCCCGGCGGGTCAATCTCTATCTCCCGCAACTGCTCACCTGTGGCCGTCTCCAATCCTTGTGCATCGCGCGGCGCAAATGATATCTCCAACCCAGTGCTCAGGCGAACCACAATGCGACCGATGCGGCGATCATAGCGGGCGCTGAGGGCGTGGGGAATTGCAGCCATCATCTCTTGCCCTCTGCGGTTGGCTTCCATAAATTCTTTACGCTCGTCCATGTATTTCCTCCCATGCCTTACAAAGTTTGGCAATGTGATCGAGCAACTTCGCTTGAATGTCGCGCAACTGGCGATCTGTAAAACTGAAATTTGCCCGCAAGCTCAGTGGACCAGTCGGACAATTCAAGTTGAAAATGGCGCTGTTTCCCTGTCCGATGACGTGAACATGCGCTGGCCCATGATCGTTGGGGTAGATTACGATGCGCAGACTACCCAATCTCAACACGGTTGGCATGAGAGAAGCGTACCATAAACCTGAGCGGTTAGGATAGAGCCCGGACTTAAGCAGTTCACGATAGGCGGTGGTTCAGTCCGCCCATCCCAAGATGGTTTGGTATCCCACAAACCTCAACCCGCCGGACCGATGGAAGTCCCTTCAACTAGACTAGTCATGACTAGGTCAACTCCCCGAAATTTCCTGCATATAATTTGCCTTAACCTCTACATAAAAAACAGGATAGTTCGTTTTAAGCGAAGACATAGAGAAATACTGCCCACATTACAGATTTTCATGTCCTTATATGCGCACGGTTTTCACTCCGAAAGCACCAAAATGTGTGCACTCAAGGCCGTCAGCCGCAAGCCTCTCCATCCTCTCATTCACATCAAGCCGGCTTCGCTCCCCGCCTGTAGAATGTCTGAAGCACATCGGCAGGCTTCAACCATGACCTACTTCGACCAAGTCTCTGAAGCCGCGGCGTTTCTCCGTAGCAAGCTGGGCTCGCTCCGCCCCCGCATCGGAATCGTTCTGGGCTCCGGCCTGGGCGCCGTGGCCGACGCGGTCTCTGACCCGGTCGTTGTTCCCTACGCCGAGATTCCCCATTTCCCGCAATCCACCGTCGAGGGCCACTCCGGCCGCATCGTCGCCGGATTCCTAAACAAAATTCCCGTCCTCGTCATGCAGGGCCGGGTCCACTACTACGAGGGTTACTCGCCGCACGAGGTCACATTCCCCATGCGCGTGCTCGGCGCTCTCGGCCTTCGGGCGGTCATCCTCACCAACGCCGCCGGAGGAATCCATGAGAGCTACCGCGTAGGCCAGCTCGTTGCGCTCAGCGATCACATCAATTTCATGGGCTGGAATCCGCTAGTCGGCCCCAACGAGCCGCGCTTTGCCGTCAGGCCCGGCGCGGGATTGCGCTTTCCCGACATGACCGAGGCTTACTCGAAGCGGCTCCGCGCTCTGGCGCAAGAGGCCGCGAAGGCAGACAATTTTGAGCTAGCCGAAGGCGTCTATCTGGCCGTCAGCGGGCCCAGCTACGAGACCCCCGCCGAGATTCGCGCTTTCCGCGCGCTGGGCGCAACTCTGGTCGGCATGTCCACCGTGCCGGAAACCATCGTCGCCCGCCACATGGGAATCGAGGTGCTGGGCATCTCCTGCGTCACCAACTTCGCCGCCGGGCTGGGAGCAACGCCCCTCAGCCAGCAAGAGGTCATCGAAACCGGCCGTCAAGTCGAACATCGCCTCGCCCGCCTGCTCCAGCGGCTTGTGCCCAGGATTGACGCGCTGATCGCAACACCTGAAACAGGAGCCAATCAGCCGTGAACCAGGAAGCCGGGCACAGCGTGCGTCTCCCCTTTCCGCCAGTTGTGTTGGGAATAGCCGGCTGCTCCGGCTCGGGTAAAACCACACTGACAGCTGAGTTGGCCCGCACCCTCGGCGGCGTCCACTTCCATATCGACACGTACTATCGCGATCTGGCCCACCTCCCGCTGCATGAGCGCGTCCGCCAGAACTTCGACCACCCATCGCTGATCGAGAGCCCGCTGCTGGTGGCCCACATTGCCGCGCTGGCTCGGGGAGAAGCCATCGAGCGCCCCCTTTATGACTTTGCCTCCTATACTCGCATCCTCGGTCCCGGCGGAATCGGAGTTACGGAGACCGTCCGCCCCAGCGCCTATCTGCTCATCGAGGGCATCTTCGCCCTCCATTTCACTGAACTGCTGCCCTTCTACCAGTTGCGCATCTATATCGACACGCCGGACGAATTGTGCTTCCAACGCCGCCTCAAGCGCGACATTGAGCAGCGCGGTCGCACTCCTGAGCTGGTCCGCCGGCAATATGAGGCGACCGTCAGGCCCTCAAGCCTGGCTTTTGTGCGCCCCTCGGCAGCCAACGCCGACCTCTGCGTCGATGGGACCTATGCTCTCGACTGGAAAGTCGAACAGATACTGGCCCAAATGAGCCTCCGCGGCCTGTTGAGCTTCACGAACTGATAACTCATATATCTTGTCAGCCACCTTGGCTTTGCTTGTCCCTTTGACGTTCTTACCAAAGTTTTACCGAAAAACTATCATTTATTGACCATCGTACCGATATGCTGGATATGAAGGTGAGAAAAACCGTGGAATCGTTGAAGCACAATGCGGCCGCCTGGCTGAGCCAGGGCATCTCGCCACAAAGGCTGGCCCTCACGCTGGCCATCGGGTTTGCCATCGGATGCATCCCGGTGATAGGCGTAACCACCGCCTTGTGCGTCGTCGTGGCGCTTGGCCTGCGACTCAACTTTCCTGCCATTCAAGTGGCAAACTGGGCCGCTGCCCCGCTGCAATTGGTGCTGATTGTGCCCTTTGTGCGCCTGGGTGGCCGGCTCTTTGCCTTCGGCTCAGGCCGTGTCATGGAGTTTGGCTCGCTCATGCACGCTTCCCCCTTGGCGCTGATTTCACATCTGGGCAGCATGGTTGGCCAGGCGCTGCTGGCCTGGCTGCTGATCGCCGTCCCCGCCGTGGTTTTGATGACCGTGATGCTGACCACGCTGCTGCGCCATGTCCCGGCCATCGCCCAGGCCGAACCCGGCAACTGAAGGACTATGCCTGATATTGCTCGTCGCTCACCTGTTCCATCCACTCGACGGGACTGCCATTGAGCTTCTCCTGAATGGCGATGTGGGTCATCGCCGTGGCCGGCGCCGCGCCGTGCCAGTGCTTCTCTCCCGGCGCGAACCAGATCACGTCTCCCGGACGGATCTCCTCGATAGAACCGCCCCAGCGCTGCGCTCGGCCGCAACCGGAGGTGACGATCAGCGTCTGACCGAGCGGGTGCGTATGCCATGCCGTGCGAGCGCCGGGCTCGAATGTGACGTGGGCGCCACTGACGCGTGCTGGATCAGGCGCGTCAAACAACATGTCAATGCGCACCGTGCCCGTGAAGTAATCTGCCGGTCCTTTGCCCGAAGGCACGGAACCGATTCGCTTAATCTCCATTGCTTGAGCTCTCCTTAGCAGGATGCTACCGGTTAACGTCCGGTCATCTGCTCCAATTTCTCGGGGTAGCGTGCGCCTTGCACCTTGATTTCGGCCGTGGCATTCTCGATCTCGCGCAGATCGCTGGCCGTGAGTTCAACTGCAACAGCACCAATATTCTCTTCGAGGCGATGTAGCTTCGTCGTGCCTGGGATGGGAACAATCCACGGCTTTTGCGCCAGCAGCCAAGCAAGCGCGATCTGAGCGGGCGTCGCCTTCTTGTCTGCTCCGATTTTGCCCAGTAGATCGACCAGCGCCTGGTTCGCTTTAAGAGCCTCCGGCGTAAAGCGCGGCAGCGTTTTGCGGAAGTCGGTTTTGTCGAACTTGGTATTCTCGTCCATCTTTCCCGTCAGGAAGCCTTTGCCAAGCGGGCTGTAGGGAACGAAGCCGATGCCCAGTTCCTCGAGCGCCGGCAGCACTTCCGCTTCCGGGCCTCGGGTCCACAGCGAATACTCGCTTTGTACCGCCGTCACCGTCTGCACGGCGTGAGCCCGGCGGATCGTCTTCGCGGCTGCTTCGGAGAGGCCGAAATGCTTCACCTTGCCCGCCTGAATCAACTCCTTCACCGTTCCCGCCACGTCCTCGATGGGAACGTCCAGGTCAACGCGATGTTGATAGAAGAGATCGATGGCATCGACATTAAGACGCTTGAGCGAGGCATCCGCCACCTGTCTAATGCGCTCCGGCCGGCTATTGAGACCCTGCCAGCCGGGACTTCCGTCGGGATTGAGATTGAATCCGAACTTGGTTGCGATGACCACATTCCCTCGGAAGGGAGAGAGAGCTTCGCCCAGGAGTTCTTCATTGGTGAACGGGCCGTAGACCTCTGCCGTGTCGAAGAAGGTAACGCCGCGCTCGACGGCCGCACGGAGCAGATCGATCATCTCCTGCTTGTCGGCGGGCGGGCCGTAGGAAAAGCTCATGCCCATGCAACCGAGGCCGAGCGCCGATACTTCCAGATTGCTCTTTCCTAATTTGCGTTTTTGCATGATCTCTCCTTTGACTTGTCCGTTGTAGCACATTTCTTGTTGAATGCTTCCTGGCATCATTAATGGCATTGACGGCGTTCGGCCAAAGAAGCACTCATAGTCCGGTCATCTTCAACACAGCTTCAGGAAGACGTGCGCCTTCGAGTTTCAGCCCGGAAGCAGCTTTGTCGATCTGCTTCAGGTCGTCCCCGGTCAACTCGACGTTCACTGCGCCGAGGTTTTCCTCCAACCGATGCAGCTTGGTAGTTCCCGGTATCGGCACGATCCACGGCTTTTGCGCCAGCAGCCAGGCGAGTGCGACTTGAGCCGGCGTCGCGCCTTTGCCTTCCGCGACAGCCTTAACCAGGTCGACCAGAACCATATTGGCCTTGCGCGCTTCGGGCGAGAAGCGAGGCACAATGTTACGAAAGTCGGTGAGATCGAACTTCGTGTTCTCGTCGATCTTGCCGGTGAGGAACCCTGCGCCGAGCGGGCTAAACGGCACGAAGCCGATTCCAAGCTCATCGAGTGTCGGCAGAAGTTCAACCTCCGGACCACGCCAGAACAGCGAGTACTCGCTCTGCACCGCGGTGACCGGTTGGACCGCGTGCGCCCTGCGAATCGTCTGAACCCCGGCCTCCGAATGCCGAAGTGCTTGACCTTCCCCTCGGCAATTAACTCCTTGACCGCTCCTGCCACTTCCTCTATCGGCACGTTCGGATCGACACGGTGCTGATAGAAGAGATCGATGTGATCGGTCCGCAAACGCTTCAGGCTTGCGTTTGCCACAAGCTTGATATGCTCGGGCCGGCTATTGGTCCCGCCAGTGCGCGCGCCAGATTCAAGATCGATGTCGAAGCCAAACTTTGTGGCAATTACTACCTTGTCGCGGATCGGCTGGAGCGCCTCGCCCACCAGTTCTTCATTCACGAACGGTCCATAGGCTTCGGCAGTATCGAAATGGGTGACGCCAAGGTCATGGGCGGCGCGAATCAACTGGATCATCGCGCCCTTGTCGGCTGCTGGGCCATAAGCGGAACTCATTCCCATGCAGCCCAAGCCGAGCGCCGATACTTCCAGATTGCTCTTTCCTAATTTGCGTTTTTGCATGGATTCTCCTTTCAGCGGTTCAGGATCGAACCGCCTTGTATCGAATCTCGGGAGCAGCAGTGGGATACTACGAACCTCAACCTCGCTACGTCCATATTCTCGCACCAAGGTTGGGAATCTACCTTATTTTGGCGCGTAAGGATCGATCACCGGCTTGGCGCTCTCCAGCCAGGCGGTGTAGATCATGTCCCGCAACATGCTGGCGCCGGCCGCCAGACGCGCGGCGGTAAACTCCCGCGATTCCTCCGTTCCCGCTCCCGCAAACCCGCCTGCCTTGTCCAGTTGGTAGACCTTTTCTACGAATGTCTTGGTGTTGCGCAGGTAAGCGACATAGGCGTCGAACATGTCGCCTTCGACGGCTTTGACCGGCGTCATTTTCGCCCGCACCTCGGCCTCGTGGATGTTGGCCTCCACAAACGGACCCTCAAACTGCCAGTGAATCTTGTGTTCGGTGGTGTAGCCGTTGGGATTCGGCCCTGTCCAGCCGTTGTATTGGATGGTGGTGTGCAGGGGCTGCGAGCCGTCGCCCACGTAATGGCCCAGCCAGCCGGCGTAAAACAAAATCGCCTGCTCCACCGGCCGGGTATCCTGCTTCTCCGCGGCCAGCTTGCGGTACTCGCGCATAGCCGACTTCAGCCGCTCCCACACCTCGTCGGTCTCCCAGGGTTGCAGGCCGATCTTCTCCGGCCTCTGACCGGCGGCAAAGACATTCGCCTCGAAGTCGAAGCGGCGATGCGGCAGGGGCCCCAGCGCGTCGGCCAGTTCCATGTCGATGAAGTGTTCGGGAGCCTGCGCAGCCACCAGTTCCGGCTCGGCGGGCGAGCGCCAGCGGTCCGGCTCGGGCCCCAGGTACTCAATCTCTGTGATGGCTTCCGGCGTACACAAAAAGGCCGGAACATCGTCCGGAAGCGAGCTGGCCGCCAGTTTGTTGATCAGCCGATGGCCCCCGTTGCCCCAGGCGTGGGCAGCGGGCGGTTGAGCAAGAACGCAAGTCAGTCCAGCAGCAGTGAAAGCTGACAAAAACAGGCGGGAATATCCAAAGAGAAGGTGCATTGAGCCAGTATACCGCTGCCTCAAAAATCACATTTTACAAACTCCGCATCAGCTCTCGTCACTGAAGATCGCCTCGATCGTGGTCTTAAACCGCGCGCTAGCTTGCCGCGCCGGCCTTGGTGGCCGCTTCTACCTCCATCAGCTTGCCGCTCGTCACGTCATAAATGCAGCCGTGGATGGGAATCGATCGGGGAATCAGCGTGTGGTTGCGGATGCGAAGCACATCTTCGATGACCGCTTGCTCCCGGTCCGCGATGGTCAGCCAATCAATGTATTCGCCGGCCCGCGAGCCGGGCCCGATGCCGGAATCCCGAAAGCCATCAGCGGTCAGTTCCGCCGGCGCGAGGCTGTTCGTGAGCAAGCCGCGCATTTCTTCGCTGGTAAAGTACTCCATGGCGCAATAGGTGTGATGCATGACAAAAAACTCGCGGGCGCCGAGCAGCTTGTAGCTGATGATCAGCGAGCGGATGGCGTCATCGCTGGCGCGCCCGCCGGCATTGCGAATGATATGCGCGTCGCCCGCGGCCAGGCCGGCGTTTTTAGCCGGATCGAGTCGCGCATCCATGCAGGTAAGCACGGCGAAAGGCCGGGCGCGAGGAAGCGCAAGGTTGGCTTTCTCATCAAACAACTCGCTGTACTTCCGGTTTGCTGTGACGATCTCGCCGGGGACACTGCTCATCGACATTACGATGAGGCTAAATAAAAGCCTCCGCTGCGTCAACAAACAATCCGACCCGGCGCAGCGGGGGCATGGTCCATTTTTGTTGGGCTGTTTCTACTTGATCTCCCCGAAGTGCACATCCTCCTCGGCTGGCGCGCCGGGATAAAGGAACTGAATCGTCGTACATGGTCCCAGCTTGGCCGGCTCGGCCCAGGACGACAGCTCCCATACTACCTGCCTGGCCGGGTTTACCTCGATGGCCTGCGTAGTTCCCACCATATCCTTGGGGTCAACAAATTCCCACTCGTTCAGCCAGTTATTGATGACTGTATTGCCGTTGGGCAGCCGCCATGCATTTTGCAGGTAGCCGAATTTATACTGCGGCGAATCGGTTTTGCTCCAGCTCCACACCGTGTCGCCGCGCCGCGTCACCTCCCGCGTGCCCTGTCTGTCGGTGATGAGCATATTGCCGTTGGCCAGCGGCGTCACGCCCCAGATGCCGATGCCCGGAAATGACCACAACTCATTGCCGCTGGAGTCGTACTCGACCACTTTGTTCAGGTCCATGTGCCCTACCATCAATGTGCCCTGCGCCGTCAGCCGCGCATGACGGAACTGCCCATGGGTGCTGGGCGGCATCTTGGTCTTGAGCCTGATCTCCTTCTCTGTCGCGCCGGTCACAATGTTCACTACCCGCAGCAGCGCCGGGTCGCCGTTCTGGATGTATAGCACGTGCTCCTTGCCGATGGGCACGGCGGTATGCACCTCGAAGCCCGCAGGAGCGTCGTAGTTCCATAGCACCTTTTTGTCCGGCGTAATCAGCGTGACCCCAAACTGGTGCGCGAAGAGAATGTTGCCGTTTGACAGCATCACCGCGTCGCTGATCTCGCCCTTGCCCGCCGGATCGGAATAGCTCCACACTACGTTGCCGCCGCGCACGATGAACATGTTGCGCTGATGCGACTCGCCCGTATACAAAAAGTCGTGCTGCACGAGCCCCGCAGCCGGAGCCGCGACCTGTGCCGGAGGCGCGGCTGCTCCAGCGCCCGCCTGCGCATGCGCGGTTAGCCCGCCAAAAACTCCCAAAACAAACAGTACAATTGCCGTTTTCCGTATCATTCGAATCCTCTCTTGCGTTTCTGTCAATTATTCCGTCCAGCCGTAAACGGATTTTGCTTCGTTATCGAGCATACACGCCGCGCCCAGCCCTCCTCGACAGCAGGCCGAGGCGTGCTCTACGCTCAACCCATGGGCTTCCAGGATTTTCTCGGCAACTCGGCCACGGTGACCCGGCTTCGGGAGAGCATCGGCGCGGAGCGTTTTCCGCAGTCGCTCATCCTGGCCGGCCCGCGAGGCGCGGGCAAGTACACCCTGGCGCTGATGCTGGCCAAAGCCGTCAACTGCCTCCAGCCCGCCGAATCGGATGGCCTTCCTGACTTCTGCGGCGTGTGCGCGAACTGCACCCGCATTGGCGATTCCGCTGATCTTGAAGCACTGGTGGCCGAGGCCGTCGCCGCTCGCGATGAGATGCGCGACACCGACAAGAAAGAGACCCGCATCCTCATCCAGACGCATCCGGACGTGCTCATCATCCCGCCCGACCCGCCGCAGTTGCTCATCAAAGTGGGCCAGGTCCGCCAGGCAATTCACGTGGCCTATTACCGCCCGCCGGTGGAGGCGAAGCGCACCTTCACCATCTTCACCTCCTCGGCCTTTATGAAGGAGGCGGCCAACTCCCTGCTCAAGCTGCTCGAAGAGCCGCCCGCGCATAGCTCGCTGATTCTGCTCACCGAAAACCCGCAGGAGCTGCTGCCCACCATCCGCTCCCGCGCCGTGGTGCATCGCCTCGGCGCGATCCTCTACTCCGAGATAGAGGCTCTGCTCGCCCGGCGGCGTCCGCTTCTCAAGCAGAAGGACCGCGCGCTGGCCGCGCGCCTGGCCGAGGGAGCCGTGGGCCGGGCCCTCACCCTCGACCTCGACGCTTATCTGGCCAGCCGCCAGGACGCCCTCATCCTGCTGCGCACGGCGCTACGGGAACCCGATTACTCCCAACTTTTTCACGCCACCGAAAGCTACCGCGCCGGCGCCGACGGACAGGAGAAGACCATCAACCTGCTGCGCGCTTTCGGCAGCCTCATCGAGGATCTGCTGCTGATTGTGGCGGGGACGCCCCAGCTGATCCGCAACCTGGACATCGAAGCCGAACTCGCGAGCCTTGGCCAGGGCCTGAGCGTAGACTGGATTGACAATACCGCCCAGGCTCTCGCCCAGGTCGAGCAGGGCATGCGCCGCAACCTGCTTCGCTCCCTCTCGCTAGACGCCATGGCCGTCAGCCTTGAATCCACATAACCCTCAATTAGCCAACGACTTCCCCAGGAGGCTTTGTTTATGAGTGATGAATCTACACGACCCCGCACCCAGGCGTACACGCGCAGGCGACCAGCCGCCGTAGCTCCCTTCCGTCTGGCGGCCTACGGATACGGGCAAAATCAGGAGCATGAGCCTTCGCAGCGCAACGCGGAGCTATTTTATTTGCAAAAGCAAATCCAGTCTCAAACCCCTATGGTGCTTGTGCTTGAAGACGGGGAGCAGATCGAGGGCTGCATCGAGTGGTACGACCGCAACTCCCTCAAGATCCGCGGCCGCCAGAAGACGCTGGTCTACAAATCCGCCATCAAATATATGTACAAAGTCGGCGACCAGGGGCAATGATCGAGTGTGGTGAGCTAGAAAATCATTGAAGAACAAATCCAGATCCCCGTTCGCTCAGGATGACAGCAAATTTTGCGCTGCGTATTTCTGAATCAGAACACCAGGCGAAAATTGCGCATAAAACGCGAAAAACAACCTCTACTTCGAAGTAGAGGTTTTTGGCGCACAATTGGGTTATTTGGGAAGCGGAAATCTATGGAATTTTCTCCGTTTCTTCTCTTATCCTCTGGATCCGGCCTTGAGCAGACGGTCGCGGATGGCCGCGCCGATCCCCTTGTCCGGCGGCAGCGGGCACAGAATCACCGTGCAACCGGCGCCGTCCAGCGCCCGCAGCCCCGCGTACAGCTCCCGCGCCATCTCCTCCGGCGCAGCCCATCGTCCCCAGGCATACACCGCCGCCGCCCCGGCTGGCGCGGCCACCTCGGCAGGCAGCATCACGCCTACCTGTGCTGTTGAGAGTTTTAATACCGCCCTGGCCAGCCTTGCGGCCAAAGTGGCCAGTTTGCCTTCAATGAGCACCAGCCGCGCCCGGGGCGCATAATGCCGCAGCTCCATCCCCGGCGAGGGTTGCGCCTGTCGCGGTTCGGCTTGGAGCAGGCCACCGTCGCGGAATACCTCGACTGCCCCGGTAGTGTCTCGAATCTGGACACTCGTCACAGCCCCCTGCCTGTAGATCACCATCGGGCTTTGGCAGGGATCGAGCACCGTGGACTCGACGCCGTGCTCCGTTGGCCCCGCGTCCAACACAGCATCGATGCGGCCGTCCAGGTCGGCGAGCACGTGTTCAGCGGTCGTCGGGCTGAGGTGACCAAAGAGATTGGCGCTGGGCGCGGCCAGCGGAATTCCGGTCCGCCGAATCAACTCCAACGCCACCGGATGCGCCGGCATGCGCACGCCGACGAGCGGGCGGCCAGCGGTGACCGCATCGGGCACGGCGGCGGTGCGCGGCAGCAACAGCGTCAGCGGACCCGGCCAGAAGGCCTGTATCAGCTTGTGCGCGGCTTCTGGAATTTGCTCGACCAACCCGTCGAGCATCGATTCGCTGGCAATGTGGACGATGACCGGGTCCCATGCAGGCCTCTGCTTGGCGGCAAAGATGCGGCTTACCGCTCCGGTGTCCAGCGCGTTGGCACCGAGGCCGTAGACGGTTTCGGTGGGCAGCGCCACGAGGCCGCCAGCGCGCAGAATCTGCGCGGCTTGCTCCATGGCCTTCGCGGCCTCGGAGGTTTCCAGGTGCGCCGGGTCGACCGTCAATCGGAGTGTCTTCACATTGTTATTGTCGCTTGTTCAAGCTATCCCCCGCCATCCGGCGTTATAGTGGTGGGGGAACAAAAAGTTTGTGAATCGGGAATCTGTGCGGTTGAGACGATCGGAACACCGCATCCTGCACACCGCGCCGCTGCCTGGAGGGAGATTGTATGAATCCGTTGAAACTCGACCGCTCTGAGCCATTGTGGAAGTGGTGGCAGTCCATAGTAGTATCCGTGGGGGGGTTGGTTTGCTTCTGCCTGCTCGTCTATGGGGTGTTCGCACTCTTG
>Ga0326728_10010363_pt1 | contig 21856 bp, 21 predicted proteins | sample MB3enrmetagenome_FD_207602 | JGI IMG/M metagenome (GOLD analysis project Ga0326728, IMG submission 207602) | Lab enriched peat soil microbial communities from McLean, Ithaca, NY, United States - MB31MN | ecosystem: Environmental > Terrestrial > Soil > Wetlands > Peat | place: USA: New York... | reverse complement strand
GCGTTCCGCAGGGTGAATGCGCAACCAGGGGGCGGTCCGTCGGTTGACGGATCCCCCTACGGCGAAAGGCCTCGCGGCCATGGGGGTCCACGTGATTCCTTTCGCCCCTAGGGGGGCTCGGGCGAGGCGGGGGGGCAATTTCCCCTTACGTTCTTTCGCCCGTCGGCTGACGGGCTCGCACGCCCACTCAATCTCGAACAATTAGCCACTCTCCCAAAAGATTTTCTTTTCCCGGCAGGAACCATTTCCGACTTTTTATCACACACAATAAATCCTACGATATTGTCTCATTTTTTACTTGACAAACACGATAGTCTGGGTATACTAGCCCATAAGGCCAGCCCCAACTGGCCGAGTTGAAAGGGCGCAGACCTATTCAAGGGGTCGGCGCAAAGGCAGTGGCTAGTGCCTAGTGGTTAGTGGCTAGCGAAAGCCACCAGAACCAAGGCCCTGCGACCCAGTCCCGCCTCTCGCCACTATCCACTAGCCACTGCCCACTATCCACTAACCACTGCCCTTTGGAGGTTCCCATGTCGCTCGTCAAAAAATCAGAGATGACCGAAAAGCAACTGGCCGCGAACCGCCGGAACCAGAAGCTTTGCAATGTTCCGGTGGCGGACGAGCGCCGCGAGCGCATCCGCGCCGCCCTCCGGCGTTCTGGTTACAACGTGCAGGCGGAGGAGATTGCTATGCGCGCCCTCGGCGAAGATCCGGCCGACTTCCAGGAGTCGCTGGAAGCGCTCTGGGAGGAATGGAATCCCGTCGGCGCCTTGCAGGAGGGCGTGGTGATCCGCTTGGCGCGGGTCATGTGGCTGATGAATCGCGCCGACCGCTCGCAGGAGGGCTACGCGGTGCGCCGCGCCCAAAGCGCGGACCATGGACGCGACAACCGGCTGCACGCTCGCATGATGCGGCTGAAGATGACGGTGCAAACTCTGCGCTCGCTCGCCCGCTCGGTGGCGTGCTGGCATTACGTCACCACCCGCGACGACCTGGAAGTCATGAAGAAGCTGCATCAGGAGGGGGTCACGGCAGAAATGGGTGAAATCGCCATGGACCTCTTCTACCAACTGCGAGACCCTAACGCGGATAAGGATGGAGTTTCCGAAGAGGAGCAGTATCGCGGCGCCGTCAACAGCTTCCGGTCAATCTTCGGACTAGAAGAAATAAAGGAGCCGGTCTCAATGCTTAAGCCCTCAGGAGAGCGCATTGTGATCCGCCCGGAGGGCTATGAAGAGGCCGATGGATCTCCCGATGGTGAAGAGGGTGAGGATTCCCATAAGGACGACCGGTACCCCAAGATTACCGAGGAGGACTGGATCGCACGGGAGCGGGCCCGCAAACTCTTGAGGAACATCCTAAGCCGGCAGGCGGAGGCTTGCGAGGTGCAGCGCAAGGCGCATCTGAAGGAGTCGCTGGCCGGTCCTTCGCCTTACGAATTCGCCGCGGAAATCGCTCCCAGCCACGCTGATGCCTTGCTGATGCGCCGAACACAGGATGCCAACATGCGGGAAGTCCGCCGACTTACCAACCTGCTGCTGAAGATTAAACGCTATGATCGTCAGATGCAGACGTTAGAAAAAACCGTGGCTCTCTATGATGTGTCAGAAAAAGAAGGGGTTAGCGGGTTAGAGTAAAAATGTCTGAAAGCCTTAAATCATTCAAATAAGGAGACTTAGGTTGAAGTATGGGAGCCATGGCGGGAAAAAAGGGCTCGGCTCTCCATGATGTGCCAGAAACAAAATGGGTTAGCGATGATTGGCGAAAATCTTGGAAATATCCATGTTATTGAATCTAAAATAGTTAGCCTATTCTCGGTGGCCGGGGCCAAGAAAAAAGGGGGATTAAAAAATGGGGCTGACATTCCGTAAGTTATTGAAAACAAGCGTAGAAAGAATGTCAGTTCTTCGCCTCTCCATCATGTTTATGAAAACAAACGAGTTGAACCGTTATCTCCATCATGTTCATGAAAAGAAATGGACTTAGTGAAGGCCGGTCGGCAGTGCCCGGAGCAGTGACGAGTGGTGAGTGATGAGTAGCGAGTGACAGAAAACAGGGTCCGGAGTCCAGGGTCCGAAGTCCGAAGTAATGAAGGCAGTGACCAGCAGCCTCCACACCGGCTGGCCCAGAGACTTGCCGATGAGGTCCCAGCAAGCGACTTCAATCCCGCTCATTACGAGAGGGATTTTAATTTAGGCGAAAAATCACCCCCCAGCAACGGCAGGGTGATGCTGCCTGGAAAGAAAATGCAAATGTGGAGACAAAAAGGGGAAGACACGCCACCAGGGCCAAGCCGCAAGCATCCCCGCAGGGCTGCACCTGGGATGCCCACTGGCGCGTCCCGCAGAAGATCGTAGGGCCGTGCGCGGCTATTGATAGTACAGCGCGTTCTTGGCTGTAAAGTCCGCGAAATTTGCCGGCAGGTCCGCCTCAGCGAAAATCGCGGACGCCTCGCAAACCGGAACGCAGGCGCCACAGTCAATGCAGTTCACGGGATCAACGTAGAGTTGCGTAGCCTCTGCAAATTGGGGTTCATCCTTCCGCGGATGAATGCAATCCACCGGGCAAACCTCGATGCATTTCTCATCCTTGGTGCAACTTTCAACGATGACATAAGCCATGAATCATCTCTCCTCTGACGAGTTTGTAAAATCCCGAGCCCCGCGCAGGTGGGGCGCGCCTGGGCGACCGGTCCGCGTCGCCACGTCCAAAACGTGGATAACATTGATGAGCAATTCGAACGCCAAATGCCGCGTCCTTTTTGTCGCTTGCTGCGGGCGGAAAAGCGAGTCGGAACTCGCAAGCTGGATTGAAAGACCCAGCATGGGGGGGCATTTTGCCCACTTTCGACTTGGGTTTTGCTACCTTGGCCCCCACATTCCTGCTGCAAAAGTCGATTCAACTGGTACAATGGGGCATGGAGCTTTGCCGCCCTTCGCGGTTGCGCCAGTGCCGCTCCAGGTTTTTTGGGCAAGGCGTAGCGGACCGGGAAGCAGGAATCTTCCGGCTGCTGCCGGGAGTCCGGCCTCGGGTCTTCAAGCTGGAACGGCACGAGAATCCGCCGGCCGGGAGCAGAACGCACTTGCACCCTTCAATATTCGTTGGTGTGCGCTCGGTGCGTTGGGCCGAAAGGGTCAAGTGTGCGGGACTCGCCGGCGATGCCCGAACTCAACAGACCGGGCGAGGGGCGGGGTGGCAGCCGGGCCGCACTCCACAATCACCTTAATGGAAAAAGCTGACCCACATTCACTCGATTCGCAACCTCCCGATTCATCCATGAAGAACTCCTCATGGAAAACCGACGTGCTGCTTCCGGGCAGTTGGCGGGGCGCCACCTGCACACTGCTCTCGCGGGACCATCATCACATCATCGTCGATACCGGCATGCCGCACGAGGCCTATCGCCTTCTCCAGGCCCTGGAAAAACGGGGTCTTCAGCCCAGCGATATCCGAATGGTTATCAACACTCATTTCCATGTTGACCATGTTCTGAACAACTGCCTGTTCCCGGAAAGCGAAATCTACGGGTCGCAGCAGTCTCACGACTGGTGTTGCCAGGCTTACTCCGACCTTCTCGACGAGCAGAATTGGGAGAAGCTGGGCCTGAAGTACTATCCGGAATCGGCTGATTATGAAAGGACCCCGGAGCTGATGCACGCCCTGCGGCGCTTTGCCTTGCGCTGGTGGGACCGCAAACGCCTGGGCGACCCCTCGCGCTTTCGCTGGATTGAAACCCACCCCTTGCCGGACGACTTGGAATTCTTGGTGACTAACGGCCACGTGCCGGGGCACGTCTCAGTGATTGTCCATAATGGCAATCCGCCCATCATCATTGCCGGGGATGCTGTGCTGACCCGCGAGCACGATGAGAATGTTTTCACCATGATCCCGCATAATCGGGAGCAGTTCCAGCACGACCGGGCCCGCATTCTCGGGATGATGGGACGCATCCTGCCCGGACATGACGAGGAGTTTTGCAACCACGGCGGGGTGGCGCCCGCGCCCTCGTGAGCTCACGAGGCGTGTTTTTGCCCTGTGCCTCATGGGATCTGGGCTATCCCGCGCGGTTTTTGGCGGGCAAAATGCTGAGAAATATCGGTAGCCTACAGCTAAGGCCGCAGGACATATTGTCCGACTTGGTTTTAGCAAAGTGCTTGACAATCAGCGGGTTGAGTGGCTAGAATGTCGATGACAATGCAGTGAGGCAAGAGAGGGTAGTCCGGTGGCTTCATTTCCTCAGCGTCGGAAGGTTTTGATCATTGAGGACGAGCCTTCGATTCGCAACGTTCTCTACGTACTCCTGGCGGGGTTCGGTTGCGATGGTGACGTTGCCCACGACACAGACCAAGCGCTGTCAATGATTCGCCGGGATCGATTTGACGCGGTTCTGCTCGACCTCCGTTCCGCCCACCTTCCCCTGGAGCAAATGGTCTCCGCCATTACCGAACTCCGGCCCAGCTTGGTGGGACGGGTTCTGGTGATCACGGGCGAAGTGTCGGATCCCAACACCCTGGAGATACTGGCGCGCTGTGCCGTGCCGTACGTTCCGTGCGATCGCGTCGCCACGGATCTCTGGGGGCGCTTGCGAGTCCTGCTCGGCTTCGGATGTTAAGAGGAGGGCAGCCCGGCGAAATGACGCCGTCCCTTACAACTTCACCGTGGGGACGTACTCCGCCAACGCTTCCTGCCAAGGCCGCGGAAGCGCAAAGCCTGCATGTCGTAATGCTTCCATTTCCATCACTGCATATTTCAGCCGGGGAGCACGCCGCTGCATCAAGGCGTCGGGAACCCCTATGACTTTTGCCGGATCGAGCCCTGCCAGTTGCACCGCCGTGCGGGCCAATTCGAAGCGGGTACACGTTCCCTGATTGGCCAAGTGATAGAGGCCGTAACGGCGGGCTTCCGCCACCTCCATGATTTTCAGGCCGGCGTCCACAGTGTGGGTTGCGCAACCCAACTGATCGCTGGCAACCTTGTACTCCTCACCTGCCGCAACCTTGCGCAAACCCTTCTCCACAAAGTTGGTCTTTCCCGGACCAAACAACACCGAAACTCGAAAGATCCAATAGGCTTCCAGGGTTTTCACCGCCTGCTCGGCTTGCAACTTGGTTTGCCCGTAGACGGTGATGGGAGCGGGCGGATCGGTCTCCACGTAGGGCGTCACCTTTCTGCCATCGAACACCGCATCTGTGGAAATGTGGACGAGGCCCGCTCCGACGCAGCGGGCGGCGTCGGCCACGTTACAAGTGCCCTGGTAATTCACTCGCAAGGCAAGGGCGGGGTCCGCCTCGCAGAGATCAATGTCGGGAATGCCGGCGGGATGCACGATCAGGTCGGGGCGGTTTCGCTGCACGACCGCGCGGAGGGCCTCCGCATCCGTAATGTCGGCCTCGGCGCGAGTCAGGGGAAAGACCTGATGCCGGGTGGAAAACGCCGCGACCAGCCCCTGCCCGAACAATCCTGCGGCGCCGGTGATGGCAACTCTCATAAGAATAGTGCCTAGTGGAAAGTGGTTAGTGGACAGGACCAGTGGCCTTGCACGAACTATCATCCACTGCCCTTATTACTTCATGCGCGTGACAATCCCCGGAGTATTATAGAGTCGAATCAGAGTGTTAAGATCCCGCTGGCTGGGCTTGCTGACGAGAGTTTTCCATGCAAACGGGTAGGGCATTCCCGGAATTACTACGCGGCGGTTCTTCTCCTGGGCTTGCCAGTACATGATGTCTCCCTTGGAATCGCTGTGCCCTTGGATGCCGAGGGCGTGCCCCAATTCGTGCAAGACGATGGCGCGCATTTCATCCTTGGACCAGTTGTGCGTAACATCGACATTGATGACCGCTACCTTGCGACCCGTCAATTGATCTCCCACACGGTGGAATTGCACCCAATCCATTTCCTCTCCAGCCGCACCCTCGATGTGTGTCTCCTCCACCCAGTTGAAACTGATATCCGCTTCCTCGGGTTCCACGGTCAGTTCCAGAGGAAACATATCTTTCCATATATGGAAGGCCTCGCGTGCCCCTTGCGCCCAATTGGCCTCGGGCACACTTCCAATCAGAACTTTAATAGGAAACGAGTTCCACAAATGAGATTCCGACGTTTCGGCGATCTCGCTGTAATAGTCCGATGCGGCCGGAACGTAGCGCGAAGGTTGCAGGGCGTCGGGATAGACGGGCAGCATCCCCAGGATTTCGCTTCGGGCGTTGGCTTGACTGACTTGGTACTTGAAGTCAGGGGCGCTGGCGGCGAGGTCAGCAAAACGATGCCAATCCGCGATAGCCTTCTGCCGATCCACCATCTCATCCGATAGAGCGCAATTGTAATAAGCCTCAAGGAATTGCGGGTCCTGCTGGATGGCGCTGCTGTATGCCGCCGCCGCATCAGCAAATCGGCCCTGCTCGAAGAACTCGTTGCCTTGCCCGTAGCTTGCCTTCGCCGCTTCCCGGTCCGCGGCCTTTGCGGGAGCTGCTAACAGCAAAATCGATAAAACAAGAATCAGTGGTCGCATGGGCAATCACCTCCACTCGCTCGATTGGGTGACATCATAATGGCGCGCGGGCGTTTGTTCCAGAGGTTTGAGATTTCAAATTTGAGATTTCAGATTTCATAGGGGCTGGCGCGCCCGCCGGTAAGGATGTGCAGATAAGTTCCAACTTGCGCGCGGTGGTGGATCTGATGTTCGATGATGCGGAAAAGCGTGACGCCGACGGACCGGCGGGTATTGAACCGTGAATTCTCGCGGATTTCTTCCCAGCGCTCGAGTGGGAACGCCTCTGCGGCAGTCAGGGTATCCTGATGGACGCGCCGGATTTCCTTCAGCTCCTCATCCAGCGATTTCACTTCTCCCAGAGTCGCGGAGATGCCTCGGGGAATACGCGTCTCGTAATAACTCCAATCGTTCTCGAGGGCGATGCGGCGAGTTCCCTCCTCGGACCGCCAGACGTGCCGGGCCATCTGCCCCAATGACAGCATGCCATCCGCCGGGCGCCAATCCAGGAGATCGCGCGGAATCTTCCCATAGACCGAGAGCGTTCCCTCGTGTTCGCTCGCTTTTTGTGTGAGGAAGAGTTCCTTCAGGTCCATGGAGAGGCCTTGTCGCCATTTCAAGCGTTTACTTTCAACTCTTCAACTTCTCTTCTAGCGACGCCTTTACGGAAGCTTTTTCAACTCCGCCAGAATCTCCTCATTGTCCGGCTGTTCCCGCAACTCGTAGATTTTGGACCACGCGATTTTACCGCTCTTATCGACAATGAAGACGGCGCGGTCGTTGATGAACGGGATGGGGTGTTTGGTGGGAGGGAATACCCCGTAAGCATTCGCCACTTCGGCGTAAGGCCAGCGATCCGTGGCCAAAGGGAACTGTAACCCGCCCAGATGCTTCTGGAAAGCAATGTGGGCAAAAACCGAGTCGGTGCAAATGCCCACGACTTGAGTATTGGTATCCGCAAACTTGGCGAGGTCCGCTTGGAATGAGCCCAGCTCGCTCTGGCAAACCGGGGTGAAATCGAGCGGGTAGAATGCCAGGACAACGTTCTTGCCGCGATGCGCGGAAAGCTCAAACTCCCCTTGTGACTCTCCGGTCGCACAGACCAGTTTGAAGTCGGGCGCCGGATCCCCTACTTTTAGTGCCATATGAAGCTCCCTGATTCAGCCTGAAATTGCTGGCCCGCCTTACGGCGGTCCAGACGAACAGAAATAGTTCACCTTCAGGGATCGCCCCAAGGTGGGAAGTGGAATTCTACCCGAGGAACCCGAGAAAAGGAAGTGGGACGCGGTGAGAAGTCGCGGCCCACGCAACTCCTCCCGCGCCCACTTGACCTGACGCTCGGAAGGCGACTCCGGCACGGAGCCTCGTGGCTCCAACGCCGGATAGCGCGCCGGCATCAGCTTAGAGGACGAGGAACTTCTTCAAGAAGGGAGAGTTCCGATCGGTGCGCCGTCACCCAGGACTTATCCCCTATCGCGCGCGATCCGGCCCGCGCGAGCCAAGAAAAGCCCCACCTCCGTTTTTGCCGATCCAAACAACAGGAACGGGGGTTAGTAGCAAGTTGACAGCTCTCTTTTCCGCCGAGCTCAGGCAAGATCGTAGCGATCAAGGTTCATCACCTTGTTCCACGCCGCCACGAAGTCCTTCACAAACGCCTCCTGCGAGTCGTCACACGCATAGAACTCCGCGATCGCCCGGAGCTGGGAGTTCGAACCGAAGATTAGGTCGACACGGGTGCCGGTCCACTTGATTTCGCCCGTCGCGCGATCGCGCCCCTCATACACGCCTTCGGATGCAGGGGAGGCCTGCCACTGCGTATTCATGTCGACCAGATTGACGAAGAAATCATTGGTCAGGGTCCCGGGCCGTTGGGTGAAGACGCCGTGTTTGGACTGCCCGAAGTTAGCATTCAGGGCGCGCAGGCCGCCCACGAGAACCGTCATCTCGGGGGCGGTCAGCGTCAGCAACTGCGCCCGATCCACCAGCCGCTCCTCCGCGGTTCTTGGGTCTCCATTCCGGAGGTAGTTGCGAAACCCGTCAGCAGTCGGCTCCAGTACGGCGAATGACTCCACATCGGTCTGTTCCTGCGAAGCATCCGTGCGCCCCGGCGAGAAGGGAACCTTCACGGCGTGCCCTGCCCTTTTCGCAGCTTCCTCGACGGCTGCGCAGCCCCCCAGAACGATCAGGTCAGCCAGCGAGACCTTCTTCCCGTCGGACTGCGCGCCATTGAAATCCTTCCGGACCGCGTTGAGCTTTCGAAGGACCTTCGCCAGTTCGGCCGGCTGGTTGACTTCCCAATCCTTTTGCGGCGCGAGGCGAATGCGTGCCCCGTTGGCGCCGCCGCGCTTGTCGCCGCCGCGGAACGTTGCCGCCGACGCCCAGGCCGTCGTGACCAGTTGGGAGATGGACAGTCCGGATGCGAGGATCTTAGCCTTCAGGGCAGCAATGTCCCGCGCGCCGATCAGTTTATGATCCACCTTTGGGACGGGGTCCTGCCACGGGAGCGGCTGTTTAGGAACGAGCGGGCCAAGGTACCGCGAAATCGGCCCCATGTCGCGGTGCGTCAGCTTGAACCAGGCCTTGGCGAACGCGTCGGCGAATGCCTGCGGGTTCTCGTGGAAACGCTTCACAATCGCCGCGTAGCTCGGGTCCACCTTCAATGCCAGGTCCGTCGTGAACATCATCGGGGCGTGCTTCTTTGACGGATCGTGGGCATCCGGCACGGTGCCCGATCCAGCTCCGTTCTTGGGCGTCCATTGGTTGGCGCCGGCGGGACTCTTGGTGAGTTCCCATTCATAGCCCAACAGGTTGTCGAAGTAGCTGTTGCTCCACTTGATCGGGTTGGTGCTCCATGCGCCCTCGAGCCCGCTGGTGAACGTGTCGTCGCCGACGCCGGTGCCAAAGCTATTCTTCCAGCCGAGGCCCTGCTCTTCGATGGGGGCAGCCTCCGGTTCGGGACCGACATACTTGACCTGCTCGGCAGCGCCGTGGGCTTTGCCGAACGTGTGTCCGCCGGCGATGAGGGCCACCGTCTCCTCGTCATTCATCGCCATGCGGCGGAAAGTCTCCCGGATATCCCGCGCCGCAGCGACGGGATCGGGCTTTCCGTTGGGCCCTTCCGGATTCACGTAAATCAGGCCCATCTGAACCGCGGCGAGAGGATTCTCGAGGTTACGATCACCGCTGTAGCGCTCGTCGGCCAGCCACTTGCCCTCCGGCCCCCAGTAAATGTCTTCTTGCGGTTCCCAGATGTCCTCGCGCCCACCGCCGAAACCGAAGGTTTTGAATCCCATCGATTCCAGAGCGACGTTACCGGTGAGAATCATCAGGTCGGCCCAGGATATTTTCCGACCGTACTTTTGCTTGATCGGCAAGAGCAACCGGCGTGCCTTGTCGAGGCTCACGTTGTCCGGCCAACTGTTGAGGGGCGCAAATCGCTGTGCTCCGGAACCCGCGCCGCCTCGACCATCGGAGATACGGTACGTGCCGGCGCTATGCCACGCCATACGGATGAAGAGCGGCCCATAATGGCCGTAGTCGGCAGGCCACCAACTCTGCGATGCCGTCATCAAGGCGTGGAGGTCCTTGATCACGGCATTCAGGTCGAGGCTCTTGAATTCTTCCGCATAATTGAACTCCTTGTCCATAGGATCGGACAGGGGGCAGTGTTGGTGCAGGATCCTCAGGTTCAACTGATTCGGCCACCAGGCCTCGTTCGCCGCGGACCCAGCCAGGGGTCGGCGAGCGCCGCCCGTTACCGGGCACTTGCTCTCGGTTGACAAGGTTTGCTCCTGATGAGCGGGAACAGGCGCCCCCGCTGTGGTGGTGGATGTTTTATCCATATGTTTGCCTCCCTTTCGAATTGGTTAAAATGTTTGTCTTCCTTCGAATTAGCAAAAAACTGTGACGAACAATAAACCCATCCTGGCTTTCCCATTTGCGTCATCGCCGCCGGCCGCGCTCGCTGACGCGCGCCACTCATCCGCTATCCACACACCGGCGACATTTAGCCGGAAGCGTGCCGCGGAGCACACTTCGTGCAGAGCCCCCGGAAAATGAGTTCGCATTCGCGAACCATCCGCTTACCGAGGGAGCCCGAAGCAGGCCTGGGCACGTCGTGCCACCGAATGTCCTCAACCTTGCCGCAGCGGTCGCAGATGAAGTGGTGATGCCGCATGCCTTTCGCCTCGAATCGCGCGCCGCGGCCCTCGACGGCCACTTCACGCACCAACCCCGCCCGCAGCAAGTCCCGCAGATTGTTATAAGTCGTGGCCCTGGAAGAGCGCGGATCCACGCGATTCACGGCTTCGAAGATTTCCGCAGCAGTGGGATGCCCTTTTTGTTCCATCAAGAATGCCATCACGGCGTAGCGCTGCGGAGTGCACCGCAACCCGCTGCCTTCCAAGGACCGTTTAATCGCCTTAGCGTCCATGAGGGATTTAGATTATTTCTAATATGATATTTTGTCAAGACGCATGCTTTTGGTTGCTGCTGCGAGCAGAAGACTGGCGGGACACCGGTCCCTCAAATGCCGCCGTAAAGACTCCAGGCCGGGTCTCCAGCATTGAGAATGAAAAGCTCGGGATCCTTCACGGTAACCCTGCTATAAGGCGCCACAGAGTGGGTCAGCCACACGTTCCCGCCGATCACGCTGTGATGGCCAATACGGGTGTTACCTCCTAGAATGGTGGCGTTGGGATATACGGTGACGTGATCCTCGAGGGTCGGGTGCCGCTTGTTTTCCTGCCCGCGGCGCAGTTGACCCTCCTCATCCTTGCTGAGCGGGTTGAAGGCTCCCAGCGTGACGCCGTGGTAAAGCGTCACCTTGTTTCCGATGATGGAGGTCTCACCGATCACCACGCCCGTACCGTGATCGATAAAGAACGATTCGCCGATGGAGGCGCCGGGATGAATGTCAATGCCCGTCCTGCTGTGCGCAATCTCCGTCATCATGCGGGGTATGAAAGGCACGTCAAGAAGGTACAGGCGGTGGGCAAGCCGCTGCACGGTGACGGCCTCAATGAACGGGTAAGCCAGCAGGATTTCTTCCACGCTCGGTGCCGCCGGGTCGTTATGGTAGGCCGCTTCGATGTCGGTGGCCAGCAGGTGGGCGAGTTCCGGCAATTGTCCGAACAACTTCTTATGAACCTCTTCAGCGCAATGCTCCACCAAGTCGGGCGGAGCCGGTTTTCCGCTGCGATGGCACTCAAAGCGCACCGCACGGCAGATCTGGTTCGAGAGCGAGGCCTGAATCTCCATCAAAAGGTGGCCGGCAGGCGCGCCTGGAACCTCGCCTTCACCACTGAGAAAATAAATAGGAAAAAGGACCTCCAGGTATTGGCGGCAGATGGTGGCCACCGCCTCACGCCGGGGCAAATTGAAATCGCTGCGCTTCTCCCCTGTCAGTTGCGCGTCCAGATCGGCGCGGAACTCCTCGGCAAGGCATTTCATGTCAAGGGCACTCATGCTTGAACCTCCCAGAATAGGTGTCAGGTGCTAGGTTTCGGGTGTCTGTGAAAATCGAATGCCTGAAACCTGCACCTCCTCTGACATCTGGCACCTAATATCTGACACCTTTCATCCGATCCCTTCGAAAAGAACTGTGGAAATATAGCGCTCGCCGGAATCGGGCAAAACCACGACCAGCATCTTGCCGGTAAATTCCGGTTGTTTGGCCAAACGGACGGCCACGGCAGCCGCGGCCCCGCACGAAATGCCGCTCAGAATGCCTTCCTCGCGCGTCAGTCGCCGGGCGAATTCAATAGCCTCATCGTTCGAAACCTGTTCGACGCGATCGACCAGCGACAGGTCAAGGGTTTTGGGGATGATTCCCGCGCCGATGCCCTGGATTTTGTGCGGCGCGGGGTTCAGCGGCAATCCCTCCAGGTGTTGAGTGATGACTGGGCTTGCAGAGGGTTCAACCCCGACCGAGAGAATTTTCTTGCCTTTGATGTTTTTGATAAAGCGCGAAACTCCCGTAATCGTACCCCCCGTGCCGATGCCGGAAACCAGCACATCAACGGCGCCGTCGGTGTCATTCCAGATTTCCGGGCCGGTGGTCTTCTCATGGATCGCCGGGTTCGCAGGATTCTCAAACTGCTGCGGAAGGAAGTAGTGCTGGGGATCGGAATTCGCAATTTCCGTGGCCCGCCGGATGGCGCCGGGCATGCCTTCCGGTCCGGGTGTCAGCACCAGTTTCGCGCCGAAGGCCGCCAGCACGCGCCGACGCTCCAGCGACATGGTTTCCGGCATGGTCAGAGTCAAACTGTAACCACGGGCGGCGGCCACGAAGGCGAGCGCAATTCCCGTGTTCCCGCTGGTGGGCTCGATGATTTCCACGCCAGGCTTCAATACGCCCCGCTGCTCGGCATCCCAAATCATCGCCGCTCCGATGCGATCCTTCACCGAGTATCCCGGACCACGGCCTTCGATCTTGGCCAGCACTGTGGCCGATGTTCCCGCGGCCAACCGGTTCAGCCGCACCAACGGAGTTTTGCCGATACTGGCGGCGTTGTCTCGAAAGAAATTCGCCATGAATTCTCCTTTGAACTGGGTGTGCGAATATCGATTCTACTAGTCAGGATTTTTCGTCACACCTGAATACCCTGAAGAAGTTGCTGTATAGGCGGCGTCAGAGCGAGTCTATCCACTAACCACTATGCACTAACCACTGCTCTTCAATACTTCGGCACCGAGGGATCAACCTGATCCGACCACGCCAGGATTCCACCCTTCAGGTTATGGATCTTGCGGAATCCGGACTTCATGAGCAGGTCCACAGCCTTGGCGCTGCGCATTCCGGACTTGCAGTGCACCACAATCTCATCCGCAGAGTTCAGCTCGTTCATCCGCTTGGGCACTTCCCCCAGAGGGATAAGCTTTGAGCCCGGGATGCGGCAAATCTGGTATTCATGCGGCTCGCGCACGTCGATCAGGACGAAGGGTTCGTGCGCGTCCATCTTCTTCTTTACTTCCCCCGGAGTAATTTCAGGGATGCCGGTTTGCACGGGAATATGCTCCTCGCCGCGAATTCCACAGAACTGCTCGTAGTCCACCAGCTTGGTGATGGTACGATGCCTTCCGCAGATCGGGCAGTCGGGATTCTTGCGAAGCTTGAGTTCGCGAAACTTCATTCCCAGGGCGTCAAACACCAGCAGACGGCCAATGAGCGGCTCGCCGCGGCCCAAAATCAGTTTAATTGTTTCCATCGCCTGGATGCACCCCATGATGCCGGGGAGCACGCCCAACACGCCGCCCTCGGCGCAACTGGGAACCAGCCCGGGAGGAGGCGGCTCTGGGTACAGGCAGCGGTAGCAGGGACCCTCCTCGGCATAGAATATCGACGCCTGGCCTTCAAAGCGGAAAATACTGGCGTAGACGTTGGGCTTGCCCAGCAAGACGCAGGCATCGTTCACCAGGTAGCGCGTAGGGAAATTGTCCGTGCCGTCGGCGACAATGTCGTATTCGCGGAAAATGTCGAGCGCGTTGTCGCTGCTTAGGCGTGTTTCAAAGGTTTCAATTTCGATGTTGGGATTGATTTCCAGCAGGGTGTCGCGCGCCGAGTCGAGCTTGGCGCGGCCCACGTCACTGGTGCCGTGAATGATCTGCCGTTGCAGATTGGTGAAATCCACCACGTCGAAATCCACCAAACCGAGCTTGCCCACGCCAGCAGCGCCGAGATAGAGCGCCAGGGGGGAACCCAACCCGCCGGCGCCGATGCAAAGGACCTTGGCTTGCTTCAACTTCAGTTGGCCCTCCATGCCGACTTCCGGCATGATCAGGTGGCGGCTGTAACGCAGAATTTCGTCCTTGCTCAATTGTGCGGTCGGAATCATTGTCGTTGTGCTCATTTCCAATCCTTTTCTCAAATAAGTTATCAGTTCTCAGTTTTCAGTCGTCAGTAAAAGCTCCTGCGCGGAGTGGCTCTTAGTGAAAACTGATGACTGAGAACTGCTGGCTTTTTCGGGGGATTCGCCCGGGATTCGCCACCCCGGCTTGGCGGGATGGGAACCCAGGCTAGCTACAGATGCAACAGAGGGTTACGCCGCCGGCGATGGAAGGTACGATGCTGATTACGTCGTCTTCTTTCAAGGGAGTCTGTTCTTTTTGCAGAAAGCGGATGTCTTCGTCGCCCACGTAAATGTTCACAAAGCTGCGGAGCTTGCCTTCATCGTTGAAAAGGTGCTTGCGGAGGTCGCCGTACTGCGAGGTGATGGCCCCCAGCGCCTCGGCAACCGTCTTCGCCTGCACTTCCATCGACTCCTTCTTTTCCGCATATTGTCGCAGCGGAGTCGGGATGATGACCTTAATCGGCATTCGTTCTCCTTAATTTGCGACTTCTGAGTGAATCATTTGTGATTTGCGATTGGCGATTGAAATACATGCTCGCTGTTCGAGGGAATCGCCTAATCACCCTATCACAAACCACCAATGACCCACCCCCTTAATTTGGATGCGCTGCAAAGCCGAAGGATTCCGGAACATTGGCGATTTGTGACTTGAGATTTGCGAATGAAACAGATGATCGAACCTCGCCAGAATCGCTCAATGACCCATCACAAATCACCAATCGCAAATCACTAATGACTCGATCACCAATCACAAATCATCGATCACAATTGATTCCGCCCCAAACGCTGACCGATCTTCGGCCAGAACCCAACTCGTCAATTCCTTTGGAGCGCCCCGTTCAACCGCAATTATAACATAAGAATACCAGGGCCAGGCGTGGTCGCGGTCATAATTTGAGGGCCGCGCCGGATGATCGGGATGGGAATGATAATAGCCCAGCACGTCAAGCCCCCGCGCACGTGCGCCCTTTTCCACGCGCAACTGGTCGAGTGGATCGATTAGAAAACGGTTCCTCTCTGTTTCTCTGCCCGGGTCGTCCAGGGGCAAAAGCTCCTGAGCGCGGCTGGGGTCATGACGCAAGTTGGTGAGATGCACAACTTCCGTCACCTGTTTCGCATCGCCTTCGACATTCCCTAACAACACCCCGCAGCACTCGCTGGGATAGTCCCGTATCGCGTGCTGCCGGATGGATTCTAATTGCGGTATGTTCAGTCGAAGAGGCATGGAATCATTGAGTCATTGATTCATCGGGTCATTGAGTCATTGAAAGGCTGTCCGTGGTCCGTCGTCAGTGGCTTAGGAATTCCGGTCTGTGCGTATCCTTTGCAACGGACAACTGACCACGGACCACGGACAGCCTTTCAATGACTCGATCCCTTAGCTTCCTTCATCCCAAAACCGTTCGCTCAAATACTTGTCCCCGCTGTCGGGGAAAATCGTCACCACCACGCCGCGGGTCAATCGATTCGCCACCTTGAGGGCAGCCACCATAGCGGCGCCGGCAGAGACGCCTACCAGCAGGCCTTCTTCGCGCGCCAATCGCAGGGTCATGATGTGAGCATCCTCGGTGGAGACTTCCAGGTTTTCGTCGGCCACGCTCGGATCGTAAATCCCTGGCTTGATGGCAGTGGGCATATGCTTCATGCCCTCTAGGCCGTGGAAGGGCGAGTCCGGCTGGAACGACAGGCAGCGGATGCCCGGGTTGAGCTCCTTCAGCCGCCGCGCTGTGCCGATGAACGTGCCGCTGGTGCCGAGCCCCGCCACAAAGTGCGTCACGAGGCCTTCCGTCTGCTCGAAAATCTCGGGAGCGGTGGTCAAATAATGGGCACGCCAGTTGGCGGGATTATCGTATTGGTTCGCGTAGAAATAAAGCTCGGGATTTTCCTGGGCCATTTTACGCACCTGGCGAATGGCTCCGTCGGATCCTTCCATCGGGTCGGTGTAGATTATCTCCGCGCCGTAGGCTTGCAGGATGCGTTTGCGCTCCATGCTCACGTTGGAGGGCATGCAAAGCTTCACGCGATAGTTCCTGGCGGCGCAGATCATCGCGTAGGCAATGCCGGTGTTGCCCGAGGTAGAGTCCGTCAGGATTTTGTCCCGCGACATCAGGCCGGCGGCTTCTGCCTCGCGAATAATATTCATCGCCGGACGGTCCTTCACCGACCCACCGGGATTCTCCCATTCCGCTTTGGCGTAAATCTCGACGGCCGGCGATGTAGGGCGAATTCGCGCCAGGCGCACAAGCGAGGTGTTGCCAATCAGGTCCAGGAGGTTTGCCGGCCCGCGGAGTATTTTGGAATTTTGAATGGTCGCCGCCCTTGCGTTTATCGCCGTCATTGCAATAGACTTCTCATTCTAGGGGCAGGTTCCGAATTGTGTCAACGGGCGGCCTGGGGCAATAGTAAAGGTCCGAATATCGGAATCTGATCAGCCATTCAACTCGCAAGGCAGACAGGAATTACTTATGGCAACTGAAACCGCAACCGCGCAAAGCATCCAAAAGCAGTTTGAGCAGGCAGCCTTCCTGGTGACCAGCGCTCACCCACTCAGAATCGAGCTGAAGAAGTCAGGTTGCGTCGCGTATCTCGAAAAGCCTGGCGAAAGTTGGGTTTACCTTGGCCCTCCCTACTTCGTCGTCCATGGAGTCAATTGCGAGCTCGAGGATCGCGGCTATCAGAAGTTCTGGTACTCGAAAACCGACGGCAAGCGCTTCCCCATTCGCAAAGTCGAACTGGAAACCCTCCACCGCTTCGATGAGGAAGTACGTTACCTCTTGGGAATGACGGACCTTTACAACGAAGCGCTGGGGACTACAAACGCCCGGACCGTTTACGACCGCCTGACGGGGCGTCCTGACCGCTGAATTGAAACGACATTAGCTTCCGCTCGAGGTTTCCGCCCCCGCTGGAACCGGGCCCGGAGCGACAGGGTTTGTAGGCTCTCTAAATACGCTCTGCGGCTAGGGCAAACTCGGCTTGTTGGCACTGGCCGGGGATCCAGACGGCTGCGCTGCCGATGCGGGTTGTGAGCCCTCCGCCGGTGCAGGCGTCTCTACGGGTCTCGGGGCTGCCACTTTTGGCGTCGAATTGGAACCTGAAGTCGTGGCAGGCCGAGGCGCTGCCGCAGGCCGGGCTGCCGGCGGAACGGACGTGGTCGAAACGGTGTGGCCGATATTTCCGGGTCCGCTCGGGCGGGATCTGGCAGGCTGCGCAGAGTGCTCGAACCGTCGAGGAGCCTCAACGCCGGGGCGTGGCGCGGGTCGCACTACCGGGCGGAAGAGAATTTCAACCTGAACATTTTCCAGATCGCTGTTCTGAAGCTCGAGGACCTGATCAAAACCCTCTTGGCGAATTGTCGCTTTGGTCTGTTCAAAGGCTTTGTACTGACGCTCGATAACTGCCCTGCCCACGGAGCGCTCGCGCTTTTCGTCGCGCTCGATGCAAGTATTGAGGGGCACATCAAAAAGTATCAGAGTGGCCGGCACCTGTTGTTTCTTCGCCAAGTCGAGCAGGTCCTTCCGCGCCTGAACGGTCAGCGCCGTCGAGTCAACCACGCAGAGCCGGTTCAGCGTAAGCCGCTGTTCTAAAAGGAAATGCATCAAGGCAAAGGCTTGTGTGTTGAAGCGCTGGTCACTTTCATCGTCGCAGACGTGGGCCCGCGCCCAATCGGATGAAACGATTTGCGTGGGTCGAAAGTGCCGTTGAGCGAATGTGGATTTCCCGCAAGCCGCAGGGCCGCAAAGCACCACCATCGAGGGCCTGTGGAGGCGGAATGACTTTCCGCGCCCGCTGTCTTTATCTGCTATATTTTCAGAGTCCATAGGTAGTTAAGACGTCTTCCAGACCCTTGGAGTTACAGCTTCTCCTTTGCGAACGATGTAAAGAAACGTCTGACTGTTATGTAAATATAACTTCTCCCGAAATGGAGATTTTAGAAGCGCATAAATCGTTGCCCGCGGCAGAAAATTTGTCTCCTCAAATAGATTTTTCTGACCGTCCCGCACCTGAGAGATTTTGCGATGCTGCTCGACTCTTGCGAACTTCGCGAAATCAGACAAAATGTCGATTGGCCATCCTCGCCACGTGGCAGTTCCTGAGGTATATTGGGAGAGTGGTGAGGAGCTTTTTGCCGCAGCCAAAACGATTGGCCTGGCAAAACGCAACCGGCGCCAATCAACCGTCAGGAGGAAGGCAATAACGTGGCAGCGACCATCGTTGTATGGGTAGAAGACCTCTTCTTCCTGACAAAAATTCGGGAGACGGCGAAAGTTGTTGGCGTTACGGTGATCGCGAACGACGGGCGACGCGGCTCGGATGGCATCGCCGCGGCCCAGCCGCAAGCCATCATTCTGGACCTTAATTCCTGCGGACCGCCTGCCGTAGATTGGATTCGAACGCTCAAGTCTGACCCGGCGACCCGCCGGATTCATATTGTAGGATTTGTCTCTCATGTCCAGGAGGAGCTCATTTCCGCGGCCCGGGCCGCGGGATGTGACTCGGTCATGGCTCGCTCGGCCTTCACGCGACAGCTCCCCGACTTCCTCCGAAGCCTGGTAAGTCAACCGTAGCGCCGCCCTTTAGGGCGGCACATGCCGGGCTAAAGCCCGGACGAGCATTCTCAGTAAGCGGAATAGCCCCATGGGAGTCCAAAAAATCCTGCCTCTGGAGCAGGCCTATCTCAAGGTTGACGAGCTCAAAGCGCGCGGCCTGCGGGTGGTTCTCACCAACGGCTGCTTCGATCTGCTCCATCCCGGCCACGTGCGTCTGTTTGCGGAGGCGCGCAAGCTGGGCGACGTTCTGATCGTGGCCATGAACAGCGACCGCAGCGTTTGCGCCCTCAAGGGGAGCCATCGGGCTGTGCAACCGGAAATCGAGCGCGCGGAGATCATCGCCGCCCTGGCTGCCGTGGACTATGTCACGATTTTCGATGACGAGTCCGTGTTGGGCGTCGTGAAACGCATGTTGCCCGATGTTTTGGTCAAGGGAGGGCACTATACTCTCGACCAAATCGTTGGCCGTGACGAAGTGGAAGCCGCCGGCGGCCGAGTGGTCCCCATCCCCATCGTGCCCGGCTACTCCACCACCGCCATGATCGAGGCAGCGAGAAGAGCAGTAGGCAGCAGCAGATAGCAGAAGGCAGTAGCGGCGGCCCATCCTCAGCCCTGTGCAGCCACGGGCCCGAGATCGTCCTCGAGTTCCCTCTGAAACCGGTGCAACCGCTTCAGCAAATGTTTCCTGAGGGCAGCATACTCGCGCCGGTCCGCGAGATTTTGAGTTTCCCACGGATCCTTCTGCAAATCGAAAAGCTGGGTCACGCCGGCCTGGGGATACACGATGAGCTTGTGCTCCTCGGTGCGGACCGCCCGCTGAAAGCTCCGATACCACGAAAACATGGCGTCATACTTTTCGCGACCCTCCCCCTTCAAGAGGTCCACCAAGCTGGGGAACTCTACCGATGTGGGAACGGGGACACCGGCCAGCTCGCATGTGGTCGCAAACACGCTATGCTGATACACGATGTGGTCGACTTGTTTTCCCGCCGGAATACCCGGCCCCGAGATCATCAGCGGCATCCGGATGCTGTGGTCGTACAGATTCTGCTTGCCCATAAGACCATGCTGGCCGACCGCCAGCCCGTGGTCGGTCGCAAAGATCACGTAGGTATTGCCGGCACGGCGTGGTTCTTCCACGGCATCGAGAATGAGCCCGATCTGCGCATCCATATACGTAATGTGGGCATAATATTCGGACCGATGCAGTTGCACAGCCTCGCGCGTGCGTGGAAACGGTGCGAGCAGTTCGTCACGGATACGCCGATCGCCTTGATCGAAGGGATGCTCCGGGAGGTAATTTGGCGGAATCTCGATGCGCTCTTGCGGATACAGGTCCACGAAATCCTTCGGCGCCTGCCGGGGATCGTGCGGCGAGTTGAACCCCACGTACAGAAAGAACGGCCGGTCATTGCCGGATCTCCGGCGCAGGTAATCGCTGGCGCCCTCTGCCCAAATCCGGGCCGAATGCTTGATGCCGTCCCGTTCCGTCTTTTGCCAGATTCGGGTATTCAGCCATTGACCCTTAAGGGACTCGTCCCAGGGCGTCCAGGTGTTTCCGGGGCTGGGACGGTTGTAAGCAGACGGGCCGGATTCGAACATCCCTCCACTGACCGGACCCAATTCCTTAAAACTCCGGTGCAGATTGGCGTCGCTCAAGTGCCATTTACCGATGATGGAGGTATCGTAACCGGCCTCGCCCAACGTTTGTCCCCATAGCGGGGTCTCTTCCGCTCGCCGTTGAGCGCGAAAAGCGGTAAGGCCGGTGTTCAGCATCGTGCGGCTGGCTATGCAAACCGCGCCACTCCACGAGCCTTGGTGGAAGCAGCGCGTGAAGGTGCAGCCGCGCTTCCTCAGCCGATCGAGATTCGGCGTCTGGACTTGCGAGTTGTTCAAGCTGTGAATGGAGCGGAACGTGAGGTCATCGGCAATCATGAAGAGGAAATTAGGACGCCCCGAGGAGGACTCTTCCGCCTGCGCCCCTTTACGCCCCCAAAGTTGGGTGCTCGCCACAGCGGCCGCGGCCGATTTCATAAATTTACGACGATTCACCTCTTTCCCTTCGTTCATGGTGTCGGTCATCTCCTATCGATCTCCCCAAACAGAACGACTCCGCTATGATTGCACGAATGCGATCCCAGAGGGTAGGAAGGATTTGGCCGTGGCCGCCATCTTCTCCTCCATTCTCAACTCCTTTTCTTTTCATCAACATCGTGACAAGCAGGCTATAACTGATTTTGTTTCAGCAACATCCTGGCAAGGCGAAAACAGGACATTTTTTCTACATTTGTTTTCAATAACATCGCGAAACTAGGTTGCATTTTTTAAATCCCCCTTTTTCCACCGTCTCATCACCAAGAATGAATTAACCGCTATAATTTCAGTGACATAGATTTTTACAGTATTTTCATAATTTATCGCCAACCCCTTTTGTTTTCGGAACATCGTGGCAAACCGGAGTTAAATCTCGCTTTCCCGTCATGGGCTTTCCTTTGTCAGTTAATTGTCGCCGACTCGCAATTGAGCCCCGAGTCCTAGCTTTTTCCCCCTTCTCCCGTCTACCGTCTACTGCCCGCCACCTGCCCCTTTCCCCTGTCTCCCATCTGCCGCCTGCCGCGAGCGCTTCTTGCTCGTCCCGATGAGCCGGACAGGCAAGAGCCCTACTTAGCCCCGACTTATAGCAGAATCCGTGCATTTCGGCCGAGAGGTTCCTTCGATTGCTGTCGATCATCGCAAATTGCATGCATTTTCATGTAAAAGCCATGTTTTTTGCCTGACATTTTGTCACGGTCGCCTGTGTTTTCATACATATATCCGGTTCGATCTTCATTTTTAATTTCCCTAGTACTTAGTTGTTTAAGTAAGCGTATTTATGCTTAGGTTCAACCGATCGCACCTCACGCTTGGTCCACTCAAAGGGCACGGCCTGCGGGTTGTAGACGGCAATGAACGCATCGATGGCCTCC
>Ga0326728_10010362_pt1 | contig 21856 bp, 21 predicted proteins | sample MB3enrmetagenome_FD_207602 | JGI IMG/M metagenome (GOLD analysis project Ga0326728, IMG submission 207602) | Lab enriched peat soil microbial communities from McLean, Ithaca, NY, United States - MB31MN | ecosystem: Environmental > Terrestrial > Soil > Wetlands > Peat | place: USA: New York... | reverse complement strand
CCTTCTGGTACACATTATTTCACTTTGTGGCACGTTTGACGATAGTACGAGAGGTTACCAGCGGGTTAGGGGCCGCCTTAGTTACCTCCGGGCGTTGGCGCTCCACCGGCCCGCCGCACGAAGAGAAGGCCAACCGAGTCTCCGCATGGGCTGGTCCAGGACGGGTCGAGGAGCAGCGCCTGGGCGAGCGGCGTATCCGGAGGGATTAACACGGCCTCGACGTGCGGCTTGTCCAAGGTAGCCCGCCAGCCCTTGTGTACACCCATGGCGGTCTCGAACTGCTTGAGAAACTCGTCGCCGTAGAGGTCGGACCGCCCGTCGACAAACATGCGATAGTGCGGATAGAGCTTCCAGATGGCATAGCCGCCCCAGTCATAGTAGGCGAAGAGCTTTCCGGGCTGGCTGGACGCATGGGCGCTCAGGTAAGTGACTGCCGTTTCGGGAAACAGCTTCGCCTCCTGCGATTCCTGGCCGCGCGCAACCGTAGTCCAGCGCCAAAGGGCAAACCCTCCCAGGAAGATGAGCACCGCAGCGTTGAAAGCAGGGCTGGCCCGGCGTCGTCGGCGCGTTTCATAAGCAATCGCGGCCGGCGCAGACGACATGCCATCGCAAAGCAACGGCACGGCCACCAGCATAAAGATCGGAATGTGCCGGACGGCATCCAGCGCCGAGAAAAGCAAAAAGAAAAGAGGAACCAGCGTGCGGGCTCGCGCATGGATGCGCTTGCTGGCGAAGCCGGCAATCAGAAGAAGGATCACTGCCAGGAACGGCTTGGACATGAAGCCGTGGAAATCGGGCGATTGCCATTCCACAATCAGACTGCGGAGTTCCGTGGCCTTGACGGTATCGAACGGATAACGATAAAGCCGGGTGCCGCTGGGATTGAGCGGAACCAGCGCGATGCAGGCAACAACGGCGACGAGTATCCGCCCGAGCAACGGACGAGCTTCGGCGGCCGGCGTCGCACCCGTAGCGGTTTCCACCACCAGCCCGGCCGCGATCAGCAGCAGCAGTACCGGGGCGAGCGCAAATCCCGCATGCAGGTTCACCCAAACCACAAATAAGGGTGCAATCCAAAAAAGAAGCGCCGGCCGTTCGGTCGCGCGCCCCACCAGCCACAGCAGCAGGCTGGCGAAGGTAAACGTGAACATCTGCGCGCGCGTTCCCCAGCAGGGCGCCGAGGCGACAGCGCCGAGAACCGTGGCCGCGGCCGCCCAATGCGCCGCCCCCTGACATCGTGCGTAGAGAAGCAGGAACCCGGCGGTCGTGACCAGAGAAGTGAAAACAATCAGCGCCGCCGCCCCGCCAAATTTCCAAAGCAGATAGAAGATCACCTCCGACAGCCATTCGTGCGCGATCCACGGCTGACCGCTGCGGGTAAAGGAGAATGGGTCGGTGTGCGGAACGTGCCCGGTCTCCACGATGAGCTGCCCGGTCCGCAGGTGCCACCACAGATCGGAATCGAGCGCGGGCCGCGCCGTCATGGCCAGAAGGCCGAACAACAAAATGCCGGCCAACACCGCGCGTTTATTTTCGACAAGTTTCACGATGGGCTGGGGATGATTATAGAGTCAGGCGCGGAGAATCATCGCCGATACTGCACTCATGCATTGCGAGTGGCCGTTGTCGCAGGGGTGCGGATACAATCCGATGCGAGATGAAGGCGGGGTTATCAGCGCGGCGTTGGGTGGCGGCATTCCTGATCGCGATGGCGGCAGCGCATGCCGTGGTCGCGTGGAAGGAGCGACCGCAGATCGCGCGCGGCTACGGCGATTTTTCTTCTCTCTACACATCCGGACTGATGGTGCGCTGCGGATTGGGCCACCGGCTCTATGACCGTCGCGAGCAGTGGCGTTTGCAGCAGGGGCTTTTCCCCGAGGTAGCGATTCGGCGCGGCCCCATACCATTTATGCGTCCGCCGTTTGAGGCGTTGTTCTTGGCGGGATTCTCGTATTTCGCATATACGACGGCGCTGGCGATCTGGTCGGCAGTCAAGCTGGCGCTGCTGTGGCTGACACTTTGGATTTTGAAGCGCAGCGCGCCGCTTCTGAGCGTCTATCCCGTGTGGGCTGAGACGATCCTGTGCCTGGGCTTGTTCCCCATGTTTCTGGATTTCTATCAGGGGCAGGATGCTGTGCTTCTTCTGTTCCTGGTCGCGCTGGCTTTCCGGTCCCTAACGCTGGAGCGGGACGGCATGGCGGGTTTGTACCTGGGACTTGCACTTTTCAAGTTTCACCTCACGCTGCCACTCGTGATGATTCTTGTTTTAGCGGGCCGCCGCCGCGTGCTTGCAGGGTTTGTGCCGACCGCACTGGCACTGATGGGAGTCTCGTGCGCAATTGCGGGACCGAGCGTGTTGTATCTCTATCCGGCGTATTTGTTGAAATTGAATCATGATGCTGGCGCCGGGATGGTCACGGCGCAAAGCATGCCAAACTTGCGCGGCTTACTCACAACATGGGTTGGAAGCGCGCCCTATCCGGGGCCGATTCATTGGGCGCTGTTGCCGGCTGCGCTCGCCGCCATGGGATACACGGCATGGGCGTGGAAGCGGAAAAGCAAGGCTGGAATGGCCGCGCTGGTTCCGGGTTTCAGCCTTGCACTTGCGGCAACTCTTCTGACGAGTTATTACGCGTACTGTTACGACATGACCCTGCTGATCGTGCCGCTTCTGCTGGTGGGCGGAGGATTCCTCGCAAGGGGTGAAATGTCTCCGTCAACGCGTAAGCTTCTGAGCGCCGCGGCGCTACTGTTAATTTGTACGCCCCTGTATTGGGCGCTAAGTCTCCGATTGAATTTACTTTGCCTGCCAATGCTTTTGCTGGCGGCGGGGTTGATCCTAGCGCTGAAAGCGACGGTGCCAGCAACCTCTTGAATAGCGCCAAGCGCCTGCCCGGGAAGAAACGTCTGCGACAGGGTTGTAGTATTCAGATTCTCTCAGATTTCATGAAGAAACACGCCATCTCCGCGAAAACGCTTTGGATTGCTCTGGCCATACTGTGCGCGGCGGGAACCTGGCTGTACTTTGCCCGGGTGCTGATTCCCAGGCAGGTTGCTGACGCGGCCGTGAACGCCCGTCCCCGCGGCAATCTTTCCGATCTCTATCCGCGCTGGCTGGGCGCGCGGGAACTACTGCTTCGGGGACGCGACCCTTACAGTCCCGCCGTGACTCGCGAAATCCAGCAAGGCTACTACGGCCGTCCTCTCGAGTCCTCCCGCCCCAACGACCCAAAAGATCAGCAAGGCTTCGCCTATCCGGTCTATGTCGCCTTCTGTCTTGCGCCTACCATTCATCTTCAGTTTGAGACGGTGCGAAAGGGATTTTTCTGGGTCTTGCTTGGACTCACCGCGGCCACGATTCCGCTGTGGCTGCGCTTGCTGCGCTGGCCCATGCCTCCGTCGTCCGAGGCGAGTTTGCTAATTTTCACCATCGGCAGCCTGCCCGTCATGCAAGGACTGAAACTTCAGCAGATCACGCTTCTGGTGGCTGCCCTGCTGGCCATAGCTTTGGCGCTCCTCGCGTCGGATCAGCTCATCGCCGCCGGCGTGGTACTCGCCGTGGCCACCATCAAGCCGCAACTTTCCGCTTTATTGTTGTTGTGGCTGCTGATTTGGACGCTGTCCGACTGGCGGCGGCGCTACCGCTTGGCGGTTTCCTTTCTGCTTACCATGGCTATTTTCTTAGGCCTCTCCGAGTGCTACCTTCCGCACTGGATTCAGCGCTTCTGGCAAGCAGCTCACGAATATCTGGCATACACCGACGCGATGTCGGTGATGGACATACTGATGGGAGGCGGGTCGAAGGGCATTGTCTGGGCCCGCGCTCTCGAACTTCTGGCTTTCGCGGCCGTCATCTATGCCTGCTGGAAGGAGCGCCGGCTAGCGTCTCAGACAGCCGGTTTTGGGGAGATGGCTAGCCTGGTGCTGGCCCTCACCGTCCTCCTCGTCCCCACCCATGATCCTTACAATCAGGTTCTGCTGCTGCCGGCTTTTCTGTTGCTGTTGAAGGAGCGCGGCACGATTTGGCGGAGAAGTATCGCGAACCGTGTTTGCTTCGCGATCATAACTGGACTGGTATTGTGGCCTTGGATGGCGAGCGCTGTGCTGGCGGCTCTTTCCTTTGTTTTGCCGCGGCAGATGGTCGAAAAATTTTGGGCCGTTCCCTTCTGGACAGTGATTCAAATCCCGGTGGCGACGGCTGCCCTTATGCTGGCCCGTTACTATCAGAAGGCTTTTGCGGCGCCAGTTGAGCGCCGCACGTCGTAGAATGCTTTGGGGGCTGTGTCAGCTTGCGGCACGGTGCGAGGGGGGAAACCAGGGTCCATGTCGGCGTCATCTTCGTCAACGTCGCGTTCGGGAGTGTCCAGCATCTTTCCGGTGGCCATTTTTGTCCACGGAAACGATCAGCAGACTCTCTCGCTCAACCACACTCCCTATACCGTGGGGCGCAAGGTGGATCGCGACCTGGTCATCGCCGACCCCCGCGTCTCCCGCGAGCACGCTTCCATCGTCGCCGAAAACGGCGAATTCTTCGTCGTCGACCAGGGCAGCAAGCACGGCACCTTCGTCAACGGAGAGCGCGTCGAGCGCCGCAAGCTCCAGCGCAACGACCGCCTCGAGTTCGGCGCCCGCGACATCGCCTACCTCGTCTTCCACCCGCTCCACACCACCTCCAATACTGCGCGCGAGTTCCTCAGCCAGATCTCCGGCATCCAGATCGCCCCCGAAGCCAGCGACCTCGAGAAGCTCACCTTGTTCATGGAAGCCGCACGCAAGCTCAACACCATCGGCGTGCTCGACGAGATCCTGGTCACTCTCATCGAGGCGACCCTCAAGCTCACCCGCGCCGAACGCGGCTACATCTTTCTGCGTGAGGCTGACGGAAAACTGACCATGGCCGCCGGCCGCAACTCCCAGGGCGAGCCGCTCCTCGACGACACCACCATTTCGCGCTCCGTGCTCGAGGCCGCGCTCAAGTCCAACTCCGAATACCTGGTCACCGATACCAGCCAGATGCTCGACGTGAAGGAGCGGCAAAGCATCGTCGCCTTCGACTTGCGCACCGTCATTTGCATGCCCCTGCGCAAGCCCATCGTGCAAATGTCCAAGGAGGGTCAACCCGCGGGCGGCGAAGTCACCGGCGCTCTCTACGTCGATTCGCGCTTTGCCTCGCGCGACATCTCCAGCGTCAGCCAGGATATTCTTCGCGCCATCGCCACCGAAGCCGCCAAGCTGATCGAGAACGCTCGCCTCGTTCAGGCCGAAGAAGCCGGCCGTCGCTATCAGCAGGAGCTCTCCATCGCCGCCTCCATTCAGCAACGGCTGCTGGCCGTGACCATGCCGGAAGTCGGCTTTGCCCGCATTAACGGACGCAACCTCTCTTGCAAAGAGATTGGCGGCGACTTCTTCGAAGCCGTCAATACGCCGAATGGTTTGGCCGTGGTGCTCGCCGACGTCAGCGGCAAAGGAGTCTCGGCCGCGCTGCTCGCTTCCACTTTGCAGGGCATGGTCTACTCACAGCTGGTTTCCGGCATGCCGCTCACCGAGATCGTGGCTGCTGTGAACCGCTTTTTCACCTACAAGCACATCGGCGAAAAGTACGCCACCATGATCATCGCGCGCCTGCGCAACGATGGCGATCTGGAGTACGTCAACTGCGGCCACATTCCGCCCGTGTGGATTTGCGGCACCGAAGTCTTGCGCCCTGCGCACGGAAATCTGCCTGTCGGATTGCTGGCCGAGGCCACCTATGCCAGCGACCACTGCCAGATGCGCGCCGGCGACCGCTTGATTCTGGTGACCGACGGTGTGACCGAAGCCGAGAACGCCCGCGGCGACATGTTCGACAGCGAGCGCCTGGAAACAGTTGCTGGCAAGAGCAAGTCCATGGAAGATATCTTCGCCGCCGTAGCCGATTTCTGCGGCGGCACTCCCCTCAACGACGATTGCACAGTCGTCGAGCTGCACTACAGCGGCACTCGCGACGCGGGTTAGAGCATCTAGGGGTTGAGCGACCCTCCGTCCCTTTCACAGCCTCGCGTTCTTGTGGACCTCGACGGTTGACCACGTTTTGTCGGCGGCGTGGCAGAGGGCTTCAATCTTGCACTCGGCGCATTTGGGGCTGCGCGCTACGCAGAGTGTCCTTCCGTGCCAGATGACTTCGTGGGAGAAATCGGTCCAGCGCGCTTGCGGGACGATCTGCATGAGGTCCTGCTCGATCTTCTGCGCGTCTTCATGCTCGGTGAGTTCCAGGCGGCGTGCGATGCGCGTAACGTGCGTGTCGACGACCACGCCGACGTTCTGCTTGAACCATGTGCCCAACACGACGTTGGCGGTTTTGCGCGCCACGCCGGGAAGCGTGAGCAGTTCGTCCATGGTGTGCGGAACTTCACCGCCGAAATCGGAGACAATCTTGCGCGCCGCGCCCACCACCGACTTTGCCTTGTTGCGGAAGAAGCCAGTGGAGCGAATGTCAGGCTCGAGTTGTTCGGGCTCGAGGGCGGCGAAGGACTCAATGGTGGGATACTTCTCGAACAGTATGGGCGTAACCATATTGACGCGAACATCCGTACATTGCGCCGAGAGGATGGTTGCGACCAGCAGTTCCCACGCGCTGCGGTGCTTGAGGGCGCAGGTTGCGGCGGGGTACATCTGGTCGAGTCCGGCAATGATCTGGCGAACGCGCTCGGGACTGCGCGGATTATAGGCTGAGGCGGACTTCGCTTTTGTCGTCGTTGTTGGCTGCGTCGTCTTCGCCTTCATTGTGACCTTTGGAGTGGCGAGCGCGAGCTTCTTCTTTGGCATATTCGTGGGGAGCGAGACGCGATCTTGACGTCCGCTGCGGCTGGGTTGACGCGGCATGTTTCCGCGGGGCATGGAGACCTCCTGGAAGAAAGTAATGGTAGCAAAGGTTGGCAACGCCGGAACATTGACGGCGGCGAAGAGCGTGAGTAGTCTGGAAACCAGGTGAAAACACTGTGGCTGTGAAGAACATCAAGCTCGGACAAGTGTGGCGCCAGGAAGAGAGTGGGAAAGACTTCCTGGTCACCAAGGTCTACGACGAGGTATTCAGCCAGTACGCGGTGCTGCGTCCGGCAGAAGTGACGGCGCCGGACCAACCGACGGTGAAGGTGAAGGTGGCGAAGTCGGCCGAGGGAGTGTCGCTGCCGGGGTTCAGCTTTACGCAGGAAGGCGCGTTTTAGGATTGAATCATTGAATCATTTAGTCATTGAATCATTGAGTGATTCGTCACTGCCGTCGATCTACTCACGCACGCGTCCCTCATGAGGGTTGCCTTTCAATGACTGAATGATTCAATCCCTTAATAGCTCCATGACGGAAAAGATTCTCGCCATTCTATTTGTATTCATCAAGACCATCGTCGCAGCCACCGGATACAGCGGGCTGGCGATCCTGATGGCGATCGAGTCGGCGTGCATTCCTTTGCCGTCGGAACTGATCATGCCCTTTGCCGGCTACCTGGTGTTTCAGGGGACGATGAAGCTGGTGTGGGTGGCAACGGCGGGCGCAATCGGATGCAACCTCGGGTCGCTGGTGGCGTATGAGATTGGGTGTTACGGAGGGCGTCCGCTGGTGGAGCGGTACGGCCGCTGGATTCTGATGGGACGGCGTGAACTGGACTGGGCCGACCGCTTCTTTGCGCGCTGGGGAGAAGCGGCGGTATTTATCGCGCGTCTGCTGCCGGTGATCCGAACGTTTATCGCGTTGCCAGCGGGAATCGCGCGCATGCCGCGGGGGAAATTCCACATCTACACCTTCCTGGGATCGTGGCCGTGGTGCTTTGTGCTTGCCTATGTGGGGATGAAACTGGGCGAGAACTGGCGGACGATTGGGAAATACTTCCATCAGATGGATGCCGTGATCGGCGTGGTGCTGCTGACGGGGATTGCCTGGTTCATCTGGTCGCACTGGCAGAACCGGCTGCGGGCGGAGACGTAAAGCAGGCGTCAGGTGTCAGGTCTCGGGTGTCAGGTGTCAGGTCTCAGGTCTCAGGTCTCAGGCGTCAGGTGTCAGGTGTCGGGTCTCAGGTCTCAGGTATTACTTCTCGTTGGTTGCTGTTCTCTTACTTGGCAGGGAACAGTTCGTCGATTGCGCTTTAGCAGCCGCGGCGGGCGAGGACGCCCTCGCGACAGCCGGCGGGACGCCGGCGCTACCACGGCGGCGCTACGCGCGGTGCTATCCTTCCGTCCATGAAAGTTTCCTACCTTGAATGTACGCGGTGCGGGGAGCGGGTTTCCGCCGAGCGGGCGCAGAACGTGTGTCCGGGGGATAGTGGCGTGCTTTTTGCCCGCTACGATCTGCAGGCGCTGAAAGGGAAGTTCGGGCGCGAGGCGCTGCGCGGACGCGTGGCCTCGATGTGGCGCTATGCGGAAGTGCTTCCCAGCCTTGCAGCGAGCGAGTCGCCGGTGACGCTGGGCGAGGGATTCACTCCCATGCTGCGGAGCCGCGAGTATCCGAATGTCTACATCAAGGATGAAGGGCTGAATCCGACGGGATCGTTCAAGGCGCGGGGGATGTCGGCGGCGGTGACGATGGCTCGGCATTATGGGCTGAAGAAACTGGCTGTACCTTCGGCGGGGAATGCTGGCGGCGCGCTGGCGGCTTACGCGGCGGCCGCGGGGTTGGAGGCGCATATCTTCATGCCTCAGGATGTACCGATGGCGAACCGGATCGAGTCGGAATACTTTGGCGCGCACGTGACGCTGGTGGATGGGCTGATCAGCGACTGCGCGCGCATGGTGGCGGAGCGGAAAGAGAAGGAAGGATGGTTCGATGTTTCCACGCTGAAGGAGCCGTGGCGCGTCGAGGGCAAGAAGACGATGGGCTACGAAGTGGCCGAGCAGCTGGAGTGGTCGGTGCCGGACGCGATCATTTATCCGACGGGCGGCGGAGTCGGGATGATTGGGATGTGGAAGGCGTTTGAGGAGATGGAACAGTTGGGATGGATTGGGGCGGCGCGGCTGGAGGGGCCACCGGAGTTCCGGCCGAAGTTGCGGCCGAAGATGATTACCGTGCAGGCGGCGGGGTGCGCGCCGATCGTGAAGGCGTGGGAGGAAGGGAAGAGCGTTTCCGAGGCGTGGGCGGGAGCGCAGACGTTTGCGGCCGGTCTGCGCGTGCCCAAAGCGTATGGGGATTATCTGATTCTGGACATATTGAAGAAGAGCGGCGGGACGGCGCTGAGCGCGACCGACGAAGAGATTCGCGAGGCGACGCGGCATTGGGCGAGCGTGGAGGGAGTGTTTGCGGCGCCGGAGGGAGCGGCGTCGCTGGCGGCGTATCGGAAGTTGCGGGCCAGCGGTTTTCTGCGCGAGGAAGATACGGTGGTGCTGTTCAACACGGGGACGGGATATAAGTATCTGGACATGATGGGAGCGGAGGAGACGAAGCTGCGGGGCACTCTGCCGACCGCGGCTGCTGCGCCTGCGGCGCGGAATATTGGGGGGATTATTGGGCCGTACTGAGTTCTCGGTTATCAGTTATCAGTTGTCAGTCTGGCGGACTGCGGAAGAAGTTGTTTCTGAGCAAGAATCGTTACCTCAGCGGCTGAAGCCGCATTGAAAACGACGCGGTTACCGCAGCGCTGAAGCGCTGCGCCACCCAAAATCAAGCGCATTGCAGAGTTTTTTCGCAGCCTGTCAGGCGCGTTGGCAGTTCGTGGACATAGACGGGGCAAATACCCTTTCTCCAAGACTGGGGAGCATGATTCTTTCGCGGACATCGTTCGACAAACAGCGCGAAGAAATGGTGCGCACGCAATTGGCGGAGCGCGGGATTCGCGATTTACGCGTGCTGGAGGCGATGCGGTCGGTGCCGCGGCATGAGTTTGTGCCGGAGGAACTTCGGGATCGGGGGTATGAGGATTGTCCGCTACCGATTGGGGAGGGGCAGACGATTTCGCAGCCGTATATTGTGGCGGCGATGCTGGAGCATCTTGCGCTCGCGGCCACGGATCGCGTGCTGGAGGTGGGGACGGGTTCGGGCTATGTGACGGCGTTGCTTTCGGTGCTGTGTGCCTCGGTGTTTTCGGTGGAGCGGCATGGGGCGCTGGCGGAGGGAGCGCGGGCGGCGCTGGCTCGGCTTGGCTGCAACAACGTTGCGATTCGCGTGGGCGATGGCAGCGTAGGCTGGAGCGAGGCGGCTCCGTTTGACGCGGTGGTGGTTTCGGCGGCGACGGCGGAAGTGCCGGCGGCGCTGTTCGAGCAATTGCGTGAGGGCGGGCGGCTGATTGCTCCGGTGGGGCCGGCGTGGGAGCAGGAGTTGCAGTTGGTGCGGAAGGTTGGCGGGAAGCCGGCGGTTGCGAGGCTGGAGGGGTGCCGGTTTGTGCCGCTGGTGCGAGGGGAAGTGGACAGTGGTTAGTGACCAGTGGCCAGTGACTGGCGATACGTCGCTTGTTGTTAGCGGTCGATGTTCCGTTGCGCAATGGGTTCGCCTCGAGGCAAACTGAACCCTGAGTCTATTTAACATTTCTTCAAAATGCGCAGTCTGGGGGGCTGCTGCACAGCTTTTGATTTACTGGCCACTGACCACTGGCCACTGACTACTGCTTTACAATGTCGCCGTGGGTTTCCTGAAAAATCTTAAGATCACGCTCGAAATGATCAAGTGGGAGCACTCTATTTTTGCGCTCCCGTTTGCGCTTTGCGGGGCTATGCTGGCGGCGCGTGGGGTGCCTACCGGGCATCAGTTGGCGTGGATCGTGGTGGCGATGGTTTCGGCGCGGGCGGCGGCGATGGCGTTTAATCGTTTGGCGGATGCTTCGATTGATGCGGCGAATCCGCGGACGGCGACTCGGGCTTTGCCTGCGGGAGTGGTGACTCCGGCGTTTGTTACTACATTTGTGCTGATCTCGTGCGGCGTGTTTGTGCTGGCGGCGGCGGAGTTGAACCGGCTCACGTTGTGGCTTTCGCCCGTGGCGCTGGCGGTAGTGCTGCTTTATTCCTATTCGAAACGGTTTACGCGGTGGTCGCACTTGTTCTTGGGATTTGCTTTGGGGATTGCTCCGGCGGCGGCCTGGATTGCGGTGCGCGGGTCGCTCGATCCGCGGATTTTGTTGCTGACGGCGGCGGTGACGTTTTGGGTGGGTGGATTCGATGTGATTTACGCTTGCCAGGATTATGAGTTTGACCGCGAGCATGGGTTGCATTCGGTACCGCGGTATTTGGGGATTCACGCGGCGCTGTGGGTGGCGCGCGGGTTTCATCTCGTCATGCTGGGGCTGCTGCTGGCGCTGGTGTTTGCGTTTGGACTCGGCGCGCTTGCCTTTGTTGGAGTGTTTATGGTCGCGGCGCTGCTGGCTTATGAACACTCGCTGGTACGGCACGACGATTTGAGCAAGCTGAACGCGGCGTTCTTTACGATGAATGGGGTGATTTCGGTGGTGTTCTTTTTCTTTGTTGCTGTAGACCTGCTGCTGAAGCGCGGTTGAGCTTCGGCGGTACATGCCTAGGTTACCCCCTACCCCCCTACCCCCCCTCAGCCTGCCAAAGTATTGATTCTAAAGGATTACTTTTTGCCTACGTGTTCAAAGTCTTCGCAGCAAAGGTGTTATAGTCAAAGTCTTGATAGGAAAAGAGTTAGTTAATCGTACGCCTTCTGCCTTCTTTTAGAATCAGTGACTTACGGCAATAGCGTCTTGCAAAGTCTTGATGTCAAAGAACTTAGTGTCTATCGCACCTACCGTCGCGCTGGGCGACAGCCTACTCTTAATTATAGCGCGGGGTGTCAAGCCCTGATGTGGGTAAGGCTTTTGGGAGCCTGCTAAAATAGCCTTGAGCCAGCTCGAAGCATCACGGAATCGTATGACTCACAAGGCCAAAGACCTATCGCCGGACCAGAAGATGGCTATCGAAAGCCTGCTGGGACGCTCGATTGCCGAGAACGAAGAGATCAGCATCCGTGCAACGATCTCGCCTTCCGCCCCGGAGTGGCTCCAGGCGTCCTGGAAGAGCGCGAAAGAGCAGGGACTGGATCAACTCTCGATGGAAGAGATTGACGCCGAGATCGCGACGGCGCGAAAAGTGCGCCGTGAAAGCCGGCCCTCGGAGCAATGATTCGCGTCGTCCTCGACACGAATACTCTGGTTTCCGCACTGCTACAACCACAAGGCTTGCCTGCCCGGACCTTCTTAATGGTGCTCGCAGGAACCACTGCGCAACTTTGCGTCAGCGGCGATATCTATGCCGAATACGAAGAAGTAATACGGCGTCCCAAGCTTAAGCGCAGCGAGGCGGTCATCGAGTCCGCACTCCGCGCTATCCGGCAAAATGGGTTTTGGGTCAAGCCTTCCGAGCAAGCGCATGCCTGTTCCGACCCCGATGACGATATTTTTCTGGAGTGCGCACAGGCAGCGCGCGCCCATTACATCGTGACCGGCAATCTCAAGGACTTCCCGGCGAAATGGGCCGACACCCAGATCGTATCGGCTCGTTGGTTTCTCGACGCTGTGGCGGAGATTGAGGACGAGGAGCGCTAGGGGAGGTTGTGTGCGAGCGTAATCCGGCCCCACGTGACTAGTTCGACGACGAAATCCAAAGCTGCTTACAGGGGTGGAATCCCACCCTACGTCGCAAAAGGCGCGACGTTAGGATGGGGCACCCTCTATAACCGTGTCGGCGTTGTCAAGAGACACTTCGACTGGCGAAAGGTTTTGATTTTTCCTTTCGTGGAAGGTTTTGGTGTTGCTCTTGTTCTTGGTGCTGCTTTTGCTTTTGCTCATGCGACCAAGGCTCGCTTGAGAATCCTGCGGTGGGGTTTTGGTTCCACCAACCATCTATCCGGTCACTCGATTTCCGACCATGATTCGTTGTTCGAACTCCCCGACTTTTTCAGGGAGGCAAGGCGCCCAATCAGGCCAACGATGTCTTACTGGCCCACCAGGGTGCCCCTCGGGCTGCCTTGCATGCGAACCAGCTGCGCATAACTGGCCGGGCCGCGCAGCATCCAGTACATCCGTACCGCCAACTTTCTGGCGATTGCGACCTTGGCCACGCCACTGCCCCGACGCAGCTTCAGCCGCTGATAGTCTTGCCGTAACTCGCTGTCCAATCGCGCCGCTGTGTGGCCAGCTTCCACCAGCAGCGAGCGCATCATCGGATTGCCTTGCTTGCCCAGTCGCTGCCGCCCGCCCGAAGAGTGCTCGCGCGGATTCAGCCCCAGGTAACTGACCACCTGTTTGCTCCGCTCGAACCGCTCCACTGGTCCTAGCGTCAGCATGAACGCTAGAGAAGTTACCGGTCCTACGCCCGGATGCGTCATCAACAGGACGGCGGCGGTATTCTGTTTCGCTTGCTCCGCCACCGCGCGATCGAGTTCTTGGAGCGAGGCCTCGAGTTGATCGAGCATCCGCAGCAACTCCTGCCGGCGATAACTCGCCCAGACTCCCAGCCCCAACCCCTCTAACTCGACGCGCCCTTTCTTGGTAAACAGCTTCTTCTTCCGGCACACGCCCTCGCCCATCGCCAGTGCGTGCAGCTGATTGCCGACGGCGTTGCGCATCCACACCAGCTTCTGCCGATGCCACACTAACTGCCGCAGATCGCGCTCCGCCATCGTCGGCCGCCAGATGCGCGGGAAACGCTCGCTCAGCAGCAACTCCAGTATGTGCGCTGCATCGCGCGCATCCGTTTTCTGCTTGCGCACCACCGACGCCCGGATCTGCGCTGCATCTCCAATCCACAACTCGTGCCCGAGTTCGGCCAGCATCCGCTCGAACCAGCGCGTGTGCCCGGTGGCTTCGATCCCCACTCGCACCGGCCCCGATAGCGCTGCATAAAACGCCCGCGCTTCGCCGCTCTCGTGCTCCAGTCGGCGTTCGATCAGTTCACCGCTCTCCTTATCCAGCATCGCGATCTGCTGGTAGCGCGTATGTAAATCACAACCTACAATCTTCATGTGCTCGGCTCCTTTCCTCCGAGCCCTGGTTGCTTGAGCGCACCAAGTTTACTCGGCGGCTGGGGAGCCGACACGGTTATCTAATCAGGCAGAGGCATAGCTCCCGCTCTTTACCTTGTCGTCCACCATCTGTCTGTTCCTAAGGAATGTTAAACCGGATGCTTTTCTCGGACGTGCGCTTGAAACTGCTGAGTGAGGATTTCCCTTTGTTGTTCGACGGGCACTTCTGAGGGCACCGGAAAAACCTTTCCACAGTCATCGCAAGCGAACGCCACCTGGCAACCGCCAACCTTGCTTTTCTCAACAAGCTTCGCCATGTCTGTGATTTTCCCACAGGACGGTAGCCTTTGGCAGGCTACTTTCTGTCGATGATCTTTAGCCCACCATGACACGCTGAACTCAAAGCGTTGTATGCTTCGAGGCTGAGCGGATACTGCCACGATTCAGGGTGATCTTTTACATACTTTGTGATGATTGCTGAAAGCTGCTTGCTGTCCATGTCTTTTGTGCAGGAAGTGAGAGTCGCAACGGTTTCGTCAGTTGCACCGAAAAGAGCACTCCCCGAGAACCCGTCCATCAATCCGATCGTGTACATCAATCGATCATCTTCGCTCAGGTCAACGAAATCTTCGGCCTTAAAGAAGTGCGGCGGGCTAAGCAACACGCGCGTGTATTCTTTCTTTCCTTTTTGCTCCTGAGCAGCAACCGACAAAACACACAAGAGGGCGAGAACATAAAGGGCAACTACGACCGCAAGACGACGCGTTGTCATAAGATAAGACCCCTCTCAAGATGAGTCGTGGAATTTGTGCGATAGCCTTGCAACACGACTTTCAGACAGTGCCCATCATAGCAAGCGCGCAGCGATTTCCTCGCCCTTCTGGTAGACTGCCACCGTGATTATGAGAAGCGAACGTCGATGGTGCGTGGCGGAGAGGCGCCCAACTGGGCCGGACAAGATTTTCTATATAAGCCCGAATTTTAGGACGCGAGCCGAAGCAGAACGAGAAATGGAAAGACTCGCCGCTCTAGCTGAGAGAGCTATGAACCGTTTGTCTGTGACGCTCTCACCGCAAGATAAACCAAAACGACCAGGCCCCTCCAAGACGACCAGAAGATGAGTGGGGTGAGAGTTCCTACCCGCTCTCGTCGCCGCTGTGATTTACGTCACTTCCTGCGGTATCATCAATAGCAATGCCTGTTTCGCACTCATTCCAGACTGACGACGCTCGACTGCTCCCGATTAAGGACAAGGTTCTCGCCGGGGAGCGGCTTAGCGAGGGCGATGCGCTTACCCTCTATGGCACTGGCGACATTCTTGCCGTGGGGTGGCTGGCGAATTGGTTGCGCGAACGCTTGCATGGGGACGTGGCTTACTTCAACGTCAACCGGCACATCAATCCTACGAATGTTTGCGTGGCGGCTTGCCGGTTGTGTGCGTTTGGGCGGAAGAAAGATACTCCGGGCGCTTACACTATGGCGCTCGAAGAGGCGTTCTCGATTGCGGCTACCGGGTATACCGAGGCGATCACAGAGTTTCATATTGTGGGCGGGCTGCATCCGGATTTGCCGTTGCAGTATTTTCTGGATCTGGTTTCCGGGCTGAAGGAGCGGTTTCCGCAGGTGCATATGAAGGCCTTCACGATGGTGGAGGTGGCGTACCTAGCGAAGCGGTCGAAGCTCTCGATTCGCGAAACGCTTGTGAAGATGAAGGAAGCTGGGGTGGATTCGCTGCCGGGCGGCGGGGCGGAGATTTTTTCCGATCGTGTGCGGCACATTATTTGTGATCACAAGATTGATGGCAGCGATTGGCTGGACACGGCTCGGCTGGCGCATGAGATTGGGCTGAAGTCGAATGCGACGATGCTGTATGGGCACATTGAGAATGATGAAGACCGCGTGGATCATCTGCTGAAGCTGCGGGCGCTGCAGGATGAGACGCACGGGTTCCAGACGTTTATTCCGCTGGCGTTTCATCCGGCGAATACGCCGCTGGAGCATTTGCCTACAACAACCGGGATGCTGGACATCAAGCAGATTGCGGTCAGCCGGCTGGTGCTGGACAACTTTCCGCATATCAAGTCGTACTGGCAGATGATGACTCCGAAGATCGCGCAGATTTCGCTGCGCTTCGGGGCGGACGATATCGATGGGACGGTGGTGGAAGAGAAGATTTATCACGATGCGGGAGCGACCACGCCGCAAGGCCTTCGGCGGCAGGATTTGATCCGGCTGATCAAAGAAGCGGGGCGCGAGCCGGTGGAGCGGGATACGCTGTATCGTCCGGTGACGCGGACGGAGACGTCGTTTACGGTGTCGGTGTAGGCGAGGCGTTGCGCGGGAAGTAGGGGCGGCGGGCGAATTCGTGGATGCGGATAGTTGCTGGTTGCTAGTTGCTAGTCAAAGCGAGTCGTGACGGCGCTGATGCGGGGTTTTGGGATCGAGATGCCGGCCTATTCCTAAACCAACCCTTCAAGTAATACATCCAATCAGGTTATAGTCAGGGGGCGCGAAAGCCGGTAAAATCGCGGGGTTCCGGAGGTAGGGTGAAGTTTGTCTCGACAATGCGGGATGGGGCTTGGGCGACGGCGTTAGCTGCCAGGTGGCGGCGATTTTTCGCGCCCATTCGCGCCACGACCAGACGAGCGATCTTTTGCTGGTTACAGAAAAAGTGTTTTCCGAACTGCGGTCTCCTCGCAGCGGCTAAACCGGTTGCTGAAAAACTCGTCCGAGTCACCTCAGGGGCTAAAGCCCCGGCCGAACAGAAGGGCTTTATCGCAGCGCTGAAGCGCTGCGCCGCCAAAAATCAGGTACAAAGCAGACAAAATCAGGGACAAGGCAAAGTTTTTCCGCAGCCTGTTAAAGCCTTCGCGGTTGTGCTCTTTGTGGGCGTGGGCACGATTGCCGCGTATGGCGGGCAGGCGCCTTGGGTGGAGGTGCGGTCGCCGGACTTTTCGGTGATTACGGACTCGGGGGAGAAGGACGGGCGCGAGGTAGCGCTGCACTTTGAGCAGATGCGGTCGGTTTTTGGATCGCTGATGACCAGGGCGAAAGTCAATCTGCCGGTGCCGCTCGAAATTGTGGCCTTCCGCAACGCGAAAGAGATGCGGGAGGTGGCGCCGCTCTACAACGGCAAGCCGACGGAATTGGCGGGCCTGTTTCAGGGCGCGGACGACCGGAGCTTCATCATCCTCGACATGTCAGTCGGGAATCCGTGGCGGGTGGTGTTTCACGAGTATGGGCACCGGCTGCTGGAGGGGAATATCGCGTTCCATATGGACCCGTGGTTCGAAGAGGGCTTCGCCGAATATTTTTCCAGCATCGAAGTGGACAACAGGGAAGCGCGGGTGGGAAAGATCCCAGAGGAAACCTACCAGATCCTGAATGAGACGGGAATGATGAAAGTGGCGGAACTGTTCCGGGTGCAACAGAATTCCAGGATTTACAACGAGAGCGGGGACCACCGCAATCAGTTCTATGCGGAGTCGGCGCTGGTGGTGCATTACCTGTACGACAACCAGATGATACCCAAGCTCCCTGCCTATTTTAGTGCGGTAGAAGAAGGGAAGAAGACGGTCGAAGAAGCGATCGAGGCCGCGTTTGGAATGACGGCTGCACAGTTGGACAGGGCGCTGGAGGAATACCGGAGAAGCGCGCGGTGCCGCTATTACGAGATTCCGACGCCGGCGGAGATTGTTCCGGCGGGGTTCAAAGTGGTCGGACTGAGGGCGACGGATGCGCAGGCGGTGATTGCGGACATTCATGCGCACAGCTACGACTATCTGAAGCAGGCGGTGGGAGAGTTTCAACAGATACTGGAAACGGACCCGGACAACGAGGCGGCGTTGCGTGGAGCGGGCTTTGCGTGCCTGCGGCAGCATGACTATAAGCGGGCAGCGGAATATCTGCGGCAGGCGGTGGCACGCGACAGCAAGGACGCGCGTGTCCACTATTACTATGCGATGCTGCTGAGCGAGCAGGGACGACCGGACGAGTCTGGGGCGGCGGCAATCAAGAGAGAACTGGAAACGGCGATTGCGCTCGACCCGGAGATGGCCGATGCCTACTCCTTGCTGGGATTCACGGAGGCCTTTTCTGGCGAGCCGAAAAAGGGTATCGCCGACTTGAAAAAAGCGGTGGAAATGTCGCCGCGAAACGACCATTACCGGTTCAACTTAGCGGCCGCCTGGCTGGCGAATGGCGAGATTGATGAGGCGATTGCGAGCTTGCGAAAGCTGACGGAAAGCGGCGATGAGGAGGTAGCGGCGCGGGCACGCGAGTCGCTCACGCAGGCGAACCGCCTGGCCGAAGAAATGAAGGCGGCGCGGGAGCGGCACGCGAGGCGAGTGGAGAAGAACGGGGGCGCGAGTTCGGGGGATGCGGCACCAATCCCTTCAGCGACGCAGTAAGCGCGGAACCTTTGGGCAAGTGGAGCATCCAAGGAGCATGGCGCAAGAACAGACGGCGATTTTTGGTGGGGGTTGTTTCTGGTGCATCGAGGCCGTGTTTCAGCGGCTGACGGGCGTATTGCACGTGGAATCGGGATATACGGGCGGGGCGCACCGGCCCACATACCAACAGGTGTGCGCGGGCGACACGGGGCACGTGGAAGTGGTGCGGGTGACGTTCGATCCGGCGCAGATTGGGTTTCGCGATCTGCTGGATGTGTTTTTCGCGATGCACGATCCCACCACTGAGAACCGGCAGGGAAATGACGTGGGGGAGCAGTACAGGTCGGTGATTTTTTATGTGGATGAGGAGCAGCGGAAGATCGCCGAAGAGACGATTGCCGAGCTGACGGCCGAGAAGGCGTTTCCAGAGCCCATTGTGACGGCGGTCGAGCCGGCATCGACGTTTTATGCGGCCGAGGACTACCACCAGAATTATTACAACGAAAACTCGCGGCAGCCGTATTGCATGTTCGTGATCTCACCGAAGATTGCGAAACTGGAGAAGAAGTTCGCGGAGAGGCTGAAGGCGTAAGGGACGTCGCAGGTAGTTGTCTGCGAGTACGAACAGTGAATCCCGCCTACTCTTATCCAACACATCGCGAGTGCGCGATGTGTGGGGCACCCGGCCGCGGATCAGCTGACGGGTGATCACCAGACGTGTGGTACCAGCCGGTACCGCACCTTCAGCAGATATTCGCTGTAGCCCTCCAACTCGCATGCCAATAGCTTCTCCTCGACAAAGATGCGCACCACCAGCAGCCCGACCAGGGCGAGGGCTAAGAGAAGTCCGGAAATTGAGCCGAGCAGCAACGCGGCGCCAACGAACGCCAGACATGCCCCAAGATACATGGGGTGGCGAACAAAGCCGTAGATGCCGGTATCAATGACGTACTGGCCGCGCTCGCTCTGAATGCGCACCAGTTGCGACGCATACGTGTTATCGCTGAAGGCGCGGAAGAACGGAAAACTACCGGCGAGGAGCAGGATGCCTCCGCATAATTCGCACCACAGCGGCAGGCGTGGCGTCCAACCGAAGCGGACATCCAGAGGCGGCACAATGAAAAAAGCCAGCCAGCACGCTTTCAGCGCGATGAAGAGAGCCACATCGGCGCGCGATTCACCACCGGTGCCGGGCATGCGGAAGCGCTCGACCAACAGCGCAGGGTCACGGAAGTGAAGCCAGAAGAGAACGGCGGCAGCGAAGGAGACAAACCAGACGCCGAAGATCCAGCCCTCCACCCAGCGCCAATCGCCCGATAGCCCTAGGAGCAGTCCTAGATAGATAACGGCGGCAGCCACCAACAGGAGCCCGAGGATGAGCGGGGTGGGGCGCATAGGGAGCCGCCAAAGGTTTTACTTTGTCACTCGCCAGCCAGGAACAAAAGGACGACCGTCACGAGTTTGTGTGACAGGTGATTTAGTGGCGCTCTTCCAATAGCAGGCGGCGGAGGGTGCGGAGGTCGTTGAGGGTGCGGCTGCCGCTGCGCAGGTGCTGCTCGAGCTTTTCGAGCTTGAATTGAACCAACCGGAGCGCTTCCAGGCGGCGCTGCGAGTTGGCTTCCTCGGCAGCGCTCAGATCGGCCGCGATTTCATTCCTGGCCTCGACGATGGCTTCGAGCAGAAGGCGAACGTAATCCTGAGCGTTTTCGATACTGTCGAACGGCGTTTCAGGGCTGCTGCTCATGGGAGGCCTTGAAGTCGGGTGCTGAAACCGGTAAGTCGAAGAACCGTGAAACACAGACTATAGCAGGCGCGGCCCTGAAGGGCCGCTCTTCCACGGTGGCGCTTGCATTTGTGACTTTTTCTGCAGCCTGCCAGGGTGGAAATTATGGCGGAGAGGGTGGGATTTGAACCCACGATACCCGTTAAGGTATGTCCGCTTTCGAGGCGGATCGTTTCAACCGCTCACGCACCTCTCCGAAGCAGTGGCCAGTTGTCAGTGACCAGTTGCCAGTAAAAGCAAATCCCTTCGTCCGACGACTAACCACTAGCCACTGACCACTGACCACCGACCACTACTGAACTACCGGCGCTTTCTAAAGAACTCCTGCAAAATCTCGGCTGACTTTCCGGCCAGCACACCGGCGCGCACTTCCATGCGGTGGTTCAGGCTGGGGTGGTTGATCACGGTCAGTGCGGAATGAACGGCACCGGCCCGGGGATCGTCCGCGCCATACACCAGGCGGCGAATGCGAGCATGAATCAACGCTCCCGCACACATGGCGCACGGCTCAATTGTAGCAAACAGTTCACAGTCGACGAGGCGATGATTACCGAGGTTGTGCGCGGCTTCGCGCAAGGCCACGATCTCGGCGTGGGCGGTAGGGTCATTGCCGGCGAGATTGCCATTGGAGCCGCGGCCGACGACGCGCCCCTGGAACACAACAACCGCGCCGACAGGGACTTCGCCCGCCGCCAGAGCGCGCTGGGCACAACGGATGGCCTCTGCCATCCAGAGTTCGTCGGTGGATTCTGGAAGCTCTGGCGGTGACGTGGGAATCGGCATTGTCATTGCCCTACGGCTAGAAAGAACTCCTGAGCGAGAATCGTTGCCTCAGCGGCTGAAGCCGCGTTGAAAACGGTGCAGTTCTGCAGCGTTGAAAAGCGCTGCGCCACCCAAAATCAAGTGAAATGCAGAGTTTTTTCGCAGCCTATCTAAACCGTCGAGGCTGATCGCGGCCCTGCAAAGGAGTTTATGCGATCTGTGGCTGAGGCGCGAGTGCGGGCTTCGGAGTGTCATGTAGATGCGAAGTGGAAATTGTTTTCCCATATTCGACACAAGCCGGTGAAAGCGGCAGGGCCGAAACAAGGCATGGCACGTAAGTGGAACGAAACAGATACCGCATTTATTTGCAGTTAGTTACAGCGACGACATCAAGTAGTGGGTGATGGAAGGCCGCGTGCATCAGCGGGATCGGGATGAAACCCGGGTCGGCGGCGCGATGCGTGCCGCGGGGGAGGAAAGGTTCTGTGAAAAAGATTGAAGGGTTTGTGGTGGGAGTGTGTTTGCTGACGCTGTTGTCGAGCGTCGCGGTTGGGCAACAGGTCTATGCGGCTACGAAAGTGCCTAACTCGAGCCCTAACACACCAACGACGATTAACAATTTGGGGCAGGTCTTGGTGAACCAGATCACGCCGACCGAGGTTTCAGTGTCGTCGTGGAATCGGCTGGGTGCCATCTCGGCCCTGACGCTGGGTGGGGTGGACGATCTTGGAACGGCAATGAATGGCAATAACGACGTTGCCGGAACGGGTCAGGAAACGAGCAACGGAGACCCGCAGGCGTTCCTGTTGCAGGCAGGCGGCGCGACCCGGTGGCTGGGAACGCTGGGTGGGCCCGGGAGCTGGGCGAACGGCCTGAACAACAGCGATCAGGTGGTGGGGGTGTCATTTACGGGAGCGGGCCAACGGCACGCGTTCCTATGGACGGAAGGCGCCGGCATGCAGGATTTGACGCCCGACCTTACGAGTCCGTTCGGGTCCGTGGCGACAGC
>Ga0326728_10010360_pt1 | contig 21859 bp, 18 predicted proteins | sample MB3enrmetagenome_FD_207602 | JGI IMG/M metagenome (GOLD analysis project Ga0326728, IMG submission 207602) | Lab enriched peat soil microbial communities from McLean, Ithaca, NY, United States - MB31MN | ecosystem: Environmental > Terrestrial > Soil > Wetlands > Peat | place: USA: New York... | reverse complement strand
TGACCTTTAGCGTGTCGAGCGGCACAAATACGCTCAACCGCACCCGGCCCTATCTCACCCAATGGCAGGACCATTCAGGCAATTATGCGCTCTTTTTATACGGCACAAACCCGACCGCAGACGATTGGGGCCAGTTGAATCGCATCAACATGGCAAATGGCAATACGCTGGTCTTCAAGTATGACTTTTACGGTCGAATCATCCAGGCATTCACCGGCGACGGGCGGTTCGTCAACTATCTATACGATAACTACGGCGACCTTGTAACAGTCACCCTGCCCGACGCCTCGCAGTGTCAATACCAATACCATCATTACACTTTCACCACCAACAGCACGACCTATACCGACTCCGATCATTTGATGATTCAGGAGATTAAGCCCAATGGCCGAATCGTTGCCAATAATTACGACAGCCTTCGCCGGGTAACAAATCAAATGTCAACCGTCGGCACGAACCTCGTTTTGACGACAAATGCTTACTTTTATTACACCAACAACGTCACCAGCCTGACAAATCAATTTGCCAGCGGTGCAACGCGAGTCGAAGATTTTTTCCATAATCCAACCGTTTATTTCTACACCAACAATTTAATCACGAACACGGTTGACCCGCTGAATAAAACGGCGGCTCAAATTTGGTTTCCAGACGCCGTGACAAATCTGCCCGGTTATTATCCGCGTAGCGTGCAATTCACCGTGGACAGACGAGGATTGACCAATCAGTTTTATTACGACACCAACGGAAACGTCACGCAAATGGTGGTCATGGGCAACCTCACCGGGGAAGGCAATTCCAGCCAGGTGGCGACCAACACTTCGACTTATACATCCAACAATCTTCCAAGCGCGATTCTTGACCCGGTTGGAAATGGCGTGCAATTGATTTATGACAGCGCCGACCCATTCAGCGCAAGTCAAATGGTTCATACTAGCGGTGGAACGCCAGTTTCGACGAATCTCTACTTCTACACCAATGTTTCCCAAGTGTCACCGCTCGGCGCAACGAACTCGGCCTTTGGTTTGCGCTGGCGTGAAGTTAATGCAGGAGCTACTAACGATTATGTTTTTAACGGCAACGGGTTTCCGATTCAACTGACGAAGTACCCTGCCAGCACGGACAATCCTTTCGATGCTGACCCGCCAATTGTCCACTATTTCAGCTACAATTTACGCGGACAAATGTATCAGGATGAAATCGCCGGAGGCGCAACAACGCAGGTGGATTTCGACCCAATGGGCCGGATGACATCACGGCGCGTGTTTGACCAAAATAATAACAGTCTTTCGACTGAATATTTTTACTACAATCAGGACGGCGAGTTGGAGTGGTACGACGGTCCTCGCTCCAACCCCGAAGATTACGTTTATCACATCTATGACGCAGCCGGCCGGGACATTCAACAGATCAGCTTCCGCTCGCAAGGGAAAATCGACGGGAGTGGCGTGGAAGCGCCAGCCGGAAGCGCGGCCTATTCCACTCTTTTCCGAACTTTTGACGGGTTCGGAAACCAAACGTCCGTCACAGACGCCCGCGGCGTTGTCACAACGAATCAATTTGACGCCTTGGGTCAAGTATTGCAACGGCAGGTGTATGACGCGAACGAGACGTTGCTGAAAACTGAAAAATTTGCCTATGAACCGGGTGGCTTGATCACAGTCACCACAAACGCTTTGGGAGGAACCAATCAAACACTTTACACGCAGACCGGAAAGCCCTATCGAAGTGTTGGCCCCGACGGAGCGACCAATGGCATGACCTATTATCTTGATGGTCGTCCGAAACGCGAATATCTGGCCAACGGAAGTTTTTGGCAGAGCATCTATGACGACGTGAACCTGCTAACCACTCGCGTATTCTACAACGCCGGTGGAACCCCGCTTGAGACAAACATCACTGGCTTAGACCGCCGTGGAAATCAAATCCTCCAAGTTGATGGGCTTGGAAATTCTTTTACCAACATTTTCGATGGACTAAACCGACTCAAGCTCACTGGCGGCCCCATGACGGTAAACATCCAGACCAATTTGCCGGGCGGCCTTGGAGGCGGAGGCAATTCAACCAACATTTATCAGCAGACTTCGACCAATTATTATGACGCTGCCGGGCTGGCGACGACGAATTTCGACGCCCTTGGCAACAGCACGATCACCTATCTTGATGTTCTTGGCCGCGTCATTGATAAGGAAATTCATGACCCCGCGAACAATCTGGTGCGAATCACTACTACGGCGTATTCCGCAGACCACCAAAGCCAAACGGTCACGCAAGGCACAGGCGCATCCGCCATTGTCCAGACGATTTACACGGATAATGCTGGAAAGCCGGTGCTGGCAATTTCATATCCATCTTCCGGAGTGAAGGAGTTTGTCTTGGACAAATACGACCAAGCCGAGAACCTCACTTCCGAAACGCACAACTCGGTGTCCAGCGGCGCAGTGACAACTTGGACAACTACGAGTCTTGTAAATGACGGACTGAATCGGGTCATTTCAAAGACAGACCGTGATGGAGCGGTGACCACGTACGGCTTCGACGCAGCCAGTCACCCCACAAACCGGACGATGCCGGGCGGGCTTGTCTGGCAAGCTACATACAATTCAGCGCAGCAGAAATTGTATGATTGCAATATTGGTTCTGGTGGTTCGGTCACTCGTAGCAATAGTTACACTTACTCGACGACAACGGGCCTGTTGCAAACTGCCGCCGATGGGCGCGGCGTGACTTGCACCCACTATTATGATGCGTTCTTGCGCCCTGCTTCCAATGTCTATTCAGGGCCGTTGCCCGAACACAACATGACGACATCGTGGAGTTATGATCCGCGCAGTCTGGTCACGAGTATCACCGAAGGTTTTGCCTCGCCGGGCACTGGCCCAAGTGTTTCCGTGACCCGTCAATTCGATGGTTATTCTGAACTTGTCAACGATACCATAACGGGCGGCGCTTCTTCCGCGGCCAGCCAAGGCTGGGATGCGGCAGGGCGCAGAACTGGACTTGGCATTGCGGGTGGCGGATTCGGCTTTGGATACCAAGCCGATGGATTGCTGGCTTCGATAACGGGCGGCGGGAGTTACACGTATAGCACGAGCGGCCTGCTTCTCTCGCGGACGTATTCTCCGCGCGTAACGACGATCTCCCAACGCGACGGCGACGGCAGGCCGTTGGCAGTCAATACGACGGTAAACGGAACCACCGTCTTGAGTGAAACCGCCACGTACTTGGGTGACGGGCTGATGGCGACCCACTCGCTTGTGCGGTCTGATTTTACGGACAATCGCAGTTACAGCTATGCGAATCTCAGCCGCCGATTGACTCAGGAAACAGTCGGCTTGAGCGCCAGTTCCAATTGGACGACCGCCTTCGTCTATGATTCCGGCATTCCCAGCGGTCCCGGCGTGCTGACAAGCATGGGGCAGGCGGTTGGAACGAACGTTCATTGGAATGGTGGTGTTGATGGATTTTCGCGCGTCAGCGTCGGAACCAACTCCGTCGCCCAACGGCAGGCTTACGGTTTCCTCAACGGAACGGCGACGATGACCGCCCTGCTGGACGGCAACCAAATGCCCGTAACGACTGTCGGCACGAACGATAATTATGAGTGGCGGGCGCAATTGCAACTGACGCCGGGGGCGCACCAGCTAATTGTCAATGCCCTCAACTGGAGCGGTTATTACACGGCTTCGGCGACAAATATCTTCACCAACAACGCCGCTGATCGCGCTTTGGACAGCTACGCGGGAAACGGCGAAATCACGAACAGGGTTTGGCTGACATCCGGTGGACTGACCAACGCAACCGAATCGTTGTCCTTCGATGCGCGAGATCGTTTGCACACCGTCACCTATCTTGACAGCAACACCAACGGTTACAGTTGGAGCGCGATTTACGACGGCCTTGGGCGGCGCATGTCAACGACGACCACGTTTATCACAAACGGCGTTGTTCAAACGAATTTCACCAGGACAATCGGTCAGTATTTCGACCCGCAGGTGCAGTTTCTCGAAGTGGCCGAGACCGACGGCGGCGTGACAACACTGAAGTTCTACGGCCCTAATGTAAATGGAGTCTATGGCGGAATGCAGGGCGTTGGCGGCTTGGAAGCGGTGGTCAATGGGCCTCGCGCAGCCAGCCCCGTGATCAACGACATACGTGGCAACGCGCTCGCTACTTACAGCCTCACACAGGGAAGTGTGACGTGGTTTTCCAGTCGCGTGACGGCGTACGGCGCTGTGCCGGGGTACGCGCCGCTGCCGCTTGGCGACGGAGCAAAAATTGTCGCGGCAAGCGCGTGGCGCGGCAAATGGGCTGACATTACGGGCCTTGTATGGCTCGGTGGGCGCTACTATGACCCGACTGCGGGCCGATGGCTTTCATTCGACCCATCGTGGAATGAGAGCGATCCCAATGGTTTTACTTTTTGTGGGGGAGAGCCTGTTAATGGTTTTGACCCGGATGGACGATTTGTTGCTGGCGCTACAACGGGTGCTTTAAACATCGCTTCTGGCACGCTTCAATTGGGCATCAATACCGTCGGCGCTTCTGCCTATGGGCTGACCTCCATTGTCAGTCAAAACGCTGCCAACACTCTGTTCGGCCCTGAGCAGCAGGGATTCAATAACACAGTCAATGGCGTCGGCAATCTGGTGACGACTGTCGCGAACACCGCAGGCTACGCCGTCACCAGCACATTTGACCCCAATACCGCATATCAGGCTTATGGCTCGTCTGTGCAACAGTTCGGAAACATCGTCAACGGTTTGACGGGTGGTTCGGGACAATCCACCGCTTATCAGGCCGGATATACTGCATCACAAATCGGAGCTGTTTTGCTTGGGGGTGAACTAGGTGAATTGGGCGAGGGAGGAGAGGTTGCTAACACGACGGAAGATTTGTCAACAGCGGCGCAACGTGCTACGCAAACGGTCGGCCCCGGTAGTGGTCCTGTATATGGCACTTATGTGCATAGCGCGTTCCAATCGGAAGTAGATGCGTTGGGCAATGCCAATCTAGCAACCGAACAATCGTATTTGAACGGCAATCTGGTGCCACGCGGCACACCCGGCTCGGTTCGCGTGGATGTTGTGGAGGGGCCGCTCAACGCGCCAACAGCGATTTACGATCTTAAAACAGGCAGCGCTCAGTTGACTCCCGCCCGAATCCAGCAAATCCAAGCAAATATTCCCGGTGGCAATAACGTGCCGGTAATTCAAATAAGACCATGACAACGAAAGATCTCTCAAAAATGGAAAGGAACCTGTTATCACATTTGCCAGGTTTCGCTACTAGCGGTCGCTTAATGTTCATAGTGCCGGTAAAACACATACTGCGGGGGATCAGTTTTGAGGGTTCAGACTTTGATAAGAAGTCCTTCTATGTCAACATGTTCGTGTTGCCATTATGTGTTCCCACAACGCATCTTTACTTTAATTTTGGAAGCCGTGTCCGACATGCAGGAGGCGGAGACCGTTGGAACACAGAAATGCCAAACTTAATCAACGATCTCGCCGCTGCGCTGAAACGCGAGGCATTGCCGTTCTTGTGCCCTATTGAATCACTCAACGACTTTGTGAACCTGGCCAAGTCTTACTCGTTCACAAACCCCCATACACCACAAGCGATTGCTTACGCCTCGGCCCGCCTTGGTGATTTTCAAAATGCCCGAATTGACCTTGGCCAGCTATTGCAACAACTCGATTTACAGATTCCGTGGCAGCAAGTCATCAAAGAGAGAGCTGAAATATTGATAGCTGAACTTCGGGGCAACCCGTCAGCCGCTCAGCAACGACTTGAAACTTGGGAAGCCGAAACAATCAAGAATCTTGGGTTGGACACATTCGTATGAGAAGAATCCTAAAGTCAGTACCATGAAAGACTATCTGAAACTATGGCCTGAAGAACTGTTAAAGCTTGGGTCTTTAACTTTGAAATCCAGAATAACGGCAACGGGGGAGCGCAATCAACATCTTGGGCCGCGATGGGAGTTTGCCAAAGTCCAAGTCAGCGTCGAACCGGCAGCAAAGTTTGAAGTGTTCGACAATGCTGTTGCTGATGAAGAAGCAAGGCAAAAGGGTTATCTTGACTGGACGGTTTTCGGCTTGCTAGATGTTTTGATGGTTACAGAATCTGCGCCGTTAAGGAATGTCCACATTATTTTGGATAAAGTCGAGCATCACGCAGTTGATTCTACTCTGATGGCATTCCGCCACGCTGGACGAGACGCAGGACGAAAGATCATGGAGTCGGTGCGACAATCCTTATTCACATGAGGATTACTGTCTATATTTCACATCTCTACTTACGTAATGGCGTGGTTTACATCCCGACTGTAGCTCGGACTGAAGCGGGTTACTTCATGGATATTGATCCTGTTGAGGTGGTTTCCGCCGCTGATGGTGATGCCTTACGGCACGCGATCAAAGAAGCTATAAACAAGAGAAATCCCACTGTTCCAACGCCAACGCGTGCCGCCTTTCCTAAGCCTGTTGTGCTGAAATATGCAAAAGTAAAATCTTGGTCCGCCTTTGAGAAAGGAACATTACCCTGGACAATAGAGGAGAAAGACGGAAGATATAACATCAAGCCAGGTCGAAAGCGCCCAGATCGGGGCTGGGAAGATGACCCCGAAAGAGTTGAGTCCTTGCCTCCCGGCATAACGCTGGAAGCAGTCGCTGATCGAGTTGCATATTTGATGGTGTTGACTGCACAGAATAAGCGCCCAAGCTCGCTATGAAACGAATAATTGTCGCGCTATTGATGACACACGCCATGCTCAGCGCATGTGTGGCTGCTTTTGGTCAAGACTTCGCTGCTGCCCTTTCCCAAGACCTTGTCGGAATGGCTAAGAACGCGCCAAGTTTATCTGCGGTCTTACGGCAGTTTTGTGGGAGCATATCAAACTTCTCAGCAAATGCTGATTGCGAGATTTCGATTGCTGGGCAAACGCCCTGGGTGATGCCACTAAAACTGGCTTTTTGGAATGGTCGTCTCCGTCAGGAAATAGATATTGGCGCCATGCCAAATATCCCGATAGCGACCAGAGAAGCCGCAAAGAAAATGAACTGCAACCGCGAGATATTCATCGTTCGATTGGACAAGAAAATGATATATGATCTCTTTCCTGACTTCGAGGCGTACATCGAAATTCCGGTTTCTGAGGATTCAATTCAGAAAATCGAAGACATCGTTAAAAAAAGCACATTTGACAAAACCCCGCTTGGGGAGGAAGTGTTGGACGGCTATTCCTGCGTTAAAACCAAACTGGCGTCACAACAATTCACGTCCGACCAGGCTACTGTGTGGTACGCAAAATATTTGAAGGACTTTCCGATAAGGGTGGAAATGCCTTCTCTGAATATCCACTTTAAGAACGTTGATTTGACCACATTCAATCCCCGATTATTTGAGGTTCCGACCAACTATGTTCGCCAACCTGATTCACAAGCAGTCATAAAAATTGCAGTCGAACGTTTTCAAAAGACAAACGATCAAGGCTCAAAACAGGGGCAACAGGTGCCTGCCGTCAATTTTGACCCGGCGTTGCCTCACGGCTGGACGGCGATTCAACAGAACCAAACGAATGGCACCAATGGATACGCGGAAAGGGTTGCAAAAGTAGCGAGTTTGGACGGCAAGACACAAATTTACATTCAGTTTAGTACCCCGTCTGCGTTGGAACAGGTGCCCGCATCGTTCACCAATGCCGCACAGGCGTGGAAAGAAAGCTCATCAATCCTGGCAAAAAAAGCGGGATTTGAGATTACAGATGAAAAATTCCGTGTTCTGCCGCGAGACATCAGGATGCAGGCCACCTTATCGTTCAAGATCACGAAAGGCCAGGCAACATTGTACGCTTTCAACAGATTTTGGATGGACGAAGGCATGGCTGTTAAAGTCGCGGTGATTTCCGCACAGGACATTCGTGATGATAACAGTGTCGTTCAAATTCTGGATTCCATCAAAGCACGCCGATAACCAGTACAAGAAAGCACCTTCTGGCAAGCCAGTAGAATAATCACGGTCTATCATTTGCACGACCACGAGCGATATATCGTGGAAGTACAGCGAGCGACCTTGACGACTTGGAAGTGGGGTGCTGCGCTTCACAGGCTGACGGTCGGCCCTTTCCCCCTCTCGACCACGCCTACTTCAAGGATTCGACGCTCGTAGGCTTCCTCGCGTCAAAACAACCAAGCAATTTTGGGCTCTCTTGTTGACGCGATTCTATGATTGGCAACCCGGCGCTGGCCCCAGCGATTATTAGCAAATGTCGGCATAGATCACAATTGCCTACCGGGAAATCAGCCGATAAAACATGCTGGGCGCAGAATTCGGCAAGATCACCTGATTCCGGAGGCCAACGGCCGTTGGAGTGGTTACCACGTCCGCCCAATTGGTTGTGTCCAGAACCGAGCTCTGCTGCAGGACGAAGTTCATTGATGGGATAATCCACGAAAACACGAAGTTATCGCCAGAGGATACGATGCTCAGAGACGGGTTTGGTGTGGTTTGGCAGGTGTATATCTGACCGAAATCAACCACTGCCACCAACTTGCATCCATCTGCTGACGAGGCAACGGAGGTCCACGTTTGGCTGGTTTGTGTGGCGGCGGTCCAGGCTGCTCCCGAGTCGGTCGAGACGTCGATCTGACCGGGATCGCCCAACGCGATGAATTTGGTTCCATCCGCCGAGGAGGCAACAGAAACGCGCTGTGCAAGAGGGGCGCTGGTCTGAATCCAATTACACCCCGAATCACTCGAATAGTAAATCGGACCCTCAGTATAACAGGTGACCGCCACCAACTCGGTGCCGTCGGCTGACGAGGCGATGGAATACCAGTTCTGATCGGGCGCACCGCTGATACACCAAGTTGTTCCGGAGTCTGCCGAGGTGTAGATCCAAGGCAGACCGATGGCGGCCAACTTGCAGCCGTCTGCTGAGGATGCGACGGACCACCAATTCTGTTGGGAGGCGCAGGTTAAATTCCAAGTCATTCCGGCATTTGTTGAGGTGTATATCGGGCCGGCCACTGAAGCCCCACCAACTACTGCCACGAGTTTTTGCCCATCGGCGGAGGGTGCCACGGAAGTCCAGTCATTGCTGGGTGCGCTCGTTGAGATCCAAGTCGCGCCTGAATCAGCAGAAGCATAAATTGAGCCGCCATGCGCTACGGCCACCAAGTTGCCCCCATCCGCCGATGACGCGACAGACCACCAATTTGCGTCGGGCGAACTGGTGGGGATCCATGTTGCTCCGGAATTGGTAGAAACGTAAAGCGGGCCGACATAGGAAGCGGCCACCAGTTTGGTTCCATCGGCGGAGGAAGCAACCGAAGACCAGTAATTATCCGGGGCACTGGTCGGTGTCCAAGACTGCGCCTGCGCCGGGGCCAAAAGGGCCAACAGGCCCTCTAAACCGACTACAGCTAACATCAGGAACGTTTTGCGCATAAACTCGCACACGGGTTTTCCAACCATCCCCCGTGGCTAAAAAACTAGGTCACAGCCAAAAGCCTAAGGATGATCTTGGGGCTGATTCCGGGATTTGGCGAACTTAATCGGGTTCCCTCCCAACATTTTCACCGTGGCAGGAAAGGGACGCCTGTCACCAAGGGACGAGATGACACCAGCCATACTCAAGCCCACGACAGGCGTGCAAAATGCACAAATATCCGCCTGCCGGGCTTGTGGTATTATGCAACGTGCGTAATATGGGAAACCCATTCGAGTATGGCAGTGTGGTGAGCGGCGAGGCGTTCTGCAACCGGGAAAAGGAGACGGGCGACCTGGTGCGGGCGATGGAGAACGGTGAGAGGCTGTTCGTGTTCTCGGAGCGACGCTACGGTAAGACCTCGTTGGTGCGCGACGCCTTGGGCAAATGCAGTGCCAAGCTCAGGAAAGTACGATGCACACGATACGCTTTCAATTTAGAGGAGGTTTTTGGCAATTACGGCCAGTGAGGGCCAAAAGAGCGCAGTTCGCGGCCGTTTTTGCGTATGCGAAATGGTTTAAATGGCAAAAATTATGCTTTCAGTCTCAAAGATGGGGGAATTGGGATCAAGCAACGCCGCCGACGGGTAGTTGGAAAAATGGTACGCCATCTGCTGCTTCGAAGATGTGAACATGACAAGCAACTACACCAGAGCGTCCTCCCCGGCAGAGCAGGCCCGCCCAGAGCCGTGCCTATGAGTTATGCCCCGACGAAAAACAAAGATTCTAAGCCACGGTTACCTCCAATATCGCTCCGACGATCTGACGAAGCGGATGCGCTCATTCCGGGGACCGGCCCCTCCGGAATTGCAGCCCGCCCTCTCGCTGCTGATGACGTGCCATGATGCACCCGAAATATTCCTGGACTCGTCCCTTGGCGCCCAGAATCTCAGGTTGGAACTCGCCAGGCTGATTTTGAACTACCCGGAGTTTGCGATCAAGGGACTGGGCTTGGTCTTTGAAAACCCCCGAATCCCAAAGAGCGCCAGCGCAGTGATCCGGGAGTTCCTAATGACCCATGACACCATCGACCTCCCGGATGAAGGGAAGCGGATCTCCATTGTGGGCGCGACTGATGACGAGATCGCAAGGGCCGTCCAAAACGAATGTAAGAGGCGGAATATCAGCGTTGGTGACGTGTCAAAAAGTATGGTGAAGCAGGAGCGTCATAGATTAGAGCGTAAATACGGCTCCAAGGTCGCCGAATATGTGGATTTCTTCGTCAATTTGACACGAGGGACTGAGGTGCTGTACCCAAAGGGGCAACGGAAGAAAGCGCGCCAGGAACAGCGGAAGCTCTCGACCGATAGTTTCTACAAACCCGAGAAACTTGCTGATACCCCGGCTCGAAAGAAGCCGGCCAGCTCCAACTGTAATTCGGCGTCTGGATGAGAACTTCTTCCGCGTCCGATTTGACCGGCTCACCCCGGGCGAGAAACGGTCTTTGCGATCGATGGCGAGTCTCGGCCCAGGCCCGGCACGAAGCGGTGATATTGCAGACACGCCAGGCTTGACTGCTAAAAGTCTCGGCCCAGCGCGATCAAAGCTCATCAAAAAAGGGATGATCTACAGCCGGCCTATGGCGATCTGGCGTTCACTGTGCCTGTTCGATGAGTTTATGCTCGCTGCCATGCCAACTTGGTGAATGGTAATTGTCGAAGGCCTATAGGCTGGAAGGGAAGCGGCGTCGCCCGGGAACAAAAATAGAGGCCTAATGGCCGATGATTTCTTCGCTTCGACCATGGTAGATGCGCCAAGCTTGCCTGCATGGCTGTCTTGTGGTCAGATGCGGCGTTGAACCCCCGCGGTTTCTGCGAGCCAGTTAGCGTGCCCAGCCTCGATCCCCAACCAATATAATTGACTCAAAGGAAACAAATCGCGCCCCCATTTTGTTACCTAAAACCGATTGTCTCATTTTCCCGTTGCCGTAACGTGCCTATCGTGAAGAACGAAAAGCTTGATAGTTATAGCGCCTTGTCGCCCAGCCGGGCAGTGGGGCGTGTCGCGTCTTCAAGGAGGTACCTATGTCAACAATCGAACAATGGCCCGCTCGGCTCACGGCCGAACAGGTGGCCCAAAGACTGGGATGCACGGTGGAGGGGGTGTATGTTCTCACCCGACGTCGCCTCCTCCGGCCGCTGGGCAGGCCGCCCCCGAACGGAACAAAATACTACGCCAACAAGTACGTGGAACGCCTGGCCAACGACGAATCCTGGCTCTCGCGGATGTCGGACGCGCTCGTCCAGTATAAGTGGGAAAAGAACCACCAGGGCGGCATCAAGGGCCGCAGCCCCGCGACCCGGGCCGGTTCGAAATGACAGGGGCATGAGGATAAGACACTCTCATCCTACTCCAATGACGATGTTGGTTGACACGGCCCTTGCGCCGGTGTCCGCGAGCGGGCTGCAGCGCGACACGGGCGAATGGCCGCCGTCCCGTCATGCTTGCGGAACGGATGGAGCACGCGCAAGTGATTGGTGCTCATTGTGTTGCGATGGACATTTGGTTTATGGACGTAGGCTTGATTTTCCCATGGAACCTTTTTTCAACGAGGTGTTTGCGGAACTTTTCACGTTGCGCGACACCGGCGGATACAGTGCGGTTTCGGAGTCGTTTTCCGGGAACAGACGGACTCGCGGCGTAGCTATCTCCTTATGAAGATGACATTAGACAATCAAATGCAACCAGGACTTTTATGAGAAATCCAGAAAACATCAAATTATTGCCCAAAGGCAATTTCTACTCCGCCGTCATTGCGATTGGCAACGATCTGCACGGCTGCACCAGCTCTGAGCATTCGGAGAACTGGAAAACCAAAAAGGAAGCCCGGGATGCTGCCATAAAGCTGCGGGACAGTCTGCAGGCGCAATTTGACGCCGCCCATCCTGAAATCCATCCTGCTCAACTCCCATCGGAGCAGCAGCCTGCTCAGGAAGGGCAACCGCTCAAAGCCGCCCATGGCAGGAAATCGCTCGAAACCTTGGCGCATCGCGAGCTGGCCAAATACTGCAAGAGGCAGAGGCTCCGCGCCGCCGACATTCATTACTCGGCCCTGGCGTGGCTGTGGAGCGCCCTGGGCCCGGAGGTGACAAAACTGCCGCCCAGCGAACAAAAGGTGGAGTCATTTGCTCAGGCCCGTGAAAAATTCATCAGTTCCGACCTGGGCGATCGAACGGTGGAACTTTACACGAAGATGATCCGCGGGGTTCTCAAGCGGCTCATTCCACACGGGCTGAACCCGCTGTGCATTGCCGAACTCGAACGCTTGCCCAAGAGAGGCACTCCTGACCAAAGCGGCGACGCCTTCTTGCAATCTCATCTCAAAACCATGTTGAATCGCCTGGGAGGCAACTCTGAGCCGGTTTCGGAGACCCAGTCAATATTGTTCTGGATCGGGGCCTCGGGCGGGCCGCAAATTGTCGATACCGTCTTTCTCCCCTTTGCCGCCATCAACTGGGACACGGGCATGATCACATACTACCGTGTTAAAACCAATGAGATGATTCAGTTTGGCGCCCTGCCTCCTTTGTTGGCGCTGCTCAAGAAGCGCCGCGCGCTCTTGGGAGAAAAGGCGGTCTATGTCTTGCCGGAGTTGGTCTATGGCGCGAAAGAGCGCCGCAATCCCGATCACAACCGCGTTTCCTGGACGAAGGTGCCAAAAAAATCAGCTGATCAGGCGGCTTGGCGGGGAACGAAGGAGATGAACGCCTTTTTGGAGGCGTGCGGCGTTAAGACCAAGGGCCTCAGCCACAAGTCGTTCCGGAAGCACAACATTTCTTTTTGGGCCAGCATTGGCATCAAATTGAAAACGCGGATGAGGATGGCCGGGCATAGCCGCGAATCAAACCACCAACGCTACGACACAGCTTCTGAGTTCGAGATACTTCGGGCCAGGGAGATTACCTGGAAATACTACGAGGCCCTGGCGGAGGGGCGCGAATTCTTCATTCCCACGACTCCGTATGACATCCATGAGTCGTTAATGGATCACTGGAAGCAATTTCCCCAAATCATGCGCGATGCGGTTCACTCGGAGCTGAACGGGTCGTTTGAACCCCTTTATCCGCTCATCCGCGATGGTTTTGCGGAACAACGCGTCCACGCTGAAAAGCAGACTGCGCTTCTTCAGGCTGAAAATGCCAAGCTCCGCCAGCTGCTGGTGGAGCAGACAGAGGAATTGCGCGCCATCAAGGGCGCCTGCTTGAAAATCTCGGCTCGTCTCGGGCTTGACGGCATGGATTGCCGGAACGCCGCCTGATGCCAACATCAATCGTCATCGCCGGCAAAATCCCGGCGGCGCCGTCTGTCAGCCAGTTTTCTGATGGCAAACTCTTCGCCTATATTCCGTAGTTTTGCCTGGTCCCTCACGGACAACTGCCGGATGGGCGTGCCGAAAAGAATGTAGGCGGGGTCAATATCCATGTCTTCTTCCATTTTGGCGTAATCGGCGCCAAATGAATCCCAGGTGCCTTCACCCCAATAATGCAGCATTGCCATCACGTCGGCTCTGTTCGCATCCGTGAAATTGGCCTCAATGGGAAACCAGGCGTCCCCCGGGATGCCAGCACTTTTGAGGAAACTCTGGTGCTGCTCCATGAATTGGTCTCCCTCGGCCCCGGTTTTGTCACGCTCCTGGCTCCAGCGCACGGCCTCCTCCAGGTATTTCCCGGCCCTCTCCATCGCCGCCAGCATGGTGACAGTCGTGATTCTTTGGACCTTGCCGCCCTGTGTCCGGATCGTTGCTTCTTTCCCGGTTTTTAGTCTGCCCATGCCGTCATTATAGCACCGACCCGGTTTGGTACAAGGGAAAAACTTGCGGGGACGATTCACCCGTGTGCGTCGCTATCGTCTTTGGAACTTGAAAGGGATTTTATGAACTACACAACTGATCCAATGTCGGTGGCGGCGCCCACGCCGGCAAAACCCGAATTCATGAGGCTGCCAAAGGCGGGAGAGCGCGACCCCGTCTTTGCTCTCTCCAGGACCGTTCTTAATGAGCTGATCCTGCCCTGCCCGCGCAATGGAGGGCGGCCTCCCGTGCGCAGCGTGGTCCTGCGCAAGAGGCGTGCCAGGACGGGCATTCGCTTGATCGATCTGGAGTCGCTGCGCGCCCACCTGGACAAGCATGTGGAGCCGACTTTTGCCTCGCTACTTGCGACCCCGCCGTCCCCTCCCTCTTGAAGCCTGCCGGCGTATTTCCTGCGTGTTTGCAATCGACGTTGACCGCCGGATTGCCATGTTCACACACTGTCTCCGTGATGAACCTGTGGAGCCATGCGGAGCTTGTCAGGCTGGCGCTCAGGTGCAGGTGCCAGTCCAAGGTCGATGGCAATTTGCCGGGCTAAGCGCCTCACGGCGCAAACGTGCTTGCGTGTGGTCACGCATGGGATGCGCCCGTCCGGCGACCGCTCCCAAGAGTCGATGGTCGGCAGCAGGCGGGCTGGGGCGCGCTGACGCAACCGGGTGAATAGCTGAGCGATCAAATCTTGATACTCGACCTGGGCGGCTTCCTTCGCCGCCACGATGTCCTGAATCAGGTCCAGGGAGCAGTGCCCGTTTCTGTGGTGGGTCCGCGCCCAGCCCTCCGCTATCGAGTTTATCACGCCCCGGATGTAATTTCGGAACGTGTCCTTCGTCTTGACGTCTTCGTGTCCTGGGTTGCGCCCTCCTTGCCCGGCGATGCCCTTGAGAACCACATACAGGGCCTGTTGATACAGGTCCTCATCCCGATTGGCAGGCAGCCCAAAGTGGACCAATCGCCGTTGGGCAAAGGAGGTCAGCTGGACTCGTTCGTCGGCTGTAAGCGACCGGAGGAAACCCTCGCAACGGGCATGGATTAGTGGTGAATGAGGGGCCAAACATCAATGTGTTTGGCCTTATTTCCGTCCCGCGGCAGGGGTTGGACATCTGCCAGGCAGCGCCTTTGTCCCGCCGGGGTGAGGCAGGCGCCCGGGCCTTTGCATAGCTGCTCGAATTCTCGGCGGAGGAGGTGGTTTACTCCGCAGGGACCCGGCAACATCCATTGCCCCGCGATGCCTGATCGGGTTGGACGCAGTTCAAGAATTCCGGTGAAGAATACGCGCGCGCCAGGTTTGGGGCGCCAGCGGAAATTGGGGAGCCAGCCGATATCCAGCATTACTCTTCCCTCTTGGGCGATGCGGCGGGTGATTCGAAAGCCTTGGGCCTCCAGATCCCTGGCTAACAGGTCGGTGGGCGGATTAACCTGGTGCTCTGGAGGCAGTGGCTTGGCCTGACCCAAACTCTGGCAGAAGTTGACGATGTCCCGGGCGGTTACCGGCCGTTCCGCAGGCAGCAGGCGGTCCAGCTCAACCAAGGCGGCGAAAATGTGGCGGTTGGCCCTTCCTCGTTCGTATAACGCCGCAATGAAAGCCGACACTGGGTAGAATGTGCCGACTGCGGTTCTCCGCGTGTAGCTCGGCTGGTAATCAAAATTCTCGATCGCGTCCTCTTCGTGAATCACCACGTCTTCGAAGCCGAAGGCGTAGGGCGCGTGATCGCGGAGGTTACGGTAGAGACGGGCGCTATGCTGGGGTGCGCCCCACCGCATCTGGATGCCCAGGTCGAGGAGCTTTGGGTTGGGGTGGCTCTGGCGTTTTACATGGGCGAAGGAGGGGCCAAGTTCAGTTGGGGCGGCTTGCATGTTCAGGCGTAGTCACAGGTATAATGTCGAACTGTCGATTCGTTTGGCGCGAATTTGGCTTGACAGAGCATTTTGGCCGTTTCCCTCGTATTGCATGAACGCATCCTCCTTCTTTTGCAAGTGTTGAAGGCTGAAGCCGACATTTATCTCTACGGCCAAAGACCCGCGAGTTACGAAGATTTGTTTTATGTGGTCTGGCAAATCTATGGAATGCGGCCACGAACTTTCGGACGATCAAAAGGGACGGGGTAATTTTTCATGACTGGCCCGGCGGCGGGATGCAGTGGAGCACCCCCTGCCAGCGTTCGTTGAAGGCCGATTCTTCGGCCCCACTGTGAACGCTCGGCGCTCCCTTCGCTACTTCGACGATTACGGGCGGCGTTTGTCGCCCGGCTTCGCCGCTTTTCCATGCGTTCATCAATTGCCGGTCTTGCTGATCCATCTGGCGCGCTCGTACTTCCTTGTAAAGACGGCTGTACGTCCACCGTTGGAACACGGCGGCGATGCAAATGTAAAGGCCGACTGGCCGCACAGTTTGGTACGGAAACAAACCGACCCCGAACAGGAACTGCTGGATGAGTAAATGACGGGTTTGTCGGGTCTATGTCGGGTTTGTTGGGTGCTGCGTTCTGCCAATCGCGCCAGATTCGCGCCAATTGCGCCACAATCGGCTCATTTTCGGCTCACGTTCCGGCTCATTTATGCGGATCGCCTTGATTTTGTTGAAGTTAATCGGCTCATTTTCGGCTCACGTTCTGGCTCATGACCTGAGCCGAAAGAACATAACTAACGCTCCGCCCTCGTCCTCTCGGTTCGAGAATTTTCTTGGCCACCAGTTCAGCCAAGTCGCGCTTCGCTGTCGCTGTCGCCGCCGCAGTCAGCGTTGCATAGTCTCTCCGGGTAATTTTTCCGTTTTGAATGGCAGCGTGGATACCCTTTATCTGACGCGCGTTCAGTTGAAGGCCCGCCAATTTTTCCTCTACGGGTACGGGTTTCCTAAACACTATCCGAAAGGAAGCTAGTCGCGATTCAAACTCCGGCTCCGGCACCCCGGCCTCCCGACAATCGGTAATCATCCGGCCCGTGCCGGTCCCAAACTGCTCAATATACTTGATGAGGAAAAACGCGCGCGCGATCAGTTTATTGCGCGGCTTCGACTCGTGGGATTTTCTCAGGTCATCCACCGTCAGTTCTGGAGGCAGGCTGCCGGGATTCCAAATCTCGAGCCGATCGTCAAAAATCTTGACCACCACATTTCCGCTATCGGCGTAGTCACGATGGCAGACTGCATTGATGATTCCCTCGCGCACGGCGTCCAGCGGGTATTCCCACCGTTCGTTGCGTTCCAGTCGTCCTTCGATTTTCACGGCCATCCTGATGTTACGTCCAACAAATGCCATCGCCTCCTCCACCTGAGTGATAATGTCGCCTTCGAGCACTTTCATATCGAGGAATTCGACCTCTGAATTTCCTTTAAACCGAGCGCACCGCAGGCATCCCTGCACCAGGAAATGTTGCGGCCTCCGGCCAAAAAGCAGCAAGGCGGCCACTGTCAACTGCCCATTGCGCATTAGGTCCAACTGATTGAGCGCCTGTTGCACTGGCGTCTGCGGGTCAATTTGCCACTGCCGTTCCGCTATCGCGCGGCTGAGAAATTTGCGAACTGTCTCCGGGTCAATGTCGTTGAGTGTCGCGTCGGGTTTTACGGTCTCATCCCATGTCAGCCCTCTCGACACAAGATACAGTTCGGCAACTTCACTGGCCGATAACACCTGATTGGTGCGTCCCGACCGGCGATACGGTCGGCCGAATGCGGTAACGGGCTTGGTTTGGTGTTCTTGCACGGCAACTATAATGACGGCCAGCCCCTGCGCTTGCTCAACGGTAATGGCCGGGACAATCCGGGGCACGGTATTCTGCGCGATTCTGTTGGCCAAGTCTTCCAAAGTGCCTTTGCCGATCTGGACGCCGGTGATGCGCCCATCGTCTGCCACTCCTACAAAAACCTTCCCGCCCTGTGCCGTGACAAAGGCGGCACAAGTTTCCACAATGTCGCGCCACAGGCTCAACGACTCTTTCCGTTCAACCGTTTGTCCTTCTTCGGGAATCATTATGTTCGCCTTTTCTCTCAGATTGGCCGCTGTTTCCCAATGGTGTGGTCAAAGGGTATGAATTGCAAGTGAACGCGCTCCTTTTGCAACCCTTGCAGGCGAAAGGTTTTCCGAATGGACTCCTGCGCCCCGAATGGGCTGAAATTTTTTTGCTTCGGTCTGGCCTTGCGGCGCGGAAGTGGAGCGGAGGATGGAACAGTGCGTTAGGGGTTGAATCCGCAGTGGAACGCCGCGACGCAAAGCTGGCTGTTTAGTTTTCAACCCAATCTGACCCTGGCCACGCTTGATCTCCCGCAATCCCCAGTTCGGCCAGGGCCAGGGTCAAAACGCTGGGACAGGTTTTGACCGATCATCTGGCGCTTGGTGTGGTGCAGTTGAAACCATCCACGAAACCTGTTATATCAGGAACGGATCAGAAACCTTAGCCTGCGAACAAATTTCATTAACTTACTTCCGAACAGGCTCTTTACTCCAGTCGACACTCATCTCCTCACGAATGAAGCTGGCAAATGGCAGGATATCCTGCGCTACCGATGCCGCATCGAGGGCATCGAGATACGCTTTTCGCCGCGTCGTGCGCACAATTGTCCAAGGATAGCCGCCGGATGCCATCATCACGTTCATCAGAAACCGAGCCATTCGGCCATTCCCATCTGTGTACGGGTGTATAAATCCAAAGAGCCAATGTCCCAAAACCGCGCGAACAATGGGCTCGGACTCGTTCTCCAAAGTGTCAAACAGGGCATCCATAGAGTCATTGACCGCCTCGTGAGGGGGAGGCACATGACGCGACGCTCGTATATACACGGGACCATTTCTATGGCCTGCCAGGAGATGGGACTCCAGAATTCCAGCACGGACGGATTCGCTGAACAATGCCCGATACCACGGCTGGTAATCTTTTCGAACCACCTGGCCGGCATTCTCGCCGTTTAGCACACGCCCCACGCTTTTCTTCACCGCGCGAAATGCAACCAAATAACCCTTGGCCGCCATGGCAGCAATCTGTTGGAGGTCCTGGGGGTCGCCATCAGGATTCCATGCCCCTGTGCGAATCTTCTCGATCAATTCCGGCGTCACCTTATAGCCTTCGATGGAGAGGGAGTTATATGCATCATGTTCGTAAACCGCCTCGACATGATGCAGATATATTTCAGGTTTGGACACAGGCGTCGGCAGCAAATCTTTAAACGTTTCAAGCACCCCGGCCCGGGATGTTTTGAAAAGCGCCTCAATGCGGCCGGCGTAAGGAGATGCTAACCGAATGCTCTCAGAGAAAACCGGAGTTGGCTGAACGAATGGGTTCTTCGGCTGGCAGTCGATGTCCGCAGCCTGTGCCGCGCTGATGATTTGATCAGCCCTCCCCGTATCTCCAAGAAACTGATAGGCGCCCGCAAGTCTCCCGGCCAAGGCAGGAGAATTTATTTCAAGTATGATTCGCGCCAGAACGTCCACCGATTTAACCGCGCGTAACGCAATCTCAGCGTTCAGAGGCTGGTTTTCAAAAAAAACCGGAGGAATGCGACAGAGCGCCAGAGTAAGCGGCATGGCACGAACTCCCCGAACTGCCTCAACCGAAGCTGGTATGTTTTTTGCATCCTGATACACCAACAAAGATGTATGGTGGGGAAGACTGAGCTGCATAGTACCTCTCTTTGCCGTCATGGCGATGACTTGCTGTGGAACTACGTTTGCGCCAATATGCAAATCGAGAGATGAAGAGGCCGAAAGGCAATAATCAGCGCCAAATCGCGACCCAAGATACACGGAGAGGAAGTCCCAGAACGCCGCATACCAAGCTGTGCTGTTTCCCGGCTTATCGGATGGCCGGCCCAGCAAATACCAACCTTTAACGATCTCCTGTAGATACCCTCGATCCACCAGATATTCGCGGTCCGCACGAATAATCGAAGATGTCTGTAAAATCTGTCTGCGCGCAACCTTCGTTGCACGCTCCAACGCATCCGCCAGCTTCGTATGAGCTTTCCTCGGCATAAACTATGTTTTCCAGCATACGCCAACTATGTTTTCGCGTCAACGCCAACTATGTTTTTCTGCCGTTTACAGAATGGTTTGCTGGTCAAGTCTGCCTCCGCCGGGTGAATTTATCAACGCCGCCATAAACAAACAGAGATTCCGGCCACAACATCGCGATGCGAAGGTTGAGTCGATGCTGCCGTCGGTGTTCAAGCGCCACAGGCTGTTCCTGCGACTCGGATCCGCCGGACGCTGCGAAGTCTCCGTTCCAGGAAGACCGCCGCTTTTACCATGGCCTCTTGCCAGATTTCAATCTCGCGGATGTCCTTTGGCGTATACTTCGATCCGCCGTGATCGCCGATGCAGTCGACCGCCTTCATGAAACTCTCCGCGCTCCACTTGTCGGTGACGGAGCCGGATAGCAAGACCGGCGTACCCCGCCTGACTTCCAGGAGAACTCCGGGGACCTCGTCTTGAATGGCGTCGGCCAATCTTTCGATGGATTTCCGAATGTCCTCCAACTTGAAAAGGAGATCGTCAGGACGCTTTCGCTTCAATTGCGACTGTTTTTTTTGGCTTTTCATGACGTTTTGTTTGGCGGCGAAGTTGTCTTGACAGAGCTTTTTGGCCGTTTCCCTCGTATTCCATGGCCTCGTAATCCGTGCTGACACCTAATCGCCTTTTTCAAAAAGTAAATATCCCCGGAGCAAGCTCCGGGGCATTGACGTATGAGAAAACAGAAGTTGAACGAAGCAAGCTTCGCGGTATCCAACCGGGAAGGCCGGGCCTGATGAAATGAATTTTCAGCCTGCCATTCCACCAACTTTGGTCGGTTTTGTCCTTGGGGGCCGAGGGGTAATGCTCCCCTATGCCACCTTGGGCATCTGGTTGATGTCGATGATTTTGTTGGCGACCAATTCTTCCCACTCGTCGAGCGAGGGGATGGTCACGGCGGCATTCTTGGCGTAGGCGCGGTGGACGGCAGGCGACTGCTGGCCGAGGTTCTCCTGGGCGCACCGCTGGGGGTAATACGCCTTGCGCGCGCGTTCGGCCCAGCCGTAGCGATAGGAGTGGAGCGTGACGCCCTGGATGCCCAAGCCCTTGCAGCGTTGCTTGAACTCGGTGGCCCGGTCGCTCGACCGCACGGTGCAGAGGCGGGGGAACAGCGGCCCCTTGGATGGGCGCCCCTTGAGGACTGCCTCGATCTTCTTGCCGTACTTGATCATGGGGGGCTTGAGATTGGGATTCTCCTGCATCCGCTGGAGCATTTTCTTCCGGTTGAAGCAGATGAGCCGGTCGCTCCAATCGATGTCCTCGTCGGTCAGACTGGCGATGTCACCCTGAGACCCGCCCAGCAGCCAGCAAAGCTCGTAAAAGTCCCGGCGCTCCGGGTTGATTTCACGTTCGATGATGCGCTGGTGCTCGCGCTCTGTAATCCCCCGCTTGGGTTTGAATTTGACCTTCGGGAACTGCTTTTTCCTCAAGATCGGCCAGGGAAGCCAGCCCATATCCAGCGCGAAGTTCTGGATGCGTCGCAGATAGACGTTGGTGCTGACCGTGCCCTTTTTGAGCACCGCCAGCAGCAGATCCGGCGTGGTGCTCAACAGGGGCTTCTCCCGGA
>Ga0326728_10010359_pt1 | contig 21859 bp, 17 predicted proteins | sample MB3enrmetagenome_FD_207602 | JGI IMG/M metagenome (GOLD analysis project Ga0326728, IMG submission 207602) | Lab enriched peat soil microbial communities from McLean, Ithaca, NY, United States - MB31MN | ecosystem: Environmental > Terrestrial > Soil > Wetlands > Peat | place: USA: New York... | reverse complement strand
AGAGGGATTTGAACCCACGAACCCCTACGGGACCAGACCCTGAATCTGGCGCCTTTGGCCAAGCTTGGCAATCCCCGCGCGGCGGGGCCGAGCGAGGTCGGCCTTAAGATGCTTCCGAGGAGAAGCGCCCGCCGACCGGGCCCTTGGCCCTGCTCACTTCGGGGTCGCGGGCCGCGCCTTCTTCTCGGCCTCGAGCACGTCGAGGGCCTCCTTCACGGTCGCCTTCTCGTGGACGACCGCCCGGAGTCCCTTCAGCATCGCGACCGGGTGGTCCGACTGCCAGATGTTCCGGCCCATGTCGAGCCCGTGGGCCCCTGCCTGGATGGCGCCGTACGCGAGCTCGAGCGCCGCGCGGTCGCTGTCCAGCTTGGGGCCACCCGCGCAGACGACCGGGACCGGGCACCCATCGATGACCTTCTCGAAGTTGTCACAGTAGTAGGTCTTGACGATGCGGGCCCCGAGCTCGGCCGATACCCGGCACGCGAGCGCGAGGTAGCGCGCGTCGCGTTTCTCGAGTTCCTTTCCCACCGCCGTGATCGACATCACGGGGATCCCGCAGGCCTCGCCAGCGTCGATGAGCTGGGAGAGGTGGTGCAGGGATTCGTGCTCGTGGGGGGCTCCGACGAAGACGCTCAGCGCGACCGCGCAGACGTTCAGGCGGGCCGCGTCCTCCATCGAGGTGATGATCTCCTCATGGGAGAGGTCCTCCTTGAGGACCGTCACGGAGCCCGAGACCCGGAGGAGGATCGGCGTCGTCGCGGTCGGGTCGACGGCGTGGCGGAGGATTCCCCGGGTGACCCCGAGCGCGTCCGCGTACGGCAATAGCGGCGCGATGGTCGCCCGCGCGTTCTCGAGGCGGCGCGTCGGTCCCATGAAGTAGCCGTGGTCGACCGCGACCATCACCGCGTTTCCGCTCACCGGCGAGAACATCCGGTGCATTCGGTTCGCCATTCCCCATTCCATGGGTGTTCCTCGGTCCGTATGGGGAGACGGGCCCTCTTAGGCGTTGCTCAAGGAAGGGGAGCCGGCGTGCTCGCCTAGGTCGGAAGCTCGCTGTCGACCGTCCGCCGTGAGACCGGCACCCTGCGGTCCTCCTTGACCCGGTTCAGGACGACCTGGGTGTTCGTGCGCTCGACGTACGGGTCCTGGAGGGCGTGCTTCACGAACCGGTCCAGGTCGCGACGGTCGCGGAACCGCCCGATGAGGAGGGCATCGTTCTCCCCCGTCACATCGTAGATCGCGTACGCCCGAACGTCCCGGGCCAGGCGCTCCTCGACCTCACGGAGCCGACCCTTCGAGATCCGGATGCCGATCGCGGCCCACAGGTCGTAACCGAGCTGCTCGTCGTCGAGCAGCGGAACGTAGCCACGGATGACCCCTTGGCTCTCGAGGCGGGCCACCCGGGCGCTCACCGTCGTGGGGGAGACCTCGAGCCGATGCGCGATCTCGCGGTGGCTGCGCCGGGCGTCGACGTTGAGCTCCTCGAGGATGGCCCGGTCGAGCTCGTCCAGAATGGACGGTCGGCGCATACTACTTCAAGATAAAGGTTAGAAATATAGATGTATCTTGAGATTACGGATGAACGTCCATTCTCTCGGGAAGAATCTTGATGTAGCGGACTCCGTTCCTATCCGCGGAGGTACGTGAGTGACTCCTCAACGCAGTGCTAAGGCCGGGTCGAGCGCGACGGCGACCCTTGCGAGGCTGAAGGCCGACAAGGTTCGCTGGGTGCAGCTGTTCTATACGGACGTCTTCGGGGGATTCAACCAGGTCGACGTCCCTACCGCGACCCTCGACGAGGAGTCGTTCGAGGCGGGGATCCCGAAGCTGGACGGCTCCTCCGTCCGCGGGTTCCGAGAGATCTACGACTCGGACATGAACCTCCTCCCCGACCCCGCAACGCTCGCGACGATCCCGTGGAACCCCGAGGCCGGGGGAACAGTCCGGTTCATCTGCGACATCCGTATCGGCGGCTCGAAAGAGCCGTACGCCCACGACCCCCGTTGGGTCGCCCGAAAGACCGAGCAAGTGCTCGCGGCCGCGGGGTACGACCGGTCGTACTGGGGTCCCGAGGTCGAGTTCTTCGTTTTCGACTCGATCGAGCTTCTACCGTCCGCTGCCGGGGTCCGGGACGCATGGGCCGGCGCCGGCTATCTCGTCCGCCACTCGGAGGCACCCTGGCAGGGGGGACCCGTCACGGGATTGGTCCGCTTCAAGGAAGGGTACCATCGGACGCCTCCGCAGGACTCTCTGCTTCCCCTGCGCGCGGAGATGTGCAACATCCTCGCTGACGACTTCCACCTCACCATGGACGCTCACCACCATGAGGTCGCGACCGCGAGCCAGTCGGAGATCAACCTCCGCTTCGACGAGCTCGTGCCGATGGCGGACCACATCCAGGACCTTCGCTACGTCATCCGGAACGTCGCGGCTCGCCACGGGAAGGTCGCCTGCCTCATGCCGAAGCCGATCTACGGCGACAACGGCATCGGCATGCACGTGAACCAGTCGCTCTGGTCGAAGGGGAAGAACGCGTTCTACGACCCGAACGACGCGTATGCCGAGGTCAGCCAGGCCTGCCGGTACTACGTCGGCGGCCTCCTCGAGCACGCCCGGGCGATGTGCGCGATCACCAACCCGATCACGAACTCCTACCGGCGGCTAGTCCCCGGCTACGAGGCCCCGGTGTTCATCGCGTGGAGCAAGGCGAACCGGTCCGCCAACGTCCGGATCCCGTTCTACCATAAGGGACGCCCCGCGGCGAAGCGGGTCGAGTACCGGACCCCTGACTCGGCGGCCAACATCTACCTCACCCAGGCCGCACTCGCGCTCGCGGGGCTCGACGGGATTCGGCGGAAGATCGAGCCGCCGCCTCCCGTGGACGAGAACATCTACAAGCTCACCAAGGCCAAGCGGAAGGAGCTCCAGGTCCGCGAGCTTCCCGGCTCCCTCGCCGAGGCGCTCGACTGCCTCGAGTCGGACCGTGACTTCCTGAAGCCGGCGTTCGCCTCGTCGCTCCTCGACACGTACATCGAGATGAAGCGCGAGGAGCAGCTCGAGCTCAACCTTCGGCCCCACCCCTACGAGTTCTACCGGTACATGGACGTCTAACCGAGCGGAACGCCCCCGCGGCCAACCCTTTCATCCCGCCCGCCCTCCTCCGGGACCCGAGGCCATCGATGAGCGAGGCACGGCTATGGACCGGCGGTCGAGTCTTCACAGGACGGCGGTACGTCGAGGCCGTCCTCACGGACCAGGGGGCCGTCGTGGCGGTGGGGACGGACGCCACCGTCCGGCGGTCGGCCCCCACGGGGACCGAGGTCGTTCCGCTGGGCGGACGGCTCGTGCTCCCCGGCCTCATCGACGCCCACCTCCACCTCGACGACCTCGCTCGGTTCCGTGAAGGGTTGGACCTCAGCGAGGTCCGCGACCTCGACGACCTGGTGCGAAAGGTCCGCGAGTGGGGCGCGACCCACCCCACCGGGCCGATCGTCGGGCGCGGCCTAGACGTCGAGCGCTCCCTCCACGGCCATTGGCCCATCGGCGCCGACCTCGACCGCGCCGCGGACGAGCGTCCCGTGGTCGTCTACCACACGAGCGGACATGCCGCGGTGGCCAACGGGTCCGCCCTCTCCGCGGCGGCGGTTGGGTCGCGGTCGGCGGCGGAGCTCCGGGGTCGGGTGGGAACGACCGCGGACGGGAAACCGAACGGCATCCTGTACGAGGAGGCCCTCGACTGGGTGGCCCCCGCCCTTGCGGTGCCCGGGAACCCCGAAGGAGCGGTGCGCGCCCTCGAGTTCCTCGCCTCCTTCGGGCTCACCACCGTCGTGTCGATGAACGTCTCCCCGGAGGGGCTCGCGGAGCTCCGGTCGTTGGCCGAACGGGACCGTCTCCCAATCCGGGTGCGAAGCTACCTGACTCTCCTATCGATCGGGGAGTTCCACGGACCGGATCTCGCGCCCGTCGGTCGTCCCGGTCGGTTCGCGGTCGTCGGTACCAAGGGGTTTGCGGACGGTGCCTTCGGGCCCCGAACCGCGTGGCTCTCGGAACCGTACGCCGATGCTCCCGACGGGTGCGGGATCGCGGTCGAGTCCGACGAGACGATCTCGAGCGCGTTGGCAACCGCCGACGAGCTCGGGCTCGCTCCCGCGCTCCACGCGATCGGGGACCGCGCCGTCCTTCGAGCCATCCAACTGCTCACGCCGTACGTACGGCGCGCGGGGGCCCCCGCCCGCATCGAGCACGTCGGGTTGACCCCTCCCGCGGTCCTGACCCTCTTGGAGACCGTGCGCCCTGCCTTGGTCGTCCAGCCGGGGTTCGTCTGGAGCGACGTTTGGCTCCCCGACCGCCTCGGCGCCGGCCGAGCGCGTTGGGCCTACGCCTTTCGTACCTTGGCCGACCGGGGACACCTTGTCGTGGGCTCGACCGACGCGCCGTACGACCCCCCCGACCCCTGGCGCGGGCTCCGGGCCGCCACCGAGCGACGCGATGAACTTGGGCGGTCGGCGAACCCGGAGCCACGGGAGGCCCTAGGGTTCGAAGAGGCGGCGCGGTTGTACGGTGTCAACGCCGGGTCGGCCCTCGGAGAGCCCTCGCTCGGGTCCCTGGAGGTGGGCTCCAAGGCCGACCTCGTCGTGCTCGAAACCACGAGTCTTAGGGAGGCAATCCGGGCCGGAGCGAGCGGGGTCCGGGAAACCTGGGTGGAAGGGGTCTGCGTCTTCCACACCGGCGGGACGAGCCGGGGAGCAAGCGGTTAACCCCCCACCGTTCTCGCGGGGGCATGCCCGCCTCGAACGACGTTCCGTCGCTCAAGGAGTTCTCTCCCTCGATGCGGGTCGACCTCCTGGTCTCCGACTGGAAGGCGGCGATCGTCCCGGAGCTTCCCGAGGAGGAACGGGAGCGAAGGCTGTACGGACAGGCGTGGGAGGCGTACCAGGCCGGCGACTACGGCTTCGGCCTCTGGTGCTGGCATGAGTGCGACCGCCTGACGAACAACCTGAACGGCAACATCCGGGAGGTCACTCGCATCCTGGGACCGGGTCGCTACTTCGGCTTCTCGCACCGCCGCGTGGTCGCGGAGGCGGTCCCGGTCGAGCGGATCTATCGGCCTCGCAAGGGCGACATGAGCACGCCCCGCACCGACGCGTTCGTCCTCCCGCACTACCAGGTCCTCTGCGTCTACGTGATCCGTGCGTCCACGGGCGACCCCAAGGCCAAGGCGACGCTCGAGATCGCGCTCGGCGAGCTCGAAGACCAGCGAAGGGCCGACCCGTTCCTGCGGCATTTCGAGACGTTTCGGGACCTTCTCACCCGGACCTCGGCGAGCCCGGCCACGTCACCTCCGGCTCCGGGGACGTCCTCCCCGGCACCCACCAGCAGGTCTAAATCCCCCCGACGACGCCCCTCAGCCGAACGGCGTGGCTGAGAACACCCGAAGGTTCGTATAGCCCCCCCGGCTCGGACATTCGACCGGTGGAGTGTGTCAATGAAAGCCGTAGTGCTGGGCGGTGGAGGGCTGACGGGACAGTGTTCGGTGCGTGACCTCGCGACGGGAGGGGTGTTCGACTCGGTCGTCGTGGCCGACCTCGATGCGGGGTTGGCCAAGGCGGCGGCCAAAGCCGCTGGGCCGCGTGCCACGGCCGTGACGATCGACGCCGGGAATAAGGCCGCGGTCGCGAAGCTCCTTCACGGGGCCGACGTGGTCGTGAACGCCGTCCAGTATCAGTTCAACCTGTCGGTCATGGAGGCCGCGCTCGAAGCGCACGTCCCGTACCTCGACTTTGGGGGACTGTTCCACATGACGAAGAAGCAGCTCCTGATGGACGAGAAGTTCCGGAAGGCGAAGCTGCTCGCCATCCCCGGCCTCGGGGAGGTTCCCGGAGTCTCGAACGTGCTCGCGATGCAGGCCTGCGAGGACCTCGACCGGGTCGAGTCCCTCGTGATCCGGGATGGCTGGAAGGACCTGACGGTCGGAGGACCCGAGATCTCCTTCACCTGGTCCCCGAGCACGTTCCTCGACGAGATGGTGATGTCGGCGCAGGTCTTCGAGCACGGTGCCTACCGGGAGTACCCGCCGATGAGCGGGGCGGAGGAGTTCGACTTCGCGCCCCCCGTCGGGCGGACCCGCGTCTACCGGACGCTGCACTCGGAGCCCGCGACACTGCCCGAGAGCCTCCGCTCGAAGGGCATCACGCACTGTGAGTGGAAGGAAGGTGGCCCCGGTATCGAGGTCCTGCGGACGATGGCGCTGCTCGGCCTGGCCTCCGACACGGCCTTGGACGTCAAAGGGCAGAAGGTCACGCCCCGAGAGTTCACGCTCGCCCTTCTGAAGCGCGGCAAGCTCCTCGGGGTCCCCGAAGGGGTCACCATCAACGACTGGGAGGTCTTCGACATCGAGGTTCGCGGAACGAAGGGCGGCAAGCCGGTCCTGCGTCACGCGATCGCCCGGTTCCCCCCGCGCCCCGACTGGCATCTCACCGTGACCGAGTATGCCGTGGGGATCGCGGGTGCGGTGGGCGCCGAGCTCATCGCCCAGGGCCAGGTCCACGGAGAGGGCGTCGTGCCCCCGGAGCTGTGCATCCCGGCCGCTCCGTTCCGGGCCGGCCTCGCGAAGCGCGGTGTCGATACGACGATCACGCCCCCCGAAGGCCCGCTCGGGCCCCGAAAGACGAATTAGCGGCTCGAGAGGCCTTTTCCAACCATTTCCGCCTTGTTTATGTCCTCTCGCGACAGGAAACACATAAATTCTTGCATCCAAGAGTGAGTTGTAACACAGTTATCGCTGAACAAGGCCTATCGTACCCCGTAATCTCGGGCCCAGCCAATTATATATAGACCCCTCGGGGTCCGACAACCACCCGGAATTGTACTTTATGGCGGAGCTGAACCCCGCCCCGGTGTTGCCGTCTCGGACCCCTGAGGCCGACCTTTCTCCGGAGGGACGCGCCAGGAGCCCTCCCGACCTGCCTCGGCTGACCGCCGAGGGGTCGGCAGCCCCTCCCCCCTCGACCCCTCCGGCTGCTCCGAGCGGCGGGCCCGCCGAGGAGAAGAAGAAGGAGTCCCCCAAGGAGTCGGCCAAGGAACCGGTCAAAGAGTCCCCCAAGGAGGCGACCAAGGAGGCGGCCAAGGAGGGGACGAAAGAGGCCGCGCCGGCCGCGGAGTCCGAGACACAACCGATCCCGATCTCGATCGCCCGGCTGATTCCCAAGCTGAAGAAGAGCCTGAAGCTGATGGAGGAGGCCAAGAAGCACATCCCGAACGGGTCGAGCTCCCTCATCCGCACCGCGTCCTACGACCCGGTCGCGCCGTTCATCGCGAGAGGCAAGGGCTCGCGGATCTGGGACGAGGACGGCAACGAGTACCTCGACTTCATGCTCGCCTACGGGGTCCTGATCAACGGTCACGCCCCCGAGGCGCAGGTCAAGGCGATCCAGGAGCAGGCCGAGCTCGGCCTGCAGTTCGGCTCGCCGAGCGAGATCGAGGTCGAGGTCGCGAAACTGTTCCGTAAGCTGGTCCCGAACGCGGAGCGCGTCGCGTTCTGCACGAGCGGCTCGGACGCGACCATGAACGCGATCCGCATCGCGCGTGCGGTCACGGGGAAGGACTGCATCCTGAAGTTCGAGGGCCACTACCACGGGCAGCACGACATCGCGCTCATCAGCGCGGAAGCGCCCCCGATCGTCGCGGGCCTCGACGAGTATCCCCGCCCGCTCCCGAACTCGGCCGGGATCCCCCCGGGCGTGACCGACTACGTCATGGTCGCGCCGTACAACTCGGTCAGCGCGTTCGAGCGGATCGTCCGCAGGTACCGCGAGCGCCTGGCGTGCGTGATCCTCGAACCGATCATGGCCAACTCCGGCATCATCCCGCCGGCCCCGGACTACCTGAAGCGCCTGATCGAGATTGCGCACCAGAACGACATGCTCGTCATCTTCGACGAGGTGTTCACGGGCTTCCGCGTCGCGCCGGGCGGGGCCCAGCAGCTCTACAACGTCGAGCCCGACATCTCCTGCTGGGCGAAGGCGCTCGGGGGGGGCGTGCCCGTCTCGGCGGTTTCCGGGAAAGCGGAGTACATGGACCTCATCGCCCCCGGGCGGATCAGCTTCGGCGGCACGTACAACGCGAACAACCTCGTCATGGCCGGGGCGCTCGCGAACCTGAAGACGCTCCACCGGGGCGGCGAGGACCTCTACGCCCGGGTCGGGAAGCTCACGGACAAGCTCGGGAAGGGTCTTGAGGAGGCCGGCCGGGACGCCAAGCTCAACGTCCTCGTCCAGTGGGTCAACGGGATGCTGCAGTTCTTCTTCACCCGGCGTAAGAAGATCATCAACTACCGCGAGTCCCTCCAGATCGACTGGAACCTGTACCTGCGGCACCACCAGCTCCTGCTCGACAAGGGGATCTACATCCATCCGGACAACTACGAGCGGCTCACCTTCTCGAGCGCCCACACCGAGAAGGACATCGAGAAGTTCATCTCGGTCGCGACCGAGACGATGGCCGAACTCCACACGCTGCCGCGGGATTACCTTGCGTGACCGACCATCTCCGGGGCACCGGGGGAGTCGCGAGTGAATGACCGTCGTCGACCCGAACGAGGAACGATGGCGGAGTGGGGCCTAGCGCCACCACCCTGACCGGAGGAGAGGATGGGTAGGAGTCTCGAGGACCTCATCATCTTCATCCTCAAGCGATTCCTCCAGCTTCTGCCCGTACTGCTCGGCGTCATCGTGCTGACGTTCCTCGTCACGCACGTCGCCGCGATCGACCCGTGCCCCCGGTGGTACCAGAAGGCGAGCCTTGCCGTCATCAACCACTGCAAGGCCCAGTTCGCCCTCCCGCTTTGGACGCAGTTCTGGAACTACTTCACCCAGCTGCTCTCGGGGAACTGGGGTACCTCCCCGCTCGGCGTGCCGGTCTACCCCGTGATCTCCGCCGCGTTCCCGGCGACGCTCGAACTGGTGCTCACGTCGATGTTCCTCATGATCTTCATAGGTATTCCCCTCGGGGTCATCGCGGCCCAGTTCGCCGGCCGGTGGGGCGACCACCTGGTCCGCGTTCTCTACCTGAGCGGCTGGTCGATCCCCACCTACGTAGGCGCGATCATCGCGGCGGTGTTCCTCGCCCCGTTCCTAGGGCTCCCCACGTCGGGGGAGTACAGCGCCCCGCCACCGTTCCCCCAGGTGACGCACATGTCGGTGGTCGACGCGATCATCGCGTTGAACTTCCCCTACACGATCGACGCGCTCAGCCACCTCATCCTTCCCGCGGGCGTGCTCGCCTTCATCGAGATGGGCAACGCGACCCGTATGACCCGGTCGGCGATGCTCGAGGTGCTGCCGCTCGAGTACGTGAAGTCGGCCCGGATGAAGGGCCTCTCGAACTTCGTCGTGCTCTACAAGCACGCCCTGCGCAACGCGTTGATCACGGCCACGACGGTGCTCGGGGTGACGGCCGGGGGCCTCCTCGCGGGCACGGTCGTCATCGAGGAGGTCTTCGGCTGGCCCGGTATCGGTGCCTACGCCTTCGCCGTGCTCGGGGGCGGCGGCCGGCCGGACTTCGACGGGGCGATCGCCGTCGTCGTCGTGTTCGCCATCGGCGTCGTCGTCGCCAACTTGATCGCCGACATCCTCTACGGCGTGCTTGACCCTCGGGTCGAGTGGAGGTGAGCCGTGGCGGCGACTCCCCTCAAGGTCCGCCGGCACCGCAGAGGTTCCGGTGGCACCCCTCCCAGGCCTGTGGGTAGGTCGGTCTGGCGGAGTGTCCGCGGGCTGTACCGGGTGATGCGGGCGAACCCACTGACGTTCATCGGCTTCCTGCTCGTCGCGATCATTCTGATCCTCGCGCTGATCGTGATCGTCGACCCTGCCCTGATCGTTCCGTACGGCGCGGCCCAGAACACGGGCGTCTACAAGCAGCCTCCTACCCTCCTCCAGTGGCCTCCCTCGATCCAGCACCCGTTCGGCACCGACCAGGGGGGTCTCGACATCTACTCGGAGGTGATGCTGGCGCTTCCGCTTGACCTCGGGATCGGGATCGGGATCGCCGCGTTCGCCCTCATCGCGGGCGGCGCGCTCGGACTCATCGCCGGCTTCTGGGACCAGCCCCGGACCTTGGGGGGGGCCCTCTCGGTGGTCATCATGCGGACCACCGACGTCTTCCTCGCGTTCCCGAGCCTGGTCCTGGCGCTCGCCATCGTGGCGTCCATCGGGCGTGGGGTCTGGGCCGCGATCCTCGCGATCATGATCACGTGGTGGCCGTACTACGTGCGTCTGGTCCGCGGCGAGACGCTCGCGGTCAAGCACCTCCCGTACGTCACCGCTGCGAGGGCGGCCGGGGTCCGGGACACCCGGATCCTGACACGCCACGTCCTCCGCAACGTCCTAGAACCGGTGGTCGTCTACTTCACGCTCGACATCGGCACGGTGCTCGTCACCTTCTCGACGATCTCGTTCGTCGGGGCGGGGATCCCGTTCCCCGGGAAGGTCCCCGAGTGGGGTAGCATGATGTCGTTCTATCAGCAGAACTACGTGCTGAGCACCTACTGGTGGTACATCACGTTCCCCGCGATTGCCATCTTCATGAGCGCGCTCGCGTTCAGTCTCCTCGGCGACGGCCTTAGGGACGTGCTGGACCCGCGCACCCGTCGCGCTCTCGCCGAGTCGAGCTCGTTCCACGAGCCTCCGGCGGAGGTTCCTCAGCCCGCGGCCACCCCCGACGCGGCCGAAGCCGAGGAAGAGGAAATCGAGGAAGAGGCCCGCGAGGCGGGGGTGGCCGCATGACCCAGCCGGTGCTCTCGATCGAGCACCTCTCGATCGACTACGAGGTCGGCGCCGGCGTCTTCCACGCGGTCTCCGACGTCTCCCTGGTCGTGCCGCCCGGCCGTGTGGTCGGGATCGTGGGGGAGACGGGATGCGGTAAGAGCACCCTCGCGCAGGCGATCCCGCGGTTGCTCCCCGAGCCACCCGCCCACTACCGCTCGGGGAAGATCATCTTCCAGGGGACCGACCTCATTCCGGTACCCCGCGGGAAGCTCCCCCAGGTCCGGGGGACGGGGATCGGGATGATCTTCCAGGAACCGCTCAACTCGCTGAACCCGGCCTTCCGGGTCTTCGACCAGATCGCCGAGGCGATCCAGATGCGGCACTGGCGGGAGGAGGGCATCCTCCCCGTCTTCCACCCGGGCCCGACCCCGTTCGACTACACCCATCGCCCCCTCCCTGAGCCGGTCGACGTCCTCTCTCGCCCGGTCGTCCCCGGCAACGCGAAGGCCGCGGTGGCCAAGAAGGTCCGAACCCGCTCGGACTTCCGCAAGGAGGTGCTGGAGTACCTCCGTCTCGTCCGCATCAACGACCCGGAGACGATCCTCGACCTCTACCCTCACGAGCTCTCGGGGGGGATGCGCCAGCGGATCATGATCGCCATGGCGCTCTCGGGCAAGCCCGCGCTCCTGATCGCCGACGAACCGACCAGCGCGCTCGACGTGACGATCCAGGCCCAGGTCCTCACGCTGATGAAGGAGCTGATCGACGAGGTCCAGGCCTCGATCCTGTACATCAGTCACGACCTCGGCGTCGTGGCCGAGACGGCGGACGACCTGGGCGTGATGTACGCGGGTCAGCTCGTCGAGTTCGGTCCGGTCGCGGAGATCTTCGAGGCGCCCCGGCACCCGTACACGAAGTCGCTCCTGCGTTCGATCCCTACCCGCTACAAGTCCGACTGGCCGATGCCCACGATCCCGGGGGCTGTCCCGAACCTGTCCCGGCTCCCGCGCGGGTGTCGCTTCCATCCCCGGTGCTCCCTCGCGAAGCCCATCTGCGCCCAAGACCCGGGACCCGTGCTCCGGGTCATCGAGGCACGAGCCGGGTCGAGTTCGTCCCACCAGGCCTCGTGCCATTTCGCGGAGGAGGTCGCGTCCCTGCCGTGACCGGTCCTCCCCTGCTCGAGACCGAAGGGGTGGCGAAGTTCTTCCCCATCGTGCGCACCGTGGCCGATATCGTCACGGGCCGCAGGGCCCGCGCGATCCATGCGGTGGACGGGGTCAGCATCACCGTCCGGGCCGGGGAAACGGTCGGACTGATAGGCGAATCCGGGTCCGGCAAGACGACCTTGGGGTGGGTCGTCGCCCGTCTTCACGAGGCCACGAGCGGGGCCATCCGCTTCGAGGGTCGGGACATCCTAGCGCTCGAAGGGGCCGAGCTCCGGTACTGGCGGCACAACATCCAGGTGGTCTTCCAGGACCCGGTCGGCTCGCTCGACCCCCGCCTCACCGTCTGGCAGATCGTAGGAGAGCCGCTGCAGGCCCAGAACCAGATGCAACGCTGGTTCGCGGTCCACGAGCCGAGGCGGATCCGCCGCGACTACCGGATCGCCTCTCGGAAGGAGCACAAGCGGCTCACCCGCGAGTTCCAGGACGCGGTGCACCCCAAGGCCGCGGCCCGCCGGAAGCTCACCGACGACTACCACAACGGCGTGGCCGAACGGGCCAAGCTCCTCGAGGCGGACCGCGAGCGGTGGACCGACGAATACCAGATCGCCGTGAGGCCGTCCCGCGGCGGGACCCCCCCGATCCCGGCCGCGGAGCGCCAGAGGCGGCACGCCGAGCTGCAGGCCCGCGTGAGGGACCGGACAACGCGCGCCAAGGCGGAGGAGAAGCGGTTGGGCGTCGAATACCGCGCCGCCCTCAAGCAGACGAGCCAGATCCCTCCCGTCCCCCCGCCCGAGCGCCAACGGCTGCACGACGAGTACCGGGCCGCCCTGAAGCGCGGCCTCCCTCCGCCCGTCATCCCGAAGATCCCCAAGCCCCCCCGCATCGATCGCGAGATGATCCGCGCGAAGGTCCAGGAGGCGTTGCCCCTCGTGGGGCTCATGCCCGAGATCCTGGACCAGTACCCCCACGAGTTCTCGGGTGGGGGACGGCAGCGCATCTCGCTCGCCCGGGCGCTCATCGTCAACCCGAAGCTCATCGTCCTCGACGAACCGACCAGTGCGCTCGACGTCGCCGTCCAGGCCCAGATCCTCAACCGCCTGATCGAGCTCCAGCGGGAGCGCGGCATCGCGTACATCCTGATCACGCACAACGTGGCCGCCGTCCGGTTCGTGGCCGACCGGGTCGCCGTGATGTACCTCGGTCAGATCGTCGAGCTCGGGCCGGTGCGCCAGGTGCTCGAACGTCCCGTGCACCCGTACACGAAGGCGCTCCTCGCCGCGCTGCCGGTCGCGGACGTCCGTCGGCGGCGTACCCGCTTCCGGATCGGGGGCGACATCCCCACCCTGATTGACCCTAAGCCCGGCTGCCGTTTCGCTCCGCGATGCCCGTTCGTGGAGGAAGGGTGCCGCACGACCGACCCGGCGCTCCTGCCCCGGCCGGGCGCGCCCGACCACCAGGTCGCATGCCTGCGGGCCGAGGAGGTCGCCGACATCTCCCCGGCGGAGCTACTGGAGACACGGCCCAGCCCCGCCGGGTCGACCGGCGGGGCGCCCGCGGCCGCCGCTCCCTCGGTTAGCTGAGCCACTGCGTGTTGAACAGCAGCGCGTAGGGCTCGGCGCTCCCCATCGCGTTGATGATGACCCCGTGCAGGTTCGTCGAGTACACGGCGAACGAGGTCGGGATGACCGTCCAGATGTCGGTGTAGTTGTAGTACATGAGGCTCGTCATCGTCGCGTAGTCCGCCGTGAGGTTCGCGGGGTTCGACTCGGCCGCGGCCTGGTAGACCAGTTGGTCGACCGTCGCGTTGCTGTAGCCCGCCATGCACATGTTCGCGCTCCCGGCGCTGTACGCATCGTTCACGGTGAAGTCGTCGGGCGCTACGTAGTCCGCCGTGTAGAACTCCTGCCCCATCCAGAACGGCCCGCCGTTCGCGTTGGTGGCCGACTCGCACTGGCCGGACGACATGGCCTGTTCTACGTAGAGGACGGGGAGCGAGATCGGAATGGCGACGACCGTGATCCCGATCTGGGCGAGGTCGTGCACCAGGAACTGGGCCATCTCCGCCCAGTCGGCCCCGATGTCGAGGTACTCATAGTAGAGCGTCGTTCCGGCGCAAGCGTTGTTGGCGCACGGGGAGGCCGCGATCTCCTGCTGCGCGAGCGTGAGGTTGTACGAGTAGTACGGTAGTTTCGCCGTTACGTTGTTGTCGTACGGGTAGCCGGGAGGGACGGGTCCCACCCACTGCTGCGCCCAGCCTCCGAACGCCTGTTGGATGATCTGGTTGTAGTCGATCGCGTGCGCGACGGCCGCCCGCACGGAGAGGTTGGTGAAGGGGTCATGCTGGGACGGGGACGCGGTCTGGTTCAGGTACAGCCACCACGACCCGCTGGTCGAGCTGACCGTGATGTTCAGAGGGTCCACGATCACGTTCGAGTGGCCCTGCAGCTGGGAGACCGTGGATGTGCCGATGTAGGCGAACGAGGCCTCCGCGACCGTGCCGCTCGTGAGGTCCCGGATGGTCACATCGAGGGTGGCTTGGAACATGATGTCGATCGTCGTGTTCGCCGGCTGGATGTTGGTGTTCCAGGACTCGGTGGCCCACGCTGCGGCGCCCCAGTAGTTCGGGTCGGGGACGAGGGTGTACCCGCCCCCTTCGACCGCGCTGTAGTCCTTGAGGATGTACGGACCCGTGCCGAGGGTGTGCGTCGTAAGATACGAGTTGACCGCCGCCACTCCGACCCCCCCGTTCGCGTCGACCCAGCTCGGGTCGACCGCGCACGAGTTCGGAGAGGAGATCGAGGCAAGGAGGTAGGTGTAGTTGCTGTCCAGATAGCCGTAGCCCAGGTTGAGCCGGATCGTCAGGTTGTTGACGACCTGGAACGACTGGTAGGGCTCGCTCATCTGCTGGATTTCGGAGGCGGTCGGCGTGAAGAAGTTCCAGCTGTTCAGGTCGTTCACGAGGGTGTTGTTCGCCGCCTTGATGGCGTCAATGGGCGAATAATACGTTAGGGGGCTCGTCACGCTGAAGTTGGTGGTGTAGAAGTTCTGCTCGAGGATGAACTGGGGTCCTTGGGCGATGAGCAGGCTTCGGTAGAAGCTGTACCACTGGACGTAGGCGTTGTAGGGGTCCCCGTTCGAGAAGTGCACGCCCGAGCGCAGGTAGAACGTGTAGGTGGTGAAGTTCGTCAAGGGGTTGTAGGTCGCCGTCCAGTTGTTGTGGGCGAGCATCCCCGAGAAGCTGGTGACGCTCGTACCGTTGTACTGCACGAGACCCTGGTAGACCTGCTGGACCGCGGCCCAGCCGGGGGTCGAGAACGTGACCTGGGGGTCGAGCGAATCGGGGAGCTCGGCCTGGTCGACGCAGATCGTTGTCCTCTGGTTCGGTCCGCAGGTAGCGGAGACCGACGAGTTTCGCAGGGCGAAGTACCCTCCGACACCCGCCGCTATGAGCACTACGACCACGGCGATGACGATTATGTTCCTACGCCTCGGTTCCATCGACACCCCTCCGAGAACGCGTTTTGAAACCCCTTCTTCTTGATATAGTTCTCCCGAACCGGCCCCGCCCCCCCAATCCCGAATCCGGGGCCAAAACCTTTAGCGGGGTGGAAATCCACGAACTGGGGGAGCGAACCATGGACCGTACGATGCTGATCGGTGGAGAGTGGGTGGCGGCGTCCCGTGAGGAGACGATGACGGTGACGAACCCCTACGATGGCTCGTCTCTCGGGACGGTCCCCAAGGGGTCCCGGGAGGACGCCCGAAGGGCGATCGACGCGGCGCGCGAGGCGTTCGACAAGGGCACGTGGCCCCGGCTACCCCCCCGTGCCCGTGGGGATGTGTTCCTGAAGGCGGCGGCGCTCCTCCAGCAGCGGCTGGGCGAGATCGCCGAGCTGGAGAGCCGTAACCAGGGGAAGACCATCAAGCAGGCAGCCGATGGTGACCTCCCGTTCTCGGTCGACAACATCGTCTTCTACGCGGGCGCGGGCCGGACGCTCGACGCGAAGAACCCGGGCGAGTTCACCGGGGACGGTACGACGATCTTCCGTCGGGAGCCGATCGGGGTCGTCGCGTCGGTCACTCCCTGGAACTACCCGATCATGATGGCGGTCTGGAAGATCGCTCCGGCGCTCATCGTCGGCAACACGGTGGTGCTCAAGCCCGCGAGCTACACCCCGATCACGACCCTCGAGCTCGGCCGCGCGTTCCAGGATGCGGGGCTCCCGTCGGGGGTCCTCAACATCATCACGGGCCCGGGCGGCGAGGTGGGGGACGAGCTCTCCCGGAACCCGAAGGTCGACATGGTCGGACTCACCGGCGACACGTCCACCGGGAAGAAGATCATGGAGGCGGCGAGCGGCACGGTCAAGCGCGTCCAGCTCGAGCTCGGCGGGAAGGCGCCGTTCGTGGTCTTCGAGGATGCCGACCTCGCCGCCGCGGTGGAAGGGGCGATCGTGGGCGGATTCGTGAACGGGGGCCAGGACTGCACGGCCGCCACGCGGCTCATCGTCCACAAGAACATCCGGGCGAAGTTCGTCCAGCACCTCCTCGAGCGGGTCCGCACGATCCGCATCGGGGACCCCCTCTCCCGGAGCACCGACCTGGGACCCCTCGTGAGCATGGTGCAGCAGAAGCGGGTCCTCGAGTTCGTCGAGAAGGGGAAGAGCGAGGGGGCGAAGCTCAAGATCGGCGGCACGGACGACCACAAGAAGCACCCGAAGGGCGCGTTCGTCGTCCCGACGGTCTTCGACTCGGTCACGCCCGACATGGCCATCGCGCAGCAGGAGATCTTCGGGCCGGTCCTCGACGTGCTCGAGTTCTCGACGTACGACGAGGCGATCGAGGTCGCGAACGGTGTGGCGTACGGCCTCGCGGGCAGCGTCTGGACGAACGACGTCCGGACGGCCATCAAGGCGGCCAACGCGCTCCGCTTCGGGGACGTCTGGGTCAACGACCACCTCCCGCTCGGCTCGGAGACCCCCCACGGCGGGTTGAAGCAGTCCGGCTTCGGGAAGGACCTCGGAACGGACTCGCTCTACGACTACACGGTCCTGAAGAACATCTATATCGACCTGACCGGGCTGGCCCGGAAGGGCTGGCACTACACGACCTACGGCGACCCCGGGTAGGAGGACGCATGGTCGCAGGTGTGCCCACCGGAGGCCGAGGCGCCCTGTTCATCGGGGGGGAGTGGCGCCCCCCGGCGAGCGGGACCTACGCTTCCGTCGTCGACCCGTCCACCGGCCGGTCGATTGGGGAGGCTCCCATCGCCTCCGCCGACGAGGCGCGAGCGGCCGTGGAGGCGGCCGCGGCGGTCGAAGAGTCCTGGGGAGCCACCCCTGGGCACGTGCGCGCGAAGATCCTCCGCGCGACCGCGGCCCGGTTGCGGGACGACCGGGAGACGATTGCCCGCCTGATCGCGTCGGAGGTCGGAAAACCGATAGTGGATGCCCGTGTCGAAGCGGACCGGGCGATCTTCGTCTTCGAGCTCGCGGCGGAGGAGGTCCGTCAGCTGGGCGGGGAGAGCTTCCCGGCGGACGCCTACGAGCGGCCGCCGGGCAACGAGCACCGGTTCCTGTTCACCGTCCGTGACCCGATCGGGGTGGTGGTCGCGATCGGTCCGTTCAACTTCCCGCTCAACCTGCTCTCGCACAAGGTCGCCCCCGCGCTCGCGGCGGGCAACCCGGTCGTGGCGAAGCCGACCAGCGCCGCGCCGTTCACGGCGCTCCGCCTGGCCGAGCACCTCGCGGCGGCCGGCCTGCCGCGCGGGGTACTGAACGTGGTCGTCGGGCCGGGCCGTACGGTCGGCGACACCCTGATCGAGCACCCGAGGACCCGCCTCATCACGTTCACCGGTTCGACCGAGGTCGGCAAGGCGATCGCCCAGAAGGCCGGTCGTCAGGCGAAGCGCGTGATCCTCGAGATGGGCGGGATGGACCCGTTCGTCATCCTCGATGACGCCCCGCTCGACGTGGTGGTCCCCGCCGCGGTCCGTGGAGCGTTCGGCTACTCCGGACAGGTCTGCACGGCGTCGAAGCGGTTCCTCGTCCAGGACTCGATCGCGGAGAAGTTCGCCCGGTCGCTCGCCGAGAAGGCGAACGCCCTTCGGGTCGGCCCCGCGCTCGAGGAAACGACCGAGGTCGGCCCCCTCATCGACGGGGCCGCGGTCGAGCGGATGGAGGAGCTCGTGGCGGACGCCCGGGCCCATTCGGCGAAGGTCCTCGCGGGAGGCTCTCGACCCCCGAGCGGGCCGGGCAGCTTCTACCGGCCGACCGTGATGGACGAGGTCCCGGAGGACGCGAGGGTCGCGCGCGAAGAGCCGTTCGGGCCGATCGCACCGGTGCTTCGCTTCCACGACCTCGACGACGCGGTGCGGATCGCGAACTCGACCCCCTACGGCCTCCAGGCCGCCGTCTACACGCACGACCTCTCCCGCGGGTTCGCCCTCGCGAAGCGGATCCGTGCCGGCGGGGTCCACTTGAACGACCCGACGACCCTGCGCTGGGACGCGCTCCCGTTCGGTGGGGTGAAGGAGAGCGGCCTCGGACGCGAAGGGTTGCGCTACGCGATGGAGGAGATGACCGAGGTCAAGCTCATCTCGGTCAACTTCGCGTCGCCCTGACGGCGAGCTACGGCGGGTCCTTCTCCTCGATGTTCCGGCCGGGCCGCTCCGGGGCCACCGGTGACGGGATCGCGTGGTCGGGAGGCGGACGCAGGTAGGTTGCCGGCCCCACCCGGTGGGGTACCTCCGGCGAGGTCGAGGTCGGCCGCTGGGGGGTCGGGTCGAGGCTCTCGAGGGCGTCCTCGAACGCCGAGAGACCCCGGTCGAGCAGTTCGTCCTCGATCATGAGGGGGGCCATGAACCGTAGCACCTGGTCCCAGGCCCCGGCGGTGTGCATCAGGACCCCGCGCGCGAGGAGCGCCGCGCGCATCGCCTTCCCCCGGTCGCCCCACGGAACCCGGGTGGTGCGGTTGTGCACGAACTCGACCCCGATCATGAACCCCTTGCCGCGGACGTCCCCGATCGCCGGGTGGCGTTCCGCGAGCGCGCGGAACCGGGCGAGGAGATGCTCCCCGCGCGAGCGGGTCTGCTCGATGAGGTTCTCCTCCTTCAGGACCCGTAGGGTCTCGGCGCCGACCGCGAGGGCGAGCGGGTTCGCCCGGTACGTCCCGAGGTGGAAACCTCTTGGGAGCTCCTTGACCAGGTCGGAGCGGTAGGCGACGACCGATAGCGGGATCCCGCCGCCGACCGTCTTCGCGATGCAGAGGATGTCCGGGGTCACCTTCGAGTGCTCGACCGCCCACATGCGGCCTGTCCGCCCCAGTCCGGACTGGACCTCGTCCGCGATGAGCAGGATGTGGTGGCGGTCGCAGAACTCGCGCAGGGACGGCAGGAAGTCGTCCGGGGGCACGACGTAGCCACCCTCCCCGAGGATCGGCTCCACAAGGACCGAGGAGATCGAGTCGACCCCCGAGGACGGGTCGTTCACGAGGTGCTCGAGGTACGAGATCGTCCCCGCCGCACCCTTGTCCGCTCCCATCACCGGCCGGTACGGGTCCGGATACGGGACCCGGATGACCGTTCCGCTCCCGAAGTAGGACGTGGCGTGGTAGCGACGGCTGCTGGTGAGGTTGACCACCCCCCCGTGGACCCCGTGGTAGGCGCCCGAGAACGCGACCGTTCCCCGCTTCCCTTGGGCAAAGTCGGCGAGATTGACGGCGGTCTCTACGGCGTCCCCGCCGGTGACGGTGAAGAAGATCCGTGCGTGGCCCCGAAGGCCGCCGGGCAGCACATCCTCGAGCTCTCGCAGAAAGCGGATGCGGGCCTCCGTCGGCAGCTCGAGCGCATGCCAGATCTCCTGCGACTGGGCCTCGAGAGCTGCGACGAGGCGGGGATGCCGGTGCCCCAGGTTGAGCACGGAGATGCCGGCCACCCAGTCGATGTACCGGTTCCCGTCCACGTCCTCGATGGTCGCCCCCTGGGCGACCTTCGGGGCGATGGGGAAGTAGTGTGGGTAGCCGATCGCATCGGTCTCCAACCGGGCCTGCTCGGCCAGAAGCTCACGCGAGCGGGGACCCGGGGGTGGGACGACGATATGCGGGGCGTCGGGGAAGCTCAACCAATCGCTCTTGGACGTCACAGAAGACCTCGCGGGCCGGCAGACCGTCTCCCCCCATATCAAGGCTCGGCCGTCGGGGGTCCCGGCGTTGAACCACGGCGGCGGAGGATGCCGTACCCTGGGTCTCGGGAGCGGTTCCCGGGGCCTATCTACCGGTCGTGGTCAGCGAGCGAAGTGAAGCTCCCACACGACCGCACGACGTGTGCCGAGCACAATCCCAACCCAGGCGAGCCCGACCGCCGTCATGGCGAGCAGCCACGGGATCCCGAGGTGCCAGGCCGCGGCTACGCCAAGGATGAAGAGCGCGAACCCGAGGAAGGTCGCGCCGACCAGGGTGGGGCCGACAACGAAGTCGGCGACCGCATAGAACACCAGGGCCTTTCGGAGGTTTACGTGGCCCATGAAGTAGTATATAGCGGCTCATAGAGTATGGTTCTTCCGTTCGAGGCGAACGCCGCTTTAGCGACGCGAGCTTCACCCCCGGGGGGTGGGTCACGGAGTGGGATTCGACTCGCCCCGCCGGCGCGACCTCGAAACCACCGACATGTCTAAGACGGACGTTCCATCCCCTACAGGGGCTAGGATGACAGGAGCAATCTCGCGAGTCGACACTCACCTTCACCTGAGTCGCTGGTGGCGCGACATCCAGGCCACCGGATACCGGAACGATATCGACTACACGCTGAACGGGCTCCTCCACGAGATGGATGCTGCGGGGATCGACCGTGGGGTGCTGATCCAGGTCAACGACGCACCGACGGTCTGGGAGGGGCTGGCCGAGGCGCGGGAGATCGTGTCGCAAAGCGCGGGGCGTCTCCGTCTCGTCTCGACCGTCGACCCGACCAAGGGGGCCGAGGCGGTCTCCCACCAGATCGCGCTATGGGACGAAACCCCCGAACTCGCGGGGATCAAGCTCTTCCCGGGCTACAACCCGTTCTACCCTCACGACCGCCGTTTGGACCCGGTCTACGAATACGCCCACCGGCGCAAGATACCGGTCCTGATTCACACGGGCGACACGATGGATACGTGGGGGCTGGTCAAGTACACGCGCCCGATCGAGGTCGACGAGGTCGCGGTCCGGTTCCGAGACGTCCCCATCGTCCTGTGTCATTTCGGGAACCCCTGGATCGACGAAGCGGCCGAAATCGTCTACAAGAACCCGAACGTCTGGGCCGACACCTCGGGCCTTCTCGCGCATCCCTCGTACCCGCTGTTCGACCGGATGATCGAACTCTGCCGAAAGCGGGTCATGGAGGCGATCCTCATGGTCGGCTCGACGGAGCGGGTGCTGTATGGCTCCGATTGGCCGCTCATCGACCTCAAGGTCGCGGTCGGGCTCGTCACCTCCCTCGACCTGCCTGAGCGGGACCGGGCCGCCATCCTCGGGGGAAACGCCCGTCGGCTCTTCGGCCTCACGTAGGTGACGGTCCGTTTCGGACGGGGTCGCCACGGACCGCCGCAGGCTCAGCTTTACGACCCCGGGTGCGTGGTCCCGCTGGGGGGACGGTCCAATGGACGGTGACGAGATCCGGAAAGTGGTCCGGGAGACGAACTACGTCACGTGGCGGCGCCAGGGAGGGTGGGACCCGCTCGTGGTGGCCCGGGCGGAGGGTTCCCGGTTCTGGGACGCGGCGGGGAAGGAGTACCTCGACTTCTCCTGCCAGCTCGTCGCCACCAATCTGGGCCACGGGAACGCTCACGTCGCGGAAGCGATCGCCGCCCAGGCGAAGTCGCTCGCCTATGCCGCTCCGAGCTTCGCGACCGAGGCCCGGGCCCGTACGAGCCTCGCCCTCATCGAGGTCCTTCC
>Ga0326728_10010358_pt1 | contig 21859 bp, 14 predicted proteins | sample MB3enrmetagenome_FD_207602 | JGI IMG/M metagenome (GOLD analysis project Ga0326728, IMG submission 207602) | Lab enriched peat soil microbial communities from McLean, Ithaca, NY, United States - MB31MN | ecosystem: Environmental > Terrestrial > Soil > Wetlands > Peat | place: USA: New York... | reverse complement strand
AAACACCTCACGGGTGAAAAGTTACCGCTTTTCACGTCCGCCCAAAGGCGGATAGTCCTTCGTCGGGACCGTGAGGCTATTTTATATATTATAGGCAGGATCCGCCTTCCTTATCCGAAAATCAGGGGTAATTTTCCCGATTGACTGCAAAAATAGAGTTTGGTAGTATTTTTTGATTAACCTGAAAGTTTCAGGTTAAGAAAGAGCAGGCGGCCATGCAACTGCGTGGCGCGGCCGGGCCATTGGAACCGCGCAAGCGGCTAGTGGCAGCGGGGAATATCTCCCGCGGGACTACTTCAGGGCGCTGTCGTCGCAGAACAAATAGCGGCGCGGCCCGGTACTCCCGAGGGATTTTTTATGGCAAAAAACGACTTTGAAATTTCAAAAAAAACAGCGGCGCTGCTGTCGGTCTCGTCAAACTGCGCGCTCGTTATTTTTAAACTGGCGGTGGGCATTGCCACCGGTTCGGTGGCCGTATTGTCCGAGGCGCTGCACTCCTGCACGGACCTGCTTTCCGCCATAATGGTTTTCGTTGCGGTGCGAATATCGGCCCAGCCCGCCGACAAGGAACACGCCTTCGGCCACGCCAAGGTGGAAAATCTTTCCGCACTGGCCGAGGCCGCGATTATTTTAATGGCTGCGCTGTGGATAGTGGCGGAAGCTTTACACAAACTGCGTTTCCCCTCGCCGCCGGAACATCCCGGCATCGGCGCGGCCGTCATGTTATGTTCCACGCTGGCCAACATTCTGGTATCGCGCATGCTTTTCTCGGTAGGACAGCGCGAGAATTCGCCTGCGCTTATAGCCGACGCCTGGCATCTGCGCGCGGATATTTACACCTCCGCCAGCGTCATGCTCGCTTTGTCCGTTTGCGCGGCGGGGGCGCGTTTCGCGCCGGGGCTGAATATGACATGGCTGGACCCGCTGGCTGCATTATGCGTAGCGGTGCTGATAGTAAAAGCCGCCTATCATCTCACTAGCGCCGCGTACGGTGACTTGCTGGACTCAAGCCTGCCAGACAGCGAAACGAAAGAAATTGACAACATACTGCGCACCATGCGCCCCGGACTGATAAGCCACAAAAATCTCAAAACCCGAAAAGCGGGCAATGTGCGTTTCATCAGCCTCGACGCGATAGTAAACGGCCAGTTGTCGGTAAAAACCTCCCACATCATCGCCGATGAGATTTCCCGCCAGATAGACCGGCGGTTCCCCGGCGCGCATGTAACCGTGCACATAGAGCCCTGCTCGGAAGACTGCACCACGGAATGCCGCGCCAACTGCACCGGGCGCAACCAAAATCCGCCCGCCACAGCCTGATTTTTGTTATCATTTTTTATTGTCGGCATTTGTTTGACCGCAAATCATGCGATGAAACTTTCTGTAATCATACCCGCTTATAACGAAGCAGCCACGATAAAAAGCTGTCTGGACGCCGTTTATTCCAGGAATCCCGGCCGCGACATGGAAGTGCTGCTGATAGACGACGGCTCCACCGACGCGACAGCACAGATAGCCTCGGCATACCGAGCGCCCGGTTATTCTTATTTCAGGCTGGGACGAAACAGCGGCAAAGGCGCCGCGGTGCGCGAGGGAATAACACACGCTTCGGGGGACATAATAATAGTGCAGGATGCGGACCTTGAATATGACCCGGGAGAATATGCGGCGCTGGTCGCCCCCATAGAATCCGGCAAAGCCGAAGTGGTTTATGGTTCGCGCATACTGCGCAGCAACCCTGTGTCATACTGGTCCTTTTATATGGGCGGCAGACTTGTGTCGTTGTGGACCAATATCCTTTACGGCTCGCATATCAGCGACGAACCGACCTGCTACAAGGTGTTCCGCTCCGGACTGCTGAAAAGCATCCCGCTGGAATCCACCGGCTTTGAGTTCTGCCCGGAAATCACCGGCAAGCTGCTGCGTCGCGGCATAAAAATATTCGAAATCCCTATTTCCTACAGCCCGCGCACGCAGGAACAGGGCAAGAAAATAAAATGGAAAGACGGCCTAATCGCTCTCTGGACCCTTCTGAAAATAAGAATAGCGGGAAGATAGCTCCCCGCAAACCGCGCGCGGTGCCGAGGGAACTGCCTCCGCTTACCGACCGCATGCGCGACCTGTCGCAAGAGGTCAAGCTGCTGTGGGTGGTGATTGTGGCGGCATTCGTGCTGCGCGCGCTGGGAGTGTTCGACGGCCTGCCGGCCGTTTTCAATCCCGACGAATCGCATTTCATAAACACCGCCGTCTATTTCGGCGGAGGCAGCTTCGACCCTCCGTTTTTCAAATACCCCACACTCTGGATGTATTCGCTTTTCGCGTCCTTCGGCGGGCTTTTCGCCGGCTGGTCCTGTCTCGGGCTGCGTCATTCGGTGCAGGATTTCGGAATAAAATTCGCCACCGATCCGTCGATGTTTTACATAACGGGCAGACTGCTGGCGGGCTTTGTATCCTGCGCTGCCATATGGGTGGTGTTTCGCACCGCGCTGGTGCTGTGGAACCGCCGGACCGCGCTTACCGCCGCGGCGCTGTTTGCCTTCATGCCGGCGGCCGTGGACGCCGCGCATTACGCAAAATGGGAATCGCTGATATTGCTGACCGGGGCGGCGGCATGGTACTTCGCGTTGAGATTATACCGGGACGGCAGGCCGCGCAATTATATGCTGTGCGGACTGATGATAGGGCTTTGCGTATCGACGCATTATCTGGCGGGGCTTTTCATAGTGCTGCTGCCGCTGGCGCACATAGCGCGCGCGGTGAAAGGCGACGAGGAATCCCTCCGCGAAATATTTCTCGACGGCAGATTGTGGCTGGGATTGGCCTGCGTCCCCGCCGGATTCCTTATCGGAACGCCTTATGCGGCGCTGGATTTCGCCAGGTTTAAAGGCGGCATAAAAGACGTAATGGCCTATTCCGCGCAACGAAAAACGGCGGTCGCATTTTCCGACCGGCTGAGCGTGCTGGGAGGAATAGTTGAAAACGCGCTCTGGTTCTCCGGCAAATCGCCCGCCTTCTTTATTTTCCTCGCGGCCTGGGTGGCGCTGCTGTGGGAATCCTTCTGGCTGGCGATAATGTTCATCGGGCCGTTGTTTGTATGCACTCTTTTCCTGACGAACCAGCCCGACGGGGCGTTTGTGCGCTATATTTTCACCTCGCTGCCGGCGCTGTGCATGCTGACGGCCAACGGGGTGGACAAGCTGGCCTCCAAATTCCGGCGGCAATGGGCATACTATGTTTTCCTGGCGGCGCTGTTCCTGCCCGCGCTGGCCGATGACATGGCGCTTGTCCGCGAAAGACGCATGCAGGACACACGCATAATCTCCGGACAATGGATTGCGGACAATATTCCCTCCGGCACGGCGATACTGATAGACCAGCCGCATGCGTCGCCATATCTGGCGATGAGCCGCCAGCAGGCGATGGAGCTTTACAAACGCGGGCTGGAGTCCGGCAGCGCGCGGGCCAAATATTTTTTATACAAGGCAAAGGGCACCGGCGAGGACGACGGCTACCGGATATACCAGATACGCCGCAGCGCCGCCGATCTCGCCACCATGCCGTATCAACTGGAAAAAGCGCAGGAAACGCAGGACCTTTTCGACCTGCAATCCGGAGTGGCGGGGCTAAGGGCAAAAAACATCGAATATGTGGCGCTGACAAGCGCGGGCATAGATCCGTACAAAGAAACGCAAGCCGCAATATTCATTAAAAATCTGCGCAGGAACGCCTCGCTGGTAGCCGACTTCGAGCCGGAAAAAAGAAAGATAAAGGGCCCGTCCATCACTATTTATCACGTGGAATAACAAAAAACCCGCCCTTGAAAAGGCGGGTTTTCAGTTTATAAAATCCTCTGTCGCTATTTTTGTTCCTGCTGCATCTGCTTGCGCTGATTCTCGTAAAACCGCTTTATTTCCGGGAATGTGGACTTGAACGCCTCCACCACTTCCGGGTCGAAGGATTTCCCGATTTCCGCCAGTATGTAATCATAGGCGCGGTCCGGGCCCCAGGCCGGTTTGTAGACGCGCGGCATGCACAGCGCATCGAACACATCCGCGACCGAGACTATGCGCGCTTCCAGCGGAATCTCTTTCCCTTTAAGTTTGTTGGGATAGCCGGAACCGTCGAATTTCTCGTGATGCGAACTGGTCAGGCGGTAGGCGATGCGCAACAGCCGGCTTTCGGCGTTGGCCAGAATCTTGGCGCCGTAAACGGTGTGCTTTTTCATCTCCTCATATTCTTCCGGAGTGAGCTTGCCCGGTTTTAGCAGTATCGCGTCGCACAGCCCGACCTTGCCTATATCGTGCAGCGCGCTGGCCTGGCGGATGTCTTCCGCGTCCTCGGTGGGCAGGCCCATCGCCACGGCTATTAGATATGAAATGGAGCTGATATTTTGCAGATGGCGCGCGGTATCCTGCTGGTCGCGGTATTCCGCCGTGATGGCCAGACGGTAAATGGTTTCCAGCTGCGTCCTGCGTATGTTTTCGTAAAGCTTGGCGTTTTCCAGCGCATTGGAAGCCACCGTGCCCAGCAGTTGGAGAAGGCCGATATCGTCCTCTGTAAATTCGGCGCCCTCGCTTTCTTTTTTATTGAGCACTTCAAATACGCCCAGAATCTCGCCCTTGTTGTTTTTAAGCGGCACGGCCAGCACATTGCGCGTTTTATAACCGGTGACTTTATCTATATCTATCGTAAAGCGGTTGTCGGAATAGGCGTCCTTTATATTTATAGTCTCGCCGGTGACAGCCGTGAGTCCGGAGATGCCCTTGCCCATAGGAACGCGTATTTCCTGATGCTCTATGCCCTGCGCTATCTTGGACCACAGTTCGTTGGTCTGCAAATCTATAAGGAAGACCGTGCAGCGGTCCGCAGCTACTATTTCGCGCACCTGGTCGGCGATGAGCTCAAGCAGCGTATCCAGACGCGGCTCGTTGGATATCATGCCGGCGAACTTGATAAGCAGTTGCAGTCTTCTTTCCGCGTCAGTGTTGGTCATAGTAGTCAGCCCTTGAGCGCCTCGTTAAGCAGGACGCTGTAATGCAGCGCCCTTGCTTGAGGATAGTATTTTTTTAGGCCGCAGGCAATTTGCGCCACGGCCGCAGGAGAGCCGGAAACCACTATATCGGCCCGCGCCGCGGCTATGCACGCTATCTTGCGGCGCAAAAGCTCGGCGGAGCGCCCCGGTTCGAAAATCGGAAACCCGAATTCCGCGCCGCAGGGATAATCCGCCTCTTCCATCTCCGCGAAACCGTCACGGAAGGCGGCCTTTAGCACTTCGCGGGCCTTGCGCGACGCAGTCTGCCAGTGCGCGCTTGCGGCGTTTTCGTGGAACACTATGCGCGCGCCGGACAGATTAACGGCGGCCTTGTCCTTTTGTCTGCCGTTGACGGAGGCGGAGCTGTTGGCCAGAACAAAGGAATACTGTTCCGATGGAACGACTTCCAGCGAATCGCGCACGCAGGACGCGAACTCCCTTGCGCGGTTGCGCCATTGCTCGTCCTCCAGAAAAAGCTGCTCGGCCCTTTTGAAATAGGAGGCGCATTCTCCGCAGTCCGTCACAAAGGGAAGCGCCGCTCCCGCGGATATTTCCTCGTGGCGGGAGATAACCCTTTTGAGCGCCTCGCGCGCGTCGTTTATATCGCCGTAAAGATAATTATAAAGCCCGCAGCATAACCCGTCTATCACGCGCACCGGGCCGACGAACCTGTCGGCAAGGCTGAGCGTGGCGAGACCGATTTCGGGATGCAGGTACGAAGTGGAACATGACGCGAAATACACGCAGCCCGTGCGGCTGGTGTTGTCGGCGCGGGAAAGTTCCGGACTGTTTTTTGCCAGTTCCGCGAAGAATTTCGCCGGCTGACCGCCGTGCATCCCGTGCCAGCGCGCGAGCCAGGAGGCGCCCAGAACGCGCAATATCCCGGCCTTGTCCAGCAAAGTCACAAGCCCGCTGCGGCGCATGAAGCGCGCCTTGCGCATCATCACCGCGAAGGCTTGCGGGTCGCGCGCGGCATTTTCCAGTGCGCGGCGCAAAATCCTGTCGGGCTTTCTGGCGTATACGCGGCGGCATTCCAGCATATGCTCCGGCGTCGGCACGCGCGAATGGCAGGCCGTAATGCACGCCCCGCACAGCAGGCAGGAATGCGCCGCCTCGGCCAGTCCGGCCCCGTCGGCGTCCAGTTTCAGGCGGCCGCCCATCGCCATGCGCACCAGTTGGTTGCGCCCGCGCGCGGAAAAGTTTTCGCGTCCCGTCAGCCTGTAGGTGGGGCAGACCTGCTGGCAGAGGCCGCAGCGGTTGCATTTGATGACCGATTCATAGACCGCTTTTTCGCCCTGCTCGGTAAGCAGGTTCTTTAAATGCAGCGGCTCGGTCTGCGCCGTATAAAGTTCGTTATAGGGCAGAAAATCGTCAAGCTTTGGCAGTCTCATCTTGCGTTCCGTAAACGTGTGGGTTGAGCAGATTGTTGGGATCGAAAGCTTCCTTGAGCCGGCGGTGATATTGCGAAGGCACAAATTCCCTGCGTTCGACAAGCGCCGGGGACGCAAGCGCCCCGTCGGCGCGTAGCGTCACGGACAGCAGCACCGCAAACGTCCCGCGCGAACCGCACAGCAGGCTTATCAGGTCCGGGCCGGGAGGGTCTTTTACGCATTTGCCGCCCACGGAAATCACCGTGCCGTCCGCCATCGCAAAACGCATGCCCGTTATGAACGGGCGCAGCCCCGGACACATGCCAGACGCTATAAGCCCGCCTATGCTGCCCGGGTAATCCGGCAATTCCAGTTTCAGGCCGGCCTCTTTTGCAGCCTCCGCCAGGAAACGCGCCTTAACGCCCGCCTCGGCGGACAGCATGCGGTTCCCCGGGTCCACGTCCAATAGCGAATCCATCCCGGCAAGCGCCAGCGGTTTTGCATAACCGCCGCCTGCGCCGCCGGCGGTTTTGAGGCACATGACCGAGCTGGGCGATGACGCGTTCGCTCGGGCTTTAAGCTCGTCCACAACAGCCTGCGCCGCGTCGGAAAATTTTGCGGCCGGCGCGCGCTGCGAACCGTCCTCGGATCCGCGCGAAGCCAGCACCGGGATGACTTTATCCGGATTGGCCATGTCGTTGGGATCGCCGACCCTTTTTATGCGCCTGAAGAGTTCCAGCGCGTGGGCGTCATAGAGCCACGACATCGCCATGCGTTTGTCTATGCCCACGCCGCAGCCGCCGGCAATGGTGCCGCCCACCGACACCGCGCAGCGCAGCATCTCGTACGCGGCTTTTTTCACGCGGCCGGCCTCGAAACTGTTGCGCTCGTCGAAAACTATCTGAGGATGCACCGAACCGTCGGCAGGATGATAAATCAGCGCGGCGCGCACGTCGAAACGGGACGCGGCCGAGCGCATCATAAGCAGCGCGTCGGAAAGCCGCGACGGCGGCACCGCAAGATCGTCTAGCACCATGCTGGAGGCGTGGCTCGACATCGCGCCGTACACATCCATGCGCGTCCAAAGCGCGGCGCGTTCCTGCGGCGTGTCGGCGGAAATGAATTCGCCCGAAGCGTTTTGTTCGCAAAGCGTTTTCGCGCGCGCGGCCAGCGCGGCCGTTGCGCCGGAGTCCTCGCCCGTAAATTCCAGCAGCAGCGCGCTGTTGCTTTCAAGCGGGGCCACCATCTGCACCTGGGCGTCCGCGGTGGAAAGCGCCAGCCTGTCGAAACCTATGGCAACGCGCGGGGTTATGCCGTCTTTTAGCAGCGCCTGTACGGCGACGATGACTTCCCTGGCGTTTTTAAATCCCGCCAGCGCCGCGCGCACGGAGCGCGGTTCCTTTAAAATTTTAACCTTCAGCCTTGCGGCTATGCCTAGCATGCCCTCGCTGCCGGCGAAAAACCGGGCCAGCATCGGCCCGCCGTCGTTGACCGACCAGCGCAGTTCCTCGCCGCACGGGGTGACGAAATCGACTTCAAGCAGCGTGTCGCCCGCCATGCCGTAGCGGAAAGCGCCGGGCCCCGCGGCGTTTTCGGCTATATTCCCGCCGACGGTGGAAACAGCCGCGCTGAGAGGATCACAGGGGAAGAACCAGCCTTCTCTGGCAAGTTCGCGCTGGAGTTCGGCGTTGACCACGCCGGGCTCCACAAGCGCGTATCCGCGCGCGGTATCTATTTCGATAATCCGGTTAAGCGCGGCGATATTTATTATTACCCCGCCTTTCAGCGGCACGCAGCCTCCGGTAAGATTCGTCGCTGCGGCGCGCGGGACGAAAGGCACATGTTCGGCATGCAGCAGCGCCAGCAGCGGCGCGACCTGTGCGGCGGATGTGATTTTCACCACCGCCTCAGGCCGCGCGCGGCTGAGGCTGGAGTCGTAGGAGTTGAGCGCGAGATTGGCGTTGTCCGTCCAGACATTGCCGGGGCCGACTATTTTTTCGACCCGCTCGCGCACCTTGCCGAAAGTGTCCTTTACAAACATCGTTTATACCGGTTTTAGTTTCGCGGTGAAGTGCGCAAGCACCGGCGGCGCCTCTACTATCTTTAGGCCGCGGATGAGTTTTTTGTTCTTCGCCAGCGACGCGCAGATTTCTATCAGCAGGTCTATGTGGCTCTGCGTGTAGACGCGGCGCGGTATCGCTATGCGCACTAGGTCCATCGGCGCGGGCATGTAATTGCCCTTCGCGTCGCGGATGCCAAACATCAGCGTGCCTATTTCCACGGTGCGCACGCCGCCTTCGAGATAGAGCGCGCAGGCAACCGACTGCGCAGGGAACTGGCTGGCCGGCATGTCCGGCAGAAAACGTTTGGCGTCTATATAGACCGCATGTCCGCCGGGAGGCTCCACAATCGGGATGCCCGCCGCGCGCAGCCCCTCGCCGAGATACTCCACGGAACGTATGCGGTAGGCGAGATATTTTTCGTCAAGCACTTCGCGCAGCCCGACCGCCAGCGCCTCCAGGTCGCGCCCGGCGAGGCCGCCATAGGTGGAAAATCCCTCGCCCAGTATCAGCATCTGACGCGCGCTCTGCGCCCAGGCGGCGTCGTTCATCGCTATAAACCCGCCGATATTTACGAGCGCGTCTTTTTTTGAGCTCATCATGCAGCCTTCGGCGTATTTGAACATCTCGCGCGCGATTTCGGCCACCGGTTTGTCGGCGTAGCCTTTCTCGCGCTGCTTTATGAAATAGGCGTTTTCGGCGAAGCGCGCCATGTCGAGGAAAACGGGTATGCCGTGCGCGGCGCAGATTTTATGCGTCTCGCGCAGGTTGGCCATCGACACCGGCTGGCCGCCCAGCGTGTTGTTGGTGACGGTCATCACGCACAGCGGGATATTCTCCACGCCTTTCTCGGCGATGGCTTTTTTGAGCGCCGCGGTGTCCATGTTGCCCTTGAACGGACCCGTTTTGGCGAAATCCAGCGCGCCTTTGACCGGCAGGTCCAGCGCCTCGGCGCCGGAATGCTCGACGTTGGCGCGGGTGGTGTCGAAATGGGAATTGGACACTATGCACTTGCCCTTGCCGCCGATGAACGAAAACAGTATGCGCTCCGCCGCGCGGCCCTGGTGCACCGGGATGACTTCCTTATAGCCGGTCAGCTCGCGCACCGCGTTCTCGAAATTGAAATAGCTGCGCGCGCCGGCGTAGGATTCGTCGCCGCGCATTATCGCGGCCCACTGCTCGGCGCTCATCGCGCCGGTGCCGCTGTCGGTAAGGAAATCCAGCAGCACTTTGTCGGCCGGAATGTTGAACATGTTGTAATGCGCCTTCGCTATGACCTGCTCGCGCTCCTTGCGCGTAGTGAAACCTAGCGGCTCCACCATTTTCACCTTGTGCGGCTCTATTATCGTTTTCCATTTCCAGTCGACTATTTTGTTGTACATTTCCATCTCCATGGATAAATTTTGCAAAGCGGGGCGGCACGAAGGTCGCGCTCATCGATATCATTATAGAATAATTACGCGCGCGCGTACTTCTGCACGCAAAAAAACCGGCCCGTTCCCGGGCCGGTTCCTGATATCTAACCTGAACAGGTTCAAGGATGCCAGCGGTTTTCGGTGATAAGGTCGTTTACCGACTGGACCAGCGAAAGCAGCAGGTGCTGCGATTTGTCCGCATTGAATTTCTTGTCGAACGCCTGTTCCTCTATGCGCGTAGCCAGCGTGTGCTTGATAAGCCCGTGTTCGTCGAGCAGATAAAGGTTTGAGCCCTCTATAAGCGGCGCGAACCGCTCGCCGTCCGGATCGAAAACGCTTTTGCCCAGCGCGGAATACGCGTCCGGTATGTTAAGCAGGTCGTAAAGCGAAGGGACGATGTCGTTCTGCGTTCCCAGCCGGTCCGTCTCGCCGGGCTTGATAAGCGCCGGACAGTAAACCAGCAGCGGTATATGGAATTTTTCTTTCCACGTCGTTTCGTTAACGCTGCCGAACGGATGGTCGGCCATGAACATAAACACCGTCTTGTCGAAACCCGGCATTTTGCGCGCGCGTTTCATGAACTCGCCCACCGCCCAGTCCGAATAATAGAGCCGGTTGAGATAATTGTTCTCGTCGCAATTGTCGGGATATTTGGTGAATTCCTTAAGCACCGACTTGCCGGGGAGATGCGTGGTGCCGGTGAAAAAGAAGGCGTAAAAAGGCTGTTTGAGCTTTTCCATGCGCGCATTCAGCATCCGCAGCCCCTCGTAATCCCAGCCGTATATGGATTTATCAAGATACTGCTTTTCCACCGGGATATCCTGCATGCCGAAAAACTCCTGGAAGCCGAGCGCGTCGGATATGCTGCTCATGCGGTACGCGCCGCGCGTGGAGGTTATGCCCATGAGCGCGCAATAGCCGCGCGCGCGGAAATCGGTCCCGACGCGCGTGATGGAGGAAAGCTCCAGATGCCCGCGCCCTATGTCCGGTATGCCGGGGAATATGGGGATGCCCGCCAGCACCGCCGAAATGCCGTATATGCTGCGCTGCCCGCTTGAATAAAAGTTGGTAAAGCGCAGCCCCTGCGCGGCCAGCGCGTCGAAATTGGGCGTGACGCCATAATTGCCGTGGGTGAACGAATCGACGTACTTGGCGCTCCACGATTCCATCAGGACGACAACGACATTATAGCCCTTGCCGTTTATGGAAAACTTGCGCCGCGCGCGGGACAGCGGGAATTTGGGGTCGGGGATATACTCGTTCTTTTGCAGCAGCGCGGCCTGAACCGTTTTACAGGCCTCGTCTGTAGGCAGCAGGTGAGGCTTGTAGTCCTTGTCCGACTGATAAGCCCAGTAGGCGGAGAAAACGCCGTTAAGCGTCAGGTTGCCGGAAGCGGTGTCGCCGCCGACATAGGCATCCACCACGCTTATCGTCTTGTCAGCAATGCGCCCGCGTATCGCCAGAACCAGCAGTCCCGCGCAAAGCACAAAAACCAGCGGATCGTACGCGAAGCGGAATTTTGGCCTCTCATAGAACCTGTCGGCGATTTTCCAGGCCAGCCAGCAGATGAACGCGCACAAAGCCAGCGCGGCCAGCGTCTGCGGGATATAGCTGAAAGCAACAGTGGAAAGGAATTCCTTGTCCTCGGTAACCTGCAAAAGCTCGCGGCCCAGATGACGCTTTATAAAGGAAAAATACACAAGGTCCGACACAAGCAGGAAAGACATAAGCGCGCACACAAATCCGAAAAGCAGGGCCCATAGTTTGTGCCAGAGCTTCCACGGTATCGGCAGAAGTATCATCAGCAGCGGGAGTCCCGCGAAAAGCGCTATCGTGGACAAATCAAAACGCACGCCGTTCACAAAAGCGAAAAGCGTCGCGCCGAAAGGCAGCGCCGCGAACATCTTGTGATACGAAATATACACGAGCAGCCTGAAAAATGAAAAAATCGCCACGCTCAGTAAAAGCAGGCAGCAGGACAATCTCAGCCTGAAATCCGGTTTAAACCAGTTTGCGAAACTTTTCATAAATCGGCAGTCTCCCTTTTGCGGCATTGCACCGCATCATCATAAGGTAAAGTATAGTAAACATTAGATAATTTTTGCAGTACCGGCAATCGGCATAAATCGTCCGCCTTGCGCAAATGGCGCATAAATCTTAACATAATGTACATATATTCACGGAGGAAGCATGGCAAGGATAACATTTGCGGGAGCGGCGGGCGAGGTCACCGGTTCGCGGCATCTGCTGGAAATAAACGGCAAAAAAATACTTCTGGATTGCGGTACCTTCCAGGGACATCGCAGCGACGCGGAGGCAAAGAACCGGAAATTCCTCTTCGATCCCGAACAGGTTGACGCCGTCATTTTGTCCCATGCCCATGTGGACCACACCGGCAGCCTGCCGCTGCTAGTCAAGCAGGGCTTTAACGGCCCCATATTCGCCACGCCGGCCACCGCCGAACTGGCAGGGCTGCTGCTTGCCGACTCCGCGCATTTGCAGGAGATGGACGCCCTGTTTTTCAACAAGAAAAACCCGCAGCATCCTATAACCCCGATTTATACCGCGCAGGATGTTGCGGCTGTGCCGCCGCTGATGCGGCCGCAGAATTATTATTCCCCTTTCGAGATTTTCCCGGGCATAAGAGTTGAATTTATCGAGGCGGGGCACATCCTCGGCTCGGCGCAGATAGCTATAAACTGGAGCGAAAACGGCAAGGACCGCCGCTTCGTTTTCACAGGCGACATCGGCCGCAAGGGAATGCCGATAGTGCGCGATCCGGCAAACCCCAAAACGGCGGATTTTCTGGTGATGGAATCCACCTACGGCAACCGGCTGCATGACGACATAAGCGGCGCGCGCCAGCATCTCCAGGATATTATAGCGCGTACGATAAAACGCGGCGGCAAGGTGCTGATACCGGCCTTTGCGGTGGGCCGCGCGCAGGAGATAGCCGAAATGATGGAGGAGCTGCACCAGCGCGGAGAAATAGGGCAGTTGCAGGTTTTCGTGGACAGCCCGCTCGCCTCCAAAACTACCGGGGTTTTCGCGCGACATGCCGACACGCTCGACGAGGACTACAAGCGCGTCGCGCAGTACTCTGACCCGTTCGGCCACGGCTGGGTGCATTACGTTGAAACGCAGCAGGACTCGATGAAGCTCAACGAGATAAAACATTCCTTCGTGATTATCGCACCGTCCGGCATGTGCGAGGGCGGGCGCATACTGCATCATTTGCGCAACAATATCGGCGACGCGCGCAACACGGTGATACTGGCCGGCTTCCAGGCGGAAGGCACGCTAGGGCGCAAACTTTCCGACGGGATAAAGGACGTGCTGCTTTTCGGCATGCCGGCTAAAGTCCGCGCCGAAGTAACTATCGCGCACGAGTACAGCGCCCATGCCGACTGGAAAGAACTTGTGGACCATGTGCGGTCCATGGACGCACCGCCTCCCCGGGTGGTTCTGGTGCACGGAGAACCGGACGCTTCTTCCGCGCTTGCACAGCAGCTGCAGTCCTCCTTCCCCTCTAAAATCCATGTGGCCAAACTGGGAGAAAGCATAGAATTCTAAAATGGCGAACCACTTCCCGCTTAAGAGCTTATCGGCAAATAATACTCCGCCCGCAAACCTGGCAGATTTGCGTAAAGATGTGCGGAGCCGCCTGAAAAAAACCGCGTTATGCGCCGCGCTGCTGGCTGCGCTATTTTGCGGCTGCGCAAAAGATACCGCCGTAAAAAACGCAGGTTCTGCAAACGACGGCGCGATTATCTGTTTCGGCGACAGCATAACAGCGGGCAAGGGCGCGCCGGAAGGCGGCGACTACCCCGCGCTGCTTGCGCAACTGTCGGGACGCGAGGTTATAAACGCGGGAGTATCGGGCAACACCTCGGACGACGGGATGCTGCGCATAGAGAGCGATGTTGTCGACCGCCGTCCGTCCATCGTGATATTGCAGTTCGGCGGCAACGATTTCCTGCACCAGATGCCTTTCGAGGCCACGATGAACAATATCGAGCAGATGATACTGCGCATACAGGGCGCCGGGGCGGTGGCGGTGCTGGCCGACACCAGCGAAAGCGCGTTCATGGCGCGCTACAACTCCGGCTTTGCGCGCATAGCCCAAAGGCGGCGGGCGCTTTTCATCCCGGACCTGCTAAAAGACATTTCGACAAACCCGGAACTCATGTCGGACGAGGTCCACCCGAACGGCGAAGGTTATAAAATACTTGCGCAGCGCGTTTACACCGCGATAAAGCCCTATCTGCCGCCGAAAGCAGAACAATGATCCGCTGCTTATTATGAAACAAAAACCGCCGGGCAAATGCCCGGCGGTCTTTTTTTCGTTGCGATAATCAGGGTTTGATGCGCAGGTCTTTGACCTTGCGTATCTTGCCGGTGCGCGCGACGCGCTCGATTGTGTTGGGCGGCAATATTTCTATTTCCGGCTCGTCCAGCCATTTCATGTCCAGCGAATACACAAGATCCTCGCAGTTCTGGCGGATGGCCTCCGACAGCTGCCTTGCACGCGCGCCGGGCTCTCCTGGCTCTTTCATTTCGACACGCAGTTTAACGTGGTCCTGCACCCCGCGCTTGGATATTTCCACCTGGAAGGCAAAACTCAGCCCGGGCACGGCCTCTATGGCGCGCGCGATATCGTTTACAAATATATGCGCGCCTCCGGCGTGTATCCTGTCGTCGCAGCGGCCAAGTATCTCAAAACGCCGGTCCTTGCGCCCGCACGGACAGTCGCCCTCGACCCAGCGGCCAAGATCTCCGACCCTGAAACGTATTATCGGCATATGGCGCTTGTGCAGCACGGTAATTACAAGCTCGCCGGGATTACGCCCGGAGACGGGATTTCCGGTCTCTGGATCGAGGATCTCAAGGTACTGTTCGGACTCAAAGAGATGATGCTCGCTGCCTTCGCAATGCGGGCACTGGTAACCTATCACGCCCGCATCCACGGTGGCATACCCTGCGGAGCGCACTTTGACGCCCGGGAAAACTTTCCTGAAATAGTTTTCCATCTCCCGGCCCACATATTCGCCCCCGTAGAAGAGGAGCCCGAGCGGGAATGTTTTCTTTTCCGGATGAGCCTCGCAATATTGCGCCAGCTTCAACAGGAAAGAAGGCAGGCCGATAATAGCGGTAACCTTGAATTCGCACAGATACTCCGCTATATTTTCCAACGGCAGCGCGCTGCCTATCGGCACCGATATGGCGGGAGTTCTGGCCAGCGCGCGTTCCACACCGAGCCAACTGGACCACAGGTTGCCAGACACGAATAGATTTGCCGCGCGATCCTGCGCGGTAAGCCCGGCGCTTACAAACCCTCTGCCAAGCACCCGGCTGACCCTGTCATGTTCGCGTCCGTTGAAAAATATATATTTCGGATTCCCGGTCGAGCCTCCGCTGGCGAAATATATCCCGGCGGTTATCGGCCCGGTGAACATGGCCTCGCTGTCGGGCGGAGTATTGGACAGGATGTTTTCTTTCGTAAGGAAAGGCACCTTGCGAAAGCCCTCGGCGGAGACTATTTTGCCGACACCGCTGAAATGCTTCCTGTAAAAAGGGCTGTGCCCGCGCGCAAAATCCACCAGTTCGGAGAGTTCGTCCACCGGGCCCGGGCTGCCTTCTATGCCGGTTATCCAGACCAGTTCGCGCATAGGAAAAATACCGTCGTGCGGAGAGCCAGTCGGGCCTTCCAGCATTTTGCCAAGCTCGGTAACGCGCGCCACGCCGTAGGGAGCCAGCATGCGCGCTATTTCCATGCGCTCTTTGAGCGTCCCGGCCACGCCCACCGTCTGCACATAGCCGCGATACTGCGCCACCGCTTTTTCCACATCGGCAAGCGATGCCACGCATTTCACATAAAGAGTGCGGTTGAGCGGCGAGATTTTAAAATCCGTGTTTTTCTCGGCGATAACGGTCCAGTGGGTTTGGGGAAAAGCGCTTTCCAACTTCGCTTCCCCGACACCCATGTCTATTCTGGCGAGCTCTCTTGCGCGCGTAATCTCCACCTGCTCATCCATGGAAAGAGTGCCCTGCGGAAGCTGCCGCTGCATATTGCGAAAACCGGCGGCAACGGCTTTTACAAAATCGCCGGCCAGCGGATCGCTTTTGCGCAACTTGGGGTCCACAACAAAAACTGTATGAGGAGAAGCGCAGGCGCTTTGCTCCCAAACGCTGACGTCGCGCGCCATCTTTTCGCCCACCACCGCCATCCCGTCAAATTCCAGCGCCGACGGCAACACCACCGCCGCGCTCATTTTCGGGCCGAAACCCGTGACATGCACCGTCGAAGGCGCGACGCGCCGATAGGCGGCCACGGCCTCCTCTCCGCCCCATACGAATATCGCGTTCACGCTGCGCGCGGCCGCGCTTTCTATTTCGCCGGCGCCGCCGGGCCAGCTGAGCACGGCTATAGAAGAAGCCAGCAGACCTTTTTTGTCCGCGCGTTTAAGCGCCTGCGCGAAACTTACCGTAGACACCGCGCCGCCGCTCGCCGTTTTGACGATATTGGCGTTGCGCGTAAGCATGCCCATCAGGAGAGAGTCTATTATGCCGAGAAAGATATTTCCCGCCCCGACATGCAGCACCGTGCCGCGCGGCACGGCGGTCACAAAGCCGTCATAGCCCTGACGCGAAACGCAGGCATCCAGCGCGCCGGGAAGCGAAAGCTCAAGACGCAGGCGCTTTTCCAGTTCGGCACGGTCGAATATATGAGGCAGCACTTCCAGCGAAGCGGCTATCGTCTCGTCGGAAAACTGCGACGCCTCGCGCACATGCGCGAAAGCTTCCCGGTACCAGACGCCTTTTTTGTCCGCGTACAGCGCCCCGACAGCGGCCAGCGTATCAAGGATGTATGCGGGCTCCTCGGCGCGCAGTTTGGCCGCGCGCGCGCGCGCATCAAGACATATTTTTTCAACCTCGGACGCGGTCCACGGCGTCTTGCGCGACAAAGTCTTCCCGAAAATGTATGCGTTGGCGTTTTTCATAACAGTGTGGACGCCGAAATGGCGCAGCCTTTAAGTTTTTTTACGCCGGCGCGTCCGGCCACGTGCATCACGGGGCCGGGCAGGCCGCAGGTGCATTTTTTCTCCAGCCAGCCTTTATCGCTGGACAGAAGGGATATCGAAGGGTAGCTGGAAAGATACGGCGTTATGAACTGCAAAAGCCCCGTTTCGCCGTATGGCAGAAGTTCCAGCGTCGCCGGATGGCGCACCAGCACCCTGCCGTAAACCGGCACATGGAATTGGCCGTGCGGGCAATCCACATACGGCACGCCGTGCTCCACCATGCCGAACAGGTCGCGCACGCGTTCGGTTTTCAGTCCCAGCGAGCGGGCGAGCAGCGCGCGCATTTTCTGCTTGTCTACCGCGCGGTCCTGATTGTCCTTCCAGCCGCCGCCGGTGATCACCCAGCTGGCCGGATTGAGCCTTGCACAGCGCCCGTGTTTTTTCATGAAAGCGTCGCACAATGCAAGCGCATGGGCCGGAAATCCGATTATGCGGGTCGGTCTTGCGCGTTTTTCAAAACGCTCCAGCGCGTCCAGCGACCCGGGCATGTCAAAGTAAAATGATTTTTTCTCGTCGCTCCAGCGCAGCGCGTAGAACACTTCCCCGGTTTTGGTCAACGTGGTCATGCTTTCGTCGCTGAAAGCTGTGCCGACGTCTTTTGCCACCTTTGGATCGTACGAGAAGCACAGATAATCGGCCAAATGCCCCCTGTCCGACAATCCAAGCCCCGCGAAAACCTGCCAGGCCATGCGGCGCACCCGCATAAGGGACGCCCTGTCCAGCACTATTCTGCTGCGCTGCCCGCTGGTGCCGCTTGAGGTAAGCTCAAGCACGGTTTCCTTTTTGGTCGCGCTTACCAGATCGCGTTCCTTGAAAGCCGCCACGAATATATACGGCATGCGCTCTATATCGGCAGCAGTGCGCAAATCCTCCGGCTTGAAACCGCACATATCCCACAACCCGCGAAATTGAGGGCAGCGGCGGTAATGTATGGCGGCCGACTCGCGCATGGCGTCCACAAAAAGCCGCATCGTTTCCGCGGAATAATCGAACGGCGGGCGTTCCAGCAGAGCGGCCATCAGGCTTTTGTCCGGCAACGGAGTGGATATCGGGGCGGAGAGACTTTCCGTCATCAGTTTTTGCTCCTCAGCGCGTTTTCGACATAAAGTTCGTTCCATATCTTGAGATATTCCTTTAGATACTCGCGATAGGTGCTGATAAGGTTTACATGACGGAAGTCCAGCATATCGAACGAACGCGACAGCGCTATATAGTCCCAGCGCTTGTTGCCTACAAGACGCATCGCAGGGAAATACGCGCTGGGCAGGAAACGGGCGTGCAGCGCCTGCCACTGGAGTTTCGGGGAATATGCGTCCACAAGGCATTCGATATAGCTGACGCTCAGGTTTCGCATGGCCGACGCCACACTGTCCAGCAGAAAAGAGAAATCCGTGAGGGGCGAATTGCCTCCGAGTATGACGGTGTATTTGTCCTGCGGGTTATAGTGGATATAGACCTCGGTTTTCTGGTCGTAAGACACAAGCATCAGGTTAGGCTCGTGGAACGGCACGAAGAAATTGGCGAACACGCCGCTATTGCCCCTGGTGCGGAAGCGATCCACGACATAGCGGGGCGCCTGCACCATTTCAAACTGCATAAGCTTTTCCTCGGGCATCTTTTTCCCCGCTATGGGAGAGTGGAAATAATCCCTGGCCATCACTTTCGGCTTGCCGAGGGTCAGCTCCCTGCCGGCAAGTTCCTTCTGCGCAAGATGGTAAAAAGGCTCCAGCTCCTTCATCAAAGAAACCGGCTTGCGCCGTTTTTTCCAGGCTGACGGCACATAATAGCCGGTCAGGCAGTGCGTTTCGTGTTCATAAACCTTATGGGCATTGGGGAATATGCCGAGGGCCGAAAATCCCATATGTTCAAGTATTTGCTGCGGCGCGGCGGTTACAGTGCGGGTTGTGGCGTAAACGGTATCGACAAGATCGTATTCCTTGGTTATCTTGTCCAGAATAAGGCTCATCATCGCATAGTTAAGATTATGCTTGCGGTATTCCCGAGAAACAACGGCGCCCAGCGCCTTGGCCATGCGATTCGCGCTATCTATTTCCACAATCTGGCTGGCGATTATCCGTCCGTTATAATCGCCTACCAGCCAGAAATATTCGTCGCTCTGTAGCGCCTTGCACATTTTCACCCTGTCATAAATAAGCGACATGGAATAATTGGCGCCGTATATTTCGGAATAAAGGACCTGGATTCTGCGAGCGTCCTCGACCCTGGCGTTGCGTATGCGTATTTCGGCATTACTGTCCTTGCTGAACAATAATTCTACATGTCTGGAATTCATAGTTGAGTATCATCCCCCGGGATTGTTTTGAATAATATATTATATAACTGTGTATTGCGGGAGCGCATTGATTAAGATTAACATTCTCTTGTGTCCGGTCGGCTCAATATAAAATGACGATGAAAAAATATTTTTCACCTTTGCTGCGGGCGGCAGTGCTGGCGACTGCGGCGGGCTCGTTGCTGCTGACTAAAACAGACTGGTCCGCAAGAATGACGCTGACGGAAAACATCGCCGAACTCGTTCTGGTGCTGTTGGCGTTTCTGTGGACTCCCAAAGCCCACTGGAGCTGGAAACTGGCGGCAGCCGGGTTATGCGCGGGCGACTGGCTGTATTCCATCCAGCATTTGCTCCATTTCCCGGACGAATGGCTTTTTTTGGCGGAAGGCCTGGTCTTCAACCTTTATATTGCCTGTCTGGGCATTTGCCTTGCGCGGGCATACGCAAGCGCTGGGAAATCCGTTGCCGGCGAAAAGTGGTTTCTTGCCGCCACATCTTGCGTCTGCATATTTATAACGGCGGAGTATGTGTTATTGCCTTTCTTCCAAAGCGGCAATCATGTGGGAATGCCCTCTTACGTTATGGCGACTACGTTCCGTATGGCCGAATCCTGCGTTATGGCCCTTGCCTTCCTGATGAGCCTCAAGGCATATTCCGCATACTGGTTTTGCATGACGCAGGGGATACTGCTTCTTTCAGTAGCGTCCGTCGCGCTGGGATACAACGAAGGCGTACTGATGGGACAGAGCCCTACCTTCCATGAATACGGCTGGCTCTGGGGGCTTTTGCTGCTCATTTTCGCCCAGACCTGGCCGCAGGATGACTCGGCCCGCTGGTCCAGATGGGACGGTATACGTGTGCGGCTGGTCTGGCTGATATTTCTGTTCAATGTGGCGGTAATAACACTGCTGTTCAGCCTTAAAATCCTTCTGATACAGGACGCCTATCAGGTTACATCACTGCTGTTCATAGTCTACGCGATGTGGCTCATATCCAATATAATTGCGCTGCAACTGGCTCTTGGCGTACAGAAACTGCTGGAACAGCTCCGCCTTGATTCCGGGGCGGTCCCCTCGCAATCCCATTTCATGCCGATTTACGAGATAGACGAGTTCGCATCCCGTCTGCGCGAGGCATACGCCAAAATAGAATTACAGTCCGCGATGGCCGCCGTGGGGCAGACCGCCGCCATGCTGGCGCATGACGTGCGCAAACCGTTCGCAATGCTGAAATCCGTGCTGGGCAACATGGATTCCATGACAAAAGACCGCGCCGCGCTTGAAAAATCGCGCGGCGCTGTTGAACGGGAAATGACGCAGGTCGACGCCATGATAGCCGACATCATGGATTATTCCCGAGCGGTAAAGCTTGAAACCAAACCGGAAAACCTTACTATAATGCTCGACTCCGCGATAGCCCGCATAGCCGGCACACGCCCGCAGCCGGGCATTTTGCTGCGCTTTGAGTTGCGCCATTCGCGCAAGCCGCTGGCGGACGCGCCGCGCCTCGGGCGCGTCATATCCAACATTTTAGACAACGCCGTTGAGGCGATAACCGTGATCGGTAAAAAAACCTCCGGCGGAATAACGATAAAATCCCGCGATGCCGCCGCCGATGAGGGCGCTTTTGTCAAAATAGCGATATCCAATACCGGGCCGGCCATTGCGGAAGAAGATTTGCCGCGCATGTTCGAGACGCTGTTCACCAGGGGCAAGCGCGGCGGCACCGGGCTTGGGCTGGCGTCCGCTAAAAAAATCATGGCGCTGCACGGCGGCGACATTTCCGTGCGCAACCTGCCCGGCGACGCCGGGGTGGAGTTTGTCCTGCGCCTTCCGGCATCCGGCGAGCCGGAGCATAATTGCGCAACGCCGCCCGGAACCCTGGCAGCACCGTCAACCGGCAGCAAGCCTTCTGAAAATCCAACTGCCGCCGGGATTATAGTGCTTGCCTGCGACGATGACGAACTGAGCCGCCGCTGCACGGCGATGGAATTGAAAAATCTCGGCACGGGGACAGAAACCCATATTTTCCCGGGAGCGGAGGAACTGCTCGCTTTCCTGCGCGCGGACACAACAAAGCGTCCGGATGCGCGCTATGCGGTTTTCACCGACCAGAACATGGGCGGCATGAGCGGGCTGGAACTTGTTGCGACGCTGCGCAGGGAAAAATTGCCATGCAAGGTTTTCATGGTCTCCAACGAGCCGAAGAGCGACTTCGCCCCGAAAGCGCTTGCCGCCGGAGCCGACGATTATTTCAAGGGCCCGCTGGACGCCGATATTGTAAAAAAAGCCCTTAAATAATTTTTATTTTTAAACCCGAACGTGAACCAAGCATAAAAAACGTAGTCTTCCTGAACTTAAAAACCATCCCCATAGCACCGCTCTCTTCCAAACTTCCGTGAACTCCCGCAAAAAGCGGGGAAGCAAAAAAGCGTGCCGAGCACGCTGTCAACGGGCGGCGTAGTTAAACGCGATGAACAGCGGTTCGACTTGTCGGACCGCGATATCAGGGAATGTCAACTGGCGGCGTAGCCGCAAGTTGACAGCGGTTCGACTTGTTGAACCGCGATATTAAGACATGTCAACGGACGGCGTAGCCGCAAGTTGA
>Ga0326728_10010356_pt1 | contig 21864 bp, 21 predicted proteins | sample MB3enrmetagenome_FD_207602 | JGI IMG/M metagenome (GOLD analysis project Ga0326728, IMG submission 207602) | Lab enriched peat soil microbial communities from McLean, Ithaca, NY, United States - MB31MN | ecosystem: Environmental > Terrestrial > Soil > Wetlands > Peat | place: USA: New York... | reverse complement strand
ATTCCGGTGCTCACCATGCCCGGAGACGACAAGACGCACCCGATTGCCGACCTCACAGGCTACATCACCGAAGGGCAGATACTGCTCAGCAGGGATTTGCACAGGAAGAACATCTACCCGCCCATCGACCCGCTGCCTTCGCTTTCCAGGCTGATGAACTCAGGCATCGGGACCGGGAAGACGCGCGAGGACCACAAGGGAGTGTCAGACCAGCTCTACGCCGCGTACGCCAACGGGCGCGACTTGCGCAGCCTGAGCGCGGTCGTCGGCGAGGAAGCTCTCACGCCCTCGGACAGGAAGTTCCTGCGCTTTGCAGACGAGTTCGAGAAGAAGTTCACCCAGCAGGGCTACTATGAGAATCGGGACATCGAGACCACGCTGTCAATCGGATGGGATTTGATGTCCATACTGCCCGAAGACGAGCTCAAGAGGGTGAAGACAGAGTACATAGCCAAGTACCTGAAGAAGCCCAAGGCGGCGGCTGCCGGGGACGCCGAGCCGGCAAAGGCAGCGAAGTAGGGGCATTTTATATGGCAATGACACAGGACGTCAATCCGACGAGGATGGAGCTCATAAAGACCAAGGAGCGGATTACGCTCGCGGTCAAGGGGCACAAGCTCCTCAAGCAGAAGCGGGACGCGCTCATCCTGGAGTTCTTCAAGATACTCAAGAAGGCCCAGGACCTCCGCGGGCAGCTTGCGCTGAGGATGGCTTCCGGCTACCACTCGCTTGCCCTGGCGGAAACGTACCACGGGATACAGGAGCTCTCCAAGGTGTCGCTGGATTTGCACAAGGACATCGATGCTGACATCGAAGTGCGCAACGTCATGGGCGTGAAGATACCCAGCATCACGGCCGAGGTGGAGAGCACGCACTTCATGAGCCTGCCCGGCTATTCCATCGCGGCAACGAGCGCGAAGATTGACGCGGCCGTGGAGGACTTCAACGAGATACTGCAGATGACCATGAAGCTGGCGGAAACGGAAACGGCGATGAAACGGCTGATTCTGGAGATAGAGAAGACGAAACGGCGCGTGAACGCGCTGGAGTTCGTGCTGCTGCCCCGCCTGGAAGACCAGAAGAAGTTAATCTCATTCCGCCTCGAGGAGATGGAGCGCGACAGCTTCGTGAGCTTGAAGACGATAAAGAGAAAGCTGGAAAAGCAGAAGAAGGAAGCGAAGGCTTCCTCCAGTTGACACAAAGGATAAGCCTTCAGGGAACTTCATGAGGCAGGTACATAAGACTAAAAACAGTAAAAATCAGTGCTGAATCACCTGGGAAGTCGCTGGCCTGATGTCCCTAAACTCATTCGGAGTGGATTTCAATTTATTTAGAAACATTGCTATTTTATCTTCTGCGTGCGCCTTATTCACAAGATAGGTCGCAAGATAGGCCCCACCATACGCAAGACCGGCCACAAGAAGGGTAGTTTTAAGAGAGGCAACGATAGCAACCCTTTTTGTGCGGCGGTATTCCAGATCCAAATATTTCTGCTCGCTAAAGCCTGGCTTAATGCCCTGCTCTACCGGTTTGTGTCTGAACAGTTTGTGCATAGTTACACCTTACATTAACACATTAGTATGTATATAATAACATATATAAACCCATCGGAAACGGTTAAAACAGCCACCTGCTCGCGGTGCGCTCACCGCGACACCAATCGCATATCCTTGATACGTGAGCAGGTCATCGGATAAAATCCAGCGCATCGACGATTTTCAGTTTTGTTTTGATCCGGACCTCGTTTTTATCCGGCACCAGAAGCCATTTCTCATCGGCATTGACCGTGTCCAGGTTTTTTTCCGCCTTCCGCACGTCTTCCTCATCGATTCTGTTCTTCCATTTTATCTCAAGTGCAATGGCCGGTTTTTTGAATTTCAAAAGACAGGCGTCTACGTCATAGTCCCTGCCCTGCGCCACTGCCTCATCGAGACCGAGATTGGCCGCTACAAATTCGCGCAGCTGGTCCTCCATTATTTTCGGCAGTATCTCATTGACGATTCTTTCCAATTCCGGCGGGTTGGCAGGCCTTTCCGATATGTTGTACTTCTCATCCGCATAATAGAAAAGCCGTACGAGCGGAGATGAATGCTTGTAGGTGAATCTGTTCCTGTCCAGGACCTTTATCCTCCTGATTATCCCGAATCTTATGAGGTTTTCTAGGTACTGCTGGATCAGGCTGGGGTCGTCTTTTTTCACCAAGCCTCTTGAGAAGAGATAGCTCGATATCTCTCCTGATATGACGTTGCCGTTTGCGATTGCACGCAGTATGCCCTCATAAGCCGAAGATATGCCGCGTTCCTCTTCTATGAAGACCTCCCCCACAAGTGCAGGAACTGTCCTTGCCGAGCCCATCAGGACCTTTACGAAAAGGTCATCCGGAGCGGTTTTTTCCTCAAAATATTCCAGCGCCAGGGGTTCCCTGAGGAGGACCGCAAGTTCAAGAAGCGCTTTTTTGGTAGGATGGTATTTTTTCAGTGCCGTGACGGTATCCTTGAGTTCGATGAGCCAGACCGGGTTCTCAGCGAAAAAGCCCAGCAGCGGGGAACCGCTGCCCATGATTTTTTTCGATAAGAACAGCGTCGAGGAGATGAGAATGAGCTTCCCGCCTTTTCTGGCTGCATGGAGGAAGTCCTGGAAATCATCGCCCAGCCTGTGAAACTCGTCCACAACGATTGTCTTGTCCTCTTCCATGCCGCGCTTGAGGAGCTCTTTGAGGGATTCGTAGCTGATTATCCTCTCATCGCGCTTGGAGATTATGGTCCGATCGCGTTTCACGAAGAAATAGTCGTTGTAGGATATGAAATTCTCGACAAGGAACGATTTCCCTGTTTTACGGCGTCCGTAGACCAGAACCCATTTTTTGGTGGAATTGATGCGCTTTACCTCAGCCGGCCTCTCTATGAGCAGTGTCATGTAAGTATAATGGAGGTTATACTTATAAAGGTTATTGTTGAGCTGGCAGGCGCCCCCGCCCCGCAGGAAAAGCCGCCCTACCGCATAAGATGCCGGCCAAATCGAGCTGCGGCTAGCCTGATTTCTGGCTTCGGAGCGCAGCCCCTAATCCCTGCAATTGTGGGGAAACATAGCTTTTTAAGTAGTTTTACGCAATGTTTGCCTGCATACGGGGTGGGATGATGGGACTGCAAACTCATATTCACGGAAAAGAACTGTTGAAAGTGCAGGCCGGAGGCCAAACGAAAAATCTCATAGTCCTTCGGGGCAATGGCACGACAAGACTTTTCGAAGGCCATCCTTTAGTGGAAACGCTCAACAAGGAACACGGAACCGGTCTTACAGTCGTATCCCACTCGGTGGCTGATATTGCGCTCAATGTCGGAGAGACCTGGCAGAAGCTGCCTGCATTTGCGGTAGATGCTTCCATAGCTTATGAAAAGCCCGGAACCAGATTAGGCAAGGAGATTGTATTTTCTGTTCAAGGCGAGCCAAGAGTGGTTTTGGCAATAGGCAAATACAAAGGAGAACGGGATATTGCCCTTGTAACTCTCGGATTAACTTCAGCAGATTTCAAGAAAGATGGAAATTCATTTGTTTTGGATATTCCTGAAAACAGGTTGGTTGTAGTTCCGAATTTCCCAGGTCCAGACGGCTGGTACATGCCACATGCTGAGACCGGGGTTCCGCATGGTAAGAAAGTAGAGGGAAGCTCAGACGCCAGATACTTATACCGGTTAAATGATTCTTCATATGTGGGCCTTCTTGCCCGCGGCCGCGGCAGCTTCGGCGGCGTTCGGCGGAGCGTCTTCCTCGGCGGCAGGGCGTCCGGCAGGTTCGGGGTGGTGGCGGAAGTCCCGGACGCAGACGTGCCGAAGATACAGGCGCTTCTCAACAACCAGAACGAGGTGCAGATGTGAGTGTTGTCATACGAGCTGCTAACCAAAAAGTCGAAGTATTTCCTGCCAAGCTGACCTGGCTGGAAACGATTCATAGAGGCAACATGGCAGGCAGAAAAGCAATGCCAAACTCATTCCACAGTGAAGTGCTTCTTGGGAAGGAAGACGGAATTTTCAAACCCATCCCGGAAGATATCTTTAATGCCAGGCCCCTGTACACCGGTACCGCCGCTGTAGTCGGAAACAAAGGCAAAGCACTGGGGACCCGCGTTGAATCCCAATGCGATTTTGAAGGAAGCAGGAAAACCGTCTATGTGAAGTTTGATGAGGAGTACGCTGACCTTGTCGATGTACTGCTGATGTGCAACCACGGATTCGCTCCAGATGGCAAAACACCCCTGCTGCCGCTATCCAATGCAAGAACAGGAAAGCAAATATGCACTGATGACGAAATGCGCGAAGCTTACGACATATTTCTGAATCTGAACGGTCAAAAACGTGCGTTTAAGATAAAAAGCAGGGATGGCGGTGCCTTTGAAACAGTCGGTGATGAAAATACCTTTACTTGGATTTCTGATTCCGCCACCATCGGCCTTCTGAGGCGATGCGTCAACTTCCTCGACTACCGCCACAACGTCAGCTTCGCCGACCGGCCATCCGAGCGTCTTGGGGTGGTGATGGAAGCTGCCGGCGTCACGGTTGCCGCAGGCAATGGAACGACCGTACTGCAGATGAAAGGCTGAACTTCTTCCCATTTTGATTTACGAACTTAAAACCGTAACCGTTCCGTCGCCAACGTTCATAATATACATGTCACCGTTGTCTGAATCGTATACCGCTGAATCGCCCGGAGCCGGGGCAGTGGCAATAACTGACGTACCGGAGAATACGGAGACCACATCGCTGCCCACGATATACATGTCCTTGTTATTGGAATCGTAGACTGCAACATTTACGCTTGAGACCGGAACAGTAGCTATCACGGAAGTTCCATTGATGATGGAGACCGATGGAGTGCCCTGGCGATTCCCGATATACACATATCCGTTGTCCGGGTCGTAGCCTCCATAGTACGGATCGTTTCCGACCGGGACCGTAGCTATTACGGAAGTGCCGCTGATTACGGAGACCGTTCCGTTGGAGCCCGAGTCCTGGCCAGAATTCACAACATATATGTACCCGTTGCCGGAATCGTAAACTGAAGAAAAGGGGTAGTCGCCAACCGGGATGGTGGCTACATTGGTTGTGCCGCTGATTATGGAAACATTTCCCTCTGCATCCACAACGTATATGTCCCCGTTGCTGGAATCATACGTTTCATAGTATGACCCTGCATATGGAATGGTGGCTATCAGCGAGGTGCCGGAGATTACACTGACGCTTTCGTCATTATTCAGAATATACACATACCCATTACTCGGATTATAGACCGCAAAATTTGGGGCAGGGAGCGTGATGGTGGCTATCACCGAGGTGCCATTGATTACAGACGCAGTATCCCCTCCCACAACATACACGTACCCGTTGGCCGCATCATATGCCGCATACCTCGGGTCCTCTATCGTGATAGTGTCTATTATCGAGGTGCCGGAGATTACGGAGACTGACCCGCCATTAGCCAGAGCATATACGTATCCGTTGGCCGGATCATAGACATTGTAGCTCATGGAATCTGCGGTGTACCCAATCGGAATGGTGGCAAGCACTGCCGGGCCATTCTGGGCGTTCTGATTCTGTGCCTGGGTATTTTGCGCCGCTGGAGTGCTTTGCGTGGATGGGGCAACTGGCGCGCTGCCGGAAGGCCCAGAGGAGCTTATGCAGCCGAATAATAATATGCCAAAAACCACAAATAAAAATGCCACCGGAAGCGTTTTCATATTTTTGTATCGTAAGGCATATTTATAACTTATCTCATCTTCCTGCAAAAATATGGCCTCCTGGTGAATTTCACCCGGCCTATTCCGGCGATTATGGGCCGTTCGCCGGTTTCCTTATGAGGCAGATGCCGGAGGATTACCGGAAGATGAAAAAGGAATGCCGGCACAAGGGATGAACCGGCCGGTCCGGGCGGACGGAGTCCGGTTTTCAGGAAGCGGGCGGCAGCCGGTTCCTGGTTTTATGACTTACGACGTAGCGGCTGCTATTTAATAAAAATATTTATTAAAAAATAATAGATATATTTATAATATAATTCTTTATTATCCATGTCATGGCAGAGAATTTCACGCTGAATCCGGTGGAAGGCGGGCTTTTCGTAGGGCGCAAGGAGATAATGCGGGAGATGCTGGCGGAACTGACGAATCCGGAATCCCACGCCGGTTTCTGCCTCCTGGGGCGCAGGAGGATGGGTAAGACATCGATATTCCGGGAGCTGGAATCCGAGCTTTCCGGCAGGAAAGGGGTGGTTTTCGCCTACCTGTCCCTCGCGGACCTCGCCGACGTCTCCGTAAAGACGTTTGCGGAGCAGCTGTCCATGGCGGTTCTGGAGGCGTCCAGGAAAAAGGGCATCCTGCCCCTGGAGTACAGCATGGACGCCCTCATGAAATCGCCCAGGGAGGTCATACAGTCCTCCCTGTCCAAGGTCAAGCTCACCGACCAGATTTCCGACGAGCTGAGCTTCTTCTTCGAGTCGGGGAAGGGGAAGAACGAAGACGATGTGGAAGCCGTGCACCGGGCATTCGACCTGGGGGACAAGCTCGCCAAGGCGCACGGAAGCAAGTTCGTCCTGGTGCTGGACGAATTCCCGGAGATACTGAAACTGGATGATGGCGAGCAGATGGTCAAGATGTTCCGGACCATCCATGACAAGCAGAGGAATACCGCGCTCATCATATCAGGCTCCGAGAAGAAGACGCTCGAGCAGGTCGCTTTGAGCCCTGAATCCCCGTTCTACAAGCAGCTGATATTCGTGGAACTCCAGCCATTCTCATTCGAAGAGACGGTCCAGTTCCTCAAGAAATACGGGCTGGTGCTCTCAGATGCCGATGCCAGGAAGCTCTACTACGTCAGCGGCGGCATGCCCTACTACCTCCAGTACTTCGGCCGCTCAGGCAAACTCACTCAGGACATAGATGCGGCGATAGCCAACTTCATCAAGGAAGAAGGCGGCGTCTTCTTCAGCGAGGAACTGGGGAAGCTGTCCAAAAAGGAGAAGGTCATCGTGCGGGCAATCGCAGCCGGGGAAAGCAGCCCCACAGGAATCGCGGAGAAATCCGGCGAGCCGGTCACTTCGGTGAGCAGCTACCTCGTCTCCCTCCAGAGGAAGGAAATCGTGGAGAAGGCCAGGAAAGCCGAGTACGTCCTGAGCGACCGGCTGTTCGCCCTCTGGATGCAGGAGCGCTACAGGTAAACGCGCTTTCAGGGGGTCTGTTTTTGTTTTCGGGATGCGGGGCGAGTCTTGTGCCTAAAACGGTCCATCCGCACCATCGGGCTCGAAGCTGCTGTAAGCAGACGCAGCCTCATCGAGGAACTCGGCCTCCCTCAGAGGCGCCAGCTCTATGGCCCTTGCAAGCGCGTTCGCTTTGGCTTTGTCCGAACATGAGGGGCTCGTCGCCAGTGCGAGGTAGCCCTCTGCGACCGCGTTCCACCCGGCAGCGCTCCCGCGCGCGTATTTTGCGGCATTTTCAAGGTTGTACTCCGCCCGGTCATACGCGTGGGACTGGAGATTGTACCAGACGCATTCGAGATACGCCCCGACCATCAGGTGGATGAAGTCATCCTTCCATTCAGGCGCGTATTTTATGGCAGTTGCAAATGTATCCTCGGCTTTGCTGATTCCGATGATTATATCCTCGGTCAGCCCCATCTGGTCCGGATGCAAATACCTCGTGGCCATCTCTTCAGCGCCCACGTACATTATCGCCTCATAAATCGCCAGCACGGATATCTTTTCCGCGATGGCTTTCCTGTCAGCGCCGGAGGCCTGCGCTTCCGCCATGCAGAGCAGGCCGATTGCGGAATCGGGCTGCATCTTTTTCGTGCTTGCAAGATTCATCACCAGGGCAGCCGTCTCATGGCTGAGGAAGTACGTGCCGTCTTTGCGCCGCTCCATCGCTTTCCTAAGAAGCCGGGCGGCCTTGATGAAATCGCCCTTGTCATAATCGCCGCGCTCGAACCTTATTCCCGCGGCTTTTGCATAGTTGCGGGATATCCGCTCCCGCATCAGTGGCTCGGCTTTCGGGCTGATATTCCCTATCGCCTTCATGCAACTGCGCTTCACGAACAGGCCGGCCAGTTCCATTGGCGCATGGAATTTATCTGCGATTTTAGCAACGCAGTTCTTCATACCGTTCATCAGTTAGCATTGTGCATGAAAGGGTTTATATAAGGCACACCAGCACACCCTTTAACACACTCACAGGGCGCCGCCCGGGGCAGGAATACAGGAAAAGCTCGTCCAGCGTAAATAATCGCCCGGAATTGGGGCACAAAATCAAAAAGACTGCTTCCGTGCCTATACTGTCTTGCCCATCTCTCTCTTCCTTGCATCCCTCAGCTTGAAAATCAGGGCCTGCAGCTCGACCGCATGGTCCGGCTTGAGCGCCGGGAAATAGTTGACCCCGCCCATGCCTCCCCTCCTGCCGTACATCATCATGCCGCCGATTGGCACTATGTAAAGCGAGGACAGGCTCAGGAGCTGCTCAATTATGCCGCGGTTTATCGTGACATCAGTTACGTTCTCGAGCGGTATGGACTCCACGCTATAGCCTATGAAGCCCCTCTGCCCGACGACACGGTGGTTGGTTATCCAGTACCTGAATTTGCCGTAGGATATGAACGGGCTGACCAGCGCGATAGCGACCACAACCACGACCGCCAGTATGTCCAGCGGGATGCTGTCGAAGTTCCAGAATATGAAAAGCAGGATGACCAGGAAGATGACCATGCCTATGAGGTTGCCGACCATCCTGGAGATTATGAAACCCCCCATCTCCGGCTTCACTTCCGCGTATATCTTCTCCTCGTCCTGCAGGGTGAACGGAAGCGTCCCGCCCGGCTGTATGGGCCTAACGTCTTGTACTGTGCCGTTTGACATAGAATCTCTCCATACGCATTCGATTTTCAAGCGCTTACGCCGCGCTGTCACTGTATGAAGTAGTATGCGGATACAAGGTTTATAAAGTAAAGTTATGCGCCCGGGCTTCCATCAATAACCGGCCAACAAGCGTACGTACTCTGCCCATGGACAAGATAATCCTAATACGCGGGCGGATCTGTTTTTGTTTGGCGCACGGGCTAGCGGGGTTTTCTGCGCGGCTCTTCAGTGCCAGTCGTTTTTAACTGTTTCTATACATAGTATGTTGTGGATGGGACAAAGGATGAAAAACACACAACAGCGCCATCAGCCCGGCCGGAGTGCATTCAGCGGCACTTTCAGGACCTGCCTCACCGTGCTGGCAACCGGCGCGGCAGTGGCATCCGCAGGAGACAGGCAGGATAGCTCTGCCTTGAACCTCACGACCGCTGCACCTTCCGCCATGACTGATACTGGCTCCGCAGCGGTGAGCCAGTATCGCGTACCCATCGCGCATAGGATAGAATCGTACCTGGCGAAACATCCAGCGGAGAGTCTTGTCACCGAAACCTTCGGAAGCCAGCGTATAATGATTGAACTGGAGGAGTCGCCGAAGGCGGCAGCCGCCTACGCGAAAAAATACGATGAGCTCGTTTCCTCCCTCTCAACCGTCCTGGGCAGAACTTCCAAAACGCACATGAGCGAGGACTCGTTCCTGCTCGATGCATGGGTCCAGATGTCCTTCGGGATGTTCCTGGATTGCGGTACTCTCCCCAGGACCCGTTTTCTGTCCGAATCGCTTCGAATTGGGACATTCGACTGCCAATGCTCCAGTGTCCTGGTTTTTGATATCGCAAAAGAGCATGGCATAAATGTGAGCCTGATCGTGGTTCCAGGGCATGTTCTTCTGCGGACGAAAAATTTCTTTCTTGAGACGACAAGCGGTGATTGCCGCAATATGCGGTATATACGCGAAAAATACCCGTTCATAGAAGATACGGCCGCCGGTCCTGGGAAGTTCCTCTCAGAGGCTTACAACAACCGGGGACTCGCTTATGACGATAAGGGGGACTACCGGCGCGCAATCGATTCTTACAGTAAAGCGATAGGCCGGGATTCGGCATGCGTGGAAGCTTTCTACAACAGGGGAAGCGATTATTATAGGCTTGGGAAGTTCCGGCAGGCTTTGGAAAACTATACCAGAGCGTCACATCTGTATCCTAACGACAAGCAAATCTGCTTCTGGCGGGCCAGGGCATATCAGCAGCTGGAGCTGCAAAAGAAGTAGTATTAGTGCGCAGGGTTTTGCCCGGATTCAGCCGACCCTGGTGAGGGTCACGGTGTACGGGTTTATGGACCAGACCATGCACCCGCTGCAGCCTTCGTTCTCTACGGCAGGGCTGCCGGGCAGGCCGCCGGGCGTTGAGCCGATGCTATGAAAGACGCCCTGGTCCGGAGTGCCGTCAAAGTACAATTCCATCGTCTTCCCGTCCGGGCTTACCTGCAGGCCGACGTCACTGCCCCCGATGCCGCTCTGGGTCATCAGGGTCACGAAGATGAACTGCATCCCGTCCGGGAACGTTATCATCATGTTGCCGCTCCCGTTATCCGCGATGAACGCGTCCCCCTGGGTCGCGCAGCCGTTCGTGCAATTGAAGAGCGGGTCTGACGCCGTCGCATTCGGGATGTAGAAATCCCAGCCAGGTATGCCATTGTCCCCGTCGTCATCCGCGCATTGCAGGGTCATCCCGAACTGGTAGGACGCGGTGAACGGCTTGTTTTGGGAACCCCCCTGCGGGCCGCTTACCAGGAGCGTGCCGGAATCCGCCATCGTCCCCTGCCACGTGCCGTCATAGGGCGAGGGGCACCCTGCGGGCTCCTGCGAAGCCGTCGTTTGATTCCCGGCCGGAACCGGCGGGGCTTGCTGGCCGGCACCGCCCGGAGCCGGCGCGGATGGCGTGCCCTGCTGCCCTCCCTGCCCCTGCTGCGGCTGCGCGGCCTGCTGGGCGGGCAGTATCTCGAGCGAGGCCGTGAACGGCCCGGCACTGGTCCCGTTGCTGTCGTTTATCATGAATTTCAGCTGGTAGACCGCCTCGTCCGTCCCGGCAGAAAGCTCAGGGGCGGTCCCGCTCACCGCGCAATCCGGAAGAAGCGCTATCGTGCCGGCTATGAACGAACCGGCAGGAACGCTCTGGCAGGAATAGGGTGCCACTCCGCCGGATGGCGTTATGGCCGCGCCGTATTGCTCTCCTGCGGTCGCAGCCGGCAGTATGGCCACGCTGCTCAATGCCGCGCCTGTGGTGAAGGTGATGTTGTGCGAGGTGGTGGTGCCTATGGTCCCGGCACCCGGGACGTTCACGCAGCCGGCGATGAAAATGGACAGCACGGCCGCGAGCGCCAGAACGAGAATGTTCTTCATCATATCCCCGGAAAAGCGTCGCAGGGGGGATTTATACGCCTTTTGGCAGTGCTGCGCGCCGCCGGGCTTCCTGCTTCAACGAAGCTTGTTGCGGGCTTGCCAGTTCAGAGGCGATACATGCGCTTTTCTGGACCTCATTTCCGCAGCCGCATCCACGAAGCGGTTTTTTATTTAACGGGCCGGACGTGCGAGCACATCCACGGCCGCGCACCGGAATCAATATAATTCACCATGGGTTAATGGGAGCGGGTGATGAGATGGACTGCTTCGGCATACTGGAAAGGGTGAGGGAGAAGAGGCCGCTGGTGCACCACATGACGAACTGGGTGAGCATCTCCAGCTGCGCGGACGTGACAAGGGCATTGGGCGCCCTGCCGGTGATGGCGCACGCGACAGAGGAAGCCGAGGACATGGCCGGGATATCCTCTGCCCTGGTCCTCAACATCGGGACGCTCACGAGCGGGCTCGTCTATACGATGGAGCTCGCAGCCAAAGCCGCCAACAGGAAGGGCATACCGGTCGTCCTGGACGCGGTAGGCGCAGGAGCCACGAAGATGCGGACCGACGCGTGCCTGAGGCTGCTGAAGAGCTGCCGGATAGACATCCTCAAGGGGAATGCGGCCGAGATAGCCGGCATAGCCGGCGTGGAAGCGGAAGTGAAGGGCGTGGAATCCATAAGCGTTTCCGGCGACCTGAAAGTGATTGCGAAGGATTTGGCCGGGAAGCTGGGCAGCATCGTGGTCATCACCGGAAAGGACGACATCGTATCCGACGGGAAAAGGACTGCAATCGTAAGCAACGGCCATGAGCTGATGGGGCGGGTGGTAGGGACCGGCTGCATGGCCAGCTCGTGCATAGCATCTTTCTGCGCAGTGGAAAAGGACTACCTGGTCGGGGCTGCGGCAGCGCTTTCCATTTTCGGCAGGGCCGGGGAGCTGGCCGCGAAAAAAACGAACGAGCCCGTTGCTTACCGGAACAAGCTGATTGACAGCATCGCTTCCATGAAGGAAGAGGATTTCGAGCAGAAGGTGGAGATTTGCTAGGCAGGGGAATCTACCTGGTCACGGACAGGGAACTGTCCGGAAACAGGGAGCTGGAAGCGGTCGAAGACGCGTGCAGGGCAGGCATAAGGATAATCCAGTACCGGGAAAAGCGGCTCGGCGCGGAAGAGCAGGTAAAAACCGCCACGCTCATGAGGAGGATAACCAGGGAATACGGTGCCGCGTTCATAGTCAATGACAGCATACCGCTCGCCATCGAGTGCGAAGCTGACGGAGTGCACCTGGGCCAGGGCGATGGAGAGCCGGAAGCAGCATTCGCGCACGGGCTGGTGGTGGGGCGCTCGGCGGCAACGCCCGAAGAAGCGAAAAAGCTGAAGGCGGATTACATAGGATACGGGCCGGTATTCGGGACGAAAACGAAGGCGGATGCCGCCAAACCGGCCGGGATAGAGGGCCTGGCAAGGCTGCGGGAGGAGGTAAGCATCCCGGTCTATGCGATAGGGGGCATCAACAGCAGGAACCTGGGCTCGGTCATGAGGACCAATGTCCATGGGGCCGCGGTGGTCTCTGCGGTCATGGCAGCGGATGATTTTTACCGGGCATCGCTCGAACTCGTGGGGGAAATGGCAAAATGGATTTGAAAGGCGCTGCGGAAGCAGAGGGAGTGGACGCGAGGAAGCTGGAGCGCGAGCTGGAAGCAGGCAGGGCGGTCGTGCTCTCCCAGGAAGGCAAGAAGCCGGTCGTCCTCTCAAGATTGTGCAGGACCAAGATAAACACCAACCTGGGGATATCCTCTGAAGGCAGGATAGGGGAGGAGATGGAGAAGCTCCGCATCGCGGAGTACCACGGCACGGACACCGTGATGGACCTCTCCACTAAGAATACCCAGGGGACGCTGAAGCGGTTCATCAGGCGCTCGAGCGTCCCGGTCGGGACAGTCCCCATCTACTCGTGCTACCCCAATCCCACCGGGGAGGACTTCCTCAAAGCCATCGAAGCGCACGTGAAAGCGGGCGCTTCTTTCCTCACCATACATGCAGCGTTCCGTAAGCAGGCATTGCGGCCTGCGCTGAAACGGGTGACGAAGATAGTCAGCAGGGGCGGGGGCATCCTTGCCAAGCACATGGCCGAGAACGGGTGCGAGAACCCGCTCTATGCGAATTTCGGCTATATCCTCGAGATGCTCAGGGGGACCGACGTGGCCATAAGCCTGGGGGACGCGCTCAGGCCGGGCTGCCTCTCCGACGCCAATGACAAGGCGCAGCTGATGGAGCTGAAGACCCAGGGCGAGCTGGTGCTGGAAGCGAGAAAGGCCGGGGTGCAGGTGTTCTGCGAAGGGCCTGGCCACATGCCGCTCGACACCATAGTGGAGAACGTGAGATTGCAGAAAAGGATATGCCACGGCGCGCCCTATTACGTCCTGGGGCCGCTGGTCACCGACATCGCGCTGGGCTACGACCACATGAATGCCGCCATCGGGGCTGCCATAGCCGCTGCCGCGGGAGTGGAATTCCTCTGCGCGCTTACGCCGTCCGAGCATTACGCCCTGCCCACCCTCGAGGATGTGCGGGAAGGGGTGGTCGCATTCCGCATCGCTGCGCATGCTGCCGACATATGCAAGTTCAGCCGGACTTCTGCAACTGACCGCGAGCTCTCGAAAGCGAGGTTCAGGCTGGACTGGACGAAGCAGCAGGAGCTTTCGATAACCAGGAAGAAGATAGACGTGAAGGACAACGCGCCATGCTCCATGTGCCGCGAGCTGTGCCCGATGAACATGATGAGATGCTTGGATGGAAGACGACATAATAAACCTGATAAGGGCTGAGCTGGGAATATCCGGCCCGTTCGAGGACGCGGAAAGCGTTCCTTTAGGGGGCACGAAGCTGATGGTGACTACCGACATGCTCAGCGAAGGCGACGACTTTCCGCAGGGGATGCCGCCCCACGCGATTGGATGGGTGAGCGTGGCTGCGAACCTCAGCGACCTTGCGGCTGTCGGCGCCGCTCCATTGGGGCTCGTGATGGCCTGGGGATTTCCCCGGCCCGAAGATGAGCGCATACGGGAGATAGCGAAAGGGATGAAGGAATGCGCTTCCTTCCACAAAACGAGGATACTCGGCGGGGACGTGAACAGGCTGGACAGGCTCGTCATATCCGGGACCGCTTTCGGCTCTGCCGGCAATCCGCTGAGGCGGGGTTCAGCCAGGGCAGGCGACAGGATACTTGTGAGCGGGAAACTGGGGGCCAGCAGCGCTGCATACATCACATACTGGGAGAAGAGGGAGCCGGACGGGCGCATAATGGAGAGGTTCCACCGGCCGCTGATAAAACTGGGGCTCATGCACGAGCTGGCCGGCAAGGGGCTGGTGAATGCCGCCATAGACGACAGCGACGGTTTGTCCCCTTCCATCCACCACATCTGCAGGGAAAGCAGGGCCGGGGCGGTCCTGGAATACGAAAAGATACCGCTCTTCGAGGGCATCGAAAAGTACACGAACGCGAAATACCCCTCGGCACTCGATTTGGCCAACATCGGGAACGATTACGAAGTGTTCATGACCGTGGCGGAGGAGAACCTGGACGAGGTTTTGAAGATGGGCAGGAGGCACAAGGCGGAGCTGTACGATATCGGCAGGATAACGGAAAAGGGCGTCCTCATCGAAAGGGGCGGGAAGAGGGAGGCATTCCCGCGGACCGGGTTCTCGCATTTCTGATATTTTGGAGCTCTCGGACGCGGGCGAATTGGGCGAGCGGATGCGAACGGGGTTTGTTTTTTGTTTCCGAGGACGCGAGCGGAGCGGGCTGGAACCATGCGTCCATTACCCCAGTATTTTCCTGATGTTCGATAATGTGTTCCCATTCAGCAATGCACGCATCTCTTCATCGAAATTATCCTCCATTATCGTAAGGATTTCGTCTTTATAGGCAGCCAAATGAGCATCAGCCAAGAACTTGTTCACACGCCTGGGGTCGACTTTCAGGCTGGAAAGGGAAACTACGTCATAGACGTCCTTCCAGATTTTGGACTTGTAATAATCGAATTCGAATCCTGTTTTGAGCTCTATGTTCCGACCGAAGATTGCACCGAGCTTATACGTCAGCAGCAGTTCGATGACCGGGATGTAGATTTTCGAGCTGCCTATCTCGTGAAGCATGCTGTGCCTGACCGCCCAGCTCCAGGGGAGCCGCGCTTCTTTTCCAGGGAAGATTATGGTCCGGCCAGAGGAGACTGCATCGATTATCAATTCCACCTCTCTGCCCTGGTTCTTCACAATCTTCACGAATTCCTTGTCGAAAAACGTCCTTCTCCGTTCGGCGTAGCTATGCGCATGGAAATAGTCGAAGAGGGTTTGATGCTTAGCCGCATCTCCCAGGAATACGACGTCGATATCTTTGGAACCCAGCCCTTTGGTGTAGCAGTATACTGCCCAGCCACCGACAATCACCGGGTAATTGCCCAGTTTTTCGTTATACCAGCCGGCGAACTCATTCAGCTCTTTCAGGCTTGGATCGGTTATCGCATCCGAATAGCGTTCCTTCATCAGGCCCACCCCGTTTTTATCAGGCGTTCCGCTGCATACGCCTTATTCGCGCAAAAAAGGTCTATGACGGTCCTTATCCTGCTGGTTATGAGCTGGCCTTTCTTCCTTAGCGCATCTTCGCCGTTGAGGTCTTCCAGGTAGATTTCCACGTGCGTATAGCCCTTTGGGAGGCTTCTAAACTGCTGAATCAGCGCCTCATCACTCAGATAAGCGTGGATTGCCGGGTCCCTGAAGTAATCATCGTAGTAAGAGAGGGCGGAGGTGAGGCACAAGGTCCCCTTGCCCTTTATCATTTTGAATGCTTCTTCAGCTGGAAGATTGACGTCGAATACTGCGTAGGGCTTCATCTTCCGGTATAAGGGGAAAAGCGCGAATATCGCTGCCGGTGAGGTCACTTCGTAATACCCCTTGCGTTTCGCTGCATAAGACTGGTAAAGAAGCCAGTTGACTACCCGGTTGACAAGGCTGAACGTGACGTTCTCCTTCCTGCTTATCTGGGTCTGGGTGAATTTCTTCAGCTCGAGGGCTGCCCGGATGACCTTGTACGTCTCTGCACTCGTCACTTTCATATTATCACTTTTTAGTGATATTATCAATAAACATAGATATATTTAAAGCTATCTTATGACGACGGAGTGCCCACGGACCTTTCAGCTCTTGACCTTCGCCGCGGTCTTCGCCAGCTCCCTGAAAGTGACGACAACGACGTTCTTCAGCCCTCCCTGCGCCCCTGCCAGCGCATCCTCATAGCGCTTCCTCTGCCTTTTGTTTATGGTGATTACGATGATTGCGCCGTATCCCTGGCCGAACCGCTTTTCCATCTGGCCTGCGAACGGGCCCAAATCATCCTTCATGCCGGTTTCCACTTCGACTGCCACGCGCCCGTTGAAGATGAGGTCCGGGTTCCCCCACTTGGTGAGGACCTTCACCTCGCCTGCTTTGGCCAGTTCAGCGCGCGCTTTTTCGATGAGGGCGTCGTGGAATCCGCTCTGCTGGGAATGCGGGTTGCTGATTTCATAGAATATTTCCCTGTTCCCGGGTATCTCCACCTCCTCGTGGCGGACGACCTTGCCTTCCTGGAGGAGGATTTGCAGGCGCTTCCATAGCGAGTGCCCCCGGATGTGCAGCCGCATGGCCAGGCTGCCCTCTGTCAGCGCGCCTTCTTCCCTGAGCGCTTGCAGGATTCTCTCCTCCCTGGAAACGTACGGGGTGACCGGCGCTCCGGGCAGGACCTCGAGCCTGGGCACCTCAGAGTCAGTCAGCTGCAGCGCATCGGAGTCGGGTTCTTCGGGCTCGTCAGGCCCGGCCACGTCCTCCTTCATACGCGCTCCGGATTCACCCGCTCCGGTTCCTGGTTCGCCAGCGCACGTTCCGGGTCCGGGTTCGTTTTTGTTGTTTTCGGGCGGGTTCGCTTCGGGTGGTGGATTGACGCGAATGGCTGCATAATGGCCGTGCGGGCCTATGAGCAGCGCTTCGCCCTTCTTCAGGCCGTTCATGACGGTCTGCAGCTGGCCCAGCCCTATGCCGCTCATGTGCTCCAGGGCCTGCAAATCCGCGCCTGATGGGGTGCGGAAGCAGAGGATGTTGCCGAAATTCGCGCTGAAGCCCGCAGGGAAGTCGGTCAGGCTCTGGGATGCGACGATAAGACGGCCGTTGAACTTGCCGGATTCCCTTGCCAGGCGGGCAGTGCTTGTTTCCACTCCCTTCTCAGCGAGGAACTTGGTGTTGAGCCGGTGCGCTTCGTCGATTAAGTAGTTTGCGCAAGTAACGGCCCGAGCGATGCCGAAAAGCACATTATTGGTTTCGCTCGAAGAGCGAATACCATTAAGTGATTTTCCGGCTGAGCGAGGGCACTCGCTAAACAATCAATCTCGCTCGTTAAACAAAAAACAATCCATCCTCGCTCCGCTCGTTCGTCTCGCCCGCGTATTAAGGATATAGTCGCTACCGCTTCCATCCCGTCTACTTTCCGCTCGTATCCCGCCCGCTATCCGCTCAACAGCCAGCAATCCCGTCCCCCGGAAACAAATCCCGTCCGTATCACCCCGGCTTTTCGTTATGTGGCAAACGGCAAATATTTAAGTGTTTATCGCCAATATATATGCATGGCCGTAGCAACCATCCGACCGGCAGAGGACAACGCGCTCAGGGGAAGAATCATCAGGCGCCTGGAGCCGTGCACGCAAAAGGAGATGTTCAGCCTGAACGGCTACGAGCCGTCAAAAGAGGCGCTCATGAGCCTGAAGGAGCATTGCATGGCCGGTGCCGCAAGTGCATCCACCCTCCCCAGGCTGTGGAGCCCGCAGAGAACAGCGGAATACGCGTTCTACATGCAGGATGCAGGAGCGCGGTTCGGCCCTGAGCTGCTCTATGTGGAAAACCGGATACGCTACCGTCTGCTCATACCGGAAGTCGAGGTGGACTTCAAGGGGACGAAGATGAGCCTACGGGACGTGGCAGGCGGCGTGGGCATCTACCCTTCCATACGCCTCCTGAAAATCGAGCAGAGCGGAGCGGCCGAGAACGAGGAGTTCCTCATATCCCCTGCAGACCCGGCCGGCAAGGTGCGGGCGATGGACTTCATGCGGAGCTGGGCATTCCCGGACGAACACGGTTTCCCGGACGCCGCTTACGTTGCGATATCCGGCTACCCTTCGGCCAGGTACGGCCTGCTGCGCGGCCTTTTCGAGAAGAACTCCAGCGGCTGGCACGGCTCGGTGGTTTACGAATCCAGCATATACGGCGGGCGCGGCGTGCATGCGTATGCCAACTGGACAGCCGTGTACCCTGTCTCGCTCATAAGCACTGCCGGGCCGGTCTCCGGATGAACTTATCTGTTTTTTGCAGCGGGCGCTGGCGCGTGAGGCTCAGCTGGAAGCGAAACAGGAAACCAAATCATTTCGCGCCGTGCGATTCGAGGAAGGATATCATGCTTTCCAATGCCTCATGCCTGGGATTCGGTTCTCCTGATTCACAGCCCGGCCCCTGAGGGGGTCTCAGGCGGGTGGGCTTACAGGCAGCAAGTGCGTTTCTTGCATGTGCCAATGCGGTCTTTCCTTCTTTATCCGTGGCATTGGCGTCAGCTCCGCGGTCTATGAGGGCTTTGGCCAGATAATGGCGATAATTATCGACCAGATGCATCAGCACGGTCCTTCCGTCTTTATCCGCGGCATTGACGGCCGCTCCGTGGATTATGGCAAGTTCGGCTACATCGTAACGGTCGCAATCAATTGCACGCATCAGCATGGTCCTTCCGTATTTATCCACGGCGTTGATGTTCGCGCCCTTCCCGATGAGGCGCCCGGCTTTTCCCGCGTCATGCGCGGTCATGCCGCCGTATTCGCCATTGTTCCAGTATGCCTCAACCAGTCTCTTGTCCCTGCATCTGTCAAGCATCAACTTGAAAGGCCGGAACACATTGAAGGGTCTGGGTTTGGTCTGAACTGCGCCGACGGCTGCATTGCCCCGCCCGGTTGGTCCGCGTATCGTGCCGTTCATGTTATACCTGATGGATGTCACTGATTATAAATATTCTGCCGCCCAGGCCCGTCCCGCCAGACAATCCCGCCCGTCAAACTGAAAACAAACCCGTTAGCGCTCGCGCTGAACGAACTCAAAAACAAATCCCGCCCGCCCGTTAAAACAAACCTCGCGCTGCGGGCTTGTGACGCGTTTCAACGCGCCGGCTATTGGACGAGGCGGTTCATCCTGCCGATGGCGCTGTCCAGCCCTGGGCTGTCATTGGCCGTGCACGAATCCGCTTTCCTGGACAGGTCCAGCCGTGCAGCGGCATCCGCGCGCTTCAGGGTGAGGGCCTGGGCGTTCTGAGGGTCCAGCCTTATCGCCCGCTCGAACAGCCTGACCGCCTGCCCGTAGTCCTTGGCCGCCCATATGAAGAAGTGCGAACGCACATGCGCGTTCCCCCTCTGGTAGTAGGCGTCCGCATATGCGCTGTCATGTGCTATCGCCTGGGTGTACGCGTCTATCGCAGGCTGAAGCTGCTTCATCCCGATATAGACGTTTCCCAGCTCGCAGTAGGCGCTTGCGTACGAGGTATCCAGCGCTATCGCCCTCCTGCATGCGTCAAGGGCCAGCCCGAAGTCCCCGGCCGCCTGCCCGGGCTCCTTCATCCGGCGGGCCCTGGCCCGGTCTGCGTATGCCATCCCCTGCCTGCAGCAGGCCATCGCCAGGAGCCTTTCAGGGCCGGCTGCGGTGTCCATCACCGGATACCTGCTGCGGATATCCGCCATGGAGCCTGACGAGCCGCTTGAAGTCTCGAAATATGAATTTTCCGCCCGCAGAAGGACCTGCCCGGGGACGAAGAGCGGCCTCATCCCGATGCCGAGCTTCCCGGCGACATCCAAATCCAGTATGGCTGCTGTTTCGTCGCCGAACAGCCCGGTGCGGAGCGCTTCGGAGAGAAGGCCTGAGCTGGGGGCGCCGACGACCATGTGCAGGTCTGAGCCTTCAATGTCCAGCAGCCTGTCCATGAACGCAGCCCCGTTCATGCGGGTCCCGCTGTCCAGGGCTCCTGACACCGCGGAAACCAGCCGGTTGTACTCCCCGGCGTAGGCTGCTGCGGACTTTGACGAATCCGCCAGCTGTATCCGGATGTACCTGCTCCCGATGGTCTCAGTGTCCGGGCTCTTCGCCGGGTTTTTCATGAGGAAGGTGTCTATTGCCGGTGCAATCGGCACTGCGGATTTTCCAGCTGCCTGATTCACCACTGCTGCAGTATGCGCTGGAGCGTTCAGGGTGTCAGTTTTGCCTGCGGATGCGGCTATCGCGCCCGCTGCGAGCACCGCCATGGTGGTGCTGAAAACTCCCCTGGAACCCTTTGATGCAAGATTAGGCTGCTGATGATGTAATGCTGCGCTCATCCTATCACTCCACAACCTCCTATGTATAAGAACAATTAAAAAACGACTGATGCTGCCGGGCCTGCGGATAACCCGTTCCCGCGTCCCGGAAACCAAAAACCCGCCCGCTCGTTAAACAAAACAAACCCCCCTATGGCGCCTGCCGACTACTTTGGCACTGTGCCGCTTCCGCTCATGCACGAATCCTTCTTCTTTTGCAGCTCCAGCTGCTTGCGGACAAGGTCGTCACGGCTCTCGCGGGCGTCCGCGTTCTGCGGGTCCAGGGCCAGCACTTTGTCGTAGTAGTCTATTGCCAGCTGGAACTTCCCGAGCTCATCGTAAATCCTTCCTTGCAGCTGGTAGGCAGCAGTGTCTGCTGAATCCAAAGCTATCGCTTTATTGCAATCTTCTATCGCCAGCTGGAACCTATCGGTGTAATAGTAAACGCGTCCTCGGCTGGTGTAAGCGGATACGGATGCCGGATTCAAAGCTAGCGCTTTGCTGTAGTCTTTGACCGCCAGCCGGAACTTCCCCAGTGCCGTGTAGGTCTCTCCCCGTGTCCAATAGGCAGTCGCGTCTCTCGGCCTCAGAGCTATCAAATTGCCGGCGTCTTTGTTTGCCGGTTCGAACTCCCCCAATTTCCAATAAGCGGCCTCCCGTATGGTGTAAGAGCTGGGTTCTGCCGGATCCAAAGATATCGCGGCGTAACAGTCGTCGATTGCCAGCCGGAACTTTCCCATATTATAATGAGCGGCCGCCCGTTGGATGTAGGGGCTCGGATATCCCGGATCCAAAGCTATCGCTTTGTTGTATTCTTCCATGGCCAGCGGTAACTCCTTCAGCCCGGCATAAGCGATTCCCCGGATGTTGTAGGCGTTCGCATTTGTTGAATCCAAAGCTATCGCTTTGTTGCAGTCGTCGATTGCCAGCCGGAACTTCCCGAGCTTGGCATGGGCAAGCCCCCGGTCTTCGTAGGCACATGCCAGGAACCTTTCAGGGCCGGCAGCCGTGTCCTTGATGAGCGGATACGTGTCGTGGATGCTTTTCATGGGGTAATACTCCCCATTTGTTGTCTCAAAAAAGAACTTTTCCGTCCGCAGAAGCATGTGATCCGGAAGAGTGATCACCTTCATCCTGATGCCAAGCTCTTTTGCGATATCGAAATCCAGGATGCT
>Ga0326728_10010353_pt1 | contig 21867 bp, 12 predicted proteins | sample MB3enrmetagenome_FD_207602 | JGI IMG/M metagenome (GOLD analysis project Ga0326728, IMG submission 207602) | Lab enriched peat soil microbial communities from McLean, Ithaca, NY, United States - MB31MN | ecosystem: Environmental > Terrestrial > Soil > Wetlands > Peat | place: USA: New York... | reverse complement strand
CCCTTATCCCACCGAACGCTTCCTCGCTAGGCATCCTAGGTAGGAGCCGTATGCGCTAGCAGCGCACGTACGGATCTGTGCGGGGGGCGATCAGCAATGATCGTCCCTACCGCGACCCCAATCCGGCGAAGTACCCACTCAGCATAGTTTCCGAGTGGGTCATCCAGGCACTTAATCGTCGGCTACGTCCGCATGGACAATCGCCAGCACAAAGCTGTATCGATACTCACCCGGACGCATCCCACAGCCGCCGTACCATCGGCTCATGGATGGATTCGACACCGCTCTGCGTTTTAGCCAGCTTTCCGCAAGCGAGGATCGCAGTGGGGGAATGTGAGCTCGACAATAGGCCGCGCTTCTCACGCCATCGGCTCCAGTTCGTGAAAGCGGACCACCACGCGCCAGTCCTCATTTTCGTGCAGCATTGTCTCTTCCGCTTCACGCACCAAAGGTAGGAAGCGTTCAGCGCTGTCCGCCGCCTTCATTCTCGCTTTCAGCTCTTCTAAATGGCGCGCCATCTCGGCGGGGCGGCTGGCATTCCGGAGATATTCGCGGTGGGTCCGCAGGGTCCCGAGCGCTCCGCCAACAGCCGGGGAGGCGATCGCCACCAATGCAAGCCCGTTATGGAATCGGTGAGAGCCGAAACGCATGCAATGCAGCAGAGCGACGACGAGCGTCATTCCAAACAGAAGGTTGCCCGCGTAGACCAGCCGCCGGTGCCGTCCTCCATGGCGCTTCATGGTCCCCTCGTGGTAGAGGAGTTGATCTTCGATCCAGGCTTGTAGCACGAATCGCCTCAGCGGCTCGAACGGCGCAAGCGAGTGATCGAGTCGCGGGATCTGGTCCCAGACGGAAGAGAAAGCCGCCACCATCCAGTCCTTGGCGGAGTACGCCAGGCTGAGATGTCGCGGTGGTCGCAAGGGCAACGCCTCTAACCCGGCCAGCGCCAGGAACAGTGCGGAACGCAACCGTTCCGCCAGGAAGCGATAGTCGATCCACTTGGCGTGCCATCTCTGCCGTCTGCCGAGCCACAGAATGCCCAGCGCTGCGGCCATGAGCACAACTTCTATCAAGACAATACTGGGCTGCTCCGGCCAGAAGAGAGCCTGCGCCGCCACAACCGCAACGGCTGCGGCGGCCAGCAGGTAAATGAGACTTCCGGCCTTCATATACAGGTGCTGATAGCGAAGAGCCAAGATGTCCGCCCGGGCATAATGCGGCAGCAACGGTTCGCATACGGCTCTCAGGTTTTCCAGCTCTCGGTTCTCAGCTTGCCGCAGCAGAGCCTGATATTGATCTTGGGCGCACCGCTCCACTTCGCCGGGGTCAACTGACTCAGAATTGTATTCATCGAGGTAGCGATACGGACGAAGCTCCAGCCCTCTTCCCAATTCCTCGGTGATTTCGGCAGCGTCAGCAGTGTGAATCCAGAACAGCGGGCACCGGGTTTCACGGGCGTATTGGACGATCTCGGCTGTGCCTCCCTGCCCCGCGGCAGGCTTACCGTCCCACAGCGCAATGAGGACGTCGCAATGATCAACCACATATCGGCCTGCCTGAGTGTAAGCTTCATTGCGGCTGGCCGCGGGCGGCAGTTGCTTGACGCGTCGCGCCCGAGAGAGAAGCTCTGCGAACTCGGTTTTGGAGTCAGGGGTCTCGAAGTCCTGCACGTAGTCGCCCTTCTCCAAGGGAAGCACTACGTCCAGTCGCGAGGCAGGGAATTTGAGCACCTCGTGCACTACCAGCCGATCGGCGCCTTCGGCCAGTGGGGAGAGAACGCTGAACATCACAGGAGTGCTGGAAAGAGGGGGGAGCAACTGCCTAACTCTCTCCAAGGTCACACGTACCTGCTTCGCCAGCGCTGGCACGTCTTGCAGCCTGCGATGGCCAGTAACCCCGATTATGATGCGGGCAGGAATTGTCTGACCGAGTCGCTGAACAGTTTGTGGTGATCCGTGCATTTGAGTCTTATCTCTCCCGGTGGCTGGCCATTGCTAAGATCAGAGGGATCCTGTCGAGAGTACCGCTTCAAGTGTCGCCCTGCAACATGTGTCACCTGCGGGTGGTGGTGTCATTTGGAATGGAATCCCTTTGGAAACGCCAGTCATTCCCGTCCCGCCATGGCGGGAGGAATCCAGTTTGTCGACAGCGCATTTCCGAACGTTTGCCCGTCTCGTTCAGTGACGCTTGGGCTCCGTTCTTGGGGTTTAAAGCGGCTCATCCTCCCTGCGAACCGCCGGGTGAAACAAGTAGGTGTGCGAAACCGTCGATTGCCTGACACGCCGGGCGGGAGAAGCGTACGAAGATATGATCGAACGCGTCGCGACGAGTCCCCTGGCGCGGCAAGTGCCCGCACCGTTGGAGAAATGTAGCGCAAGGCCAGCTCTCTGGCCTTGCGGCTTTTCCACCTCGACGCGCAATCGGCGGCGCGGCCTGGATGTTTGAATAGCGACGTTTCGGACGCAGGCGGAGGAAATACGGATTCCCTGTTGGCGGCGCGGCAAGTGCCCGCACCGCTGGAAGAGCCGCAGGGCCGTAAGGCGGGCCCTGCGCTACCTCGGCGGCATCGGGGCGAGGGCGCTGAAGGTGGTAGGGCAGCGTGGACTACTCTTCGAGCACCAGGAAGTAGACCCGCCCGCCCCAGTCGCCTGCGACGATGCGCCGCTCATCGGCGCACGCGCAGCAACGCGCGGACCCGTTGCAATGGAATGTGGCGATGAGCAGGCCGCTATCCAGGTCCCACACCTTCAGCGTGTTGTCATGGGACGCGGAAACTGCCCGCTTCCCGTCCGGTGTCACCGCGACGCCATGGACCTGACCGGAGTGGCCCTCCAGCGTGCGCAGCAGCGCTCCGCCGGGCGCATCGAGGCAGGGATGGAGTGGTCTGATCCACGGGCGCGGAGCGGCGGCGGTAATCCCATCCACGAACTTCGCCACATCGGGCTTGCCCCGATGCACGAGCAAGCGCCCCACCGTCTGCGAGGCGAACTGCGCCGGGTCTTGCGCCACGACGTGCATGGAGAGTTGCACCGCGCCGTGAATCAAACGCAGAGCGTCGCTGCGGAGTAACGTTTTGCCCCCGAAGAATGGGCGGAGGAATCGCAGGGCACCGGGAATTAACCGCAGGACGAAGCTGCGGGGCAGCGAACTCTCCGGAGCCTCTCGAAGCAGCCCCCCATAGTCCGGATCCAGGTCCAGCACCATGCCAGCGGCGACCTTGGCAAAGAGAAACTGGCAATCGAAGAGTGTTGCCTCGGCTTCCATCCATTGCCGCGCTCCGCGCTGCTGGAAGACCAACTCGACAGCTCTCCGCGCGTCGGGCGCCTTACGTCCCTCGTCCAACCAAGCCGGCTTCGCCCCGAAGTGCCGGGCCAGGTCACTGTGCCGAGCCTGTAACTCGGCCCCGGCAAGGAACCGCCCCGCGACACGCTCCGCCAATTGGCGATGGTAGAAAGTCAACACCGTGCCGCCGGGCGCGGCACGCTCCGTAAGATAGGGTTCCAGATCGAGCGAGAGCCGCGACCACACCACCACCGGCAGGCGGCGCTCGCTGACCTCGTGGTGCTTGCGTTGGTCGAAGTCGTTCCAGACGGTGTCGTCTTCAGTGAGCACATCCAGGACTTCGTCTTCCGTCAGGCCGTAGCGCGCCGCCGCCAGATACCCCAGGCTGCGCTGCACCAACACCGGCCCGTGATTGGCGTTGCTCGCTAGGCGGTCAATGAGCGTGTCGACAACGCCCGCCACGCCTTCGCCCAGCGTGCAGGCACGCTTGGGCGCATACGACTTCCAGAGCCGGCTTTCTTCCGCCGCCAGTTTCAGATACAGCGGCAGGCCGCAGCGCTCGAAGTGCGCCAGCACCATGTCGCGCTGCCACGGCTGGAGCGCGCGCCGCGTTTCCCGAAGCAACTCATCGAGCGCCTGCCCGCCTTCCGATTGCGCCATGCGTTCGAGTTGAACGGGCACCCCTTCCGGCAACCGTTCCACCTCCGCCGTGGTTGAGACGATCACCTTGACATGCGGCGGCAACTCCGGTGGGAGCCAGGTCACCTCCCGCGCCGGGTCGCTTGCGGCCAGTTGATCGAGGGCATCGATGAAGAGAACCAGCGGTTGTTCCGCGGTCGCCACCTTCAGCCGCTCCTTGAACGCATTCTCGAGTTGGGCGTAATCGACCGGCGTCTCACCCGGTGCGATCTGCCGGCAGAGGCTGGTGAGCAGCGCGTGGCCGCTCGCCGATTGGGGAGACGCGCCGATGAAGCGCCGGATCATCCGGCCCGGACCCTTGTACTGCTGCGAAGCTTTCGCCATCACCGCGGACTTGCCCGAGCCCGACTCGCGTGCAGCACCAGCGGCCGGCGCTCCTCGCCGCGGAGGTAATCCGCGATCGTGTCCAGCACGATCTCGCGGCCGGTGAAGATGCGGCAGCGGTCTTCGGCAAAGCGATTGTGCGCTTCCACTTCGAGATCCAGCGCCGGCCGGTCCTCAAAGCGTTTTACCTCTTGCTCGATCACCTGCCGGAGATTCGCGAAGACTGCGCCACACAGTCCTGCCGTGTCGCCTGGGTCGAACTCCACGATATTGCCGGGCAGGCGGTTGCGCAGAAATGACTTGAGCTGGTCTAAACGCTCGTCGCGTCGAGCCCCGGTGTGACCAAGAAGACGGCGTAGGAAGGTCCAGACAACTGCGCGTTTCTTGCGCCGCCGGAAGAATCCGAAAACGTGTTGCCGGTCCGCCTCGGCCTCGCCCAGGCCCGCCAGGATCTCCTGATGCGTGGCGGAGGCTTCGTATTTGATGAGTCCAGTTTCCGTCAGTCCGGCCGCCCGCGCGGCCTGCGCGAGGGTCTGATGTAGCGTCTGTTCCACCGGATTCCACGCGGCCGGAGTGACGAACTCGCCTGTCCGGGGCTGCAAGCAGTACTCCGGCAGGACGGCATTCTCGTCCAGGCGGTACCACCGGTGAGCCAGCGCCGTGGCGTCGCCAGCGGGGATGTGAGGGAGAAGCGCGTCGAATTCAGAGGCCGGAATTGTGGGGGGCAACGGCTGCCAACCGTAGCGGTCGCCGAGCAGCACGATGAAATTGGGCTTGACCCCAGTGCGCTGGCAACGCTCGATCTCGCGCAGGCAGATCTCCATGGTCTGCTGGTCGAGCGCAGCCTCATCGCGCACGCCCCAACGCAGGTCGATGGCCTGAAACCGTGCGCCATGCTGCTCGCACAGCGTTCGCAGCTTCGGAAAGACGTCGCGTTGGAGCGCGTCGCGTTCCTTTTTCAAATCCTCAAACGTCGAACTTACGAAGACGCGGAATGTCCGAGTGGCGATAGGCATGGCGCTGGTTCACAAAGGCGATGATACCATCTTTTTCTGGAACCAGATCACGGAGTGTTCCGTTGAGCGAGGTCACACCGCCCTGCTTTGCTTGAGCAAGTCCTTCAGAGAGAACAGCGGCGGACGACTACCAGGAGCGCTTCGGGACGGACCTCCCATGCCTGTAGAATCACGCGATGAAAACAGCGGTGCTGGGGCAGGAGCGTTCCAGACAAGAGACGAGAAATGCGGTTGGCGTGCAGCGATGGTTTCGAGGATGGCGGCGGGAAGGAATCCCGCAACGACGGGAGGAACAAGAATAGCAGACGCTTTACGAACGATTGCAGTACAATATTTCGTGACATGCACGCGGAGCGCGATGAGCTTGGCAAGCGCATCTTTCCTCAACTACGCAAATTGTGCGAGAGCCGGGGAGTGACCTGAGGTGAAGTCGATCTGCGTTGGGGAATCCCCGGCGACCAGAAAGTGGAAGGCAAGGTCCCGCCCATCTGCCTGGCGGAGATTCATAACTGTCGGCCTTATTTCATCGGCCTGCGTGACTATTGAGACCGCCTTGCGAAAGGTCGGGGCGAAACTCGCCAAGACGGCCGAGCAGGTTGGGGAAGATGTCTGGCGGAAACGCGAGGATGGGGCGCCGCTCACCAAAGCGTTCACCTTGACCCATTACGCCGGCGCCAAGCGCGCTTTCCGGACGCACGGCGGGCAGTTGAACGCGGACCCACCGGAAAGGCATCGCCATGAACGTTAGCCGCACCATCCGCCTCTTCGTCAGTTCGACCTTCAGCGACCTCAAGGCCGAGCGCAACGCTTTGCAGCGCGATGTCTTCCCGCGGCTTAAGCAGCTTTGCCTGTCCAAGGGGCTGCGCTTCCAAGCGATTGACCTGCGCTGGGGCATCAGCGAGGAAGCCGGCCGCGACAACCAGACCATGCGCATCTGCCTGCGCGAACTGCGCCGCTGCCAGCAGGACCGACCCAAGCCCAACTTCCTCATCCTGCTCGGCGACCGTTACGGCTGGCGGCCCTTGCCGGAGATCATCCCGGCGGAGCTGTTCGAAAAGCTGGAGGAGAAGATTCGCGCAGAGAACGCGGAGCGTGCGGAGTTGTTCGGGAATTGGTATGGGCGGGATGACAACGCGGTTCCGCCAGTCTATGAACTCCAGCCGCGCCGCGGGCGTTTCGGGGAGCTCGCTGTCTGGGAATCCGAGGTCGAGCGACCGCTTTTGGCGGCGTTGGTAGATGCGACAGAATCGGTGCTTGCCGACCCTGCGTGCCCTGCGCCTCTGCGCGAGGCCATCGATGCCATCGCCATCGGCGCTTCGGCGACCGAGCAGGAAATCATCGAGGGCGCGCTGAAAGTCCCCGACGCCGCCACGCACGTCCGCGCCTTCTTCCGCACCATCGACAACCTGCCGAACAACCCGCCGCCCAAGGATTACGTGGACATCGGAGACCCGCAGGCGAAGCGACGCCTTGAGGCGTTGAAGGATCGCATCCAGCGCCACATCGGCGACAGCGGCGTGTGCGCTTACCACGTTCCCTGGCGCGGTAACGGAATCAGCGCCGATGACCTGAAGGAGTTCTGCGAGCAAGCCTGGAAGCAGTTGAGCGCCGTCGTGGAACAACAGATCGCCACGCTCGCCAAGGTTCCGGCCGACGAGCTGGAGGAACAGGCGCACCAGCACTTCGGTGAGGAACGCTGCCGTCGTTTTGTGGGATGCGGCGAACTGTTGGAGCGCATTGCCGCTTACCTGCGCCAGGGATGGGACAAACCCTTGGCCGTGATTGGCCCGTCCGGTTCCGGCAAGTCCGCCTTGATGGCCAGGGCGGTGCAAGCGGCCAAGGAGGAGAAATCCGAAGCCCAGATCATCGCCCGCTACATCGGCGCCACACCGGCCTCGTCCGACCTCATTCAATTGCTCCGCAACCTGGTTGGGGAAATCCGCCAGCGCTATCCAGCGCCGGTGGCAACGGAACACGAGTCCGGTGAAGGTGGCAAAGCGAAGCCCGGCGATACCGAAATCCCCTTCGAATTCAACCCACTGCTCAACGCGTTTCACGAGGTCTTGCAGCGGCCGACCGCCGGCCAGCCGCTGTTCCTCTTCCTCGATGCCCTCGATCAGTTGACGGCGAGCCATCAGGCCCACTCACTGACCTGGCTGCCAGCGAAGCTCTCCGATCACGTCCGCCTCGTCGTCTCGGCCGCGTTGCCGCCAGAAAGTGGCGCCAGCGGCCCGCCGGTGAGTTCCGAAACCACCGACCCTCGCCCTGCAATCATGACCGCGCTCACGTCGCGGCTGGGCGCCGAGCAGCGCGTCGCGCTCGCTCCGCTCACTGTCGCGGACGGCGCGCAGATGCTCACGAACTGGCTGGCTGACGCCAAGCGCACGCTCCAAGAGCCGCAGCGCAAGGCCATCCTCGAAACCTTCCAAGTCGAAGGCAATCCCCTCTGGCTCCGCACGGCTACGGAAGAAGCGGCGCGTCTGGCCTCATGGCAACCCGCGCCCTCGTTCGCACCCACTACGCAGGGACTTCTGGGACAGGTCCTGGACCGGCTAACGCGGGAGGAAGAGCACGGCGAGAAGCTCGTGTCTCGCACCCTGAGTTACCTGGCATGCGCCCGGCACGGCTTGGCTGAGGACGAGATTCTCGACATCTTGAGCGCCGATCGCGAGGTCATGGACGACTTCCGGCGCCGCTCACCCAACTCGCCGAAGACGGACAGTCTCCCGGTATCGGTATGGGTGCGGCTGCATGGCGATCTGGCCCTCTATCTCGCCGAACATCAAGCCCAAGGTGCCAGTCTGCTCGGCTTCTACCACCGAAGCTTCTTGGAGGCCGTGACGGCGCGCGGCCTAGCCTCGAATTACCCATTATGTCATCGCTCTCTGGCGCGCTATTTTGAGTCCAAGGCTGATCCGGAAGGGAACGGTTCCTGGTCAGGAGATTATCCGCGCGGTGTTGGGGAGGCCGTTCATCACTTCGTGGGCGGACTGCTTTGGGATGATGTGAAGCGAATTCTGTGCAGCCTGCAGTTCATTGCGGCCAAGTGCCGCGCGGGTCTGACCTACGACTTAGCCCGCGATTACGAGGAAGCGATCTCCGGATTTCCGGGGAGTTCCGATATAGCGCGAGAGGCAGGCGTCACGGAGTCACTCGCGCGGTATAGCCGGGACCTTTTGCTTTACGCAGAGGCTCACACCCGTGCGCGCGCGACGTCCACGGTCTGCCAGTCATTGTTACCGCAGTTCGACTCCGTAGCATCGGTCGGTGCCGGAGGGAGGCTCCCAGATGCTGCTGCTCAGCTCGTCGACCCTATACCAGCCTTCGAGCAATTCGTACGCAGCTCAACCGCAGTCCTTGACGAACACCGGACGATGCCCGGCTTCTGCGTGCAGCACGCCTACAATTCCATGAACGCCGGAGCGGTCGCGCGCACGGCCGAACAGATTCTCCGCCACTCCTCCTTTTCCTTCCCCGCGCTGCTTCGCGCAGAGGCAAGCCGCCAGCCATACGAGGAGCGACCCGCCCTTTTGCGCACCTTGCATGCACATTCGCGCGTAAGCTCGTTGTCGTTGACCCCTAACGGCCGGTACATTGTTTCCGGCGGACAGGATGGCACGCTACGGATCTGGGAAGTCCGAACCGGTGTGCCTCTCAAGACCGTGCCGATGACATCCTACTACTATCACGTCGACGGACTGGCTGTCACGGCAGACGTTCGCATTGCAGTTACTGCGCCGGACACGTCGGACAAGGTTCTTCGAGTCTGGGATCTTCGTGACGGCGCGGAGACCGGGATCAGCCCGCTCGTAGGTCATGACGGCGGAGTCAATTCAATCGCGATGACGCCAGACGGCAGCCTCCTTGCATCCGGCAGCTCCGATAAGACAGTACGCATCTGGGATTTGGCGAATGGCAAGTGCGTTCAGACGCTGGATGCGGGAGAAGGAGTTATAGGAGTGCACATCAGCCCGGATGCACTCCTCGTGATCGCTCTCGCCCACAAATCCGCAATTGTCTGGGAGACAGCGACAGGGCGGATCGTCAGCCGCGTCACCTTCGGGAGCGGATATCACCGCCTTGCGGTTTCGCTCGACGGTCGAATTGGAATTCTCGCCAGCGGCAAAAGCGTTGCCGTCTGGGATGTCGTGGGTGAGACCGTTGCACCGCTCGGCGGCTCCGAAGACCGGGAATACGTGAACGCGGTCGCGATCACGCCTAATGGCGTAGTCGGAGCATACGGCAGCAGCGATCGTACCCTGAGAGTATTTGACGTTGGCACCCGGAAAGAACTGCGCAGCTACCGCGCTCACTCCCAGCCGGTCACCGCCCTCGCGCTGAGAGCCGATGGGCGACTCGCCGTATCCGGCGGCGCTGATGGCACCATCCGGCTCTGGGACACCTCCTGCGAATCAACACCTCCGATAGGTCCCGAACTGGAGAGCAAGGTTCGCTCCCTGTCGATCGTCCGCCCTGACAAAGTGGCACTCTGCCAAAGGGAGGACGGCAAGGTTCGCTATTACATGCTGGACTCGGGTCAGGACATGACTTGGATCGATACTCCGGGGTTGGCGATCAGCGCAGACGCGCGCTTCTGTTTCTCACGGTCCGGGAATGCGGTCCAGGGCTGGGACATGAGGACTGGCCGCAAGTACACCTTCGTCCCCGATGAGATTCCCAAGAGCGCGGATTCGAAATACCCGATACTCTCCCTCTCAACGCTACAGGTTGCCGCAGCCGCACCCCGTGCAATTTCGGCCGGCACGGACCGGATCTGGGTATGGGACCTCCAGAAAGGTCTGTGCACTTCCGGCCTGCCGGTTCCCGGGGAACTCCGCGGGCTGGCGGTCAGCGACGATGGCCGGTTCGCCGCTGGTGCCGGCGGGATGAACATGAGGGGCTCTGATCGCGGAATTCGGGTCTGGGATTTGACAGACGGCCATCTGCTGTACACCATACCGCAAGAGGACTCAATCAACGCACTCACGTTCACGCCGGATTGCCGCGGTCTCGTTGCCGGCGGAGACGAAGGTATTTTGCATCTTTGGCATGTTGCGAGCGGACGCCTCGTGCGGACGATCGGGGGCAAGCGGTCCTGGGTCGCGGAAGACAAGTCCCTCGGCAACATTGGCGGGATCGTCATCGCTCAGGACGGGCGCAAGACGCTCGTCGTTGACTCCGGGACTCTCAGGATCTGCGATCTCCGTGAGGCAACAGCCGGGCCGCCCCTCCGGCACCGGGCCAAGTACTCAGAACTCCGGCCGATTGTCCTGATGACGGAAGACGCCAGGTACGCCATTGCCGGCGTGGGGGACACGACACTGCGCGTGTGGGATATGGCTTCGGGCCACTGCCTTCTGGTTACCGCCGAGCAGGCGGAAATTGTCCAACTGAACTCTATGTCCAACAACGTCGTCGTCGTGGATATTGACGGGAACGCGCTGTTCGCAGCGCTGAGAAATATCGCGCGCGGGCCCGCAATTTTGACCTCGGCCAGCACTCTCGCGCAGCCGTGTCCAATGTGCGGCAAGGACGTCGCCACACACGCGCTCGCCCGGCAAGCGATCGAGCAGCATGAGAGCACGGCGTCGAAAGGCAGCACCGGTTGCCCTTCTCTGGATCTGTCGTCCGACGCATGGTGCGATCGGCGGCTGGACGCGGCATGTGGTGCGTGCGGTCAGGCCCTGCGCTTCAATCCGTTCTACGCGTCAAGCACCCAACAGCGTGAACCGACCCCGGCTTGAAGCGTCGCGGCGTTCCGCGGAATATGTCGGAAGCGTTAGGAGGCTAATGTTTGGTTGGCGTTCGCATCCGATGAATAGTAGAATTCGTGCCTGGGCGATTTGCCGAGCTTGCGGAAAATGGAGGAGAAAAAATGTCTCTCACCCAGGATCAACAGCGTCTAATCATGGATATCGTTAGTGACCCGAGGTACACCCTTGAGTCCAATTTGCGTGGGCTGCCGTTGGCTGCGGCCCTTAAGGAAGCGGCGCTTGGGCGCGGCCTTGTCAAGAAGCTGAATGGCGCGTATGGGTGGAATCTCCCGGCAGATCTTAATCTCACCGGCAAACAGACGAATGACGTGATCTACGAGATCGTCCTGAAGCCGGGTTACACCCTGGAGAAGTTCCTGAAAGCGATTGAGTCCGGTAAACGGCTGTAACGTCATTCGCGCCGCCCGGATATCCACCCTAGAGACGCCGCCGTGAGCGTGACATCGGACGGGCGACGCGCCGTGTCGGCGAGTTGGGACTATCCGCTGCGAGTGTGGGACCTGGAGAGTCGGCAATGCCTGCGCACCTTGGGGCATGCCGAAGCGGTCACTAGCGCGAGCTTGACGCCGGACGGGCAGCGCGCGGTGTCGGCGAGCGCTGACAAGAAGCTGCGGGTGTGAGACCTGGAGAGCGGGCAGTGCCTGGCCCTCTTCTTCGCTTCCGCGCCCATTCAGTCTGTTGCCCTGTCTCCCTCCGCGCCTTTGGTTGTCTGCGGAACGAACGCTGGCGAAGTCATCATCCTGGAACTGCGCGGCATCGAGTTCGGTCCGCCGGTCTGAACAACCGCGCCTGTTTCTGGCGCTGCGGCACGAGCGAGGCTTTCTTTCTCGCGTCTGCTCCCGTGGATTCCATTCTTCCGTCAGCAGCTTTAATGGTTTGCGGAACAACTACAGGCAGGCGGGTAAGCATACGAACCTTTGTGAATCGGGTGCCCACTGAGTCTCTACGGTCAGTTTCCTATGGTTTCATGATGGAAGTTCCCATGCGAACGGATCAATAGCGAATCAACCGGTGGGCCTATAGATCTCGAGTCCCGCTTGCGCGAGGATCTCCGGGAAAGCGCGGACCGCGTCGCGGTCATAGCGCTTGATCTCTTCCGGCAATTCATTCCAGGGCACCAGGCAATTATGCAACTTGCGGGAGTCGTCGCGGGGCTTGCCGAATCGCCATCCGTCCCGCAGCCGCTCCACATTCCAGCGCCCGTGCTCGAGCTCGGCCATGCGCTCTACATCGTCTTCCGTGAACTCTGCATATAGGGTGGGCGCGCCCGCCACCTTGCGAACCGCAAAGCCGGCAGCTTGGAGAATCTCAACCGAATATCGCGACTGCTCCAGATTCGCCCTTTGGAAGGTCTTATCGAGCTTCGGCCACGGCTGCATGTTCTTCGGCAGTCGTGAGGTACTGCCCTTGACGTAACGGGCATGGAAGCTTTTCGCCATCTCTTCCTGGACGGCGGGATCGAAGGCGTGATCGGAGGGCGTCAGAAATGCCCGAACCGTTGCCACGTCGAAGGGCAGCAAGTTCAAGTTCGGGAACCCCGACCACAGCGGGTCATCCAGCAACCCTTGGGCCGCCCCCTTTGTGCCCGCCACCAGGCCGACGCTGGCGCCCAGACTAAGGGCGATGCGGTATTCGACCGCGCTCAGCGCGCCTCCGCCGAATCCGAGCAACAAGACATCCTGGGGCCTGATGCCGGCGCTGAGAATATCGGACCAGTTGCGCAGAATCTGCTCCGGTTGGAAGTCGTCGCCGACATGGATTCTCTCGTCATACGCCGCATGCGCCGTCACGCCGGCGGAGAACTTGGCGGGCATGTACGCGATCAACCGGAACTGCTTCTTGCCTTCGGCAGCGAGTTCGCGGGCCGCGTCTCCGACACAGCCCGGCACGCCCGCAGTCGTCCCGCCGGAGATAATGGTTCCGCGGAAACGCTCCGCCGCTTCTTTCAGCAGTGGGCGGATCTTCTTTGCGAGCTCCGCATCGAGACTGGCCGCGCCTCCGGCGACAATGAGAACCGGCGTCGTAAGAGTAACGCCCGACCCAGCCACGGCACCGCCCTCAGAAATGGTTTGGCCCAGCTCGAGCAGGGTTACCACTCGCTGGTGCTCGGCCGGGAGCATGGTCCCGAAGTGGAGCCGCCGGATCCAATGCAGCTCGTGGGCAAGCGCATCGGCGGGGACACAGTACGTCCCGGCAAGGCAATGGCGAATGCCGAGAGCGTAATAGCTCAGAGCCTCATCCGCTGCCTTCACCAGCAGACTAAGGCGGCCGGCAGTGAAGTAGGCGTAAGGCAGTTCGATGCCGGCGGCAGCATGCGCCCGGCAGGTTCTGAGCGCCTCACGGATCGTAGCTCCCATGCTTGCGGGCAGATCCGTTTGCCGGGTGCAATACATTTCAAACCCAAGCATTTCGGCCAGATAATAAGGATTCGCCGGCTCGTGCTCGTGGGCAAGCCGGTAACACTCGCGGGCCCTGTGTTCCTGGCCGGGGACGGCCGCCAGCGCCCAACCCAGGCGGCTCAGCGCGCGGGCGTGCAGGCTCTCACGCTTGCGCAAATGCGGTACGAAGGGCACCTCTACTGTTTCGCACTCTCGCCGCGCCTCTTCCAGGAACTGCGTCCCCTTGGCGTATTCCGGCGCGGCCGGCTTGTCCCGGAACAACCGGCAAAGGCTGTGGCCGAGTTCCAGCAGTAACTCGCACCGATTGGCGTCGTGAAGCTCGACGTGCGGGGACAGCAGGTCCACGACGCGCCGATAGTCTCCCGAGGCCGCAAGCAGGCGGGCGAGTCGCAAGGCCATGGCAGGCTTCTTCTCGGCCTTGGGTTCATTGGTCAGCAGCAGTTCCTGTAGGCCGATCTCTTTCTCCACCTCGGCCTTCGGCGCATACGCCGTATAGTTGGCGATCAGGCCGTCCAACTCCTCGGCCAGCAGGTTGAAGTTGCGGTCGCCTTCCTCCATGAGGGCGGCAAGGAGGGCCCCGGTGCGCACGACCTCGGTCGAGAGCTTCAACTTGTTCTTGTAAATGCGGTCGTGAAGCGTATCCGCCCAGGCATGCTGCAACCATGTCCGCACCTGAATTTCCGCGCACTTATCGCCGATCGCGCCGATCTCGGCGGGCGTGAATCCCAGACTCTCCCGGCGGCCGGAAGGGAGCCGCACCACGTAGTGCATGTCGCGATAGCCGAATTCGTCCTCGCTGAGCAGCAGGCCTTTGTCTTCCTTTTCCACGATGTCGAAGTTGGCTTCGATAAAGCGGCGAACTGCCTTAACCTGCTCCGCCGTCTGCACGATTACCCGGGCGCCGCAAAGGTCCGTCATCTGGCGGACCGCGTCGGGGTACTTCTCGTGCTTGCGGGCCACTTTCTCGGCGAAACTGGAAACGGTCTTGGCACGCGCCTGGACCAGCGCTTCCGGGAAAGAAACCTGGCACGCCAGGTCCAGCACGCGTTTGAGCGCGTCGGCATAAGTGACATAACCAGAGCGCACGGCGCTGTACGCCGCAATCTGTTCCTTGTGCTTCTCAGCGGTCAGAGATTCCTTTTCGGCCATGGCGAGTCTCCTGGGCGTGGCATGGATTTTGGGCCCGACGGGAGCCCTGATAGATGAATCTACCAGAGAATAGTGCGGAGTTGAAGCCGTCAACGGGAAAGTCGGTGGATGGGTAAGCTCACGCCACTGGTACTTAGGGTATAGCCATGCCCTTATGAGTTCTCAACGAACCCCGCGCTCGGACCAGTACCGCCGCAACCCTTCGTCGTTTCGGAACGCGATTTGGTAGCCGGAGAGATCCTCGGGGCCGATCCAGGCCGAATCCGTCGATTCGGGATTGAGCGCCAAGCCGCCACCCACCTGGCACTCCAGGTAGAAGTTGATGCAGTGCATTAGGCCCGGCGCGGGCGGCAGGCTGTCCTGGTAGAAGAGAAATCGGAGAGCTCTGCCTCGCAGGTCGGTCTCTTCCTCAAGTTCCCGGGCGGCAGCCTGTTCGACGGTCTCGCCATAATCGATTTTGCCGCCGGGCAGGCACCACGCGCCTCCGCCCGTCGAATCCGCGGCGCGCCTGAGAATCAGAACCCGCCCGGACGAATCCGTCACGATGAGGCGCACCGCCGGGATCGGTCGCGAAAGGTTCTTCTCTTCCATGGAGACAGTCTAACCGAAGCGTTTGGGCTGAACAAGGAGTTATTCCCACCTCGTGCCACACGGCAGCTCCGCTCGGGCAACCGTTTCCTCCAGCGCCGGAAACCACGCGGTTGACCCGCTCGCAGTCCTCCACATTTCGTGACAAGCTCGATGAGGGCGAGCAACTGGCTAAACGCGTGTTTCCTACCCGCGCCAGCGGCGTAGGCGAGCCACCGACGGGATTGCGCTTGGGCGACGAGAGAGGCACGGGGCGGAAAAGTGTCGCAGGCAAGGGTCGAGAGAGGGCAGCTTCGGTCTTTGGGGATCTCGGGAGACGCAAGAATGGCGCCATCCGTGGCCCATGGAAGCACCTCACACTGGAAACCAGACTTACAGTTGCATTGGGCGGCGGTCAGGAGTATCTTTTCGGCCGGCGGAAGGTGGATAATGGAAATTCCGGCTTGATTCCACGGTTCCGCCCCTTGCTACTGCATTTGGTTTCTACGCGGACGGAACGCAGATATACTGGGGTAAACAGATGAAACGGATTCTAGGAGCATTGCTCCTTATGCCATTTCTGCTCTGGGCTGGCATCCGGATTTACAGAAGCATCACTTTCAACATCAATTGCCAGGGGCATCTCAAGCGGGCGGCAGACGCCAACACTGTTGACCTTGCGAAGCAGGAACTGAAAGTCGCTCTTGCCTACATGGAGCAGGAGAACATGACGGGCGGCTACACTTCGGTGCTGTACCGCACGCCCGACGAGGACGTTGGGTTCTGGCATACGAACCTGACAGCGTCCCTGACGGAACTTGAGAACCTGAAACCCGATGCGCCGCCGCTCGAGCGATCGAACATGCTCATCAAGCTCCGCGAGACACTTGTCGACCACACACAGTACGGAGAGCAGGTCACCTTGCCCGATGGCATCTCCGTTTTCCCGAACAATCGCGGCTATGCGTTGTTCGGCATTTTCGGGGCCATCGTTGGCATCGTTGGCGTATATCTCATCTTTTTCTCCCACGATTATTACTAACTGATTAATCGTCGGAAACAATCACCAAGGGGCTCCCCACAAAGGAGCTTTGCGCAGGGGAAGCAGTCAGCCATTTCATGGTCCGGTCGATTTGAGCGAGGTCCATTACTCCTAGAATATCACCGTTGATTAATACGAGAGAAGGTGGAGATACCAACATAAGTGCGCCGTGCAGCGATATGAGTGCTCTGTCTCCAGAGGCGAGATACGCGCCCTCGTTACTCTCGTGCCACACGGCAGCGCCGCTTGCGCAGTCGTTCCCTCCAGCGCGGGAAACCACGCGGTTGAGCTGGTCGCAGTCCGACAAGAAAAGCAGACGCTCTGCGAACGATTGCAGTACAATCTCGGCCGGAGAACCAATCGAGCAAGCCGTGAATCCGGGGCTCAAAACCGGAGACAGAATCCGCAGATTACGCAGATCAAGGGAAGAAGCCGCCTCTTTTCTCATTCTGTGAAATCTGCGTAATCTGTGGACTCTATTCTTTTGCCGGGTGACACCAGTACCCGATTCGTCATTTCGTTGATTTTTGGAGGGTTTTCCGATGCCAGACTTGGCGCCGCGAACTGATGAACCCGTAGCGCGTGTCATCCGCGTTTTTATCTCCTCCACCTTTCGTGACATGGTCGAGGAGCGCGAGCAACTGGCTAAACGCGTGTTTCCTGCCTTGAGAAAACTCTGCGAGTCGCGCGGCGTGGTCTGGGGCGAGGTGGACCTGCGTTGGGGAATCACCCAAGAACAATCCGAGCGCGGTGAAGTGTTGCCCATCTGCCTCGATGAAATCCACCGCTGCCGTCCCTACTTCATCGGACTGCTGGGTGAAAGATACGGCTGGGTGCCGGACGCGATTCCGCCGCAGCTTATCGAGCGCGAGCCTTGGCTTCAGGAACATCTCAAGCATTCCGTCACCGAGCTTGAAATCCTCCATGGTGTCCTCAACAACCCGGACATGGCCGAGCACGCCTTCTTCTACTTCCGCGATCCGGAGTATCTGAAACGGCTGCCCGCGGACGCCCACCCTGACGACTACTTCTCCGAGAACCCGGCGGCGCGGGCGAAGTTGGTGGAGCTCAAAGACCGCATCCGCAGAAGCCGATTCCCCACCCAGGAGAACTACCCGGACCCCAAAGCGTTGGGAGAGCTGGTGCTCAAGGATATGACGGGCGTGATCGACCGGCTCTTTCCTGAGGGCACCCAACCGGATGCGCTGGACCGGGAGGCGGCCGAGCACGAGACATTCGCGAGCAGCCGCTGTGTGGTCGAAGTCCGGCCCGGGGAGAAAGTGGGCGTCTACATCGGGCGTCGGGAGTACACCGATCGACTGGATGCGCACGCCGCCGGCGATGGGCCGCCGCTGGTCGTTCTGGGCGAGTCGGGGTCGGGGAAAACGGCGCTGCTGGCCAACTGGGCGCGGGGCTATCGGGCTACGCATAGGGGCGAGTTCGTGATCCAGCACTTCATCGGAGCGACCCCGGCGAGCGCCGACTGGATGGCGATGCTGCGGCGCATCCTGGGGGAGTTCAACCGCATGTTTGACCTGCACCTTGAGATTCCGGACCAGCCGGAGGCGTTGCGGGAGCGGTTTGCCAATGCGCTGTCCATGGCGGCGGCGCGGGGTCGCGTGATTCTGGTGCTGGATGGGCTGAATCAGCTTGAAGACCGCGATCAGGCGCCGGACTTGGTCTGGCTTCCGCCGGTGATCCCTTCCAACATTCGTCTCATCCTGTCCACGCTGCCGGGGCGTTCGCTCGACGATCTTAAGCAGCGTGGCTGGCCGAGCATGGAGGTGCAGCCGCTCGACAGGAACGAGCGCCAAAAGTTGATCGTTGAGTATCTGAAGCAATACCGGAAGGAGCTCAGCCGCCCGCGGGTCGAACGCATTGCCGCAGCCCCGCAGACGGCCAACCCGCTTTACCTGCGCGCGCTGCTGGAGGAGCTCCGCTTATGGGGCGATCACGAGACTCTCGGTAAGTGCATCGACGGCTACCTGGAGGCGGGGACGGTAGAGCAGCTCTACGAGAAGATCCTCAAACGCTATGAGGAGGACTACGAGGATGCTGACCATCGCGGGCTTGTCCGCGACGCCATGTCGCTCCTTTGGGCGGCGCGACGGGGGTTAACCGAGGCCGAGATTCTGGCGCTGCTGGGATCCAAAAACGATCCTCTCCCGCGCATCTACTGGTCGCCGCTCTACCTGGCCGCCGAGCAGTCGCTGGTTAGCCGCTCGGGTCTGATCGGCTTTTTCCACGACTATTTCCGTCAGGCGGTCCGCAAGCTCTATCTTCCGACGGAGGAGGATTGCCGCCACGCGCATCTGCGCCTGGCGAATTACTTTCAGCGTTCGGAGTTGAGCCCTCGCCAAGTCGATGAACTGCCGTGGCAACTGGCGCAGGCCGAGGCGTGGCAACGGTTGTACACTTTGCTCGCCGACCTCGCGTTCTTTGATGCGGCCTGGCAGGGGAATCAGTTCGAGGTGAAGGCCAACTGGGCGCTGATCGAGGAGCATTCATCGTTTCGGATGGTGGATGCCTATCGGCCGGTCCTCGATGCGCCGCAGCCGGAGATGGATTCCACCATCTGGCGGCTCTCCATTCTCTTGGACGACACCGGTCATTCTGAGGAGGCGCTTTCACTCCGCTCCTGGCTGGTCGAGCACTTTCGTGCGACGGGTGATAAGACGAACCTGGGAGCCAGCCTCGGCGGCCAGGCGCTGATCCTCAAGGCCCGAGGAGATTTGGACGGGGCGATGGCGCTGCACAGGGAGGAGGAGCGCATCTGCCGCGAGCTGGGGAACAGAGACGGGCTGCAACGAACTCTCGGCAACCAGGCGCTGATCCTCTATGCCCGAGGAGATTTGGACGGGGCGATGGCGCTGCACAAGGAGAAGGAGCGCATCTGCCGCGAGCTGGGGAACAAGGACGGGCTGCAGGCCTGCCTCGGCAACCAAGCGGTGATCCTCTATGCCCGAGGAGATTTGGACGGGGCGATGGCGCTCCACAAGGAGGAGGAGCGCATCTGCCGCGAGCTGGGGAACAAGGCCGGGCTGCAGGCCTGCCTCGGCAACCAGGCGCTGATCCTCAAGGCCCGAGGAGATTTGGACAAGGCGATGGCGCTGCACAGGGAGGAGGAGCGCATCTGCCGCGAGCTGGGGAACAGAGACGGGCTGCAACGAACTCTCGGCAACCAGGCGCTGATCCTCTATGCCCGAGGAGATTTGGACGGGGCGATGGCGCTGCACAAGGAGAAGGAGCGCATCTGCCGCGAGCTGGGAAACAAGGACGGGCTTTCATACTGCCTCGGGGGCCAGGCGCTGATCCTCCAGGCCCGAGGAGATTTGGACGGCGCGATGGCGCTGCACAAGGAGGAGGAGCGCATCTGCCGCGAGCTGGGAAACAAGGACGGGGTGCAGCGAACCCTCGGCAACCAGGCGCTGATCCTCAAGGCCCGAGGAGATTTGGACGGGGCGATGGCGCTGCACAAGGAGAAGGAGCGCATCTTCCGGGAGTTGGGGAACAAGGCCGGGCTGTCAAACTCACTCGTCGGCCAGGCGCTGATCCTCCAGGCCCGAGGGGATTTGGACGGGGCGATGGCGCTGTACCGCGAAGTGGAGCGCATCTGCCGCGAACTGGGGAACAACGAGCGGCTGCAAGCCTGCCTCGGCAACCAGGCGCTGATCCTCAAGGCCCGAGGAGATTTGGACGGGGCGATGGCGCTGCACAAGGAGGAGGAGCGCATCTGCCGGGAACTGGGGAACAAGGACGGGCTGCAAGGAACGCTCGTCAACCAGGCGAATGTACTTTACACCCGAGGAGATTTGGACGGCGCGATGGCGCTGTTCAAGGAGGCGGAGCGCATCTGCCGCGAGCTGGGAAACAAGGACGGGCTGCAAGCCTGCCTCGGCAATCAGGCGGTGATCCTCGAGGCCCGAGGAGATTTGGACGGGGCAATGGCGCTGCACAAGGAGCAGGAGCGCCTCTGCCGCGAGCTCGGCAACAAGGCTGAGCTGGAGTCAGCACTGGGTAACCAGGGCGAAATCCTCCAGGCCCGTGGGGACCTGGACGGCGCTATGACCCTGTACAAGGAACAAGAGCGGCTCTGCCGCGAGCTCGGCAACAAGGCCGGGCTGCAGGCAGCATTGGGCAACCAGGGGCTGATCCTAAAGGCACGCGGAGACTTGGACGGTGCCATGACCCTGTACAAGGAACAAGAGCGCCTGTGCCGCGAGCTCGGCAACAAGGCCGGGCTGCAGGCAGCATTGGGCAACCAGGGGCTGATCCTCCAGGCACGCGGGGACCTGGACGGCGCTATGACCCTGTACAAGGAAAAAGAGCGGCTCTGCCGCGAGCTCGGCAACAAAACTGGGTTGCAGGCAGCATTGGGCAACCAGGGGATGATCTTTCAATCCCGCGGGAACCTGGACGGCGCTACGGCTCTGTACAAAGAGCAAGAGCGGCTCTGCCGCGAGCTGGGCAACGTCGATGGACTGGCCAGATCACTCGCCAGCCAGGCGGTTCTCATAGCATTCGGCAAGCGACTTCCAGCCGAAGCCCTTCCCCTTGCGGAGGAGGCACACGGAATCGCGACACGCCACGGCCTGACGGCGCTGGCCGCTCGGGTCGAGCCGATATTGAATGCTGTGAGGCGGGCGCTGGAGTAAAAGCAAACGAACTCATCAGCACGCCCGAGCGCGGGTGCTCTTTCCCCTCACCCGAAGAGAGCGCAGGTTCGTGACGGCGAGGAGATGAATACGCGGATGACGCGATTAGCTTGGGCCGTCGAGTTCATTTTTTCTTGAGCAGCTTGAGCACTTGTTCCGCCAGGGCTGGTTCCTTGGCGGCGATGAAGGGCAGGCGCTTAGGATGTTGGGGATCACGCCGAAAAGTGGCCATGATGTCTTCCAGATCCAATTTCGAAGTGATGGGATTGCCGGACAAATCCACAATTGTCAGTCCGGTTTTCAGCCCGATATACAGTCCGGGCAGGATGTCGTAAGTGGCAAAGCCTTTGGCGAACTCAATCGCCACATCGGCGTAGCCCGCCGCCACCTGGATGATGGTGTTGGAACCCCAAGAGAGATTGACCCGGCCATCCGCCTCCCGGAGCGCATTCAACAGGGCGGTTTGCCCGGCCAAGGCCTGATAGCGGTCCACCTTGGTGGTGAGCACATTCATCCGGGCACCCTGAAGACTTGTTTTGGGCATCGGGCCGCCATCCAGCCGGAACCAGGAATGGGTGATGAAATCCAGACCTTCAGGATAGCCGCTCTTCGAAGCCCAGTAGATTCGGTCCAGAAAAATGTCCCCGGCTACCGCTGCAATCACCTCATCACCGCGCCGGTCATACACCGCGATTAACGACCAACCGCCTTGAAGAGCTTCGATGAACTCCGTGCCGTCAATCGGGTCAATGAAGACCACCAGATCCGCCTCGCTTTCATTCGTGCCTTCGGGGAATGTCTTGATGCCCAGCTCCTCGGAAAAAACCGTGTAGGCTTTGACTCCGGGCAATTTGAGAAACTTGTACTGGAGGGCGTCAAGGATGAGGTCTTCCGCGTCGCGATCAACGGCCTTGGTCAGATTCTGCGCTGATTTTTGAAGCTGGGGATCGGCGACGGCGC
>Ga0326728_10010352_pt1 | contig 21871 bp, 19 predicted proteins | sample MB3enrmetagenome_FD_207602 | JGI IMG/M metagenome (GOLD analysis project Ga0326728, IMG submission 207602) | Lab enriched peat soil microbial communities from McLean, Ithaca, NY, United States - MB31MN | ecosystem: Environmental > Terrestrial > Soil > Wetlands > Peat | place: USA: New York... | reverse complement strand
CCTCGCCCTTCTCGGCGAGGGCCCGACCGGTGCTAGTTGCGCAATCGTCCCAAGGACTTCCCCAAACATATCCCACCGAGGCCCGGTTGAGGGCCCCGGTGGGCGGGGAGGAACCTACATGGGCGCTGCTTCGGTGGCCGACTGGCCAACCAAACCGACCAGGTACTTGTTGTAGGAGGCCGCGCCCTGGGCGGGGGTGGCCTGCCCGGTCATGATCTGGCCCGTGATGAGCTGGATCTCATTGGACAGTTTCGGGTAGTCGGTGAAGGCCGGGCGGAAGTGCGTGAAAGGCACATAGCTCGAGAAGGCCGACACAGAGGCATTGGCGTTCTTGTAAGAGGGCGTCGCCGCCACATCGGCCCGGGTTGCGACCTGGCCGGCACCGATGTCGTAGAACAGCGAGTTCTGGTAGTCGAGGGCGATCGTGATGAAGTTGAACGCCATCTGCTTGTTGACGGTGTGGGACCCGATCGATAACAGCCAGCCACCGGACATGGACACCTTGCCCGGGGTCTGCCCGTTCTCGGTGGGCATGGCCGCCTCACCCATTACCTTGCTCCACTGCGGCCACGGGGCAGAACCAGCCGGGGCCGGGGCCCAGTCGCTGGCCACCCAGCTGCCGTCGAGGTCGATGGCGAGCTTGCTCTGAGAGAGCAGCACGGGCACCTGGTTGCCCCAGGTGGTGCCGGCCACGTCCTGGGGGGTCTCGGCCAAGCCCCCGGTGAACAGGGTTTTGAAGGCGCCCAGAGCAGCAGTGAAGCCCGCCCCAGCCATCTCCCACTTGCCGGTGCTGTAGTCGAACAGCGGGTTATTGGTCCCGTACAGGAACATCTCGAAGCCCTGCATCGTGGTGGCCTCGCCCGGGGCGACTCCGGAGTACACGTTGATGGGGATGACGCCAGGGTCGGCCTTCTTGATGGCCTGGGCTGCGGCCACGACATCGGCCCAGGTCTTGGGCTGCCACGGGACCGCAATGCCGGCCTTGGCCAGCAGTTGCTTGTTGTAGTACAGGCCCCGGGTGTCGGTGCCCATGGACACCCCGTAGATGTGGCCGTTAGCGCCCCTGGCCGCCGCTTGGGCCGCGGGAGAGTACTGCTTCCAGTCCGGCCATGCCTTCGCATAGGAATCGATCGGGGCCAGGAAGCCGGCCGCGACGTCCGAGTTGACCAGGAAGGTGTCCTCGTACAGCACGTCGGGTGCGGTTGAGGCGGACGAGCTCATCAGGTCCATCTTGGTGTAGTAGGCGTTCTCGGGAGCGACGATCGGTTCCAGGTTGACCTTCCAGCCCGGGTACTTGGCTGCGAACTCGGTCGCCGCCTTCTGGAGCAGAGCGGGCAGCGTAGTGTTGGTACCGAACTTCTGGAAGGCGACGCTGATGGTGCCACCGGTCGCGGCGGGAGCCGGTGATGCCGCGACCAGCACCCCTCCCGCTGTTAGCGCCGCGGCAACTAGGGCAGGCAGGACAAGTTTACGGTGCATGAGACGACTTTCCTCCTCTGAGACCGTGCCGCACCGGAGGTACCGGTATCACCACAGCCGGTCCGTCAGATACTAAATCAACCTGACTTAGGCGTCAAGGCGGGCCGTCGGGGTCGCTTCTTCCTGGCCAACGGTTCACCGCCACTGAACGTGACGATTGCTAACACTTGGCGTCAGTGACCGCTCCTTGGCTGCCGCCAGGTGTGACCCGCGCCAGCGGCAGGAGGGGTAGGAGGGCCCTACCTGCACCTGCGCTCTACCCACTTAGGACATCATCTTGAGTTACTAACGCGCCCGCATCTAAAGTTGCTGCTGAGAACGTCCGTCGTGGCCCGGTCTCGGGCTGAGGACGCCAGCTCGGAAGCGGCTTGGAGGGATCGACAATGTTCAGTGGTACGAACCTGCCAAGAGTGGGCAGCTACAACTTCAACGTCGTGCTGAGCGCGATCCAGGCATCAGACGGCACCAGCCGCGTCGAGATCGCCAAGCAAACGGGGCTCACCGCTCAGACGGTGTCCGTCATCGTCCGCCGGCTGATCGAGCAGGGGATTGTGCAGGAGAGCGGCTACCTCCCCTCCGCTGGTGGCAAGCCGAGGACAACCCTACGCATCAACCCGACGGCCGCCTACGCCGTGGGCATCCACTTCGACCCCATCGCGGTATCGATCGTGGTCGCGGACATGATGGGCCAGCAACTGGCCCGCTGGCGCGAGGACATCTCACCAGGCCTCGAGCCTGAAACGTTGATTGCCCAGGCCGCGCAAGTCGCGCGTCATCTCCTGACCGACTTGGGCATACCCGATGAACGAGTCCTGGGAGTCGGCGCTGCCTGCCCCGGCCCGATCGACCAGAGCCAGGGGCTCATCATATCGCCGCCCCGACGGGACCGTTGGACCGAGGTGCCGATAAAGCGGTTGCTAAAGGAGAACATCGGGTTCGACGTGATCATTGACAACGACGCGAACGCGGCGGCTATCGGCGAGCGTTGGTCCGGGCACGGGCGCACGGTGGCCGATTTCGCGTTCTTGTACCTGGGGACCGGGATCGGTGGCGCGATGTTCCTGTCCAATCATATTTACAGGGGTGTGTCGCTGAATGCCGGGGAGTTCGGGCACATCGTGGTCGAGCCAAATGGCACCCCATGTTATTGCGGCAACCGCGGGTGCCTTGAAGCGATGTGCAGCCCGGCTGCGATCGTAAGAGACGTGGTTACAGAGCTTGGTTTGGGCCGGGCCAGCTCCATGACCGCTTTGTACGAGAAGGACCCGGGGGCCGTGAAGCTCGATGTCATCTGTCTCGCGGCCGTGGAACACGATCCCTTGGCCAGGCGCGTGATCGACCGGGTCGCGGAGTACATAGCCGATAGTGCAGTTGTCATTGCCAACGCGCTCGACGTCGAACTCCTGGTGATAGGTGGCAAAGGGGTGGAACACGTTGCCGAGATCTACAGGGACAAGGTCACGGAGTTCCTGGAGTCCCGGCCGCTGGCCCGCAAGACGCACACCATGCGCGTAGCAATTTCGGACATGGGCAATGAAGGCGTCGCGCTCGGTGCTGCCGCACTGGTCCTTCACGCCAATTACGCCCCCAACACAGCCGACCTCGTCGCGTTTGAATGAGCCAGGAACCTCTGGGACTTGTTGGCGCAGCCCCAGCCGTCGCCCTCTCCCCCGGCCGGTACCTCGCCCTCCGGTCCCAGGGCAGGTTACATGCTTATGTCGAGGCGGGCGCCGACTGCTCGGGCGTTGGCTGAGGCCGTCTGCACCACAACTGCCATGGCGCTCGCATATTCAGGCGAGGGCGTGCCCAGGAGGTCGGCAGAACTCTTGGCCGCGATGTTCGCCTCAGCTACGTCGTGGATGGTCCCGGGCTTAGCGTCCTTGGCCACGGTTGCGGCCGCGGCGAGCGCCGGGGCAGCCGCATGCGCCTCGGAGGCCTGCCCGCCGGAGCTGGCCTCGCCCGTTGTGGGCACCGTGGGGCCCTGGTCAAGCAGCCCTTGAGTGCCGTACGAGATGGCTTCGACGGCGTTCATCCTTTGCTCCCTCCTCCGCGTCCTGCGTCACGGGCCCCCGGCCCACGTAGATCCCAACTCAGTATAGTAGTTGTCTCGTCACTAACAGTGGCAGAACTTAGTACGAACCATGACGCCTGCCGCCATAGGCCTCAGTGCCAACCCTCGTAATGGCGAGTGCCAAACCTCGTGCTTGGCAGTGCCAATCCTTGTACTGGAGGTTTTCCTATGAAATAGTGTTAGCCATGCCGCGCTCGTCGCCAGCGAGACCCGTAATCGCGGTCGACATTCACTTGGAGGATCCCGTGCACCATCCCACCCGCTTCCTGTCCATCAGCGCTTTGTCCGTGGCGTCACTACTTGGGGTCGCCGGTGGCGGGATGGCCGGCGCTCAGGCAGTGCCCTCCTGGATTTTCCGCAACGTGCCCTCGTGCGCGGCGCCAGCCATCGGTTTCGCCGCGTGCGACGCTATCCTTCACGAAGCACTGCTGAGCAACGGTGCCGCTGCGCCGGCGGCCTCGTCGCCATCCGGGTACTTCCCCGCCCAACTGCAGTCGGCGTACAACCTCCCGTCGGCAACGGCCGGGGCCGGGATGACGGTCGGCATTGTTGACGCGTACAACGACCCCACGGTGGCCTCCGACCTGGCCGTGTACCGCAGCGAGTTCGGGTTCCCCGCCTGCACCGTGGCCAACGGCTGCTTCCGCGTCGTCAACGAGAGCGGAGTCCCCACTCCCCTGCCTGCCAACAACGCCTCGTGGAGCCAGGAGATCTCCCTCGACGTCGACATGGTCTCGGCAGCCTGCCCGCTATGCCACATTTTGCTGGTAGAGGCGACCAGCAACTCGCTGCGGGACCTCGCTACCTCCGTGGACACCGCCGCCAATCTCGGGGTTAACGCGATCAGCAACAGCTACGGCGGCACCGACTCCAAGGCATCGGCTCAGGCCAACGTCGCCTACGACCACCCTGGCATCGCCATCACGGCGAGCAGCGGTGACTCCGGCTTCGTGGTCGAGTACCCGGCCGCCTCGCCTTACGTGACCGCTGTCGGCGGCACGTCCCTCACCCAGGACGCGAGCTCCCCCCGGGGCTGGACCGAGTCGGCCTGGAGCGATGCGGGCTCCGGCTGCTCGGCCTATGAGTCCCAACCCGCCTGGCAGTCGGCTCTCAGCAACATCACGGAATACTGCTCAGGCCGCGCCGTGGCCGACGTGAGCGCCGACGCGAACCCCGACACGGGCGTGGCGGTGTACGACTCAACCCGCTACCTGTTCCAGTCCGGCTGGTTGGTGTTCGGCGGAACCAGCGTGGCCTCACCGCTGATCGCCAGCACTTACGCATTGGCCGGGAACACGTCGTCGATCGACAACGGCTCTTACCCTTACTCCCACACCTCGGGCATGAACGATGTCACGACCGGGAGCACGAGCACCTGCGGCAACGACCTGTGCACCGCCGGGCCCGGATGGGACGGCCCCACAGGGCTCGGGACCCCCAACGGCACCAGTGCTTTCTAGGCCGTCGCGCCCGTCACGGCTGGCGTCGGCCGGAGCGGCTCTAGCGCAAACTTTGAGCGCTCTCCGCCGCTGCTAGCGCGCGGGCCCGGCTCAGCGAAGAGCCCTGGCACCCCCGCGCCGGCTGCCAGCCCTGCCTTCCCGCCCGTTGCCGGGGGCTTCGTTGACCAACCGGTGAGGCACGCGCCAGGCCGGCGCGTGCCTCGAGGCCCACGTCCGCGAAACCCAACCGAGCACCATGCTGCGGAGAGCGGTTGGGTGCGCGATGGCCATGAGAATGTGCCCCGCGATGAGGACGGCGACCCCCAGGGCGAACCAATCGTGCACGAACGTCGCGCCGGTCCGGACGGAGACGGCGAGGAAGTTGCCCCATCGCAGGATCAACCCGGTGGCGAGCAGGACCAATAGCAAGGCTCCCACGGCGAATGTGTTGAGCTTCTGCCCGGGATTGAACTTCCCCACCTGCTCCTGCCCTCTTTTCCCGCGGGACCGCAACCAGGCCACCTCGCCCTTGCTGAAGCGGTTCATAGACGCCAGGTCGCGACGGAACCCTCGGCCCCACGGGCCACTGACGGCGATGGTAAGCGGGAGCAGGATCGCGATCCCGGCGAAGACATGCACCTCCTCGATGACGAGCCGGTGCCCGACGGCGCCGCTGAGCGCCGGCACGTACAGCACCGCTCCGGTGAAGGCAAGCACGAAGAACAGGAATGCCGTTGCCCAATGCGTGGCCCGCTGCACGCGGTCAAAACGGATGACGCGGTCGCCGGACCGCTCGGATTTGGCCCTTCTCATGAGTAGGAGCCGAACCAGGCTTGGACGGGATAGCCCTGCTGCTCCCAGAAACCCGGCGCGGCCTTTCGCACCAAGGTGACCGACTTGAGCCACTTGATCGACTTGTAGCCGTACATGGGGGCCACGTAAAGACGGACGGGCCCGCCGTGCTGGCGGGTGATCGGCGCGCCGAGCATCTCGTAGGCCACGAGAACGTCTGAACGGTGCGCCTCTTCTAAAGTGAGGCTCTCGGTGTAGGCACCGTCGTAGGAGGTGAACTCGACTGCCTCTGCCTCGGGCCGCGGCCCTGCCAGGTCGATCAGGTCACCGAGGCGCACCCCGGCCCAGTGCACGCCCGGGACACGCCACCCGGTCACGCATTGGAAAGGGCTGACCAGTTCGGCACGGGGCGCGTCCAGCAGATCGTCGTACGTCCAGCTGTGAGCGCGGTCGACCAGCCCATTGACCTCGAGGCGGTACCGTCCACGAGGGACCAGCGGGTACGACCCTGTCACCGTATAGAAGCGGAACCGTGCCGCGCCCGGGATCAATGCCCCGAGCCCCCCGCCCCCGGCGCCGGCGATCGGCGCGGTAAGCCTGGCCACGGCGCCCTGGAGCTGGTTGCCGAAGGCGCCGGCGCCGGCGATCGTCAAGAACAAGCGACGCCCAAGCGGCTTGCCCCGGTCACGCATGCCTACGCCGGGATCTTCATCATCTGGTTTTGGTCCCGAGCCAGCCATCTGCCTCCCCTGCTCCTGCCCGTTCGCGATCTCGTCTGTAAGACGCTGGAACGAGCGCTGTGATTGCACGCTGTCGGCGATATCCGGCCGCGAGCCCGGTCCCGGCCCAGGAAGCCGGTCATCGGAGGTGGTCGGTCAGAGCAGGTGGAGGTCCGCTGCCACGTGAGGGAGTTCGGCCACCGGCATCGCCGCCACCACGAGCATCGACTCGTGCCCAACCGGCGCATTGGCGCAGTAAATGCCGAGCCGGCCCTTGGTCGCCATCCAATCGCTGGCCGTCGAGCCGGGGAGGCGCATGGGGTGGGCCGGCATGGGGAACTGCTGTTCCGAAGTGGCCACCAGCACCGACTGCCCCTCGACCCGGTAGTACCAAACTGCTATGAGCTGGTCGTGAGCGACGATCTCCGGCCCGCGGCCGGGCGCGTGGTCCCGGCCCATTGACTGGGCCGCGGCAAGGACGGCGGCTACCTGGGGCGGCTCCAGTGGGCCAGAGCCGCGGGCACCCCACCAACCGCCCGCGACGACGACCGCAACGGCAGCCGCTGCCGCAAGGATCAGGGCCGGCCTGCGGCTCCGCGTAGGCGCGTGGCCACTGCGTTTGGCGCCCGAACTGGCGCTGGGCGTAGCCACCGGGCGGTGCTCGCGAATGCCCGGGTCAACCACTGGGCCCTCGGATGTGCTCCCGGCTAGCTGGACAGCCATCGCGACCCTGTCGGCCAATCCAACGGGCGCCGCCCCGCGCAGCAGGTCAAGAGCCAGTCGGCCGGCTCGGTCTTCCTGGACCGCCTTCCAACAGGACTCGCACGTAAGCAGGTGCGCGTCGAAGTCCCGAGCCTGCGTCCCGGTGAGCTCCCCGTCGAGGAAGGCGAGGATCCGCTCCTCAGGGCATGTCACAATCCACCCCCTGAGCACCCAGGAGCTGGGCAAGCTTACGACGCCCGCGATGGGCCCGGGCCAGTACCGTCCCGCGAGGAGCGCCTACCATGGCCGCCACCTCGCTGGCAGTGTTGCCGGCCAGGTCCATCAGCACGATGGCAAGACGTTGCTCCTCCGGAAGTTTGGTCAGCGCCCGGCTCACCGCCTCCCGGTCGATGTTGGCCTGGGCAGTTCGCGCAACGTCCGCCGCTCCTGCCCCGCTGCCGTGCGGCCAAACTTCATCGATGTCCAACGGGGCCTCCGTCACGCGTCGGCTCTGCCGACGCCACTCACCACGCGCGACATTGAGGCAGATCGTCGTGAGCCACGCCCGTGCACTCCCGCCCCGGTAGTCAGAGAACCCGACGAAGGCCCGGAGGTACGTCTCTTGCACAAGGTCTTCGGCGCGAGAGCGGTCGGGGCATAGGCGGCGAGCCGCGGCATGGACCGCGTCGAGATGAGGCAACGTCGCCTCAAGGAATGCTCTCTCGCTGTCCGACAACTTCATCCCTCAGGTCCGCCGTGCACGGCGCCGGTAACACCGTAATAGATGCGCCAGTGACCGCAGTGATTGCACGGTCCCTGCTTGGCACTCGGGACTGGCGCCGGAGGAGGGCCCAGGGCCGTCGTTGGCGCGTGCAATCAGCCGGGCTGACGGGGCATCTAGGACCACAACGCCGCGGCCCTTACCCGGGGATGCGGCGCGGATCCCATCCCGGCAGAAAGAACAAGGAGCACAACCATGAAGAACGTAAAGACCCTGCTCGGCGTGGCGGCAATGGTTGCCGCTGCCTCCGGGTTCGGCGCCATCGCCCTGGAAGGCAACGCCGGCGCCGTAACAGCCAGCGCAACACCGGTCACGGTCGAGGGCCACCTGGCCAAATTCACGACGATGTCCGATTTCATATTGAGAACCATGCACGAGACGATCGTGGTGGATACGACGGCGATGACGCACGTGACAGAAAACGGCATGGCCCTGAAGGTCCACTCCCTCAAGCCAGGTTGGTTGCTCACCGTGAAAGGCCCCGAAGAGAACAAAACGGTCCACGCCACGCGCATCATCGTCGACACGATGTGACGTCGCGAGCGCCCCTCGGCCTGCGCGTTCAGACCTGTCTTCTCAATCGTTGAGCTGAGGCGCCGGCCCAGGGGCCGCTCTGACCATTCGCGGGAGCGGGGGCTCCCCTAGTACGACAACGAGCGCGACGGCAACCAGTAGCCCCTCAACCAGCGCCGTGCTGCGCAACCCGAAACTGGACAGGGCAAGGCCGCCAACTTTGGCGGGCCTTTCAGGGTTTGCCACCGCCACTCACCACCTCCCCAATTGTTGCCCCGGTGAAGTTACCAGCCGGCCCGCGTCCCGGGCCAAGTCGGCACCCAGGTACGGGGCTGAAGCTGGCCCCATGATCATCCACGTGCCCGCACCGTCGTTCCCGGGTATCCGGCGTCTGGTCAAGTACGCGTCGGTATCGGCGGTCTCCACCGTCACGAGCCTCACTGCTCTCGCATTCATGGTCGGGGTGCTCGGGGCCCCGGCCGTCCTGGCCAATGTGATCGCCGTCGCCATCGGGACTGTGCCTTCTTTCGAGCTCAACCGGCGCTGGGTGTGGTCCCAGCGCAGGCAGAAGCCACGAGCCGGCCAGGTTGTTCCCTTCTGCCTTCTTTCGTTGAGCGGGCTGGTGATCTCGAGCGCCGCCGTCCACGTGGCCGGTGAGGTTACGGCCGCCGATGGGCGCCTCTGGCACACAGCGGCCGTCGAGGTGGCGAACTTTAGCTCGTACGGAGTGCTGTGGCTTTTCCAGTACTTCCTTTGCGACAAAGTGCTTTTCCGGCCCCGTCCGGCGCAGGTCCTCGACGGGCGTCCTGGCTGTGCGAGGACGACGCCTCTCAGCAGGCTCTCAGCGGGGGCTCAGCAGAACGCGGAACGGCCCGCGCATGATGGGCTGTGCCCGACAAGAAGGAGGCGCTGGCAGAGATGGCGACAGCGGGAAGGATCCTGGTGGTCGATGACGAGCCCTCGATCGTCGACTCGGTGGCGACCGTGCTCCGGTACGAGGGTTACGACGTCGAGGTGGCTCAGACCGGGCGGCGGGCCTTGCAGAAAGCTCAGGAGGGAGCGTTCGACCTGATCGTCCTGGACGTGATGCTGCCGGACCTGGACGGCCTGGAGGTCACCCGGCGGATCCGGGCCGACGGCTTGGACGTGCCCGTGCTTTTCCTCACGGCCAAGACCGACGTCGAGGACCGCATCGCCGGCTTGACCGTCGGCGGTGACGATTATGTCGGCAAACCGTTTTCGCTTATGGAGATCGTCGCCCGGACCAAGGCCATCTTGCGCCGCCGGGCAGCTCCGGAGGACGACCGGGCGCTCCGTTTCGCCGATGTCGTCATGTACGAGGAAAGCCATGAGGTCTGGCGCGCCGGTACGCTGATAAAGCTCACGGCTACCGAGTTCAACCTCCTGCGCATCTTCTTGCTCAACCCGCGCCGGGTGCTCTCCAAGGACCAGATCATCGACCACGTGTGGCACTACGACTTCGGCGGCAACCAGAACATCGTCGAGACCTACGTCCGGTACCTGCGAAAGAAGCTCGAAGCGTACGGGCCGCCGCTCATCCACACCATCCGTCTCGTGGGCTATGTACTCCGTGAGGGCGAGTGACAAACCGCATCTCGCTCCGGGCCCGGCTGCTCCTTGCCGTTGGCGCTATCACGCTCGTGGCCCTCAGTCTGGCCGACGTCGTCGTGTTCAGCTCGATCCGCTCCTACCTCTACGACCAGGTCGACACAACCTTGGAAACCTCGCACCGGGCTGTCGAGGTCACGGCGGAAAACCCCGGGGGGGCGTTCGCTCACGGGTCCACGTTCGTGCCGTCGGGGCAGCCTTTCGCCGGTGGCGGCAACAGGGTGCCAGGCGGGCCGGGTGGCGGGCCGAGCGGGCCGGCAGGGACAGGGGCCTCGGCGTTCTGCGCCCTCGGCCGCGAGAGCGCTCCGGGGATGTTCATCGAGATCCTGAACGCGGGGGGCAAGGTCGTCACCGGGTTGGCCGGCCGCGAGGAGTGCCCCGCCTTCCAACCCGGCAGCGCCTCCTATTCGCCCAAGCTGCCGGCGGTCATCACCGGGTTTACCCGGGGTGGCGCTGACCCCAACGAGCCGACCACTTACTTCACGGTAAGCTCCACGAGCGCTCGTGGCCCCGCCTTCAGGGTCCGGGCCTCCGAACTGGCCGATAGTGGGACCCTCGTGGTGGCGACCCCGATCTCGAGCGTCACCAACACCCTCTCGCAGCTAGTCGTGGTGGAGCTTGTCGTCACCGGGGGCGCTCTGCTGGCGGCCGTGTTCCTTGGTCTGTGGTTGGTCCGCGTCGGCCTGCGCCCCCTTCGCGACCTCGAGCGGACAGCCGAAGCCATTTCGGGCGGGGACCTGATGCACAGGGCCCCCAACGCCAACCCGCGAACCGAGGTCGGCCACCTCGCGATTGCGTTCAACGTCATGCTCGGGCGGGTCGAGGCCCTCTTCAGCGACTTGCGGGCCTCCGAGAGGCGCCTTCGTCGTTTCGTCGGCGACGCGTCCCACGAGCTGCGCACCCCGATCGCCGCCGTCTCTGCTTACGCGCAGCTGTTCGAAGAAGGGGCAGCTTCCCGGCCCGAGGACCTCCAGCGGGCCATGAGCGGCATCGAGCGCGAGTCGGCTCGCATGGGGCGCCTGGTCGAGGACCTGCTAACTCTGGCCAAGCTGGACGAGGGCCTCCTGCCCGAAGCCGAGCCGGTGGAACTGGTTGGACTAGCGGTGGAAGCGACCGAGACGGCGAGGATGGTCGGGCCGGCGTGGCCGGTCGGCTTCGTCGCCAACGACGCCGTTGAGGTCCTGGGCGACGCCAGCGCGTTGCGCCGGGTCCTGGACAACCTGCTTTCCAACGTGAGGGCGCACACGCCCGAGGGCACGGGGACAACGGTCACGGTCGGGCGCGTCGGCGGGGAGGCGTTCATCGAAGTCGCCGACAACGGCCCCGGCATCACGGAAGAACAGGCGCGCCTTGTGTTCGAGCGTTTCGTCCGCCTGGACCCCTCACGCTCACGCGAGACCGGTGGCGCCGGCCTTGGCCTGGCAATCGTCGCCTCCATCGTGGACGCCCACGGCGGCCACGTGGTGGCGTCGCCCCGAGCCGGCGGGGGGGCGGTGTTCCGGGTCACCCTCCCGGCCCTGGGCCCGGGCCTGGAGCCGATTGCCCTCACGCCGGTCTCGAGCGCGCCGCCCCATCGCCGCCGTCAGCGCTGACCCTGCCTTTCACAGCCCGCTCCCAGCTGTGCACCCCTGCGTTCCCAGGTGGGCGGTGAACCGTTGGGCTACGCGACTCACGTGAAGAAAGGCAAAAGCAATGACTGTGGCCGGGAACACCCTGGGGGTGGCGACCGGGCTCGGTGGCCGGACGGTGGTCGTCGGCCAGGAGACGCCGGGCCGTCGCCGTCGCATCGCGGTCGCCGCGGTGATCGCGGTGGCCGCGTTGTGCCTACGGGTGGCGTTCTTCAAGTACCAGACCGGCGATTACACCGCTTACTTCCACACCTGGTACGAGTTCATCAAGCAGCACGGAGGATTTGAGGCGCTCAAGTACAGCTTCTCCAATTACAACGAGCCATACCTTTACCTCCTCGCACTGCTCAGCTACCTCCCCATCGGCGCCCTGATCGGCATCAAGCTCATTTCTGTGGCGTTCGACTTCGTCCTCGGCTATTTCAGTTACCGGATAGTGCGGTTGCGCTACCCGCGGGGCTGGGTGCCCATGCTTGCCGCGGCCATAGTCCTGTTCCTGCCGACCGTGGTCCTGAACAGCTCTTTGTGGGGGCAGATCGACGCCACTTACACGTCGTTCGGCCTGGGCGGCCTGTACTTCGCGCTACGGCGCCGGCCCTGGCTGGCTTGTACTTTCTTCGGCCTGGCGCTGGCGTTCAAGTTGCAGATCATCTTCCTATTCCCCGTGTTGTTGTTGCTGGTGCTGCGAAAGTGGCTGCCGTGGCGCACCCTGGCGATGGTCCCGTTGGTATTTGTGCTGGCGGACGTGCCTGCCTTGCTGACCGGTGCTTCAGTCTCCACCCTGTGGTCGACCTACACCGGAGAAGTGGGCCTCTACAAGGAACTGACGTTGAACACGCCCAACATTTACCAATACCTGAACATCAGCGAGTCAAACGTCCTCCGCGAAGTCGGGATCGGGTTCACATTGGCCCTGGTACTAGCGCTCATCGCCGTCGTGGTGGTACGCCGGACCGAACTGACACCGACCCGGATCGTGCTTGCGAGCACCCTGTCGGTAGTACTGGTGCCGTTCTTCCTCCCTGCCATGCACGAGCGGTACTTCTACCTCGCTGACGCACTGACGGTGATCTCGGCCTTCTACCTACCCCGCCGGCTGTGGGCCGTGCCCGTGCTGGAGCAGTTCGCTTCGCTGTTCTCCTATATGCCGTTCTTGCTGGCGACCACGACAACGGGCACAACCGCAGCGGCCGGCACCGTTCGGGCACCCGGGGCGACGGGGGTACCGGCGGGCGGCGCAGCGGGTTTGAACCCAGGCGGTGGCACCGCAGGCTCAGGAGGTGGCCCGGGAGCGGGCACCTCACTCGGGCGCACCTTGCCCGGCCACACCGCGCCCGGAGGCTTCCCCAGGGGCGGCGCGCCGGGCGGGGCCGGCCACAGTATAGGCAACGGCCTGGCCCACCAGGGCTCCAGTGTGGCCGGGATCGCCAGCCACGCGGTCGTGAGCTTCGACATCCTGTCCACAGCGATGCTCGCCGCCTTGGTACTGGTGCTCTGGGTCGCCGTCAGAGAATTCCGCGGCCCCTGTTACGCCGCCGAGAGCACAGCCGCGCCCGCCCCGGTTCGTTCGGCGGTTCCTTACCCGAGTTGACCGCCGTGAGTCTCAGCGAGGCCCAAGGTGCCCCCAAGCCGGGCCCGATACGTGTGCCCGATGCTCGGACCATGGCACTTACCCAAACCCTCAGCGCCGGCGCCCGGCTTCCCGAGCGCACAGCTGACGTCGACATCGTCATCCCAGTCCACAACGAGGAGAGAGTCCTTGAAATCTCGGTAAGGCGGCTTCACCGTTACCTCACCGGGAGCTTTCCCGTTCCCTGGGTCATCACCGTGGCTGACAACGCCAGCACCGACCGTACGTGGCGCATTGCCTGCCGGCTATCCCGCGACCTCGACGGCGTGCGCGCCGTGCACCTCGCCCAGAAGGGCCGGGGCCGTGCCCTGAGGGCCGTGTGGGAACGGAGCCGAGCCACTGTTGTCGCGTACATGGACGTCGACCTGTCGACCGGCCTCGACGCCCTGTTACCTCTGGTGGCCCCCCTTCTCACCGGGCACAGCGACGTGGCCATCGGCTCACGGCTGGCCCCGGGGGCGCGGGTAGTCCGAGGCCCGAAGCGGGAGATAATCTCCCGCCTTTACAACCTCGTCCTGCGGGCCACCCTGCGCAACTCGTTCTCCGATGCCCAGTGCGGCTTCAAGGCGGTGCGGGCCGACGTCGCCCGGCGGTTGTTGCCCCTGGTGGAGGACAACGCATGGTTCTTCGACACCGAACTACTGGTGCTGGCCGAACGCAACGGCCTGCGGGTCCACGAGGTCCCGGTCGATTGGGTGGACGACCCCGACTCCAGGGTCGACATCGTGCCTACAGCCACGGCCGACCTGAAGGGGGTACTGCGCTTGCTGATTGGCTTCGCCCGGGGGAAAGACCGCCTGGACGAGCCACTATCGGGCTCCTCAACCGCCCGGGGGCGCCCGCTCCCTGGTCTGGCCGGCCAGATCGCCCACGTCGCCGGCATCGGGACCCTGAGCACGCTCGCTTTTGGCCTTCTGTTCGCCCTCCTCTATGGGCTTCTTGGCCCCGTCGGCGCCGACCTCGTCGCTCTCGGTCTGTGCAGCGTGGGTACCCTGGCGGCCAACCGGCGTCACACTTTCAACGCCCGCGGTGCCACTGGTCGCGGCAGCTACCACGCCCGGGGCTTGGTGCTGGCGCTCCTGCCTATGCTCAGCACTCTCGGCGCGCTGGGGCTGATAAGCGCCCTGGGTCGGGGGAGCCTGGCCCTCGATGTGCTCGTGCTGACGCTGGTCAACCTTGGCTCGACCGCCGTCCGCTTCAAGTTCCTTTCGCACAGCCACTAGGAACCGGCCGTGCGCGTTCACAGCCAGTCCCCGGCGTGCGACCGGCTTGTTCCAGGGACGGTGCCCCAGGATCGGGTTATGTCGATAACTCTTGATCAACCCATTACCCTTGGACCGCCAGCCATTGACCACGGCGCCCCGCCGGGCCGGGTTGACATGCCTCAACCCGAACTCGGGCGGCTCCGGGCCGAGGCTCGCTGGGCGCGGCCGGCGTTCGTCGCCCTGATGGTCGTAACCGCCGTTCTCTACCTCTGGGACCTCAGCGCCTCCGGGTACGCCAACAGCTTCTATGCCGCGGCGGTCGAGGCTGGGACAAAGAGCTGGAAAGCGTTCTTTTTCGGTTCGATCGACTCGTCGAGCTTCATCACTGTCGACAAGCCTCCGGGGTCACTGTGGATCATGGAGCTCTCCGGCCGGGTATTCGGCTTCAGCAGTTGGAGCATGCTCGCCCCCGAGGCACTGGCAGGCGTGCTGTCCGTGGCCCTGCTCTACGCAGGGGTGAGGCGCTGGTTCGGCGCCAAGGCCGGCCTGCTGGCCGGCGCCGTCTTGGCAGTCACGCCGGTCGCCGCCCTCATGTTCCGCTACAACAACCCCGACGCGCTTCTGGTCCTGACGCTTGTCGCCAGCGCGTACACCCTGGTCCGGGCGGTAGAAACGGGTGGTACTCGTTGGGTCGCGGCTACGGGAGCCCTGCTCGGTTTCGCCTTCCTGGTGAAGATGCTCCAGGCCTTCACCGTGGTCCCGGCGTTCTACCTGGTGTACACCATCGCCGCTCCGGGCAACCTGTGGCACCGGGCCCGTCAGCTCGCGATTTGCACGGCAGCCCTAGTGGCCTCCGCCGGGTGGTGGGTGGCCATTGTCGCCCTGTGGCCGAGCGGGTCGCGGCCGTTCATCGATGGCTCACCCGACAACAGCATCATCAACCTGATCCTTGATTACAACGGACTGGGCCGCCTGGTCAGCGGGAACGGCGGGCAGGGCGGTGGTTTCAGCGGCGCCACGGGCGTTTCCCGGCTCTTCAACGACCTCATGGGCGGCCAGGCCTCGTGGCTGCTCCCGGCGTCCGTCCTGGTCTTCGTGGCCGGCCTCGTGTGGCGGGCCCGGGCGCCGCGTACGGACCGCACCCGCGCTGCACTGGTGCTATGGGGGGGCTGGTTGTTGGTCACCGGTGCCGTGTTCAGCTTCGCCCAAGGCATTATCCACACCTATTACACGGTGGCCCTGGCCCCGGCGATCGCCGCCCTCATCGGCACCGGCGCGGTCCTGGTTTGGGAACACCGTGCCAGCCTCGTCGCCCGGGCCCTCGGGGCCGTCGGAGTGCTGTCGACCTCCCTGTGGGCCGAGGCGCTACTCGAGCGTACCCCGACGTTCTACCCCTGGCTCAGGGCGGTGGTCGCGCTCGCCGGGTCGCTCTCGGCTGTCGCGTTGATCGCCGCCCCGTATGTCGCCTGCCTCAGTCGGCCTGTGCTCCTCGGCGCCGCCGGCCTAGGGCTGGTGGCCTGCCTGGCCGGTCCACTGGCGTTCACCGGGGCCACGGTGACCACCGCCTACACCGGCAGTGTCCCCTCGGCCGGCCCGAGTTCGACGATTGACCGCGGCTTTGGCGGCGGGCCGGGCGCCTCTGGTGGTGGCGGGCCGGGAGCCGGGAACGCGAACTTCTCCGGCGGGGCGCCGAGGCCCTCGAGCGGTAACGGGGCCGGCAACCCCGCGCTTGGTGGTACCCCGGCTGGCAGCACCCTACCTACCGGCACCGGGTCTGGCGGTGCTGGGACCGGCAGTGCGCAGCGCCCTAGCACCGCTCCCGGTGACCGTGCCGGCTTCGGCGCCAGCCCCGGTGCGTCAGCGGGCCCCGGCAAGACTTCCCCCGTTCGGGGCGGGAGTGGCGGCTTTGGCGGTGGCGGTCCGGCGACGTCCAGCAACGCCCTGATCAAAGCACTCAAGGCCGACGCCAGTTCTCACCGCTGGGTGGCGGCAACCTTCGGTTCCCAGAGTGCGGCCACCCTGGAGCTCGCCTCCGGAGGGGAACCCGTAATGGCCATTGGCGGTTTCAACGGCCAGGGAGGCAACATCACCCTCGCGCAGTTCGAGTCTTATGTGGCCAAAGGGGAGATCCATTACTTCGTCGCCTCCGGTGGGGGCGGAGGCTTTGGCGGAGGCGGCCCCGGCGGTGGGTCGGGCAACTCGGAGGCCGCCATCACCAACTGGGTCAGCACTCATTTTACGGCCGAGACCATCGGTGGCCAAACCGTCTATGACCTGTCGAACAGTCCCAAATGACGCCGGGGGACCGGTCCTTCGCTAACGGGCCAAGGCATTCGGGCCCACCTACCCGGGTGCCCGTTGGTTACCCGGTGGCTCTCGTGGGTTTGTCAGTGCGCCGGCAGGCGCGCCGGCCGAGTCCCACGACTTCGTGTGCGAAATGGGCCACCGGGAGCCGGAGTGTCACCCAGTTCCACGCGCTCTTTGCGCCGGCACCAGAGGAGCGACCACGACGGCCGCGGGGCACTGACGGTTGGCACGGGCCCGGCTTGCAATGCTCGGCGCACGCGCATGGCACCGGGCACTAGCAAGGCACGGCGCCCCGAGACCTGGGGCCTCCAAACGGGCGCACAAGTCGGCAAGATCGTCGCGCCCGGAATTCCAACCCGGAAGCTCAGGGACGGGACGAAATTACCGACTTGACCAGAAGGCGGCCACCGCACCTGCGGGCCCGAGCCCGGCCCGTACAGGACAGGCTGCCACGTTTTGCCGCTTGGAAGACAGAACAACCAGGACGAGCATCGACGGAGGAAGGCCTGTGCCTAGTGGACCGGACCCGGGGCCAACTGCACAGACCTCGGCACCACTGTGGCCCGAGTTCGCCGAGGCGGTCACAGCCCGGAACGAGCCTGCCTGGAAGCGCCGGCTCATCCGAGCGGTCGCTGCCGCCGCCCTGCTCAATAGCCTGGTGTACGTCATCTGGCGACCGCTCGCCACCCTTTCCCACGCCAACCTCTGGGTAGGGGTACTCCTGTACGGGACCGAGCTGCTGGGCCTGGTCAACTTCCTGCTCTACACCCACGACCTGTGGCAACTGGACGACAGCATCTGTTGGCACCCACCAGAGCGCGACTACAAAGTAGCGGTCATCATCCCCACCTATAACGAGCCCCGCGAGGTGCTCCTGCCTACAGTGACAGCCGCCGTCACCATCCAGTACCCCCATGAGACATGGGTTCTGGACGACGGCAAAAGAACGTGGGTCGCGGAGATGGCGGAGATGTTGGGCGCGGTGTACCGCACTCGCCCGGAGCACACCCACGCCAAAGCCGGCAACATGAACGCCGTGCTGCCCGTTCTGAAACAGCACGGCATCGAGCTGGTGGCCATTTTCGACGCCGACCACGTTCCCAAGAGCACCTTCCTGGACCGCCTGCTGGGGCACTTCGACGACCCGAAAGTAGCGCTGGTACAGACGCCTCAGGACTTCTACAACCTGAACTCTTTCGAGCACGCCAGGCTACGACGGGGCGGTCACTTTGAGGAGCAGAACTTCTTCTTCCGTATCCTGGAAGCGGCGCGTAACAGCAACAACTCCGCCTTTTGGTGCGGCACCAGCGCGGTGGTGCGGCTGGACGCCCTCCTGTCCATCGGTGGGGTCGCCACCGACACCGTCACCGAAGACCAGCACACCACCATCAAGCTGCACAAGGCTGGGTGGAAGACGGTGTACCACAATGAGGTACTGGCGCGGGGGCTCGCGGCTGCGAACTGGGAGCAGTTCTTCACCCAGCGGATGCGCTGGGCGCAAGGCGGCATGCAGATCCTCCGGAAGGAGAACCTCATTACCGACAAACGGCTGACCCGTAGTCAACGGCTGTCGTATTTCGGTGGCATCTTCGGCTGGTTCCAGGGCTGGTACCAGCTGGTGTTCCTGTCGGTACCCCTCATTACCGTACTGACGGGGGCGCTGCCCATGTCAGCACCGCTTGCGGTCTTCTTCCCGATGTGGATAGGGAACCAGCTCTTGCTGCAGGCGAGCCAGAGGCTCCTCAGCCGAGGCTCCACTCCCATGTGGCACGCCATCGTGTTCACTGTTCTGAAGATCCCCGCCATCTGCCCGGCCACTTTCACACTGCTCAGATCCAGGCCCTTGGGGTTCAAAGTGACCCCCAAGGGCAAGGTGGGTGACACGCGGCGGCGGGCGCGGGTACCGCTCATACTGAGGGTGCTCCTACTGGTGTCCGTGGCAGCACTGGCGTGGTACGTGATGAACCTGACGGGCCACGGGCTCCTCCACTATCGCCACATCGACGGGGTCAGTTGGGCCGCGGGCTGGGCGACGTTCGACCTCGCAACAATCCTGGCCGCAGTACACCGCATCAAGTCTGACGACTTCAGCTCGGACCGGCGGGCTTCATTCCGCTTCGACATCGGTGGGACGGTGGCCATAGACGGGGCCCAGGTCCCGTTGAAGGACCTCTCGCTGGCGGGAGCGCGGGTGCTCATGCCCGAGGAGACAACCCACAAGGGCCAGGTGGTCACGCTGGAGGTGCCAGTAGTGGACTTCCCCATCCCGCTTCAGTTCCGGTCGGTGGTGCGGTCAGTAAGACCTGCCAGCTCGAACGACCAGGACGCCACCCACGTCGCTTTGGACTTGCTCGGCAGGGCGAGTAGGAAAGGGGCGATAGCGTCGCATTCCGCCAATACGCTGCCGGAGCGGCCCCGGGCTGACGAGGTTGGGATGGAGTTCATCGACCCGGACACCGTCGAGACGGCACTGCTGGCGCTCAACCTGTTCCGTACGGGCGCCTCGGTGCTCGTCCCACACGGCAAGCGCCCCAAGCGGGCCCTGGACCTATCCCGTGAGTTCGAAGTGGTAAACGCGCTCCGCAAAAGGGCTGGTTCCCTCAGTTAGTCGCACAGTCCGCCCCCAGCCATAACACCGTCGGGCCCAGATCACGGCGATGCGGCGCGACCGGGAGAGCAACCGAGAACTCAGAAGAAGTCCCGGGAGAACTCGGGATGAGCTACGTCGATGGTTGGCCCGAGCACTGTAGACTTTGTGTCTATGCTCCAGCCCGCGGCATTCAGCTGGGCAGCACGGTGCGCGTTCGTACTCCCGCCCTCGCGACCGCCCTGGGATCCCCAGCGCAAACAAGAGCCCCCAACCAGCGACTGCGGCTTTCGCACCGGCAGGGGGCACAGGACGGCCCGAAGTAGGAGGCGCAACGCCGAACCCGAACCGGCACGGAGCCGGACCGCTGGACAAAAGCCCGACCTTCGCCTCTAGCGCCAGCAGGTCCCGGACGGGAACGGCTGACGGTCCGCCGTTTCAGCAGGTGATCGGGCCAGGCGGGCCCCCTACGCGGCGGTGTTGCTGGTCGGAGCAGCGCGGGATCGTGGTCGGCTCGCGACACTGTTCATTGTGCCTGTTGCCGCGGAACTCCGCCTGCGAGCCCCGCACCCTGGCTGCGGGCACGTGCCGACCATGTGGTCACCTGCGGCGGCGGGCCGCGGCGCTGGGTCTTCGTTAGGGTTGGGCTGCCGCCGACTGGTGAGGCTCCGCCCGGGGATGAGGGGGTGGTTCCACCAGCCCGGTCCTCGAGTACCGGCTAGTCTTTGCGGCGAGCGAAAGGAAGGTAAATGAAGATGGAACAGCGTCGGATCGGCCGTCAATTGGTTGGTGCCATCGGGCTGGGCGAGATGCCTATGTCTATTGAGGGGCGGCCTGACGAGGCCCGGTCGATAGAGACCATCCATGCAGCCCTGGACTTGGGGATGACGCTGATCGACACAGCCGACGCCTACTCGCTCGGCGGCGACGACACGGGGCATGGCGAACGGCTTGTGGCCAAGGCGCTTGCCTCCTGGGGGGGTGACCGCAGTTCCGTCCTGGTGGCCACCAAGGGCGGGCACCTCCGCCCGGGTGACGGCAGCTGGACCGTGAACGGTGACCCCGCTTACCTGCGCAGCGCGGCGGAGGCCTCGCTCCGCCGTCTGGGCGTGGACGCGATTGGCCTGTACCAGTACCACCGCCCCGATCCCAGGGTCCGTTACGAGGATGCCGTGGGGGTGTTCAAGGAGTTGATGGATGCAGGCAAGGTCCGCATGGTGGGTATCTCAAACGCAGACATCGACCAGATAGCTATCGCCCGCTCCGTCCTCGGGGAGGGCAACCTGGTCAGCGTGCAAAACCAGTTCTCGCCCGCGTTCCGCTCAAGTGAGCGAGAGTTGCTCCACTGTGGGCAGCTGGGTATCGCCTTCCTGCCCTGGAGCCCGTTCGGAGGGATCGGCAACGCCGAAGCCCTCCGACGGGACCACCCGGCTTTCGTCAAGGTCGGGACTAACCACCATGTCTCAGCCCACCAGGTCGTACTGGCCTGGATGCTGGCCAAAGGGGACCACGTCATCCCCATCCCGGGAGCCAGCCGGCCTGCTTCGGTACACGACTGCGCCGCAGCGGTGGAACTGAAGCTCACCGAGGAAGAGCTCAAGGTCCTCGGCGCCGCCGATTCCTAGCGCCAGCAGTGAAAGCGCCGGCGCCGTGCCGCTCCAACGACGGGACGACGGTCCGGCGTCACGTCCGGGAGTTCTGACGGGGCTGGCAGTGCCGAGCCCGAGGGGCCGGCACCGTCGACCGGTTCATGTCTTTACGCATGGCGACACGCGGCCCGAAAGCGTCATCGCCGATTTCGCGCTCGTGGTCACGTATAGCTTGCAGGCCAGGTGACAGTTCCTCGACGAACGTGAAACCCAGTCGGGCATAGAACGGTCCATTCCATGGAACGTCCCGGAACGTCGTCACCGTGACTGCCGGGTACCCGTTCGACGTTGCCCACTCGCAAACGGCCTCGACGAGGGCGCGGCCTCGACCGTGACGACTAGCTGCCGGGTGAACTGAGAGTTGCCATATGTGGGCCAGGCCGTCGACGATTTCGACGCAAGCGAAACCAACGGGAGGAGCGCCCGACACCAGAACTACTGCAGCCCGCCGGAGATGGTTCTCGTCCTGCGAAACCGTGAACGGCCCGATGCCAACCTTGGCGAAGAGCATGTCCGCCGCCTCTTCGACCTGTCGGAGGACCTCGAAGTCCTCCGGGTCAGCCACGTGGATCGCCATATCCGCTGCATCGCAGGTCATGCCTTCGAGGCTAGGCCGAAGTTACGACGCCCATGACGTGAAAGCCCCCTGCTGAGCAGGGGGCTTTGTGCGAAACAGGGCCGGTGTTCTGTCTACATGGCCTTGAGCTCGATGGGGACAGGCGTGCCGATGAGCTCGAACG
>Ga0326728_10010351_pt1 | contig 21872 bp, 19 predicted proteins | sample MB3enrmetagenome_FD_207602 | JGI IMG/M metagenome (GOLD analysis project Ga0326728, IMG submission 207602) | Lab enriched peat soil microbial communities from McLean, Ithaca, NY, United States - MB31MN | ecosystem: Environmental > Terrestrial > Soil > Wetlands > Peat | place: USA: New York... | reverse complement strand
CTCCGGGCACATGGGAAACTTCGCCATCGACGTCTGCGGCCGGTCATAGGGAATCCGTCGCGTAATCGTGAAGCGCGGCCCGCAGTTGGTGCAATTCAGAAATGGATAGCGGTAGCGGCGGTCTGCCGGGTCCAGCAGTTCACGCATGCAATCCGGGCAGGTGGCGGCATCTGCCGGTATTCCGGTGCTCACCCGGCCCAGCACCTCACTGGCAACAATCCGGAAGCCAGAATCCTCTACACTAGCCAGCTCACGTACTGCAATCGCGTCGATGCGCGCCAAAGGCGGCGCCTCGGCTTTCAGACGGGCGAGAAACGCCTCCACGCGCTCCTCCGGTCCTTCGACCTCTATGGTCACCCCGTCCGTGTCGTTGCCGATAAATCCGGCAAGGTCCTCCTCCACAGCTAGCCGATAGACAAACGGACGAAACCCAACTCCCTGCACCACGCCGCGCACCACCACTCCCCGCCGCAGTGACTGGCTTCGCACTCGTTTTGGTTGGGATTTATCCGTCAAGAGAATACCTCTCGCCGCAATCCAGCATAGCGCATCATCGCCTAACTGCCCCGCCCGGCTCAATCTTCGTACCTAGGCGGCCGCTACCGATGGATGACCCACAGCCCGAAAGCAGATACACTTAATCTTAAGATGAGCACAATTACAAGTAGTTTCAGCAGGTTGTGTGGCAGACGGTTGGGTACGGCACAGAGGGTTTTGGCTGTTTCTTTCCTGGTCTGGCTCGGAACTGCGGCAGTCATAGCCCAGCAGCCGGACTCCGCATCCGTCATTACGCTGGTCGATGCCGCTGTAAAAGCCAGAATCGACCACGTTGAAAGCTATACCGTCACCGAGCATTACGCCGTCTACCGGGGCAAAGACGAGACACATGCCGCGGCTGAAATGACCGTGCAGACCCTCTATCGCCAGGGTTCCGGTAAGAGTTACACCATCCTTTCGGAATCCGGCTCCACGTTTATCCGTAACCACGCACTGCGAACGCTGCTCGACAATGAGAAGAACATTAATTTGCCCGGCAACGTTGAACATTCATGGTTCACCTCCGCCAATTATGAGATGCAACTGAAACCCGGAGGCGTTCAGCTTATCGATGGAAGAGAGTGTTTTGCCCTGGCTATCCACCCCAAACGCAAGGCTCCCAATTTGATCGAAGGAACCCTCATGGTCGACGCCAAGGACGGTTCCATTGTCCAAATCGAAGGTACCGCATCCCAAAGTGTATCCATCTTCACCGAGCCGGCTCGGGTGATGCGGCATTACGTCAGCGTAAACGGCTATGCCATGGCCACCCATGCTCGGGCCGTTTCGGATAGCTTGCTTATCGGCCGAATAACTGTGACCATCGACTACCGGGATTACAAGATGCAGCTGCGTCCGGCAAGGTGAGCAATACCGACTTCATTGTTATTTCCATCATTAGGGGAAGAGATACTTCTTCACATCGTTAGGGCAGTACTCTTTGAATGGACGCATACCTCTAACTGTCTCTTTATGAGAAGGATAATTGGCAAAATCCTCTTGGAATACCTTCTTGGCAGCTTGACTCGCGTCTTCCTTCCCGGATACTGGACCAAAACTTGCCCTGAGGCAATATATTAATCCCTCCCAGTCGTAGGCCCCTTCATTTGGCTTTATCTTGAGCGATAGCAAATCAGCTTGAAGAGCGAAGTCGAGATCTTTTGTGTCTTTTTTCTCTTGCGCGAAATGCAATGCATACGCTTCTGCCTTGTATAGCGGGAGTATCTCATCCTGTGGAAAATTCACCATACATTCGTTCAGGGTTGCCACAGCTTCATCAAATTCATGTTCAGCAGTTTCTTCGTGTGTTGCCAGGGCTTTGCATAACCTGTACAGATTCTCTCGAGTATCATTAAGCTCGCTCGTCTTTAGTTGTACGTCATTCTTCAGGCTAATACTTGCTGGAATAGTTTTCGAGTAAAGCCAAATTAGTAATCCTAACGCAACAAATGCGACCACTGAGACGGCAATCAAAACCATCCGCATGGCCTTTAACACATTGTGTGTTTCGCCGTCCTGCAACCCGACAGTCTGCGGTGACATACTGATACCTCTTTTGTTCTAGTGGCCAGCCTTGATCAGGCTGAAAATCGCAGTCCCGCCCGAGACGCAAATTGCACTCCAGAGCACCTTATTCCTCACGATCGGCGCCAAAAAGGCGAGTTGCTCCTTCGCAGCAGGCCTCGATGTTGCGGGAAGACCAGGGAATCTTGCTACAGTCAGCATATACATGAAGCTGGCCCAACCCCAAAGGCCAAGAAGCGACACTAATGCTAGTACGGCGATTCCAAACGCGATCTGGGATGCTTGAGAAATTTTTGCCTCCAGCAGCCAAAAGTATGAAAAAAAATCTATCATTCTTTGCATCCGTTGTAAAGAGAATCTTTGCGTCTTCGCACGTGGCGAATCGACAGTTAAATTTCACGGCCATTTCATTGGTCTGGCGCGGGGAGACGCCCACGCACATTCAAGCCCCCAACCTTACCCAACTGCAACCGGCTCACCCTACTATCTCAGTCCGGCGCAAGCATTCTTCGCTAACCGATATAGCCGCATCCGGCTTTATCCCCGTGCCGATTCCATCGCGTATGCGCTATACTGAATTTCGTGCTACCAATGTTCGGCGACTGGAAACTCGATGCCGCGCTCGGCTCCTGCCTGCTGCTGGGGCTGCGTCACGGCTTCGACTACGACCATCTGGCCGCCATCAGTGACATCACCGCCGTGCAGCGCAACTGGCGCAGCGGCCTGCGCCTGGGAATGACCTACGCCCTGGGCCATGCCTTCACGGTGGCCGCACTGGGCATTGCCGTGTTGGAGATGCACATCGGCCTGCCCGAGGGTCTCGACCACTGGGCCGAGCGGCTGATCGGCCTCACCCTCATTGTTCTCGGCATCGGGGTTGTGGCTGGAATTCTGCGTAAAGACGCTCACGGTCACTCCCACAGCCGCGTCGAGAGCCGCCTGGCTATCGCCATCAATGGCGTCTTGTGGATGGGCTGGAAACTTCGCCGCACCTTCAACCCACAGGCGCCGCAACCTGATCGTTTTCAGTGGATATACAACGGCAAATCGGTCTTTGTCATTGGCATTCTGCATGGTGTGGGCGCTGAAACCCCCAGCCAGTTGGCCCTCTTCTTCCTTACCGCCAACCTGGGCGGTACCTCGCGCGGCATGATGGGGCTGGCGGCCTTCGCCGTGGGTCTGGTAGCCATGAATGCCCTGATGACTGCCACCATGGGCGGAGCCTTCAACGCCAGCGGTCACCACCATCCCCTTCTCTACCACGCCATCGCCTGGACCGGCGCCGCCTACAGCTTCATTATCGGCATCATCTTCTTCTTCGGAATCTCCGACCGCCTGCCGTCACTCGGATAGCGTGCCTTCCCTCTTCTCCGTGATCGAGATGCTCAGCGCTGCGGAACCGGCTCCAGAAGCGAATCCACGCAGCCTGGAGGCCCGTTCACGGGGTTGCATCGGGCGGGCAATCCGTTAGGCAGCTCCACAACATAACCGGTCCACCGGGCAGGTTCAAACTGAGGATAGTCCGTGCTCACAATCTGGGCCCCGCTTCTGAGCGCCCTGTCGCGGCGGCTGACCTCGTTGCTGCGCGCCTCCACTGTCTCGGAGTCGGCCCGTGTGCGCACCAGGTATCCGTGGCGAACAAGGGCTGCAATCGTAGCCTCGTCCCCTTCATTTTTCTCGATAAACGCCGCATCCGGCTGGCCAGGAGTCGCGTTCGTGAACAGCACCCGGCCGCGCAATGCGGGATGCCCCTCCAAATAAAGTGTGCCCACATCCGTTTGGTCCATCAGAAATATAACTTTGCCGCGGGACCGCGCCAGGGTGGGCCAGCCGCCCTTTCGCACAGCCTTCTCAAGCGTGCGATGACGCCCCCGCACCTGATCTGGAGTAATCATCTCGTCAACCGGAAAGACCGACCGAATCTCTGCATCCAGTGCGTCCAGGGTCTCAGCCGTGAAAGGCTCGACGGCAGTCCATGGATTCTTGTTGTCCGGCAAATGCTGCTTGGTTTCGACCAGAATGAAGATAGGAACATGCTCCGGATGGGCCTGGGACCAGGTGCGAATAATCTTCAGGCAGGCGACGAACGGCTGACAGTTGCTCGCGTAATCCAGGTCCTGCATGTGCATCACTTTGAATCCCGGCTTCAGCATCACGCCCTCCGGATATGGATCCGGGTCCATAGGCAAACCGGCCTGGGCAACCATCATCTGACCCTTGGGATGCGCGAAACGGCCGCCCTTGCTGTCGGCAAAAATATCCAACTCGAGCTGCCGAACGCCGTGGCTCAACTGCGTATCAAGACCGGCATGGGCGTAATCAAGACCCGCTAATTCCTTGGGATCTCTTTGCTCCAGGAGCTTCACGATTCCCGGCAAAAGCCCTGCGTGGTAGCTGTTATGAGAACCAATCAACTGAATCTGATTGAGCCGAATTGTCCTGTCCTCACGACGAACCGGCTCAGCCGCTTGCGTAAAAGCAAGCGTTGCCTCCAGAGAAACTGCAAGTACTGCAAAAACGTATGTGCAAAATCTCATCCTAAACTCCATTGTGAACTACACTACATCCTGAGACAGACATCGCATCATCCTGATAGCAACTGTTTATCGCCGCGTAAGCGCCATATTTTATTTCCCTCATGCTACACCCATGCGATGACCGCTTTATCCTGCCCCGCGCGTCTTCGACAGCCTTGCTTGCGGCATCACAGGCTTTCCGCCGTTGCCATTCCTTGTGTTCCCAATCCAGAACCCTTCCCGCACGCGCTAAGAGCAATTATTGGTTACAACTCCAAGTGACCGTGGTCACGTATAAAACCAGGTGCCAGGGCCTATAAAAAGATAGACATGGAACCCGGTGTGCAGCGCCATCGCTGTGTGTTGACTTCCATGACGGAGGATTCGTGCCCGTATTCACCCCCCCGCCGTTGCCCAGCAGCGACAACCGTTGGAAGATCGTCAACGGCACCATGCGCAAGAATGGCTTTGCCCGCCATGCGTTGATTGAAACGCTCCACACCGTCCAGTCTGCCTTCGGCTACCTGGACGATGACTCGATTCGTTTTGTGGCCCGTTCCCTGCGCGTTCCACTGAGCCAGGCCTACGGGGTGGTGACGTTTTACCACTACTTCAGCCTCAAGCCGCCCGGCAAGCACACGGCAACCGTCTGCGCCGGTACGGCCTGTTACATCAAGGGCTCCGACAAGCTGATGATGGCGGCCGAAAAGCGCCTGGGCATCCCCCGTGGACAGACCACCAGCGACGGCCAGATCAGTTTGATGACTGCCCGCTGCGTGGGCGCATGTAGTCGCGCGCCCGTGGTTATGTGCGATGGCGAAGTGGTGGGCGAGATGACCTCTGAGCAGATGCTCGAGCAATTGGAAAGGTGGGCAGTGGAATGACACTCGAAGAGCTCGAGCAGGTTGCCAAAAGCGTCTGCCAGGAGAACGATAAATACGATTTTGAAGTGAATATCTGCATGGATTTGGCCTGCATGAGTCAGGGCGCTGACAAATTGCGGGAGGCTTTGGAAAAAGCCGCCGGCGCGTCCGGCAAGAATGTGCTGATCCGCCGCACCGGGTGCATGGGGCCATGTTCTTCCGGTCCGCTGGTCCGCGTGGACCCGGAGGAAATCCTGTACCACCATGTGAATGCCGGCCACGCCGAGGCCATTGTGAAAAGCCTGGGCAATAAACCGGTGCCTGCGTTGCAATGCGATCTGAACGAGCATTTCGACAAGCAGGTGCGGGTGGTGCTGGAGAATGCCGGCCACATCGATCCGGAGAAGATCGACGATTACATTGGCCGCGACGGTTACAAGGCGCTGCTGACGGCGCTCACGGAAATGACGCCCAATGGCGTGATTCATCGCATCACTGAATGCGGTCTCCGCGGTCGCGGCGGCGGCGGCTATCCCACCGGGCTGAAGTGGGGAACGGTGGCCAAGGCCTCGGGCGAGCTGAAATACGTGGTCTGCAACGGCGACGAGGGCGATCCCGGAGCATTCATGGATCGCAGCGTGATGGAAGGCGACCCGCATCGCGTCATTGAGGGCATGGCCATTGCTGCCTACGCCGTGGGCGCAAGCAAGGGCTTCATCTATGTCCGGGCCGAGTACCCGGTGGCGGTCTCCCGCCTGACCACGGCGATTCGCGAGGCCAGGCGCCGCGGATTGCTGGGCAACGGCATTTGCAATACTCCCTTCAACTTCGATATTGAAATTCGACTTGGCGCTGGAGCCTTTGTTTGCGGCGAAGAGACGGCATTGCTGGCCTCCATTGAGGGCAAACGCGGCGCGCCCAGGCCGCGGCCTCCCTATCCGGCGGTCAGCGGCCTTTTCGGCAAGCCCACACTCATCAACAACGTGGAGACCTTCGCTAACATTGCGCCCATCGTGCGCAACGGCGGCAAGTGGTTTGCCAACATGGGCTCGGAGAGAAGCAAAGGCACCAAGGTCTTCGCCCTCACCGGCAAGATTGCCAATACCGGCCTGGTGGAAGTGCCTATGGGTATCAAGCTGCGCGAGATCATCGAGGTCATCGGTGGCGGCGTTCCGGATGGGCATACCTTCAAGGCGGTGCAGACCGGCGGCCCTTCCGGCGGCTGCATTCCCGCCAATATGCTCGACCTCGGCGTTAGCTACGATGCTCTCATGGCGGTCGGCTCCATCATGGGCTCCGGCGGCATGATCGTCATGGACGACACCTCCTGCATGGTCAACGTGGCGCGCTTCTTCGTCGAGTTCTGCATGACCGAATCCTGCGGCAAGTGCATCCCCTGCCGCGCGGGCACGGCGCAAATGTACACCCTGCTCAGCCGCATCTGCTCCGGCTCTGGAACCATGGAAGACCTGGACTTGCTGGTGAGCCTGTGCGAGACCATCAAGGAAACCAGCCTCTGCGGGCTGGGACAGACGGCGCCCAATCCCGTGCTCAGCACGCTCAAGTACTTCAAGAACGAGTACATCGAACACATCGTGCATAAGCGTTGTCCGGCTGGCGTCTGCAACATGGAAGCGCCCGTCGATGTTCCCACGGAGGTATTGGCATGAGCGAAGTCAAAACACTGATCATCGACGGTCAGGAAGTCAGCGCGCGCTCCGGCCAGACCATCCTTGAAGTGGCGCGGGAAAACGAAATCAACATTCCCACCCTCTGCCATCTGGAGGGCCTGAGCGCGGTCGGCGCCTGCCGCCTGTGCCTGGTAGAGATCAAGGGCAGCAACAAGCTCCTTCCCGCCTGCGTGGCCACCGTCTTTGAGGGCATGGATGTCTCCACCGACACGGAGCGGCTCCGCAAGCACCGCCGCGTCATCCTCGAGTTGTTGTTCGCCGAGCGCAACCACATCTGCTCGGTGTGCGTCTCCAACGGCCACTGCGAGTTGCAGGCGCTGGCTCAGAGCCAGGGCCTGACCCACATCAGCCTGCCCTATCGCAACCCCGCGCTCACCGTGGATGCCTCGCACGAGCGCTTCTCCGTCGACCACAATCGCTGCATCCTGTGCACCCGCTGCGTACGCGTCTGCGCCGAGATTGAAGGCGCGCACATCTGGGATGTGATGGGCCGCGGCATCGACTCCATCGTCATCACCGATCTGCACGACAACTGGGGAGATTCCAGTTGCACTCGCTGCGGCAAGTGCGTGCAGTGCTGCCCCACCGGAGCTCTCTTCGACAAGAGCAAGATCGGCTCCGAGCACCCCAAGTATCCGGATTTTCTGCCTTACCTGAACCTTATGAGGGAAGCGCAATGAGCAAACTGAAAGTGGCTACTGTGTGGCTGGACGGATGTTCCGGCTGTCATATGTCGTTCCTCGACATGGATGAAAAGATTCTCGAGCTGGCTAAGCTGATCGATGTGGTCTACAGCCCTCTGGTGGACGCCAAGGACTTCCCCGACGAGGTGGACATCGCATTGGTCGAGGGTGCCGTGGCCTCGGTGGACGATGAAATCAAAATCAAAAAGGTTCGCGCCCACTCCAAAATGCTGATCGCCATGGGCGACTGCGCCATCACTGGCAACGTGCCATCGATGCGCAATCCCATCGGACCGGAAGCGATTCTGAACCGCGCGTACATCGAGAACGCCAGCTTGCAGCCGCAGATTCCCTGCGTCGTGGTGCCCAAGCTGCTCAAGATTGTGCGGCCCATCCACGAGTTCGTGACGGTGGATGTCTTCCTGCCCGGCTGCCCGCCCTCGGCCGATACCTTTCACGCAGCGCTGACCGCGCTGGTAACCGGTGCGCCGCTGGATATTTCAGCCCTCACCCGTTTTGGAGCATGAGTCATGAGCCAAACCATTACCATTGATCCGGTAACGCGCCTCGAAGGCCACGGCAAGATCACCATCCAACTCAACCCCCAGGGCGAGGTGGAGGACGCGCACTTTCACGTCACCCAGGTGCGCGGCTTTGAAAAGTTCTGCGAAGGCCGGCCGTTTTACGAGATGCCCAGCCTTACGGCGCGCATCTGCGGCATCTGCCCGGTCTCTCACCTGCTGGCCTCCGCCAAGGCCTGCGAAGCCATCATGGCAGTCCGCATTCCGCACACCGCCGCGCAACTGCGCCGCCTGTTGAATATGGCCCAGATGGTCCAGTCGCACGCCTTGAGCTTCTTCCATCTCTCCTCTCCTGATCTTTTGTTGGGCATGGAGTCCGATCCCGCGGCGCGCAACATCTTCGGCGTCGCCGCCGCACGGCCCGACTTGGGCCTGGCCGGCATCGGATTGCGCCGCTTCGGACAGCACATCATCGAGTTGCTCGCCACCAAGCGCATTCACACCGGCTGGGTAGTTCCCGGCGGAGTCACGGAGCCTCTCTCTTCGGCCCACCGTGACGAAATTCTGGCCTCGATTCCCCAGGCCTACGCCAACCTCAAGCTGGCGTTGACTACCTACAAGCAAATCGCCGGCTCCTTCAAGCCGGAGATCAAGGTCTTCGCCAACTTCCCCTCCAACTATCTGGGCCTGATCAACGAAGACGAGTCCATCGAGTTCACCGATGGCGCGCTGCGGCTCATCGATCCCAAGGGCGCTGTCATCGAGGACGGCATCACCGCCAGCCGTTTCACCGAGCAGTTCGGCGAGGCCGTTGAAAATTACAGCTACACCAAGTTCGTCTACTACAAGCCGCTCGGCTATCCCCAGGGCAGTTATCGCGTCGGCCCGCTAGCGCGTTTGAACATCGTCAAGTCCATGGGAACGCCGCAAGCCGACAAGGAGTTGGCAGAGTTCAAGCAGTTGTCCGCGGGGCCTGTCGAAAGCTCCTTCTTCTATCACCACGCGCGGCTCGTCGAGGCACTCTATGGTCTCGAAAATATCGAGCGCATTCTCGCCGACCCGCTTATCCTCGACAAGCATGTGCGCGCCGTGGCCGGCGTCAACCGTCTCGAAGGCGCGGGCCAGATCGAAGCCCCACGCGGCACGCTCAACCACCACTACAAGGTGGACGAAAACGGCAAGATGACGTGGGCCAGCCTGGTCGTCGCCACAGGCCACAACAACAACGCCATGAACAAGGGTGTTCTTCAGTCGGCCAAGGCCTACGTCAAGGACGGCAAGTTCACCCCCGGCGCTCTCAACCGCATAGAGGCCGTGATCCGCACCTTCGATCCATGCCTCAGTTGCTCCACCCATGCCTTTGGCCAAATGCCGCTGGTTCTTACGCTGGTAAACGCCGACGGCGAAGTAGTAGACCAGCTTGTTCGGTAGACAAGTCTTTGTGAAAGTCTAGATTAGGCTCTGTCTAAAGTGAGTTGAGAAGCGTCAGGGCACGACTTTAGTCGTGCCGTCATGTAGCAGATAGTAGTCTGGGCTTTAGCCCCTGAGGGAAGTTTTTTTCAACCGCAAACCTTTCCTCGGGGGCTAAAGCCACATTTATTCTGGCAATACGACGGCATGGCTAAATCCATGCCCTTTCAAAACAGAGCCTATTCCATGACCCATATCCCATCCCGATGCCTCATCCTAGCCTGCGGCAACACGCTACGCTCGGATGACGGCGTCGGGCTTTGGCTTGCCGATTGGGCCGAGCAGCGATTCTCAAACCAACCCGGCGTGCGCGTCATCGCCGACCATCAATGGACTCCGGAACTGGCTGAAGACGTCGCCCACGCCCAATCCGTCCTGTTTATCGATTGCTCCCTCGACTCCGAACCCGGCTCGCTCCATCTTACTCCCGTCAAGCCGGCTGCCAGCGGTCCGGAACACAACACTCACCACCTGGGCGCAGCCGAACTGCTCTCCCTGGGCGGTGCACTTTACAATTCCCTGCCCCGCGAGGCGCTGCAACTCACCATCGGCGCCGGCTCAACGGAGATAGGTGAAAAATTCAGCGCCGCTGTAACCGCTATGCTTCCCGCTGCCTGCCGCATGATCGAAAAAACAGTTCTGCGTTTGCTCAGCGCGCTGTAACTCCGACAACAAACTCAGTGCATATAACGGTGTATCTCGAAAACATAGGCATACTTACCCGGAAGTTGCTCGGGTAACTTGACCTGTAGCTTATCGCCTGCCGCCGAGGTTTTTAGATGCTTCAGCCGTCCTCTCGCGCCAATAAGATAAACCTTGATGTTCGACGTCCAATGGAAGTCCTCGAACGTAATGGTCCGCGCCTTGGGTGTTCCCAGCAAAATCGCATTAATGTGGCCTTGATAGGTATAACGCAGGTCGTCGCCCTCCGCCGTCTTTCCCTCTGCATGTCCCCATGGCTCTGTATCGTAAATTGCCTCGCCATTTTGCTTGAGCCATGCGCCCAACTCCCGCAGCCGCTCCATCTGCACCGGCGGAATGGTTCCATCGGCCTCCGGTCCCACATCCAGCAGCAGGTTGCCGTTCTTGCTCACAATGTCCGCCAGCAACGCAATCAAATCACCCGGAGCAAGCGTCTCCGCCTCGCCCTCTGCCCGATTGTAACCAAACGACCTACCCAGCCCTCGGCATTCCTCCCACTTCTTCTTGATGATCTGATCCGGCTTGGTGTATTCCGGAGAAGTGAAATCCGCGTGCTCAATCCCGAAGCGGTCGTCGATGGCGCCGTCAGGAACCGCGTTGTAGTAATCCGCCTCCACCTCCAGCGCCTTGCCCGTCTTCGGCCAGTCAATATCGTTCCACAACACCGAAGGATGGTAGCGCTCGATCAGCTCGTGAATTTGCGCGTTTGCATATTTGCCGTACTCTTCGCTCTGCGGCTGCGTGGCCTTGTGGTCGGCGGCTTTGAGAATGGGGCCAGGCACGAATGTCCAGTCATACCCGCCGGAGTAGTACAGCCCCATGCGCATTCCTTGCTTCGTGACCGCGGCCGTCAGCTCTCCCACAATGTCGCGCGAGGCGTGCTGCCGGTCTGCAGGTAGCGTGGGGTTGGGAATCGAGCTTGGCCACAGCGTAAAACCCTCATGATGCTTGGTAGTGAGCACCACGTACTTTGCCCCTGACTGGCGAAAGATTTTAGCCCACTTGTCAGGTTTCCATTTCTTTATCTCGCGATTGAAAACCGGCGCAAAGTCGTAATAGTTGAAATTTGCCCCGTAGTGCTCGCGATGATATGCCTGCGTAGGCGAACCGTCGATGCGCATGGTGTTGTAATACCACTCGGCGTAGGGATTGTTCCTCATGTACTCTTCAGTGGAAAAATCGTGTTCCGGGTGCGTCAGCGGAGCCCAGCCTGGCACAGAATATAATCCCCAGTGGATGAAGATGCCCAGCTTGGCGTGGGTATACCAGAAGGGAACCTGATGCTTGTCGAGCGATGCAATTGTCGGCTCAAACTTGACTGGTTCCTGCGCCACACACCGGCTGCATATCCCAATAACCGCCCCAGCTAACAACGCTAAAAACAAATATCTGCGCACCATGCTGCTCCTCTTCTACCAATAGGAACTTATCTATTGGCAGTCACACATCTGCGCCATAGTATACGAAGAACTCTGCCCATGAGCCAAAGAAGAATCACTGTTACGCATAGGAGTCCGAGAAGTTGCCATTTCAACTGGTCCACGGATTGGCGAACTATTCGAAGCATGTCGAAGGCAGTCCATTCCTCGCGAATCCTGCCATCGACGATGCGCCATACCGTGATGCCCTTAAACTCCACCTTTACGCCGGTTGCCGGTAACGGGCTTGCCGCTGCGCTGTTGGTTCCGTGCCCTCTCCACACCACGGTCACCAGGTCACCCTCGGCCACCATAAGATCCACGGTCATTGTCATATCGGGAAGAGCTTGCTTCTCCCAGCGAGCCCATCCCTGGTCCTTCTGCAAATTGGCATCGCTGTGCAGTCCATGGTTGACAAAATCCGGAGCGTAAATCTCGTTCGCAACCTGAAATTTCCCCTGATTGAATATTTCTTCGAAGACTCGCCGGGCGACGGCCTTGTTCATCTCCTGCTGAGAGACCTGCGTTGTTACAGAGCGTGCCGAAGTGGACGCAATTGCCGCCCATGCCGGCGCGCATGCCAGGAGCACAAATGCAATGGTTCTTTTCATGGATTTCCTCCCTGCTGGAACAAGTTACGGACCTGCAAGGGGATATGTTCCCGTATGTCTCGCCACAACGCCGCAAGCGAGTAATTCTCAGTAACGAACATCGAATCGTAACAATCCGAATGCCCCTAGAACGCCCCCGTCGTCTGCCGCAGGCTATAGGAGCTGAGCGTCTTGATGTAATTGCCGCGGTCAAATGCTGAAGTGTCGGGAACGGAGCGGCGGCTGAGGCAGCCGCGCGTCTCCCACAGCGAGGTGTACTCGCGCTTCTCCAGCCAATAGCGCATATCGTCCAGCACCCTCTTGATGTGCTCGATGCCGTGAATATGTAAGGCCGACGCCATTAGCACCACGCCGCCACCCGCCATGATGCTCTTCAGCACGTCCTCGGCGGAGTGCACGCCGCCGGTGATGGCGATATCCAGGTTCACATGACCGTAGAGAATTGCTGCCCAGTGCAGCCGCGGCAGCAACTCCGAGGGCTTGGAGAAATGCAGCGTGGGCCGCACTTCCAGGGTTTCAATGTCAAAATCCGGCTGATAGAATCGGTTGAACAGCGCCACGCCGCGCGCTCCCGCCTCCTCCAGTTGCCCCACCAGGTGCGGCAGGCTGGTAAACCACTGCGACAGCTTCACCGACACAGGCACCTTGACCGCGGAGGTAACCTCAGACACAAGTTTCAGCAGTTGTCCCTCCATATCCGAGGAGGTCTGGCTCTTATCCGTGGCCAGCGCGTAAGTATTCAACTCGATGGCGTCGGCGCCGGCCTTCTCTATATCCTTGGCAAAGCGCACCCAGCCGCCGGGAGAGGCGCCATTCAGGCTACCCAGAATGGGAATCTTCACCGCCCTCTTGCATTCCCGCAGGTGCTCGAGATAGGCTTCGTGCGTCATGCGGTAGTCTTTCAAGTCGGGCAGGTAACCGAGCGACTCGGCAAAGGACTCGGTGCCCCTCGACAAATCATCATCCAGCGCTCGCGATTCCAGGGCCAACTGCTCCTCGAAGAGCGAGTGAAGTATGATCGCCGCGGCGCCGCACTCTTCCATGTGGCGAACGTTGTCAATCGGCTCCGACAGCGGCGTGGAAGAAACCACGACCGGGCCTTTCAGTTTCATGCCAAGATACTTCGTGGAAAAATCGATCATTCCGCACCTCCGGTAGCATCAGCCGCCAGCTTTTGTTCTGACTTATCTTCAGGCTTCTCCTCGGGAGCAATGTGCGGCGTCTCACCGCGTCCCGGCATCGCGGCCCGTGCTGAGTACACGCGCCACTGGCGCTCGACATCATCCTGCGCTTCTTTGAGCAGAAACGCCGCCAGCTCCGGATTGCCCCGCGCCAGCATTGTATAGCGAGCCTCGCGATAGGCGTATTCCTTGAGCCGTATTGACGGCGCCTTGGAGTCAAGCTGGAAGGGATTCTTGCCCTCATCGCGTAATGCTGGGTTGTAGCGCATCAGCGGCCAGTAACCCGACTGCACGGCCAGCTTCTGTTGCTCCAGCCCATGCACCAGGTCGTAGCCGTGAGCGATGCAACTGGAATACGCGATGATGATCGAAGGCCCATTGTGCGCCTCTGCCTCCTGGAAGGCCTTCACCACGTGACTGTCGTTGCCGCCGATAGCCACCTGCGCCACGTACACCGAGCCGTAGCTGACGGCTTCCATGGCCAGGTCCTTCCTGCTGTTCGTCTTGCCGCTGGCGGCAAACTTGGCCACCGCCCCGCGAGGCGTCGCCTTGGACATCTGCCCGCCGGTATTCGAGTAAACCTCGGTATCCAGCACCAGCACGTTCACGTTCTTGCCTGAGCCGAGCACATGGTCTAGCCCGCCGAAGCCAATGTCAAACGCCCATCCGTCGCCGCCCAATATCCAAACACTCTTGCGCACCAGCGTGTCGGCAATAGCCAGCAGGTTGCGCGCGTCGGAGCTCTTGTTGCCCGCCAGCTTTTCGCGCAGTGCCTTCACCCTCTCCCGCTGCTGGTTCACCTCGGTCTCGGTATTCTGTGTGGCGCTCAGCAAACCCTTTGCCAGTTCATCTCCGATAGCCCCAGCCTGCCGCGTCACCAGCAATTCCGCAAACTCCTTCTGCTGGTCGAGCGCGATTCTCATGCCGAAACCAAACTCGGCATTATCTTCAAACAGAGAGTTGGACCAGGCCGGCCCACGTCCCTGCGCGTTGCTGGCGTAAGGCGTGGTGGGCAGATTGCCGCCGTAGATCGACGAGCAGCCGGTGGCGTTGGCGATATACAGCCGGTCGCCGAACAGTTGTGTCAGCAGCTTAATGTAGGGAGTCTCTCCGCAGCCCGCGCATGCGCCGGAAAACTCGAACAGCGGCTGCAACAGTTGCAGGTCCTTTACCTGGCCGTGCGACAGTTTCGAGCGGTCCACCTCGGGAAGACTAAGGAAGAACTCCCAGTTCGCCCGCTCGGCCTCGCGCAGCGGCGCCTGCGGCGCCATGTTGATGGCCTTTTTGCTGGCGTCACTCTTGTTCTTCGCCGGGCAAACTTCCACACACACACCGCAGCCGGTGCAATCCTCCGGAGCCACCTGCAAGCTGTAGCGGTCCTGCTCCATTCCCTTCCACTTCGGCTTGGCCCATTGCAAGGTAGTAGGCGCATTTTTGGCCGCTTCCTGCGAGTAGACCTTGGCGCGAATCACCGCGTGCGGGCAGACCATCACGCACTTGCCGCACTGAATGCACAAATCCTTATCCCATACCGGTATGAACTGCGCGATATTCCGCTTCTCCCACTGTGCTGTTGCGCTGGGGAATGTGCCGCCGGCGGGTATCGCGCTCACCGGAATTTGATCGCCATGCCCCCCGGCAATCTCTCCCAGCACCTCGCGCACAAACTTCGGCGCCTTGGACGAGATGGGGGGAATCAGATCGAAGCTTGACGAAACCGCCGCCGGCAGCTTCACTTTTTCCAGATGCGCCAGCGCATGGTCCACTGCTGCGTAGTTCTTTGCCACCACCGCCTCGCCGCGCTTGCCATAAGTTTTGTAGATGGCCTTCTTGATCTGCTCAATCGCTTCATCGCGCGGCAACACGCCGCTGATCGCAAAAAAGCAGGTCTGCATGATGGTGTTGATGCGCGTGCCCATGCCCGCCTTGCGCGCGACTTCGTAGCCGTCGATCACGTAAAACTCGATTTTCTTGCGCAACATCTCTTCCTGCGTCGTCTTGGGCAGCTTGTCCCACACCTCGGCCGCCGAATATGGCGAGTTGAGCAGGAAGACCGCGCCCGGCATCGCCGCCTCCAGCACATCCATCTTTTCCAGGAAGCTGAAGTTATGGCAGGCCACAAAGCTGGCGCGCGTAATCAGATATGTTGACCGGATCGGCTTGGGGCCAAACCGCAGGTGCGATGTCGTCATCGACCCCGACTTCTTCGAGTCATACACAAAGTAACCCTGCGCAAAGTTCGGCGTCTGCTCGCCGATAATCTTGATCGAATTCTTATTCGCGCCCACCGTGCCGTCCGAGCCCAGCCCGTAAAATAAGGCCCGCACCGTCTTCGCGTCTTCCGTCGAGAAGGCCGCATCGTACGTCAGGCTGCTGTGGCTCACGTCGTCGTCGATGCCGATGGTGAAATGGTTCTTCGGCGCAGGCTTTGCAAGTTCGTCGAAGATGCCCTTGACCATCGCCGGTGTAAATTCCTTCGACGACAGTCCGTAGCGTCCGCCCACCACCGTAGGCATCTTGGCAAACGGCAGCTTGACGGCGTTTTCCCCCAATACTGTCATCACGTCCATGTAAAGCGGCTCGCCGCTCGCGCCCGCGTCCTTGCAGCGGTCCAGAACGGCAATCGACTTCACCGTCTTCGGCAGAGCTGCCAGAAAAGCGCTGGCGTCAAAGGGCTTGTAGAGCCGCACCTTCAGCACTCCCAGCTTCTCGCCCTTCTGCGTCAGTGCGTCCACCGCCTCTTCGGCAGCCTCGGCGCCGGAGCCCATCATCACGATCACCCGCTCCGCATCCTGTGCCCCGTAATAATCGAACAAGTGATACGCGCGGCCCGTCTCCTTGGCAAATCGGTCCATCACCGACTGCACAATTCCCGGAACCGCCGCGTGGAAGGGCGTGCAAGCCTCGCGCGCCTGGAAGAACACATCGGGATTCTGCGCCGTGCCGCGAATGAACGGGCGATCCGGGCAGAGCGCATTTTGCCGGTATTGAATAATGTACTTGTCGTCCACCAGCGCGCGGATCGTCTCGTCACTGATGGGATAAATCTTGCCCACCTCGTGCGAGGTACGGAAGCCGTCGAAGAAATGCATGAACGGAATCCGCGATTCCAGCGTCGCAATCTGCGCCACCAGCGCCATATCCGCCACTTCCTGCACGGAATTCGAGGCCAGCATCGCCCACCCGGTTGACCGGCAAGCCATCACGTCGGAGTGGTCGCCAAAAATCGACAGCGCGTGCGTCGCCAGCGTCCGGGCCGTCACGTGCATCGTCGCCGGGGTTAGCTCGCCGGCAATCTTGTACATATTGGGAATCATCAGCAGCAGTCCCTGCGAGGCCGTAAACGTAGTCCCAAAGGCTCCTGCCTGCAACGCGCCATGCAGCGCGCCCGCAGCTCCGCCTTCGCTCTGCAACTCTTCCACAATGGGCAATGCGCCCCAGATGTTTTTCTTCCCCTCCGAGCGCCACTGATCGGCCCACTCGGCCATCGGCGACGACGGCGTAATGGGGTAGATGGCGACCACTTCGGTGAGCCGATAGGCAACCGAGGCGGCTGCCTCGTTCCCATCCAGAATTACCATTTCCTTTTCACTCATTTACTTAGCCTCATAACGGGTTGGGCGGATAATAAGCCGCTACTTTGAGTCTCTTCGCTGAGGGAGCAAGTCGCTGTGATGCAACGCACATAATGGTGTTGAAATCCAAAAAACGTGGCGCGAATTTCATCATATTGCAGGCAATTCCCGCTGCTTTGAACATTCGAATTCGTTTCCCCCGGAGGGGGAATGGATAATAGCCCAGGACAACCCTGACCTTGAGCAAAGCGAAAGGGAAGGGGCAGTCCTGGGTAAGCAGCCTAAAATGAAGCATTAGCCCCGTAGGGGCGGCACGAAAGGTGTCGAACACGCCTGCAGCCGCGATCCAGCGCGCTGGCAAAAGCGGACGTGAAGCACGAGAACCTGAAGCAGCCGCTTTGTAACAGGGCACGAATTTATTCGTGCCGCAAATGCGTCAAAATTGCTCTGGCTTTAGCCCCTGAGGGAATGTTGGCCACGCAGATTCGATAGGTCAGAGATTGCCTATAATCATTAGCCGCATTCTGCTACTCTTCAATTCATAGCCCGAAATGCGGAAGATGAGTCAGGCTTATGGAACGAATCGAGAAGACAGTTTTCATCAGCTATCGACGCACCAATATTCCTTGGGCTCTCGCTATCTTCCAGAACCTTACTCAGCACGGGTTTGATGTCTTCTTCGATTACAACGGCATCGTCAGCGGCGATTTCGAGAGCGTCATCCTCGGAAACATTAATGCACGTGCACATTTCCTTGTGATTCTCACTCCCTCCGCTTTGGAGCGCTGTGGCGAACCGGGTGATTGGCTGCGCCGTGAGATCGAAACAGCCTTGGACAGTCGGCGCAACATTGTGCCGCTGATGCTGGAGGGCTTCGACTTTGGCTCGCCGAAGATCGCCAGTCAACTCACGGGCAAGCTGACTGCGCTCAAACGCTACAACGGCCTCAGCATCCCGCCGGATTACTTTCTGGAAGCCATGGGCCGATTGCGCGATAGGTTCCTGAATGTGCCGCTGACTGCGGTGCTGCATCCTGCATCTCCATCCGCGAGACTCGCCGCTACGGAACAGAAGGTTGCTGCCGATGCCGCGCCGCCAGTCCAGGAAATGGAATTGACGGCACAGCAATGGTTTGAGCGGGGGCTTAATGCTGCCGACCTAGATGAAAAGCTGCGTTTTTATACCGAGGCAATCAGGCTCAAGCCGGACTATGCCGACGCCTTCAATAATCGAGGAGGTGTGCGCTATGGAATGGGCGACTTAGAGGGTGCGCTCAAGGATTACAACGAGGCAATCCGCCTCAAACCGAACTTTGTCGAAGCCTTCTTCAACCGGGGCGTTACGCTTTACAAAAAAAGTGACCTTGAGGGCGAGCTCAAGGATTACAACGAGGCAATCCGCCTCAAACCGGACGATGCCGAGGCCTTCAACAACCGGGGCGTAGCGCGTTACAAAAAAGGTGACCATGAGGGCGCGCTCAAAGATTACAACGAGGCAATCCGCCTCAAACCGAACTATGCCGACGCCTTCTGCAACCGGGGCGTGACGCGCAACGACAAAGGCGACTTTGAGGGCGCGCTCAAGGATTACAACGAATCAATCAGCCTCAAACCAGACTATGCCGACGCCTTCTGCAACCGGGGCAGCGCGCGCCACGAAAATGGCGATCATGAGGGCGCTCTCAAGGATTACAACGATGCAATCCGCCTCAAACCGGACGATGCCGAGGCCTTCTACAACCGGGGCATTACGCGCGGTGCCATGGGCGACTTTGAGGGCGCGCTCAAGGATTTCAACGAGGCAATCCGCCTCAGACCGGAACTTGCCGTAGCCTTTTACAACCGGAGCATTGTGCGCGATGCCATGGGCGATCAAGAAGGCGCACGCAAGGATTACAGCGAAGCAATCCGGCTCGGATTCAAACCCACAGCTTAAATACAATTGAAGTCTGCCGAGCGGGGCTTTTCTGTTCCATGCTCCCTGCCTTACCGATGTTGCACGCCGTAGCCATTTCGGCTACACTCTCTGAAGGAGGCCTTCCATGCGGCAAGTTTCATTGCGTGAGTTCAGAACGCGCGGTGCCAAGGCTTTGGCGGACGTGCCGCGTGGCGAGACAACTCTTCTGGTGGGCCAGAATGGCCCTGCATTCTTCCTCGTCCCTGTCTTTGGTGATGTCATCAAGGAAGACCGTGAACTCCGCCGCGCAATGGCACGGGCAAGCCTGCGCGAGAGTTGGCGTCTTGCCGAAGCCTCGGGAGCCAATCTTATCACCGAAGAAGAGATTGAAGCGGAGATTGACGCGGTTCGCCGATCCCATAAGAGCGAAAAATAACGATGCGTCTGGTCGTTCTCGATACCAACGTAATAGTCTCTGCCAGCATCTGTTCTATTGGTCCGCCGGCAAAGATTATTGACGATTGGATATTGGGCGGGTCGGTACATCTGGTAACCAGCCCGCAAGTTATAGCGGAGTACCGGGAGGTCATCCGCCGCGCCAAATTTCTCCGCTACAACTTCCCTCCTCTTTGGCTGGAGGACTTGATTGAAGAAAGCACGCGGCTTCCAGACTCCGATTTGTGGCCGTATCCGTGCCCTGACCCGAAAGATACTCCGTTCCTCGCGCTTGCCCATGCGTCAGGAGCCTGGCTCGTGACCGGAAATCTCAAGCACTTCCCGGAGTCCGTGCGTAATGGAGTGAACGTACTCTCTCCCGCTGACTACCTTGCGCATCTCGCGGGAACCGTCAGATGAGCATGGCTTTTCTGTTCCCTATTCCCTGTTCTTTCACCCCAGCATCTCGGCAACCTTGGACATCTGCTCGCTGATCGCGATTCCCTGTGGGCACATCTCCTCGCACAGGCCGCAGGCGATGCAGGCGCTCGCTCGCTGCTCCTCTTTCAGAAACAGCCCGTACCGGAATTTCGCGTCCGCCACGTTGTCGTAAAGGTGCGCATAGTTGTAGAACTCGAAGTTGGCAGGAATATGCAAGCCGTTGGGACACGGCATGCAGTAGTTGCACTTGCTGCACGGAATCGCGATTCGTTTGCTGTACTTTTCCTTCACCTCGGCAATCAACGCCTGCTCAGCCGGGCTGAAACTGCCATCGAATGAGCGATCGGCAGAACTCAGGTTCTCTTCCACCTGCGTCAGGTTGCTCATCCCGCTCAGAACCACCGAAACCTCCGGCTGATCCCACAGCCATTGCAGCGCCCAATCAACCGGCGAGCGCCGCACGGGAAAACTCTCCATCACTTCTTGGACATCTTTGGGCGGATCGGCCAGCCGGCCTCCCATCAGCGGCTCCATCACCACCACGGCTAGGCCCTTCTCAGCCGCCAGCTTCAAGCCGCGCGTGCCCGCCTGGTTCTCCGTGTCCATGTAGTTGTACTGAATCTGGCAAAAGCTCCACAGATCGCTGCCCTTCACAATCTCCTCGAAGGCCTCGTACTCGTCGTGAAAAGAGAAACCCAGATGCCCGATGCGCCCGTCGGCCAGCGCGGCCGCAGCGCGAGTGAGAAGATCGTGCTTCAAAACAATCTCCCGCCAACGCGTGCGGCTCAGTGCGTGCAGCAGGTAAAAGTCGATGTGGTCCGTTTGCAGCCTTTGCAGTTGCTCGTTGAGCAAGCGGTCGAAGTCTGCCGCGCTCTCCACCATCCAGACCGGCAGCTTGGTGGCCAGCCTGACCTTCTCCCGGTAGCCGTCCTTGAGCGCCGTCGCCAGCAAAAGCTCACTTTGGCCGTCATGGTAGACGTACGCCGTGTCGAGATAATTCACCCCGTAGTCGATGGCATGGCGAACCATGCGCAGCGACTCGGCCTCATCAATGTCTCCACTGAGACGGTTGCCATCCGAGGTAGGAAATCGCATGCAGCCAAATCCCAGCGCCGAAGCCTTCCAATCCAGCCTTCCAAAACTGCGATATTGCATTTTCCCCTCGTTACTCCGCTTCCCAAATTGAATTTTACTCTGGAACACTATCGAAGATGAGTTAAACGCCATTGCAGCGCGGGCCGAATTGGTCGTATACTTAAATACGACTATTCTAGTCGTATTTCATGGTTACGCTTCGTGAGCGGCCCGTCGGAGTCCGGCAGTTGAGAGTGCTGAGCAAACTGAATGTGGGTGAGAGCGGTGTTCTGGTGGGCCTTGACTTGCCTGAATCCGTGCAGAACCACCTGATGCATATGGGCTTCGTCCCCGATGCGCTGGTCACGGTTCTGCGCCGCGCGCCAGCCGGCGACCCCACTGTCTATAGCGTAGACGGCCTGGAGATTGCCCTCCGCCGTGAAACTGCCGCTGCCATCTGCATGCGTCCTGCTGATGCTGAAACCCAGCAAGTTGAGGCCGCTCAATGAACGCCTGCTGCGAGACTCCAGCCTTCGTGCCGCCCAAAAACCTGCCTCACCCAGGCCAGCTCCGTACGGTCGTTCTCATCGGCCCGCCCAACTCCGGTAAGTCCACTCTTTTCAACCGGTTGACCGGACTTCGCCAAAAGGTTGCCAACTTCCCCGGCGTCACCGTCGAGCAGCGCATGGGCCTGATGGCAGGCGTAGGCCGCGCCGATCTGACGCTTATCGATC